>Ga0070700_100000103_pt1 | contig 53591 bp, 52 predicted proteins | sample KBSK5101metaG_FD_65456 | JGI IMG/M metagenome (GOLD analysis project Ga0070700, IMG submission 65456) | Corn, switchgrass and miscanthus rhizosphere microbial communities from Kellogg Biological Station, Michigan, USA - KBS K5-10-1 metaG | ecosystem: Host-associated > Plants > Roots >...
TCATCGCGCACGCCGCCGAGCGACATGCGTTCAAACTGACGTCCCAGCGCCCGCGCAATCGATCTGCCCAGCGAAGTCTTACCCACTCCCGGCGGGCCGACAAATAAAAGTATCGGGCTTTTGGTGTCTGGACGCAGTTTGATAACGGCGAGAAACTCGAGAATACGTTCCTTAACGTCTTCGAGTCCGTAGTGATCCTCGTCCAGAATCCGGCGAGCCTCGGCTAGATCCAGTTTGTCTTCCGACGATTTCAGCCACGGCAATTCGAGAATAAACTCGAGATATGTACGAATAACGTGGTAGTCAGGCGCGGCTGGCGGCAGGCGTTGCAAACGTTTCAACTCACGATCGGCTTCGGCGCGCACTTCTTCGGGAAGTTCAGCTTTTTCGAGACGCTCGCGCAGCAACTCAGCCTCGGCGGCCTCGCCGGTTTCATCTTCGCCCAACTCCTTCTGGATCGCGCGCATCTGCTGGCGCAGCACGTAGTCGCGCTGGGCCTTATCCATCTCGGTTTGCGCTTCAGAAGCGATCTTCGAACGCAGTTGCAGGATCTCAACTTCGCGCACGAGGTTCGTGTGTGCCAGGCGAACGAGTTCATCAGCCGTGTTCGCCTCGAGCATCTTCTGCTCTTCTTCAACGCCCAGATTCAGGATTGACGCGAGGAAATACGACAGCCGGGTCGGTTCGACCGAACCGAGCACGGCGATTCGCACTTCAGGAGGGACGTTTGGCAACAACGCCAAAGCCTCTGTGATCAATTGCTGGAGATTGCGCTTGGTTGCTTCAACCTGTTCGGTATCGACGGTGCGTGGCGGCGGCAGGATCTCAACGACCGCGCGAAGGAACGGGTCCTGCTGTTTCCATTCGACCACGCGAATGCGCTCGGTTCCCTGAACGATAATCCGAATGCCCTCGCCGGTGCGCTCCATGCGTTTGATCATCGTGAGCGTGCCGACTTCGTAAAGATCAGCGGAAGTCGCGTCAGTATCGTCGGAGCGGTCGGGACGAACAGTGATGCACGCAAGCAATTTTTCCGGAGTCGAAAGCGCGGATTCTACAGCCGCGATCGAACGCGGCCGTCCGATACCCAGCGGCACAACTGTTTCCGGAAAGAGCGTCAGGTTTTGCAGCGCGAGGACTGCGACTTCGAATGGTTGTCCATTGGCTTGCGTGGAAAACCGCAGATCCTCAGCACCCGGTACTTGTTCGGCCGCAGACGATGTTCCCTGGTCGGGGACTGGCGGCGCCTTTTCAGAAGATTCCGGCATGTTAATCCTGTTCGCTACGCACGTTGATGATCAAAAATCCATCGCTGTAGTCGTGTCGTATCGACGCTCCTTCAATCGGCGCGGGAAACTGGATGGATTTTTCGAAACGGCTGTAGGTGATCTCCATCTGATGGTAAACAAAACCATCGCGATAATGTGTGTCGCGTCTACAACCGCTAATACGTAGTATCGAGTTGCGTATCTCGATCTCCAACTCGTCCGAACAAACGCCGGCCAGATCGACCTTCACGACCCAGCCATCATCGCAACGATAGACGTCCGCCGCCGGGTTCCAAAGCCGGCCAGACGGTATCACCCGCCGATCCGTTCGGATCAGCGAGAACTCCTTTTCGATGTCTCGCATAGCAAGAGAATAAGTGAAATCAGGTAGTTCCGCCACATATAAACGCGGATAACGCGGATCTGATCCGTGTATTATCCGCGTTAATCCGTGGCTAAAAAATTACCCGAAGATTCGATTCCAAAACGATGTACCCTTCGAAATGTCTTCGATAGCATCCGCGAGCTCGCGGTCCTGACGGGTTTCAATCGCCACGTCAGCCATCGAGACCATGCCAACCAGGTAGCCGTTATCATTGGTGATCGGGATGCGACGTACCTGTTTGTCGCCCATCTTTTTAATCGCATCGACTATGCGGTCGTTCGGGTTCGCCGTGTGTATATCAACTGACATGACGTCTTCGGCGCGAACGCTTGCACAATCCTTGTTATCGGCAACAGCACGCACGACGATGTCGCGGTCAGTGATTAAGCCGACCAATTTGCCGCGCGTGTAATTGCGGCCTTCATATTTGCGTTCTTTGGCATTGACGTCTGTTCTGCCGTTGCCCTGCGTGTCGTAGTCGACAACCGGAATCACGCCGGTGTCTTCCTGTTTCATCATCAACGCGATTTCCGGCAACGTCGTGTCGCGCGTTGCGACCGCAAGGTCACGAGTCATGATGTCGCGGCAACGCAGGCGTGAACGTTCCGGAGCCTGCTGGTAATCGCGGTCTCGCCACATATTTGAGGTCAAATCGTCGCGGCCTTCGTAAAGAGAACTGCGTCTGTTTTCGTCACGATAACGCTCGCCGCCTCCATAGCTGGCGTAACGTGGCTCGTCTCTGTCGTATTCGGCGCGTTCGCCAAACCTACCGCGGCTATAGTCCGGTCGCCGCTCAGTATCGAATTGACGACGGGAACGGTATCGGTCGTCATAATCGCCCCCACCGAAATTCTCACGTCTGAGATTCTCGTCGCGTGCGTAATAGTCCCTGTCGTCATCCATATCGTTTCTGTATCTGGCCATTGCTTCCCCTCCTTAGAATAGCCGCGGCTCAACGCGGCTTCATAAATTGCTTTCCACTTCTGCGATCACTTGCACTCGCGAAGTAATCTCCAATGATCCAACTTCAATCGGCGTCGCTACGGCGCTCTTCTGCGCAGCCATAAACGTCTCGGTTTGATAGATCGGAATCGGGGGCCTTTGCTGAAAACCTTCCTCCTGCACTTCAACAATCCGCACCACTCGTCCACCCAACGCGGTGGCAATCATTCGGGCCTTGCCCATGGCTTCCTGAGTTGCTTCACCCAGCGCACGGTCGCGTGCCTGCCGGTCCTGGCGCAACGTGAACGCGATGCCGGAAATATCGTTCGAGCCGGCTTGCGCCGCCGCATCGATGATCGCTCCGAGTTTGTTAAGGTCACTCGTAGTCACGGTAACGCTGTTGCGCACTTCGTAACCGGTGATCGTCGGTGGCTGACCTTCCTTATAAACTCGTTGCGGTTGCACGCTGTAACCACTCGTTTTCACTTCCGCGCCCGCGCCCGCAACAGTTTTCAACACGCTCACAACTGCGTCAGTCTTAGCGGCGTTTTCCTGTTGCGCCTGGATCGCCGCCCTATTTTGTGTGACTACTGAAATCGTCAGGATTGCAGTGTCAGGCTGTGCCTGGACGATCGAGTCGCCGGCAACCATCACGCGTGTCAGTCGCCGATTGTCGCTGCCCCCCTGCGTTGCAGCCGGCTCATCGACCGGTTGCATCGTTTTCACCTCGAACGGAGTACCCTCCATGAAGGTCGTCATCACTTCCTTCACTTCGCCAACGGCTTCGACGTTAGTCGACTCCTTAAACCAGGCGTTGCCTTGAAAGTTGCGTGGGTTGAGAATCAGGTATTTGGTGTCGCCGCGGACGATTAACCAGCCGCTCGATTCGACAGTTTTCTGAAGTTTGCCGCGAACGGTGATCTCTTTTGCTTGCAGCACAGTGGCGGCTCCGAGCATGAGCGCCACGATGATAAGTAGTCGTTTCATAATCTCTCCTCTTCTGGTCGTAGAATCTCACAGCCGAGGGAGAGTTGAAACCGGGTGCGAAGATAGAGAACGAGCGAGAGACGAAAACTTGCTGGCGCGTTGTGATTCTGGTTCCGCAAAACGTGTTTTGTTACCATCCAGCCATGCAATCATTCGATACTAAGCAAACCTTTATCGTAGGCAGAATAGAAGACATTCCTCCAAGTGCCTGCGTTAGTTTTGAGCTGCCTGATGGCAGCGAGCTTGCTGTGTACAATGTGAGTGGCGAATTCTATGCCACCGAAAACTACTGCCCGCACAAGGGCGCGCCGCTGTCAGAAGGGACGATGTGCGAACACATTGTTGAGTGTGGTTGGCATGGGTGGCAGTTTGATGTGCGGAGTGGGGAATGCTTGACGGTGAAGGAGAGGATTAAGACTTACGAGGTCGTTGTAGAAGACAACTTAGTAAAGCTCATTCTTTAACCACAGATTACACAGATGAAAATCCGATTCTTACCTGTGTAATCTGTGGATAACTCAACCGTCGTTGCCTATAGCCTCAACCGGACAACAGCACATCGCTTCATCACAAAGCGCCCGTTCCTCATCAGTCTCCGGCTGCTTGTAAACAAACGAGTAGCTGTTCTCGTCAGAGCGCATGAAGTTCTCCGGCGCTGTGTCGCGGCAGACGTCGCAATCGATGCACGACGTATCCACGTAGAACGAACCGCGGACGTTCTCTTTTACTTTGTCGTTTTTGTCAGGCACGCCAGTCAGGGATGTGTCATCTCTTCCGGAATCACCAGCTTGTCAAACTCTTGCTCGGTTAGATAACCGAGTTCCACGGCTGATTCACGCAAACTGATGTTCTTCTTGTGAGCGTTCTTTGCAACCTGGGCAGCTTTGTCGTAACCGATATGAGGGTTCAACGCGGTCACGAGCATAAGGGAGTGTTTCAAGTGCTTGTCGATCTGTTCCCGATTGATCTGAATTCCCGAAATACAAAACTCAACGAAACTGTGTATCGCATCGCGCAGCAAACGCACCGAGTGAAGAAAATTATGAATCATCACCGGCTTGTAAACGTTCAACTCGAAATTGCCTTGCGAACCGCCAAAACTGGTCGCGAGGTCGTTGCCAAACACCTGCACCGCAACCATCGTGAGCGCTTCACTCTGCGTCGGATTCACTTTGCCCGGCATGATTGACGAGCCGGGTTCGTTCTCCGGCAGGACCAACTCACCGAGGCCGGAACGCGGTCCAGAAGCAAGCCAGCGAACGTCGTTAGCGATCTTCATCAACGACGCGGCAAGAGTTTTGAGCGCGCCACTCGCATACACGAGCTCGTCGTGTGCGGAGAGTGCGGCAAACTTGTTCGAGTGCGATCGAAAAAGTAAACCAGTCAACTCAGCAATCTTCTTCGCGGCGCGTTCGCCGAATTCCGGATGAGAGTTGAGACCAGTGCCGACAGCCGTGCCGCCAATCGCGAGATCGAGCAATCCGGGCATCGCGAGTTTCAAACGTTCGACATCGCGTTCGATGAGACTGGCCCAGCCGCCCATTTCCTGATCGACAGTCAGAGGCGTGGCGTCCTGAAGGTGAGTTCGGCCGATCTTCACTACGCCGGCAAACTCCTTCGCCTTCGCGGCGATCGCATCGTGCAGTTCCTGCACGCGCGGGATCAGAGTGTTCAACTGCTCAGCCGCGGCGATATACATCGCTGTCGGAAACGTGTCGTTTGACGACTGCGACATGTTCACATCGTCGTTTGGGTGAACCGGCTTTTTACTTCCGATGACGCCGCCGGCGAGCTCGATTGCGCGATTCGAGATCACTTCGTTGGCATTCATGTTGGTTTGTGTGCCACTGCCGGTCTGCCACACGCGCAACGGAAAGTGAGCGTCCAACCGGCCTTCGATCACTTCGTCACAGGCCTGCACGATCAACTTCGCTTTGTCGTGCGAGAGCTTGCCGAGTTCTTCGTTCACGAGTGCGGCGGCCTTCTTGAGAATGCCGAGCGCGCGAATCATCTCGCGCGGCATGCGGTCGTCGCCGATGTTGAAGTGGTGTAATGACCGTTCCGTCTGGGCGCCCCAGTAACAGTCGGCGGCTACCTCGATAGGACCCATCGAGTCGGTTTCGGTTCTGGTTTTTGGGGAATGTTCAGGAGATTGTTGCGCCATCGTCAATCAGATCTTGCCACAAAAAGGCGCAAAAAGCACAAAAGGATTTTGTTTGAGCCTTATGTGCCTTTTGTGGCTAAATTTTCTTGACAACTATCGGGGCGAATTTCTACTCTGACTTGGACGCGTCACGCGCCTCAAGCCCTGACTCACCTTAGTCATATTCATAAATCTTCAAGCACATGATTTGGGAAAACACAAAACTCCTCCTGGGCCTCTTTTATCGTCCTGTCGCATCGATGGGCAGGATTGTTGACGAGGGACACTGGCTTTATGCGGCGGTCGTTGTCGCTGCGCTGTCGATGGTCTTTCATGTGAGCGTCACGTCAGTCCTCTACGACAATTACGAGGCTGTTTACCGGGAAATAACACAGGAAGAACGAGAGTCGTTGAGTGAAGAATATTATGAGGGTGAAGAAGCGCCGACGTTTACCTATGACAAATTGCCGCTGCCGCTCGTCGGTCAGCATGGCTGGTGGTTTGTTTCGTTTGCGCCGCCGAGCTTCTTCACCGCAGTGCTCGGAATGGCCATTTTGTATATTCCGGTTTTGATTTTGCTGGTTGCGATGTCCGGCGTGAACGCGAGTTTCAGTGTGCTGCTGCGCCGCGATTATGGACCACTGCTCACTTGCGGCCTGATGGCGTGGGCCGCGGCACACCTGCCATTTGCACTCGCGGGATTTGCACTCGAGTCTCTGCACCTGAGTGAAAAGACCGCGCTCGGATTCTGGCTCGCAAGCGCCATCTGTTTTGGATTATTAATGGCGCTCGGATTGCGCATGTTGTTTGGCATCAACTACTCGAAAGGACTGTTGCTCGTTTCAGTCGCGGCGCTTTCGTTCTCGGTGCAGGCGAAGTTGTTCGCGACCGTTTCGCCTTACCTGTTCTCGCCGTTTCTGCTTTTCTACGCCTACAGCATGTTTCGTGGCGACATCGGCGACATCGGCTTCTCGTTCCGCCAGCGCCAGGGATTTCGTCGTTCGATGGAAGCGGCGACTATCAACCCGCGTGACGCGAGTGCTCACTATCAACTCGGTTTGATCTACCAGTATCGTCGCCAGTATGTGGAAGCGATCTCGCGTTTTCAGAAAGCGGTTGAGATTGCGCATGACGAGACTGACGCGCATTTTCAACTCGGCCGCATCGCGCGTGAACAAAATCGACTGCAAGACGCGATAAATCATTTCGGCGTCGTGCTCGAGCAGGACGACAAACACTCTCACAGCGAGATCTGGCGCGAGATTGGCGCCACTTACCTGGCGGCGTCCATGTTTGTGGAAGCGAGAGATGCTGTAGGCAGGTTTATCGATCGGCGACCTTACGATCCCGAGGGTCTGTATTACTACGGCAAGACGCTCGAACAACTCGCGCAGCGAGACGAAGCGCGCGAAGTGTTTGCTCGTTGCGTTGAAGCAGTGAAGACGATGCCGTCGTATCGTTATCGAGAGCAGCGCAAGTGGGACAAACTCGCTCGTGATCGTCTGACCGCAAAAACAGCTTAAGCCACAAAAAGGCACAAAAAAGCACAAACGATCAAAGCGGACCGTTTGTGCTTTTATGCTTTATTGTGGCTAACGGCTTATCGCGTCGCCAACGTCTTCGATTGCTTCTCCAACTTTCCTTCGAGCCTTGCCGAAGCCTTCTTCAACCTTGCCACCTGCATGGTCTGCTCGACCCTCGGCCTCGAGTTCGTCGTCATCGATAGCTCGACCAATACCTTCTTTGGCTTTGCCTTTTACCTGATCGAATTTTCCTTCCATCTCATCCCTGTTTGGTAAACCCATACTAACCTCCTTATGTATTAGTTATTCCGTGCGAACGTGCTCGCCTCCGAGATCAGTAAGCAGATCTGAAAGCGCGTCAACCTCTTCGTCCGTGCGTGCTTCAACACCGATCAGAATACCGCCACCCTTGATTCCGGATTCATAGACTTTGGCGCGATACTCCGGAATTCCTGCTCCAATCAGGGCGCCGATCAACCCACCAGTTGCGCCACCTGCGCCCGCGCCTGCGAGTGCGGCTGCAATTGGACCAGCAATTACCAGGTTAATGCCTGGCAAAAACAGGGTCGTGCCTACGGCTGCAATTGCGGCCAGCACCGCGCCTATCGTGCCACCCACGGCGCTGCCGATGCCCAACCCATCGGCGGCGTGGGAGCGTGTCTGTAGTGCAAATTCTTTGGATCGCGTCGCGTCTGACATGAGCACGCTGATGTCGTCTCGTGTGAAACCGCGCTTCAGGATCGCATCGACGGCGGACTCCGCAGCTATCTTGCTCTTAAAAAGTCCTGTCACTAATTTTGCCTTGGCCATACAATCCTCCCAACAAACAGTTCTATGAGATTGCAGTCGGCAACACGTGTGCCAGCCACAGTTTGGGCAGATTTTGTGTCATCTCTGTAATCTGTGACTGGCTTTCGTACGGATTCCGCGATTGAAGATTCTTCAAATCAGTTCAGCTTCGTCCTTCGGCGGCGGCGAGCGTTATGTCACCGATTTAACGAACACTTTGATCGCACGAGGACACGATCTTTATCTTGCTGTGCGGCCGCAGTCACCGCTGCCGCGGCACGTGCAATTACCACCGGAAAAAATCCTGACCTTGCCATTGCGAAACGCGCTCGACGTGCCGAGCGCGCACGAGCTCGATCGATATGTGCGGCGCCGAAAGATCGAGATCGTTCACGCGCACATGGCGCGCGACTACTCGCTCGCTGCATACGCAACGCGTCGCAACCGGGAGACGAAGTTTGTCGCGACACGTCACGTGTTGTTTCCACTCAATCGACTGCACCGGCACACGCTCGCACACGCGACGAAGGTGATTGCAGTTTCGGCGGCAGTCGCGCGCGAACTGCGTTCACAGCGAATTCTTAGTGACAAACAGATAGTAGTGGTTCCGAATGGTGTTGATATCGAACGTTTCAATCGCGCGTCCGGATTCGATCGAGCGCGGCTGGGCTTGCCTGAAGAATGGTTGCTGGTGGGAAGTATTGGTGAGTTGCGGACGTTGAAGCGTCACGATGATTTTATTCGTGCGGCGGCGCTGGTGGCGCAGAAGTTTCCGGACGCGCACTTCGTTCTTGCCGGAGTTGATCCGACGCCTTCGGGTGAAGTTCGCGCGTCACTCGAGAAGCTCGTTGTTGAATTGGGACTGAGGGATCGTTTTCACTTTTTAGGTTGGTTGGACCAGGCGGAGAGACTGTTAGGCGCGCTCGATGTGTTTGTATCAGCGTCAGAGACTGAGTCGTTTGGGCTGGTGATCGCGGAGGCGATGGCGGCCGGCACCGCGGTCGTAGCGACGGAGACTGAAGGCGCGAAGGAAGTGATCGAGGATCAGAAAACAGGAATACTTGTGCCGATTGGCGACGTGAACAGAATCGCTGAAGCGGTCATGACATTATTAGTTGACGACAATCAGATCGGAGTGCGCGCCAGAGAAGCCGCGAACGCGAGATTCAGCTTGAAACGAATGGTCGATGAAATTGAAAGAATTTATGCCACGGATTAAACGGATAAAAAATCCGGATTTTTTTCCGTGTTATCCGTGGCTAACTACAGTCGATCAATTTTAGCGGCGAGGATGAAATCACTTTCCGTCAGCCCATTGATCTTGTGCGTCCAGATCGAGATCTCCGCCTGTCCCCAACCAAAACAGATATCCGGATGATGTCCCTGTTCCTCGGCGAGATCGCCCACGCGGTTAACAAACACCTGCGCCTCGCGAAAGTTTGAAAAGCGATAACTCTTCTTCAAATGATGCTCGTTCACAACTTCCCAACCCTGCAACTCGGGAAGCAGTTTCGCAATGTCCGCGCCCGTCAACGGGGGCACACCACCGCGACACGGCACACATTCTTTTTGAGATAGTCCAGTCATAAGTTCACCAACGCCTTTTTCAACATCGCGATTTGGCCCGCGTGATAGAGATCGTGCTGCACACCACCGTGAAGCGTCACGTAAACAGTCGAGAAGGGTGTGCTCGAGTTAACTATGATCGGCTCGTTTAATCGTGCTTCATCAACCTGCGCGATCGCGTCCAACAGTTCGCGATGAGTGTCGATCAAATACTTCTTCGTATTCTCCCAGGCCTCATCGCTCGTGTCGTAGATGGGACGCCAGTCTTCCTCGTCACTGAGCTGTGCCGGATCGCCTTGCAGGCGTCGCAGGCAGGCGCGTTCCCAGGCCGCGATGTGCAACGTAAGCTCCCAGATCGAGTGGGCGCCCGGAATCGGATGTGCGGCGGCCTGCGACGCAGTTATTCCCTCCAACAAGGCCAGCACCGATGGTCCATGCCATGCTTCTCCATCAAATGCGCGACGAAACTGATCGCGAATGCGATCCACTTCCGTCATGGATCGTTGTTCCTGCGGTGTCATTTCGATTTAATTCCTCCGGTACGACGATTCTACATTTTCTTCTGATTGCGTGATAGGCTACGTCTCAACAGTTCAAATCTCAACTGTGCGAAACGACAACAAACTAAAACAGGTATCGATCTTCTGCGACGGCTCGAGTCTCGGCAATGGACAGAACGCGAGTCGCGCTGCGGCTGTCGCCCTGCTCGGTTACAAGGGATACTGGCGCGCCGTTGGCGAGTACTTAGGTAGAGCGACGAATCAACAGGCTGAGATTGCGGCTGCCGCCGTCGGTCTCGAATCGTTGACTCAGCCGTGCCAGGTCAGTGTGTTCACCGATTCTCGATACGTTGTCGAAACAATGAACGGTCGTTTTCGACGTAAAACAAATCTCCCGTGGTGGGAGCGACTCGACCGCGCGGCCGCCGCGCACAAGATTCATTGGGAATGGACTCGCGGACACGCCGGCCATTTGTTGCAGGAAGCGGCTGACAATGCCGCGCGCCGGATTGCCGCCGCAGGGCAGGTCGACGAGTCGATCCTGCGCGATGCCGTGGATAAAATCGGCACTGTGGCACTATAATTCACCCTCCCCATTCGAATGCTCAGAATTAAAGCCCTACTCGTACTCTGTTTTCTCCTTGCGTCCGCGTCGCACGCCCAGGATCCATCGCGTGGCTGGCAGTGGCAGAACCCTCTGCCGCAGGGAAATTCGATCAGCGCCATCAGATTTGCACCCGACAAGAAACATGGTTGGGCAGTCGGTTCGAACGGAGTCATCCTGTCAACGAGCAACGGCGGTTTTGAGTGGGAAGAGCAGCTTTCTCCGGCAATCACAACGCTTTACGGCATGTACGTGAAGGATCGTTCGCGAGTGGTAATTACAGGCGCGCGCGGCGTCGTGCTGACCACGAGCAACGGCGGTGATAAGTGGGTCCTGCGACAGAGCGGTGTGCGCGATCACCTCTTCGCAGTCACCTTTGCGCCGAAGAATCCGTTGCTCGGCTGGGCTGTCGGCACTTTTGGTTCGATCGTCGCGACTATCGACGGCGGCAAGACGTGGAAGCCTCAGGCCAGTCAAACTTCGTCACACCTGTTTTCGATCTCTTTTGCAGACGCGAAAAACGGAATCGCAGTCGGCTCGCACGGAACAATTCTCACCACCGCGACCGGCGGAGCAGAATGGAAGGCAATTAAGAAACATACTGACTTCGCGCTCACCGGCGTCGCGTTCACAACAGAAAAGAAAGCCACCGCCGTCGGTTATCGCGGTACCATTTTACAAACGGAAGACAGTGGTGAGTCGTGGATCGCCAAAGACGCACTCGTCACCACCGATCTGTATACAGTCTTTTTTACTGACGAGCTGCACGGTTGGGCCGCGGGCGACAGCGGGGTTGTTTTGACTACCGGCGACGGAGGCAATATCTGGTTGCCGGTTAACATTCGCACCGCGCCACGTCTCGCGACGCTCTACTTCTCGGATGAATCGATCGGCTGGGCGGCCGGCGCCGATGGTCTCGTTGTGCGCACTGATGACGGCGGTTTGTCGTGGCAGCGACTCACCGAAGGCGGCCGCGACGACCTGGCAAACATTCTCTTTATCGACAACTCCCACGGCTGGGCCGTCGGCGAACGCGGCAAGATACTCTTTACCAGTTCCGGCGGTAAGAATTGGACTGTGCGGCCTTCCGGTACTACGCTGACGCTCAACGCGATCGATTTCACGAGTGAGAAGTCAGGTTGGGTGGTTGGTAACAAAGGCACGATTCTCCACTCCGTTAACGCCGGCGTCACGTGGGACCGGGTTCCGAGTCCGGCGACTGAAGATCTTTACGGCGTCTCGTTTGTTTCGCCTACCGAAGGATGGGTTGTGGGTGCGCGCGGCGCGGTCTGGCATACGAAAGATGAAGGCGTGAGCTGGGAGTTCCAGCAAACAAATTCACTCAACTGGCTCGAGGACGTGAAGTTTCTCGATGCGAATAACGGCATCGCAGTCGGTTCCGGCGGTACGATCCTGCGCACCGAGGATGGCGGTCAAAACTGGAAGCGCGTCGATCGCAATCTGAAGGAGTGGTTGTATGCGCTCGCTTTTGCTGATGCGCAACGCGGTTACATCGTCGGCGCGCGCGGGATCATCCTGCGGACGGACGATGGTGGCGTGACGTGGAAAGATCTCGAGAGTGGCTTAAGCAGCAACTTGTTTGCGGTCGCACTGGCCGGTCGTAACGACGTGCTCGTAGTTGGCGATCAGGGAAGCATCATTCACAGCGCCGATGCCGGGCAGACGTGGGAACTTCAGCCGACGATTACAAGTTCGGCGTTGTTCTCGATTGCTTATCGTGGCGGGACGAACGTTTGGGTAGCAGGACGCGGGGGCGCGATCCTGCGACGCTCAGATCCGATTGCGACCGTGAGCATTCCGGTTACGCGAATCGCGCCGGTTTTGAGGGGGGGATCGGCGAAGCTGGATGAACCCGTTGATACGGATGATATTCCGAAAGCAGTGCGCCCGAAGAAGCCCGTACTGCGACCACAATAAGAAGAAGCCATCCAATCCTAACAAGTCAGGAAGAGGGGCTTGCCCCCGCTGCTCGACTAATTCAATAAGCAGCGGGGGCAAGCCCCTCTTCCTGACTTGTTAGGATTGGATGGTTTTATTAAAACCTGACCCGGTGTTCCTTGGCGTATGAATAGGCGCAGTACGCGGAGATAATATGACAAATCCAGCCGAGCGTGCCGCCCGTCCCGATCCAGAATCCCGGTGTCAGGATTAACCACAGCACTCCCGCCAGAATACGGCCGTTATAGATTTGGCCAACGCCCGGAATAATTAAACTCAGGAAACCTGCCAGAATTGGATCACGCATCGTATCAAGCTACCTCCAACGTGGAACCTCATACGATAGCAAATCGCGTTTTGTTCGTTCTTAGCGTTCCCCGTCCGTCCGGCGCACGTCAACGATCTCGCCGCGAAAGGTCTTCAGCATCTGCTGCACCACGGGACTGTTTTCAGCCAGCTGGCGCAGCCGCTGCTTTTCGAGTCGCTCCTCATCGTCGCGACTGAGTGGCTCACCTTCCGCCTTCGGATCTTTGACGATGATCCTGATGCCGATCTCGTTTCCGGTAACCTGGTAACACGCCTCGCGTATAAACTTTACGTTCTCCGGCTTCGAAAGCGTGTCGCGAAAATGGCGCGTGTCTGGTGCGAACTCGATGCACAACTCGTTCTCTTCAAACGCGGTCGCCTGCGCGGCTTCGAGCGCAGTCACCAGCAACATCTTGCGCTGGTTCTCCAGCACCGCTTTAACTCGCTCGATTGTCGACAACTCGACGACCGGTGCAGCGGGAATCTCTTCGACCGTTGTCTCGGGAACCGGTGTTTCGAGTGCCGGAGATGCGGCGACTGCGGCAAAGGACGAGCCCGCCGGTCGAGAACTTGCCGTGGTTCGCGGCGGATTCGTTTTGCCCGGGCTACCGCTCGAACCGGATGGCGTGCGGCTCGATGAGGTGTCAGCACCTGTTTCGAGTGCCGTTAATCGTTGAAGAATCTCGTTGATACTCTCGACGCCGCGTAGTTCCATCAGTTTTACAACGCCGATTTCCAACTGGTAACGCGGCTGAGTGGCGGCGCGAAGTTTGGTCTCCGTCTCGGCCAGCGAATGGAAGAACCGCACCAGGTCCGACTCGGAAAACAACTCCGCCTGTCGCTTCAACTCCAGCGGCTCGCAAACAGCCGATTCGAGCAGCTCTTGATTCCCGGAAACTTTCGTCACCAGCAGATCTCGGAAATGCGCCAGCAGATCGCGACAAAAGTTTCTGAGGTCGTGACCACGCATCACGATGTCGTCGATCGCCGTGATTGCTTCCGCGGGTTTGTTATCGGCAATGCTGTCGATGATCCGTTTGAGAATGTCAGCGCCGGCGACACCGAGCGCCATCTCAACGTCTGCTTTCTTGATTGTATTACCGGCGAAACTGATCACCTGGTCCAACGCCGATTGCGCGTCGCGCATTGAGCCCTCACCGGTGCGCGCGATCTCGCGCAGCGCATCGTCAGGAATCGAAATCTTCTCTTCCTTCGCGATCAGTTTGAGACGCTCGAGAATCTTCGCCGTGGCGATCGTGCGAAACTCAAACTGCTGGCAGCGTGAAAGAATCGTTTCCGGAACTTTGTGGCGCTCGGTCGTCGCCATGATAAAGACCACGCGCGGCGGCGGCTCTTCGAGTGTCTTCAGCAACGCGTTGAAGGCCGCGCCGGAGAGCATGTGAACTTCGTCGATGATGAAAACTTTGTAACGATCGCGCGCGGGCGCGATGCCGACGCTCGCGATGATCGCTTCGCGCACGTTATCGACACCGGTGTTTGATGCGGCGTCAATCTCCTGCACGTCGATCGAGCGGCTCTCAGTGATCTCGCGACACGATGGACATTGTGTGGGATCGTCTGATCGACAAGGCGCCGGTGTAGGCTGCGGCGACTTGTGACAATTCAATGCTTTCGCAAGTAAACGGGCGCTGGTCGTTTTGCCGACGCCACGAGCACCCGAGAACAGGTAAGCATGATGCAGCCGCTGATGCTCGATGGCATTGCGGAGCGTGCGTGTGATTGGTTCCTGGCCTGTTACTTCATCAAAGGTCTGGGGACGCCATTTGCGAGCGATTACTTGATAGGCCATCGATATTTAGAGAACTAGTTTCCTTCTGTAATCTGGGTTCTTTCCATTTTCGGTTTTGGAAAAGTTTTCAGCACCTTGTAAACGAGGATGAGACTTCCATCCGTGTCTTTTCGGATGATGCGAAACACTGCCAGGGTGTCAGATGTGTCAATCGAGATCGATCGCAACAGATACGTGTTCGAGACTTTAGCCGGCACGCGGTCCTTGAAGGTGAACCCCGAAAGCTCGATACCTTGCCAGAGCTTGCGATGCTCGGCCCGGACCTCCGCCTCTCTTACTGGCGGCGTATAGTCCAACAAAGCGCGCGTTGCAACATGATCGTTCGCCACTTGCTCAACCGAAACATCCCCAAGGTTCAGAAGGAGTCCATAATCCGCACCCGCAAACCCAACGGATAGATGCTCCTGTGCCAGTTCAATGTCCGAGCCGTTCCCATATTCATGAGTCTTACGAACAAACGAGTAATAGGCGCCGCCACCGCGGATTGCGAGGGCTCTCTTGGCGGTTCCGTCGTATATCTCGCGAGGCAACAATCGGATGACTCCGGTCTGAGGTTGATTTAGAAAGGAAGCAAACCCCTCTCGGTCTATGTCGGCAACCGCAAGGATTTTCTGTTCCAGCATTGCTAGTTCAGCACGCTTTGTTTCGATCTCCTTAATCACGTCATCGCGAGATTGCGTTTGCGCTGATACGGAAAACGCGCTTAAGACTAAGGTGAAGATGAACGCTGTAGCTAAAAAGATCTTTTTCATCGGGACTCAACCTCCTTTGTTGACCAAAAGCCAAAGGGAGAGATTGGTTGTGAGACTACGCGTTGTAAAGCTGAACTGGCCAGACCCCGGACTTTCCCGCAACACACGCTGCCGTTGCTACCGTTGCTCCGTTCCCGGCCTGGCGGGGTTCACAAAGCGAGCGTTGTGCGGAGCCCGGGATCTGATAACTAAATCTCTGTCTTTCGATGCGCCATCATCCGCAAGAGTGCATTGATGCCGAGATGAAGCAGCGCGTACGAGATTATCGCTATTACTATCGGCAGGAGCAATGTGTGGCCGCTATCCGTGCTCGGGCTGGCGACAATCCCGCGAAAAGGCGCGTAAAACGGGTTGCTGACCGTAACGATAAATTGAACGAATCCGGCGGTGCTTCGTGCTGCCATTAACGCGAGGAGAAAACGCATCCCGAGCAGCGCGTAGATTACCCAGAAGATGTAATCGACAATCTGCGAGACTCGCGCGAGCCCTCGCCCTCGTTCGACTTCGCGCTCAGTGTCAATGACCTCGTTAACAGCTTTCGAACGAAACTCACCGGCAACGTGATCTATTCGTTCTGATTCGCCGGGCGTTGCTTTCGTAGCGGCGCGTGCACCGATCTCGGCTTGTACTTCGCCTTCGACCTGGCTCTTTACCGACTCGTGTTGTGCCGCCCGTCTTGCTTCGTCGATTGCTAGTTTATCGTCACTCATGGTGTTTACTGGCGGAGAGGGTGGGATTCGAACCCACGGAACGGTTTCCCGTTCACAGCATTTCCAGTGCTGCCAGTTCAACCACTCCTGCACCTCTCCGGAAATCCGCGTTCATTCGCGTAATCCGTGGCTAAAAATCTGGCGGAGAGGGTGGGATTCGAACCCACGGTGGGCGTTAACCCACTCCGGTTTTCGAGACCGGTGCACTAATCCACTATGCGACCTCTCCGCGTCTGGAAAAACTCCTGCATGAGCGCGCGGCATTCCGGCTCCAGCACGCCCGCACTGATCTCGATACGATGATTCAAAAAGTCAGTATCGCAGATACGAAACCTGCTCGTTACCGCGCCTGCTCGTTCATCAGCCGCGCCGTAAATCAAACGCCTGATACGCGCTTGTATCAAAGCGCCAGCGCACATCGCACACGGCTCAATGGTCGAATAAACATCGACGCCCGTGAGCCGGTAATTTCCCAGCTTCCTGGCGGCCTCGCGAAGAGCAACGATTTCAGCGTGGGCTGTAGGATCGCAGTCAGTACGCGTGCGGTTGCCGGAAACGGCGACGAGTTTATTTTCACTGACGATACAGGTGCCGATAGGCACTTCGCCATTTGCCTGCGCCTCGCGCGCAGCGGCCAGCGCCTGCCGCATCCACTGCTCGTCAAACTCTATTTCTGCGGCGCTCATCTCCAGCGATATACGTCCTTCAAACAACGAACGGCCACTATAGGGCGCGCGTGGAAACAGTGTCAAGGCGAGCTATTTCAGCCACAAAGAGGCACAGAAGGCACACAAAATAATCAACTGAAGTGATGCGCCTTTTGGTGGCAGTTCTGTGCTTCTTTGTGGCGGCGCGTGCTATTATCAGTTTCCGGAGTTCCGCACCCCTGTCTGGCCGGCGCGCTCCTTCAATCCCATGTCCACCGAAGCAAGCCATAGAGGAAGCGGTCCATTACCCACAGAAAGAGGCACCGGGCGGATCCGAACGGCACCGGCAGTCGATCCTCTGGCAGAGCCCTCTGCGCAGTCGCCCGCGGGAATAATGCGCCGCATGACGCCGGCGGAGTTCAACACCGCGATGATTCACTTCTATCGCGGCGAGGTACAACGCTCGAACACCTGGCGCAATCGACTCGACACTACTACAAACTGGGCGGTGCTCACTGCCGGCGCAACGCTTTCGTTTGTCTTCAGCTCGCCAAACAATCCCCACTTCGTGATTCCAATCAACTCGATCCTCGTCGCGATCTTTCTTTTGATGGAAGCGCGTCGCTATCGTTACTACGAAATCTGGTCGAGCCGCGTCAGAATCCTCGAAACGGGATACTTCGCACACATACTGATGCCGGAAAACCGGCCCGCTGACGAATCGTGGGCCGAACACCTGGCTGCTGACTTGACCACACCTCACTTCACGATAACGGAGTGGGAGGCAGTGGGTCGCCGCTTGCGCCGAAACTATCTTTGGATCTTCGTCCTGCTGGCTTTGAGTTGGAATTTAAAAGTCTATCTCTCCCCGTTGCCGGCGCGCGACTTCAACGCATTCATCGAACGCGCGGCCGTTGGAATCGTTCCCGGCTGGATTGTTTTTGTAGTCGGCATCGCGTTCAATGCTGCCGTCTTTATTTTCGCGATCGGAACACTGCGACTGCGCGAAGCAACGGGAGAAGTGTTACCAAGGCACGAGTTTTCATTACAACCATTTAAACGAATGACAAGCTGGACCGCCGCAACCACCAGACGCACCACAGTACGCGCGAAACGCGCTCGCCAACGCGTGCGCAGCCGCAGCGAAACCACCGCCGAGTTTAAGAAGATCGACATTTCCGAAACGCCGGAAAGACGAGCTGAAGTGAACGTCAGGTAGGTCAATGCTTCAGCTTTACGGTCAACAACTCACGCTCCAGCAAATCGTAGACGTTGCCCGAGGCCGGGAACAGGTCGTCCTGGCTGATGAGGCACGCGTGCGCGTCGAGCGGGCGTGTCAGGTGGTCCATGACATCGTTACGGAGGGACGCACCGTCTATGGTGTCAACACCGGTTTCGGCAAGTTGTCGGACGTCAGCATCGAGAAGGCCGACCTGCTTCAGTTGCAACTGAACCTCGTGCGCAGTCATTCGTGCGGTCTGGGTGAACCACTGTCCGAACCGGAAGCACGCGCGATGTTGTTGTTGCGCGCGAACGTCCTGGCCTCAGGATTCAGCGGCGCGCGTGCACTCGTGATCGACACGTTGATCGCGATGCTCGAAAAAGGTGTGACGCCGGTGATTCCTGAAAAGGGAAGCGTCGGTGCGAGTGGCGATCTGGCGCCGTTGGCCCATCTTGCGCTCGCGGCAATCGGTGAGGGCGAAGTTTTTTATCGAGGTGAGCGGTTAGCCGCAGCGACGGCACTCGAGCGCGCGCAGATTGCGCCGCTGCAATTGGAAGTGAAGGAGGGCCTCGCGCTGCTAAACGGCACGCAGGCGATGGGAGCGGTCGGCGCGCTCGCGCTTTATCGCGCGGAACAACTGGTCCGTCTCGCCGACGTGGCCGGAGCGATGACGCTCGAAGCACTCAAAGGCACTCCGGTAGCTTTTGACGAGCGCATTCATGCGGCGCGGCCGCATCCGGGGCAAGTCGAAGTCGCTGCTCATTTGCGGGAGTTGCTGCGTGATAGTGAAATCCGCCGATCACATCTCGAGAACGATCCGCGTGTGCAGGATGCTTACAGTTTGCGTTGCATGCCGCAGGTTCATGGCGCGATTCGCACGGCTTTGAGTCATGCAAAGCAAGTGGTGGAAATCGAAAGCGGCAGTGCGACGGATAACCCGTTGGTTTTTTCGGAGACTGGCGAAGTGTTGTCGGGCGGAAACTTTCATGGCGCGCCGCTGGCACTCGTTTTTGACTACGCCGCAATGGCTTTGACAGACTTGATGAGTATCAGCGAGCGTCGTATCGATCGTTTAGTCAATCCCGATTCGAATGAAGGACTGCCGCCGTTTTTGACGGCGCATCCGGGGATCTCTTCGGGTTTCATGATGCTGCAAGTGACGGCGGTGGCGCTTTTGAACGAAGCAAAAGTGTTGGCCCACCCGGCGAGTATCGATAACGTGCCGACCGATGGCGGGAAAGAAGATCATGTGTCGATGGGCATGACCGCCGCGACTAAGCTTCGTTCGATCGTGCAACTCGCGGAACTGACGGCGGCAATCGAGTTGCTGACGGCGGCGCAGGCGCTTGAGTATCATACGCCACTCGTACCCGGAGTAGGCGTGCAGCAGGCATATCAGATCGTGCGTAAGCTGGTGGCGCCGTTAACTACGGATCGATCGATGTCGAAGGATATTGAAAAGATTCGAGACGCGATCGTTGCCGAGAGATTCGCAGGCTTGTAAAGCTCGATAGTTGGTTTTCACACAAAGGCACAAAGGAAGACACAAAGGCACAAAGCTATCTGCGTTGACTTTGCTGTTTTTGTGCCTTTGCGTAAACTTTGCGCCTTTGTGTGAAATATTTTCTGGAGGATACGTATGTCAAACGGAATGGACGACCGTCGCAAAGGTCTGGAGGAAGAATACTTTCATCGCAAGAACCAGGAGGCAATCGACAAACTGCGCGCGAAGATGAGAATCGCCGCTCAGGCTAAGGAAGCCGGCGCCTCGTCAATGAAGTGCCCTCGCTGCGACGGCACTCTGAAAGAAATCTTTATCGAAACCGTGCCGATCGACACCTGCGATAAGTGTGCGGGCGTGTGGCTCGATTCAGGGGAATTGGAAAATCTAACGCAAACTGATATTGCGCGATGGTTTCGTAGTCTCTGGAGATCAATGGAAGAAGAATAATCGCGATGGACCACCGGGTAATTCACGCTCCGCGCGGCGCACAGTTGAATTGCAAGGGTTGGCATCAGGAAGCTGCTCTTCGTTGCCTGATGAACAACCTCGATCCGGACGTCGCTGAACGACCGGACGATTTGATTGTCTACGGCGGCGCCGGCAAGGCTGCTCGCAACTGGTCCTGTTTCGACGCGATCGTACGCGAGTTACAAGCTCTTGAGAACGACGAGACGCTGCTGGTCCAATCAGGCAAACCGGTCGCGGTCTTTCGCACGCACGAGTACGCACCGCGCGTCTTAATCGCCAACTCAAATCTCGTAGGCGCGTGGGCCACCTGGGAACACTTTCACGAACTCGAACGCCGCGGCCTGATGATGTATGGCCAGATGACTGCCGGTAGCTGGATCTACATCGGCACACAGGGCATTGTGCAGGGCACGTTCGAAACGTTTGCCGCGATGGCTGACAAACAGTTTGCGGGCGATCTTTCGGGCAAACTCATTGTCTCAGGCGGGATGGGGGGAATGGGTGGCGCGCAGCCGCTCGCCGCGACTTTGAACGGCGCCGTGTTTCTCGGTATCGAAGTTGATCCAGCGCGCATCGAGCGACGCGTTCGCACCGGCTACTGCGATCGCATCGCGCTGTCACTCGATGAAGCGCTCGCCATCTGCGAAGACGCGCGCGATCAGGAACGAGCGATCTCTGTTGGCCTCGTCGGCAACTGCGCGGAGGTTTTGCCGGAACTGGTTCGTCGCGGAGTTCAGATTGATGCAGTTACGGATCAAACAAGCGCTCACGATCCATTGAATGGATACGTTCCTGCGGGACTTTCACTCGACGAGGCTGCTGAGTTGCGCGAAAAAGATCCTGCCGCGTACGTCGAGAAATCCATGTCGTCGATGGCGCAGCATGTTGAAGCGATGCTGGCGTTGAAGCGCGGCGGGGCAGTGGCGTTTGATTACGGCAACAACATTCGCAAGCAGGCTCTCGATGCCGGTTGCAAAGACGCGTTCGAGATTCCCGGATTCGTACCCGAGTACATTCGACCGTTGTTCTGTGAAGGCAAGGGACCGTTTCGTTGGGTAGCACTGTCGGGTGACGCGGAAGACATTCGGAAGACTGACGATCTTGCGCTCGAGATGTTTCCCGACGATCGCACGTTGAATCGTTGGCTGCGTCTGGCGCGCGAGCGCGTTCACTTTCAGGGACTGCCCGCGCGCATCTGCTGGCTCGGTTATGGCGAGCGTGCCGAGATGGGCGAAGCAATAAACGATCTCGTGAAGCGTGGGGAGCTGAAAGCTCCGATCGCGATTGGCCGCGATCATCTCGATACGGGATCGGTGGCGTCTCCGTTTCGTGAAACAGAAGGCATGAAGGATGGATCGGATGCAGTAGCTGATTGGCCCATCCTGAATGCGTTGCTGAACACAGCAAGCGGTGCGAGCTGGGTTTCGTTTCATCACGGCGGCGGTGTTGGGATTGGATACTCGTTACACGCGGGCCAGGTTTCTGTTGCTGATGGAACTGGGGAAGCAGCGAAGCGACTCAATCGCGTGTTGACGAACGATCCGGGACTCGGTGTCGCGCGACACGTTGATGCCGGCTACGAGGAAGCGGAGCGGACCGCGCGCGACAAGGCGATCACGATTCCGTTATTAAACGATTGATGCTTAGGTTCGCCACTCAAATCGCGCGTGAGGCAGGCAATGTTCTCGTGCAACGTCTTGGCTCCGCGAAGATCACAACCAAGGGCGACATCAATCTCGTCACCGAAGCTGATATCGCCGCTGAAAATCTGATCATCGAGCGTATTCGTTCTTACTACCCGCAACACGGAATTCTCGCGGAAGAGTCGGGTGAGGCTACGCTGGTCGGCGGCAAGCAGAGCGACTGGAAGTGGATCATCGATCCGTTGGATGGGACCACGAACTACGCGCATGGTTATCCGTGTTTCTGTGTTTCGATTGCACTGGAACACAAAGGCGTGCTCGAAATCGGAGTGGTCTACGATCCGATGCGCGATGAGATGTTTGCCGCGGAACGCGGGCAGGGCGCGACGCTAAACGACCGGCAGATTCGGGTGTCGAACGTTGACGAGTTGAACCAGGCGATGGTGTGTACCGGTTTTCCGTACAACGTTCGCGAGCGTCCGGACTTCATGCGTGAGTTTGCGAACTTCACGATGTATGCGCAGGCTGTCAGGCGTGATGGATCAGCGGCGCTCGATCTGGCGTACGTGGCGTGTGGGCGTTTTGATGGGTTTTGGGAAGACGGGTTGAATCCGTGGGATATCGCGGCCGGTGCGTTACTGATCTTCGAAGCACGCGGCAGAGTGACGACGTTTAAAGATCAGCCACTCGATATTTACAACGAGCAAGTGCTGGCGAGTAATGGGTTGATACATGAAGCAATGATGCGTGTGCTCGGCTGAAGAGTTTCACACAAAGGCACAAAGTAAGACACAAAGGCACTAAGAAGACCTCAAATTCCTCTTTGTGCCTTTGTGTCTTCCTTTGTGCCTTTGCGTGAAATATTCTTACAAAGCAGACGCGATCACTTGCGCGAGGTGTTCACTCTCACGGCGTGCGTATGCACGAGTCTCTTCATCCGAACATTTCACGTGATAAGGAGGATGATAAGTCACCACGACCTTCCCGAGTCGCGGAAAACGCCAGCCTCTCGGCCAAACGCGATTGCCGCCCTTGATTGTCACCGGCAGGATCGGCACCTGCGCCTCCAACGCCAACCGCACGGCGCCCGCTTTGAATCGTTCGAGTGAACCCGCCTCGGTGCTGCGCGCACCTTCAGGAAAAATCACCACTGCACCACCATCTCGCAGCCACTGCAACGATCTCCGAATCGCCGCCGGATCACTACCCTCAAGCGCCAACGGCCACGCCCCCAGCCACACCAGGCCGCGCCCAACAATAGGCCAACGAAAGGCATCGCTCCACGCGAGATAGCGTGTCGGTCGTTTGATCGGCAGTGAAAGCCAGAAAGGATCGAGGTACGTTTGATGATTCGCGGCGACGATCAATCCCCCAGTCGCCGGCACATTCTCAACACCGCGAAACTCAATCTTCCAAAGCACGCGACTCGTCGCGTGAACAACCGGTCTGATTAGCTCGAGCGACCACTGCGGCAGCATTGAACGGCTGCTCGCAGTCCGTCGTTCCTCTGATTTAACCGGAAATGTGCCGTTCGTACTCACTGGTTTATCTTACAACGGCCATTCCCTATCTACGAACTCAACGTGAATTCTGGGAACACCATCCGCGCCGATGCTGCGCGAACGAATCGCCGCATGCGCGGTGACGCGATATTGCTCGCTCTTCAAACGGATGAACCGACCTTCCGGAATTTGCAGCGTGGTGAAGATCGTTGCTCCTTTGGCGCTGATGTTTTCAGTCACTGTATATTCGCTATCAGTTACTTCGCCGTTGGGGTCGACCAATTCGAGTCGCATATCGACAGCGATGTTGTAACGTGTGTGCGCCCGCTGCTCACTGATCGGTATCAATATCTCTTCGGCCTGAGTAAGCACCTGAAAAGTGGTGGTGTTAATGTCGTAACGTCTCCACGGTTCCGTCTCATAACTCGCCGGCGCGCGTTTCCCGATGAAAGCGACGCCGACGTTGAAGACCGTTTTGTTATCAACAATCGCCGGCTTCATGTATCTCACCACCGCCCAAATTCGATACTGGTCCTCCACGTGATCGAACACGCGCAACTGCCTTGGCATCGGGATCGTCATGTACAAGAGACGACCCTTTTCAGTCGGGTGCTTGAGCGAGAAACCGGCGCCGAATGGAGTCACGTTAGCGAGCCGGGTTATCTCGGTCCATTCGAAAGTCGGCGTGTCTCGACCCTGCACGCGCACGGGTAAGTGCAGCGGAAGTCGTTCGCGAATTCGTTTCCAATTTCGTTCTTCACTCATGGGAGCCGACGGATGTGTGGAGCGGTTGGAAAGCGTCGGGAGTGCCTACACGAAGCTATTGATTTTATTAGAGTTTTCGCCGATTTAGGGGTTTGCCAAATAACCTCAAAAAGGCTAAAATAAGGGCTACTTTTGATCGTGATGTGTCGCCCGTTTCTTCTCCTCAAAAAGCGCCAAACTCAAGGTCCGTATCTCTTCAGTTAGGACCAGACTGCGTGGCGGATTGTACTGGAAAGGCTATTAGATGGAAACAACTTCTGAACGCAATCATATAAACATTGAAGACGAGATGCGGCGTTCGTATCTCGACTACGCGATGTCCGTGATCATCGGCCGCGCGTTACCGGATGTACGTGATGGATTGAAACCGGTTCACCGTCGCGTGTTGTGGGCCATGCACGAACTCGGCAACACCTACAACAAGGCGTACAAGAAAAGCGCGCGTATCGTCGGCGACGTCATCGGTAAGTATCACCCGCACGGCGACATGCCGGTGTACGACACGATCGTGCGTTTGGCCCAGGACTTCTCGATGCGTTATCCGTTGATCGATGGCCAGGGCAACTTCGGTTCGGTTGACGGTGATGCAGCAGCGGCGATGCGTTACACAGAGATTCGCATGGCGCGCCTCGCGAATGAAGTTCTCTCTGACATTGAAAAAGAGACGGTTACATTTCAACCAAACTACGACGAGTCGCTGAGTGAGCCGACAGTTTTACCGGCTCGCGTTCCGAACCTGCTGATCAATGGCTCTGACGGAATCGCAGTGGGAATGGCGACGAAAATTCCGCCGCACAATCTCACTGAGATCGTCGATGCGACGCTCGCGTTGTTGAAGGATCCCGAGACTACTGTCCATGATCTCACGAAGATCGTTACCGGCCCTGATTTTCCCACCGGGGGTTTTATTTACGGTCGCGAAGAGATCAGAAAGTCGTACGAAGAAGGGCGCGGCGTGCTGCAAATTCGTGCGCGTGCGGGCATCGATCGCATCGGACGCGGCGCACAGGAACGCGATGCGATCGTGATCACCGAGATTCCGTTCCAGGTCAATAAAGCGCGTTTGCTCGAACGTATAGCCGAGTTGATCAACGAAAAGAAGATTGAGGGCATTTCCGATCTGCGCGACGAGTCAGACCGTACCGGTATGCGCATCGTGGTCGAGTTAAAACGTGATGCCGTGCCGCAGGTCGTGCTCAACAAGCTTTACAAATTGACGCCGATGCAGTCGTCGTTCGGTGTTATCAATCTCGCGATTGTTAACGGACAGCCGCGCGTACTGAATCTCAAGCAGATGCTCGAGGCGTTCATCGAGTTTCGTCGCGAGGTAGTGCGCAAGCGGACCGAGTACGAGCTTCGCAAAGCGCGTGCTCGCGCTCACATCCTCGAAGGACTCACGAAGGCGATCGATGCACTCGATTTCATCATTCTCCTCATTCGCAACTCGCGTTCAGTTGAAGAAGCGCGGCAATGGCTGATGGGCCAACTGAAAACCACTGCTGAGGTGAAGACCTGGAAAGGTGTTCCGGCAGACGTTCAGATCAAGACGTACCTCGCTCGCGTACAGAAGACGATGGACCAACTGGGTTTTTCGGAGATCCAGGCCCAGGCGATTCTCGATCTGCAATTGCGCCGCATTTCAGCGCTCGAACGTCAGAAGATCATCGATGAATACGAGCAGATCATTAAGCTCATCGCCGAGCTGGAAGAGATTCTTGGCAACGAGCGATCGCTGCGACGCGTGATCGCGAAGGAGTTGGAAGAAGTTAAGAAAGACTTTGGCGACGGACGTCGTACGGAGATCGTCGACGAAGGCGTCGAACTATCCATCGAAGACTTGATCGCCGACGAAGACGTGGCCATCACTGTTACCAACAGTGGTTACATCAAGCGCACGCCGATTACGACTTATACGCGCCAGGGTCGCGGTGGTAAAGGCCGCTTCGGCGCAGCCGCCAAGAACGGCGACTTCGTCGAGCATCTCTTCATCGCTACGACTCATGCCTATCTGATGATCTTCACCGACGATGGCATGGTCTATAAAATTAAAGTTCACGAAGTGCCGGACGCGGCCGCCTCGGCTCGCGGCAAGGCAGTGGTGAATCTCATCAACATTCCGAGCGATCGACGACTTGCGGGTGTGGTGCCGGTGCGCGAGTTTTCCGAAGGACGTTACGTGGTGATGGTCACGCGCAAAGGCGTGATCAAGAAAACGTCCCTCGCTGATTTTCAAAACATTCGCACCAATGGCATCATCGCGATCAACGTCGATGAAGGCGATCAGTTGCTCGATGTCATTCTTACTGACGGCACGAAGCGCATCTTCATCGCCACGCATAACGGACTCGCAATTCGCTTCGACGAGAAGAATGCCAGACCGATGGGCAGGGCGACTCGAGGAACGCGCGGCATCGAGTTGCGGCAGGATGATTACGTCGTCTCCGTTTGCGCCGTCTCAGCCGAAGACAAGGAGCGGATGCTCTCCGTGTCCGAACAGGGTTACGGCAAGCAAACTCCGATCACGACTTACCGGCTGCAATCGCGTGGTGGTAAAGGCGTCATCAACATGAAGACTACCGATAAGACCGGCAAGGTTGTGGCGGTGTTTCCGGTTGAGGATGAGTCGGAGATCATGATCATCACGCAACAAGGGAAACTGATCCGCATCGAGGCCAATGACATCCGCAAGACGGGCCGCAGCGCGCAAGGTGTACGTCTGATCAAGACTGACGCGGGCGACAAAGTAACGAGTGCGTCGTTGGTGGAAGCCGCGGCCGAGGAAGAAACCGAAGAAATAACTTAGCCACAAAAAGGCACACAATAAAGTCATGAAGCAAGGCGCCACATCCTCTAAGGATTTGGCGCCTTGATCTTTCCAGGAATTATTCTTTTGTGACTTTTGCGCCTTTTTGTGGCTAATCTTCTTTTGTCCCTGTTTGCGGCGCTACCCAAACTTCGCCGTTTTCGAAGACTTCTTTCTTCCAGATCGGAACGGTGCGTTTGAGTTCTTTGATGGCCCATTCACAGGCCTGGAAGGCGGCCTGGCGGTGTGGAGCGCTGGCGGCAATCACGACACTCGTTTCACCGATCTCGAGCCGTCCGGTACGATGCACGATCCCGAGATGTGCGATGTCGAAGCGCTCGTGTGCTTCCACGCCGAGGCGCTGCATCTCAGTCAACGCCATTGAGTCGTAGGCTTCGTAGACCAGATAGAGCGTGTGTTTGCCCTTCGTCCATTCGCGCGCGTAGCCGTCGAGCGTGACAGTGGCGCCGCACTCGGGAAGCACGACGCGTCGCGCAACCGCACCAACATCGATCGGCTCGGTCGTCAACTCGAAAAAATCATGCGACCCGCCACTCACCGGCGGAAACACCGCCAGCTCATCATTCTCTTTCAACATCGTATCCGGCGTGGCGTATTCCTGGTTCACTGCAAACAACAACGATCGCCCGAACCGTTCGAGCTCGGAAAACTTCGCGACCAGACTTTGAAAGGCAGTCGAAACTGTGGCGGGCGCAGCCAGCGAGAGCTCGAGCGGGTTCTGATCAACTACGTCTCGAGCCGCTCCAAAAAACAACACCCGCACCTTCACCGCGTCAGTCATTCAAGTTCAATCTTTCTGCCGCCGTGTCCATTGCCTTTGGCAAGTTCGTGGATGCGGGCTCGTTCTTCGTAGCCTTTCACCGCGATGTTGAGCATCGCTCGCAGTCGTTCCAAACGCTCTGAAGTTGAACGCAGTTCGAGCAGGTCCTGTTTTATTTCCGCATCGATCTCCATCGCCGCCGCAACCAGAAACGACAATCGCTGCGGCTCGGTATCTGAAATATCAGGCAGCGTGGCGCGCTCGTCGTTGATGGTGCGCACTGCCTGCGCGATGCGCGTGAACGTCTCCGCTACTTCCCGCGACGGCGCGGTAAGTATCTCTTCGTCTTCTTCGTCGTCTTCAAAATAACTGACCTTCGCGACGAGATACGGATCGCCACGGTCAACGTACGACTCGATGCGATAACGAATCACACCCAGCGTCAGTATGTTTGAACGACCGTCAGGAAACTCCTGGACCTCGGTGACTTCAGCAACACAACCGACATGACCGGCAGGCGGAACGTCATTCTCCGCACTCGTAGTATCGAAGTAAACCAGACCAAAAAGATTCTTCTCGAGGCGAATATCCGAAAGCATCTGCCGGTAACGCGGCTCAAAAATGTGCAGCGGTAAGGGCACACCGGGAAATAGGACCACCGGCAGGGGAAAGAGTGGCAGCTCGTGCTGGCCACGCACTTTGTCGGTTGCTTCGCTCATTGGCAGAAGGTACGCGAGGGATTATGTCACATAACTGCCGATTGAGCATTTGTGCTTCTTGGGCTTCTTTGTGGCCAAAAATACGGCCCCCGCGTTCGTGTTGGGCGACGTCAGCGGGGGCCCTCTAACACACCGTCCGGTGAAGAGGGTTTCACCTACGGTGTTTGACGGACGCCCAAAGGGAGTGTGCGTCCGGATCCCAAAGATCAAAGAATGTGTGCGAACAACTCGAGCCGGTGTACGGGAGTTAACTTGCAAATGCTTGCGAGCATGTCTTCGAGCTCGAATGGTTTCGCGAAATAACCGTCGGCGCCGGCGGCGAAACATGCCTTGCGCACCTCGATGTCGCTGTTGGAACTCATGATCAGAACGCGCGACTGGGACAAGTGGCCTTTGATGTATTCCAACAATCGCAGGCCACTTGCAGGGGAACACTTGTCAGGGGGCATGTGTAAATCGAGTATGGCGATATCGGGCTTGTAAAAAGTTGCGCGCCGGATCGCGGTCTGCAAGTCGTTCGCGGTGATCACGTCGTACTCGTCGCACAGCGTCCAGTAAAGCTGCTGGGTAATGGCCGAGTCGTCGTCAACTATTAAAATCCTGGGCTTCATTCCGTGGATTAGCTGAGCAAAACCCGTACCAACTTGCCGTGAGAGTACGAACGCGAGAAACAAAGCAGATGTGGCGTTTGCAACGAATTTTGCGTGTGGACAAATGTGAACAGTGGGGCGTGAGGCGTCCTCAATCGAAGACATTTAGCCACGGATTACACAGATGAATACGGATTAATCTGTATTTTTATCCGTGTAATCTGTGGTTATGGTTTGACTGGCTTGGCGGGTGGATCGTCGTCTTCCCCGACTTCATCGACGACCTTCAGCTCGGCGCCAAACTTCTGATAACCCCGGAAACGAACGTCATTACGACTCTGTAAAACAAACTTCGGATTAACGGTCGTCAATAGTATTTCAGAGTGAGTGGGCAGGAGATACTTTCGTTCGTTAATGGAAACCCAATCGTAGTCGATCAAACTGCTCGCGGCAGTGATCGGAAAATCGGGAGGAATCTCGGTCGCGATCTGTTCGAAGCGCAGCACGCGGTCCAACTCGCGATCGATCCACAAACGACCACGCGATCCGACCACCGCTCGCGCACCCGTATCTTGCAAACTCAGTGACAACTGCGAATTGTCTTTCTTGATCGTGTATTCGTAAACGACTGTTCTGCGAGTTTGAATGGTATCGGTATCGACAACGCGAAACTCCGTTTTCGACTCCGGCTTGAAGACATCCGCTAGTGCGGAAATGTATTCCACGCCGCTCGACGACGCGCCTTTCGGCACGTACTTGCTGTAATCACCGCTCGCCTGCACCTCAGGACCAGCCGGCATTCCGTTTACGGTCAGCAGCTTGTATTCTTCGCCCCGGTTCGCGCGATAACCGACCGCGAGCGTGAGATTGTCTTGCGGGATCCAATTGGCGGTGCTGCCGTATGCGACCGAACGTTTGATGATCTGCTTCACGAGAAAGTCGGGCATCGCATTCGCGGCAGCGAGCGTGACGTTGCGCGTGCGTTCGAGCAGTTCCCGACCTTCGGTTTCGGAAGGGAGCGCGGAAGCTGTTGGGTTCACCCGGCGGCGTTCAGCTTCTTCGAGCGTGCGGCGCAGTAGGGCATCGTTGCCGCTTTTCGTTGCTACGAGCGAGCGCATGCCATCAGTCAAAGCGAAACCAATCCCGCGTTTGCGAATCTGCTCGAGCAGATCGTCGCGCGTGTCGGGATTGCGCTGTAGTTGATAAAGCAGACTGACGAATTCCTGGTTGGTTAGTGGTTTGGGATCCTGAGCCGAAACTGCGACACACGAAACCAGAAGAATAATTGCTAAAAAGGCTGTATTGATGCGGAGCATTGCACTTTCCGATGCCAAGAATACTCGGAAGGGTGTCCGTGTGCAAAAGAAGAAATTTCACGCAAAGGCGCCAAGGAAGACGCAAAGGCGCAAAGACTTTTGAGCTTTTTCTTTGCGCCTTTGCGTGAAACTACTCTCCCGCTCCACAAATCTCTCGTACCGCTCGCCCCAAAATCTCGGCACAGCGCTCAAGTTCATCGATGGGGACGAATTCGCCAGTGTGGTGCGCTTCGCGAATGTCACCGGGACCTATTACGACCGATTCACTCCCGAGCACCATCATCTGCGCGGCTTCAGTGCCGAAGGAGACCGTGCCTGACTCAAGCCCTGTGACCCTCTCTAACAACTCGATCAGCGGCGAATCGCGCGGAGTCTCAAACCCGGTATCCTGGCGACTCGCGTCAATTTCGCAATAGAGGTCCTGATCGGTTTCACTCTCGGCTTCAATGGCCCTCAGGAAGAGTTGGAGAACATGTTCGGATGGTTGTGTTGGTATTGGTCGCCACTCGAGTGTGAAGCGACACTCACCGGCGAGCACATTCTTCGCTGAGCCGCCGTGAATCAAGCCGATGTTCAGCGTCGTGAATGGTGGATCGAAAGCGTCGTGCTGGTCTTGTTTGAGTTGTTCTGCGATCGACTCCAGACGATTGATCAGACGCGCGGCGCGAAAAACTGCCGACGCGCCGAGCGCCGGATAAGCGCTATGAGCCTCACGTCCTTTCACGATCACTTCCGCGAGTGAGTAACCTTTGCCGGCGCGAATCGGTTTGAGCGAAGTTGGTTCACCTACAATGCTGTAGCGCACGCGCAAAGGGTTTGACTGGGCCAACTGCTTTGCGCCGCGCAATCCAATCTCTTCGTCGGCCGTGAAGATTAACGCGAGCGGCTTCGTTGGTTTGATATTTTCGAGGGCTGTCAGTGCGGCGGCGATGAATCCTTTAGTGTCGCAGGAGCCACGGCCGAAGAGTTTGCCGTCGCGTTCGGTGAGGCTCGTGGCTTCAGTCCAGTATGGATCGTATGGAACGGTATCGGTATGGCCCACCAGCGCAAGTTCCACTTCGTCCGTCTCCGCTGTTAGTGCAATAAGATTTATCTTCTCAATACCGTGTTCGTCCACGTACGGAAAGCGCCGAGTCATCAACCCCAGGATCTCGCAACGACGTTCGAGGTATTCGATAATCTCGACATTCGATCGCGACGAAACCGAGTCGATGCTAACCAACTCAGAAAGTGTCTGCTTGATGTTTCCCATTTTCAACAATTCGTTTTCCGGCTACTACAACATCGCGCACGGCAGTCCGCGCGAGCGAAAAGACAATGTTCGTGAGTAAGTCATCGGGCGCTGAACCCGCGATCGATAAGTCATTCAGATCGACCGTGAAAAAATCCGCCGGTGCGCCCGGTTTAATCCGTCCTCCATCAAACCCGATACTCGCCGCTCCATTGATCGTCGCGCAATCAAACAATCGTTCGGCCAGCATTGGCGCGAGCAAGTTCCGCTCCATCTTTTGCAATCGCAAGTGATACTCGAGCTCGCGCGCGTCTTCAAGCAGATCGATTTGAATCTGACTATCGCTGCCGAGCGCAATGCGCACGCCGCCGTCGAAGTAAGCGTCAGCCGGCACTACGCCATCGCCGAGGTTTCGCTCCGTAGTCGGACAGGCACAAACAAAAGCTCCACTACGCGCGAGCGCAGCGATTGCTTTTGGTGTGACGTGTATTGCGTGTACGGCAGTGAAACGTTTACTCAGCAGCCCTTCGGTCTCCAGCAACGCCACGGGAGAACGACCATACTCCGCAATGGACGCACTAACTTCCGCGAGCTGTTCAGCGACGTGCATATGCACCGGAAGCGCGCGCTCGTTGGCGAAGGCAACGATGGTTTTCAAATAATCGAGCGGCACTGCGCGCACACTATGCGGCGCGACACCGATCCACGCCATATCGTCATTCACATCGAGCAGTTGTTCGAGATTCTTTAAGTAAATGTCAGGCGAGTCTTCAATAAAGCGTATCTGTTGCGGGTTGGGTTCGGTTTGATAACCCGCGCGGGCATAAGCCACGCGTAACAGCGCGATGCGGATACCGACGTCGCGCGCCGCGCGAATCACTTCACGTTCGAGCAGGTTCGGATCGGAGTAGGGCGAGCCGTCGCGTGAGTGATGAATGTAGTGAAACTCCCCGACCGCAGTGATCCCGGTCAGCGCCATCTCGAGAAATGCGAGGCGCGACGCGGCATAGACACCATCCGGCTCTAGCGCATTCGCCGCGGCATACATCTGCTCGCGCCACGTCCAGAAACTATCAGTAGAGTGTTGTGAACGATGTTCAGTCCGCCCGCGAATCACGCGTTGAAACGCATGCGAGTGAGCATTAACCATCCCGGGCAACAGCGCGCGCCCCTTCAGACGAATCGCATCCGGAGCATCTTCCGTAATTTCAACAATCTTCCCGTCGCTATCACACACGACCGCTCGGCCCGGCTGAAACCGGCCGTCAACGTAAACATAATCCGGTAACCACGTAGACATTACTTCATCGCCAGCACTTCGCGCGCGGCGGTGCGATCGCCCGTGCAACTAATCCGTCTCGGTCCATCAAGATACGTCAACTCAAATCCACGGCTCTCATACAACTCGATAATTCGCTCGGTCGCCTGGGTGGAACTGATCACTTGTATAACACATTAGATCCCAAGCCTTCGAAGAGGAAATGGTCTGTTAATTGATCTTTCGAAGGTCGGGCTACACGACACATATTGCCATCTCATCTTTCTACTACTGAAACCGCAAGCTACTGTGTAAAATAGCGCCGTCGTTAAAGCTCATAAAAGTTTACGTGTTAATTTCACGGAACATTCCTAATACTGTTCGGTGATCACTTGCTCGATTAAACTCGTAGCCGTACGGCGGCCGAGTAAGAGTGGGTTATTGCACAGTCACAATGAATAAGCTGAAGAATATTTCACCATCATTAATACATAGGGAGAATAATAACGGCATTCCCTTGAGTGACGGCCCACTTGAACACGTCTCGCTCCCATATGCTTCTCTTATTCCTCTTGTACCTACGTTTAGAGACCAAACAAACGGATTGTGGTTATATCGAGGGAACTGTTTAGAAGCATTAGATGCAGTTATAGAGAAATATCCCGAGGGGTGCTTCGATATGATCTTTGCTGATCCCCCGTACTTTCTTTCAAACGGAGGTGTAACCTGTCATTCGGGACGAATGGTCAAAGTGGACAAGGGTGATTGGGATAGATCGAAAGGGGCAGAAGAGAATCACAATTTCAATCTTGCGTGGCTTGAACGCTGCCAAAAGGCATTACGACCGAACGGCACTATCTGGGTGACTGGCACACACCACGTGATATTTTCCGTTGGATATGCAATGCAGCAACTGGGGTACAAAATTCTAAATGATATTGCTTGGGAAAAGCCCAATCCTCCGCCAAATCTATCTTGTCGCTATTTCACCCATTCCATTGAGACAGTGATATGGGCAGCGAAGAATGAAAAGAGCAAACACAAATTCAACTATCAAACGATGCGTGAACAAGCAGGTGGGAAGCAAATGAAAACTGTCTGGCGGATCTATCCTCCGCTGAATGGTGAGAAGACCTTAGGTAAACACCCAACGCAAAAGCCTGTTTCCTTAGTTGAACGTTGTATAGTTGCCTCCACCGATGAAGGTGATTTGGTGCTTGATCCGTTTATGGGGGCCGGAACTACTGGAGTTGCGTGTATTCAGACAAAACGCCGCTTCGTAGGCATAGAACTGGACAAACAGCATGTGAAATTAGCCAGTCAACGAATTGCTAATCATGCTCATGCGCAAGGCTTGATCGCATCCATTCAGACCAACGGAGATTCAGCCGCAAAAAGGTACAAAAGCAGCATTCGCAAATGGCTCGTACAAAACAACTATACAGATGTCGCTGAGTTGATTGATGAAGTCACTGCGAAATGGGCTCGGCAAGGGAAGAAGACCCGACGAAATTGGTGGGAGGTACTGGCTGGTGACAAGAAGGGAAACAGAAGGATTATCGAAGGTAAAGAATTCCCTGTACTAGGCGTTGCTCGGATTAGGCAAGGTCTACCTAAGGCGAAAGGGGCACTGTGTCGAAACAACGACGAGACACCCCCTAATACTCTGGAACATTTAAGATGGAATCATCATGAAGCTCGGGAGAAGAAATAAGCGGAGAAAACCGAGTCCAGGCGTTGCTTTACAGCAAGCTGCCTTTGAGTTCCTGCGTGAAAAATATAACACGCAGGAACTTTTCAGTCTTGATCAGTTTCAGTCGGCCTCGGGGTTCACAGATGAGTCAATGGTCACCTATCTTTCAAAACAGTTTCGAGATTTGTTAGTCGAGGTCTCATCCGACAAGTATCGAGTGAGTTTAGCATTTCGACAGTATGCCACTTGGCCCAAGTTCCGTGACAATGTTGTTACTCAGAATAGAATTCTGACACACGATTATTCAGGTTCATCCTATGAGAACGTTGTAATGTTTGAATTCTTCATGCCGTTGAGAAATGAGGAATCATTGCGAGTAGCGCTTGATGGGCTTTTCTTTAAGGATTCAATAACATTCCGACTCCACGCAATCGACGAAGGTGAGTTGAAACAACACTTTCCGAAATACCGTCTGAAAGCGAGAAGCAGTATTTCGAACGGATCTGCTCGTGGCTGGCGGATCGATTTGTTGGCTATTCGATTAGCCCGGTAAGTGGTAGATTTCGAATTGGAGAACTCAAGACTCGGGCGGAGGTGCTCACACAGGAAGCCAATACTCCTGATCGTTATCTTGCAGACGAAACAACGGCCGCTGTTAGGTTCATTTTTCCTTGTAAAGGAAAACCTCCGACAAAGGGAACACCTCTATTAGGCGGTTTTGAGGAAGCTTTGCGTGAGGAAGCAGCATCGATCAGATGGTTTTTTAACCAGCTGTTTGTTCAGAGTATTCTTGAAGTGGTCAATGGTGAGGATGAGATTTGGCTCCTAGAAAGCGGAATGCAGAATCAGTTACATATCTTTAAAGTGAAGGACTAGCTCATGCCAGGAAGAGGACGAGCGGTTGCAAGCGGAGATCAACTTGTGCGGGCGGTTGCGGACCTTGGAAAGGAGCTAGGCCTCGAAGTAAAGCAGCAGTTTCAGGTAGCACGTCGGATATGGGGCGCTGTGCGACGAATCGATGTGGTGCTAGTTGATCCGCACACTCGCAAGACCTTAGGAATTGAATGTAAATATCAAGGCGGTGGCGGGTCCGCCGAAGAGAAAATACCTTCAACCATACAAGACATTGCGGCATGGCCCATCCCCGGAATTGTGGTGTTTAGCGGTGATGGTTTCACGCAGAATATGAGGTCGTTCCTCATCTCTACAGGGAGAGCTGTACAGTTGACTGATCTCAGGCCATGGCTTTGCTTGTTTTTCGGGTTGCCACTTGAATAAGACCGTGTTCAGCAGAACACGGTCGCAAACTTTCTTAACGCAAATAAGAATATCAACGAGCACTCGCACGGCCAGCCAGCGCTTGCCGCCGGCCCATTTCAAAGGCGGCTTAAGCATCGCGTCTCATTCTGCGCCAAAGTGAACTGGTGTAGACCTTTGATAGTCTCAACGGACGGAATGCGTAGTACAGCGAGTGCAGCGGCGCAGGGAGGGTGACCGCCTGCCAGTCGGGTAACGTGGGAACAAAGATCGCGCGCAGCGTAGAGATCAAGGCGTCGCGTTTACGATCCATGATGCGGAGGTTGTAGAGGTTGGTTTCGGTTGACTCGGCCGCGCCGAACGTGTTGAAGAATTGTTCGTAAACTTGATCGCACATTCGTTGCATTCCGTGGTCGACGAGGACAGGAAGACGTAGATCTGAGAACTTCTCGACCAGTCGCAAACCGAGGGCGAGCATGCGCGTCGCGTGGGCTTGCTCGGCGCGTTGGACCAGGAGATCCCAGTTGAGTTGTGGAGTGGCTCGCAATACTTCCGCCAGCGAGACGATCCATTCCAGGCGTCGCCAGAGATGCTTGGCGCCGTGCATTGAGAGATAGAGCACGAGATCTTCGGGGCCGAAAGTTTCAACTGTCGTTCCGGCAAGTGATACCGGCTGAAGCCGCGACATGACTTCGTCAGCATGCAGTTTGAAGACAAAACTGCGCGGCGCGAGATCCCAGTGTAGATCCACCACCGTGAACCACTCATCGCGCATGAACTGTAGCTCGCAGTGATTGCCCAGGTGTGAAGCTAACTGCGCGGATGTCAAACGTGGGCTCATCTCGTAGCCGAGCGATTCGAGCAACGCTCTTGCTTGTGCGAAGTGACGGCGGTTAATCAGGACGTCGATATCGCCGGCCTGGCGCAGAGAGATCTCGCCGTATGCCATCTGCGCGAGCAGTGGTCCTTTAAATAGAGCGACGGGAATGTGGTTCTGTTTGAAAAGCTTGTAGATGCGGAGTTGTTTGCTAACCAGATGCAGGACGTTTTGCGAGTTTGCGACTGACTCGCGTTTCAGGCGTGACAAGAAATGAGTCGGGGCTAGGTCGGTGAGATGTTTGTGCAACAGGGGGAGCAAGCCGTGCGCTTGTGCGGTGGCGAAGAGGTAATCCCAGTTGAGTTCTTGCTGCACGAGCCGGCGCAACTCAGCGCGTTGAGCAGCATCAAGCTCGCGCCGCGCAATCAAGAGGATCAACTCATTAACGTTATTCATTTAAGCTCTTCTCTGCGGTTTCTGCGTAACTCTGCGTAACTCTGCGTTCAGATCAGTTTTTAACGCAGAGAACGCAGAGTTACGCAGAGACCGCAGAGGAAATCTGTCGTGACCACGACTCGGCGTAGAGTCCATTCTGTTCGAGCAGTCTTTGATGGCTGCCTGATTCAATGATGCGGCCATGGTCCATCACGTGAATCACATCAGCATGCATCGCGGTCGTGAAACGATGCGTGATGATGATCGAAGTTCGTCCAGCCGCGAGTTGTCGAAAGCGTTCGAGCCACTCCGCTTCGGCCCACGGGTCGAGCGCGCTCGTCGGCTCGTCGAGAATAATAATCGGCGCACGCCGCAGAAACGCACGCGCCAAAGCGATGCGTTGCCACTCACCCACACTGAGTTCAGTCCCGCCCGCGAACCAGCGCCCCAACAACGTTTGCTCCTGTTGCGGTAAGCGCGCCACAATCTCCTCCGCGCCGGCAGCTCTGATTGCAGCGTCAAGTTCAAGATTAGACGCTTTGAGATCGCCGTAGAGGATATTCTCCTGCACCGTGGTGTTGTAGTGAAACGGTTGTTGAAACAACACCGTGATCATTCGTCTTAGATCCTCGACAGCAATCTCTTTTACATTCAGCCCGTCAATCTCGATCACGCCACCGTGCGGATCGTAAAAGCGACAGAGCAGCTTGAGCAGCGTGCTCTTGCCTGCTCCGTTTGGACCAACAATCGCAACAATCTTTCCCTTCGGGATCGTCATCGTGAAATCGTCGAGCGCCCTCCCACTCGCATCAGGATAACTGAACGACACGCCCTTGAATTCAATCCCAACCTTCACCTGCTCTTTTCCATGTCGTCCATCGGCGATTACCGGTTGCAGTGCAAGAAACTCAAACAGGTTACCGAGAAACAGGCTATTGCCGTAAAGCTGGCCCGCATTTTCCAGCAGCGTGCGCATCAGTCCCTGACCTTGATTAAACGCGGCAACAATCAGCGCCAATTCGCCGGGCGTGATGACACTCATTAAAGTTCGCCACACCATTAACGCCAGCGCTGCGCCCACGATCAGCAGCGCAATCAGACTCGCCGCCAATTCCCCCAGCACTTGTCGTCGCGTCAGGCGCAGACGTTCACCGCGTAATCGCCGGCGCAGATCCTTGTGGTTTGACTGGAAATATTTGCCGAGTCCGAAGAGCCTGATCTCCGCGGCTGCTTCGGCCGTGGTCATGATCCAGTCGTAATACCACGCGTGCCGATCGTCCGCAGTCGTGCGCTGTCGCCACTGATACTCCTCGAGCGCATAATGAATTACCACGAAGAACGCCGGCAAAGTACTGAGCAGCAGTACCAGGGCGAGGCCTGGTCCAAGTGGTATGAGGATCGCACCCATAGCGAGGAGAGTGATACTGTTTTGCAGCAGCGCGCCGAGATTGCCGAGCAGCGCTACGGGACGGTAACGTGCTTCGGCGCGCGCACGGTGCAGGTGATCGTAGTAGTCAGAGAGTTCGTAGAACGCAAGATCGGCGGTTACTGATTTCTCATGAATCAGTGCGGTAATGTGGTCTTGTAAGAGTTCTGCCTGGACGTTGCTCACCCAATTAATAGTGTGGCGAACTACTTCCATCAACAACAGAACGCCACCGAGCATCAGCACTATAATCAGCACGTCCCGCATCTCGGGCCACGAGCCGCCAATTCGCAGGGCCAGTATTAACGCGTCAACAAACAGTTTCGTAAGATAAACCAGCGCCGCGGGCAACAGTCCCTGAATAACCAGCAGCACCACCCACGGGATGGTCCAGCGACGCGCGGCTTGCCATACGAGTGTCAGCGCCCGCGGGAGGTTGGGCAATTGGGCTAACGCCTTACGAAGTTTGCCGTAGAGAATCCTGGCTGAACTGAACATTCGTTTTACTGAGCTGATTTGCGCAACTGAGTTTGCGAGAGCGGCACGCCGTAAAAAGTTGACTGCTTGAAACTGGCTGCGGAGAAGTCCGTATCCCAACGCCAAACATAACCGTCCTGAATAAGATTGGCGGCGAGTTGAAGATGAATGCGTTCGCCTTCCGTGATCTCGACCGGCCGAGGAAAAGGAAACAGCCCAACGCCATAGATCATTTTCGGGGCGGCCGGATGATTTGAGAAGCGGATGCCGTCCGCCAGTTCTGAGTCAAACCAGACAGCAACACCGTGCGCCGTGCCGTTGCGTGCCGCACGCCAGGAAATCTCGGCACTTACGTCAGCGTGTTGGACTTTGCAGTAATCGAGCGTGTTCCAACAGACCGGATCGACCAGCAACTGCTCGGGTTTCAGGTACGACTTGTGCCAAGTGTTGGTGATCAGTCGCGTTCCGGCTGATAGATCGAGATCGAGCTTCTGCCATGGGCCAACAAGATCTTCGTATTGTTCTGGCGCTTCAACAACCGCGGCCCAAAGAACATCACGTCGAGGAATAAGTACACCAGCGCGAGCCAGCAGACGCTCGCGAGCATCGATGATCGACGGAATGTGTTGTTCAAACCACGGCAGCACGCCGCGCAAATCGGAAATGATTATACTTGCAGGTTCGGGCAGTGAAATCTCGGTAGACAAGCTTTCGAAGAACTCGATCCGATCGGCACAACCGTTTGCAACCGCCGCCTCGCGCGCCACACTGATTACGTTATCCGGTTCGACCGCATAAACACGTCGCGCTCCGAACTTGCACGCCATCAGCGCAAGCACTCCTGGCCCACAGCCAAGATCCAATACCACCGAATCGGGCTTTACCGCCTGGCGCAGGGCAGCCACATAAGCATCGATACGCGGCGCATCAGCAAGCATCTGGCCATAGGAGTGAAGGCTGTACATCAATCTTAACCACAGATGACACAGATAAAAATCGGATTTTATTCGGTGTTATCTGTGGTCCTGAAGTCGCTTAGAATGGCGTCACATAATTGAGTTATGCGCCCAGGATTCGTGTGTGGCGTGACGCGTCGCACTGAAACCTGACCTACCACACGCGTCAACAACTCAAACTCACGTGCGCGCATTTGCTTGTCCATCAACTTCGTCGCGTAAGTGTTTGCGACCAACGCCATCAACCCTTCCGATCGATCGAGCCCCGCAACAAACGGCGCGGCGGAGTCGTGATGTCGTTCACCGAGTTGATAGATCGCAGCGAGCGGCAACGGCTTTCCCTGAAATCGCGCACTCAAATCGAGGTAACACTTGTCCCAGTTTGGCGTGAGTCTCGGCAGATGCGTCTCCGATCCGTAAAGCGCCTTCACTGCCGGCGGCCACAAGCGAATGCACGGATAACCCGGTCGCACCAGAAATCGATCGCCACGATCGTCCAGTGTCACAACATCTTCTGCGAGCACGCTGTACCCGCCCTCCGCAAACGCCGCTGCCGTAGTCGATTTGCCGGACCCGGCCGGACCGACGAGAGCAATCGCTTCATCTCCGATCGCGATCGCGCTGGCGTGTAGACAAACGATCCCGCGCAGCAACATCACAAAACCCAACACTGGTCCAAGCAGGTATGTCGCAGTATCTTCGAGCGTCAGCGGAGCAGACCACTCAGCCCAAATTTCACTGCCAGATCGATTGATTACAAACTGCGTCTGATCCGCGTAGTCGAAGCGGTAGTACTCTCCCTCGAGCAGGCGAAAAACTCGCAGCGCCGGTTCGCCGCACCCGCTTTTGTAGTCGGCGATATAACAGACTTCGCCCTGTGTAGAGTGAAGCCACGCAGGCAGCGAGCCGAAAGATATTCGCAAGTCTTCCGATACTATGGTGGAGGCGGGAACGCCGGGAATTATTCTATTGGTGATAATTCCAAGGCCATAGATCGAGCACCGATAATCCATGAAGTGAGTGTTCGAGAGATAAAGATCAAGTTCCGGTCTTTGGCGGGCCTGCCGCGCCGCCAGCGTTATCGGAATTACCCTTCGAACCAACGTTGCGGGTGATCTCGCGAATGTTTCCGTAAACGATTACTTCCGGCTTGTGGTAAGGCTTTTTGGTTTCCTGTCTCGTTACCTGTTCAGCGGCTTCAGGTTTACGTTCCATGCATTGTCTCCATCTTCGGCTGGGAGTTTGTAAGCCAATAGTTCAACGCGAACACTCGAAGACTTGCCCAGAGGGCGTCGGAAGTTTTTTCTTCCGCAACTGGTCGTCGACGATTCAGGTTAACAAAAGCTCTGAGCTGCGGACTGACCTCGAAATCGTCGAGCCATCTTACACTAGCGCGCTGCACCAATTGAAGGGCTGGATCGCCCATGAGACCTGTTTTTGGACGATTGAGTACGGCGGCAGGTAGTTTATCCGACATCGCGCGACGAAGAATGTGTTTGTTAACGCACCACGGGTTGGTTGGGATGGCCAAGAGATATTCGACTAACCTGATGTCGAGAAACGGATGACGTACATCTAAGTTCAGTTTCGTCGAACCACGATCGTATCCTTCGAATAGCGACGTCCAGATCTTCGAGTTGAGCGCGCGCATCGCCGCCGGTCTTTTACCCTCGTGACCTCTATTGGCCCAAAACTCACTCCAGCGCTCACGCAGGTTGGTCCTGCGCGCGAACGACTCATCGATCCACTCAGGAATTGAACCCGAATCCGCGCTGCGAAGCATTCGTCTAATCCGCGTTCTAATTGACCGTTGTGGTTCATGCATGAGCGCATCACCGTCATAACCAGTCAGTGCAACCGGACTGAACCCCGCACAGAGTCGCAACAAATCATTGAACTGTCCCGTCAATACAGAAACCAGAAACGGTTCCGGCAGGTCCATCGTGCCGTCAAACAACGCATATCGGTCGGCATTTAAATGCGTGATCGAAATGCCGAGATGTTTCGCTGCTAAGTCGGAATAGTGACGCTCTTCATCCGGAATCAGACTGTCATATACAACTGTAAACCCCGCAACCTCTGCGTGTTCGGACGCGATCGCGGCAAGACTGGTCGAGTCGAGACCACCGCTCATCGAGATTGCGACACGATCCGTGCGGAGTCGATCTTTAACCGCGCGCGAAAAAAGCTCTGAAAAGTGTTCGACGTACGACTCGCTATCGCGGTAACGCACTTCCGCGGGCAGTGATGGCGACCAATAGCGACGAATCTTAATTTCGTTATTCGAAACAGTAAGCGTGTGGCCCGGCGGCAGGCGTTGAATGTCTTTGAAAATCGTGGTCGAGTTATCCTGGTTCACGCCAAACAATAAGTAATCGCCGACAGCGATTTCGTTCAGCGTGTTTGATACGCCCGGGCGCAACTCATTCAACGTGCTACTGAAATTAAACTTGCCGCCAACATGTGTGTAGAAAAACGGTTTAACTCCGAAATGATCGCGGGCACAGAAGAGTTGCTGTAAACGTTCGTCCCAGATCGCAAAGGCAAAGTCGCCGATCAGGTGGTTGACGCAGTCTTCGCCCCAGGCTTCATAAGCCGAAAGGATTGTTTCTTCATCTGTGATGGATTCTTCTGTACGACCATCGATGCGGAAGTTACCTTTTAGCCTCAGATTTTCACGGATTGACACGGATCAGAATTCCTTGCTTAAGGAGGTTCTCAATCAATTCGAGCAAATCATCGCGCAGTACGTGCGCCTCGACGTTGTATTCACCGCGGAGCATTTCGTATGCAGCTTCAATGGAGTCGGAAGTGTTGAGGGCCGTGAGGAATCGTGTGCCCACGTCGTCGAGGCCGTAATAACGCTCGCTATCCAGATTCAAAATCACCGACTCTTGCTGAAGGTTTGAGATCAGAACGTCGTCCGGCACTCGCACGCGATCCGAGAATGAAATCGTCATGGCCGCGCATTCTAACAGAACCGCGCGATTCTGTTATTCTGTCGCGCGAAGGAGCCCACACATGCGAGCATTAACGAAGCTTCTTGCTGTTTTACTCGCAAGTTCTCTCGCCATCTCGGCACAAACCGATCTAAGCAAAGAGCCGACACTCTACGTCGTCGCTTACGCGCATCTCGACACGCAATGGCGCTGGGAGTATCCGCGCGTCATCAACGAATACATCCCGAAGACGATGCACGACAACTTCGCGCTCTTCGACAAGTATCCGCACTACATCTTCAACTTCAGCGGCGCAAATCGTTACCGGATGATGAAGGAATACTGGCCCGCTGACTACGCGCGCGTGAAGCAGTACGTTGCCGCGGGTCGCTGGTTTCCGGCGGGCTCGTCGATGGAAGAGAGCGACGTTAACTCGCCTTCAGCGGAGTCGATCTTTCGTCAGATACTTTACGGCAATCGCTTCTTTCAACGTGAGTTTGGCAAGACGAGCGCTGAGTACATGTTGCCTGACTGTTTTGGTTTTCCGGCGTCGTTACCGAGCATTCTCGCGCACGCCGGCATCAAGGGATTCTCGACACAGAAGCTCACCTGGAATTCCGCGGCGCGCGTTGGTGGTCCAGGTTCGATCGAAGAAACGCCACGCGGCATTCCGTGGAACGTCGGCTACTGGCGAGGGCCGGACGGTCGCGGCGTGATCGCGGCGTTGAATCCGGGAAGTTACGGCGGGCAGATCAGAGAAGATATCAGCAAGAGCCCGTCGATCGCGGCTCCGAATGCACGAAACAATCCGGTTGACTGGCCGCGCCGCGTCGAACGAAACGGAAAAGCAAGTGGTGTCTTTACTGACTATCACTACTATGGCACCGGCGATACAGGCGGGTCGCCGCGCGAAGACTCGGTGCGCATGTTGGAAGAGATCTTGAAAAGCAACGATGGACCACTAAAAGTTGTCTCATCTACAGCGGAACAGATGTTTCTGAACATTCGTCCCGATCAGATCAAAGGACTGCCGCGTTACGAAGGCGATCTGTTGTTGACCGATCACTCCGCCGGCTCCATCACTTCGCAGGCTTATCAGAAACGCTGGAATCGCAAGAACGAGCTGCTTGCCGACGCGGCTGAGAAGGCGTCGGTTGGCGCGATGTTGCTGGGCAATCGCAGCTATCCACAGGAGCGATTGAACAACGCGTGGACACTCGTGATGGGAGGTCAATTTCACGACATCCTGCCGGGTACTGCAACGCCGCGGGCGTTCAACTTTTCCTGGAACGACGATGTGATCGCGATGAATCAGTTTGCGGGTGTGCTGACGAGCGCGACCGAAGGCATCGCGGAAGGTTTGGATACGCAGACTCTTGGGCAGCCGATCATTGTCTACAATCCGCTTAACATCCTGCATGCAGACGTGGTGGAGGCGTCCGTGTCGTTACATCCGGGACCGAACGAGACGATGGTGGTGTTTGATCCGAGTGGACGCAGTGTTCCGACACAGATGATTGGTGAAGACAACGGACGAACGAAGATATTGTTTTGGGCGGGAGTACCTTCGGTTGGTTACATCGTCTACGACGCCCGTGTGATGCCTTCTAGTAGCCACGTGACTAAATTGAGAGTTACAGAGTCGTCGCTTGAAAATGATCGATATCGAATCAGACTGAATAAGGACGGAGACGTGTCGAGTATCTTTGACAAGACACTCGATCGCGAACTGCTCGAGGCGCCGATCCGACTCGCGATCAAGAACGACACGCCCGTGCAGTGGCCCGCGTGGAACATGGATTGGGCCGATCAGCAAAAGCCTCCGCGCGCTTATGTCGGCGGTCCGGCGAAGATCCGCGTTGTCGAGCGTGGTCCGGTGCGCGTTGCGATCGAGGTAGTGCGCGAGACAGAGGGTTCGAGATTTCAGCAAACGGTGCGCTTGTCGGACGGCGATCGTATTGAGTTTAGCAACGTCATCGACTGGAAGACTCCTAACGCGAATCTAAAAGTCACGTTTCCACTGACTGCCGCAAATCCAAACGCCACCTACAACTGGGACATCGGCACGATCGAGCGCGGGAATAACGATGAGCGTAAGTTTGAAGTGCCGTCGCACCAGTGGTTTGATCTCACGGATCGCAGTGGAACGTTTGGCGTTACGGTTCTTTCCGATTGCAAGTACGGTTCTGACAAGCCTGATGATAAGACACTGCGGCTGACCTTGTTGCGCACTCCGGGGATTGGACCACGTGCGGGTTACGCGGATCAGTCAACGCAGGACTGGGGCCGGCATGAGTTCGTTTATGGTCTTGTTGCTCACCGTGGTGATTGGCGTCAGGCGCAGACTTACTGGGAGGCGCAGCGGCTCAATCAACCGCTGATGGCTTTTGAGAGTTCGAAGCATCCTGGTCGATTGGGTAAGACTTTTTCGATCCTGCGCGTTCCCAACAACCATGTGCGTGTTCTCGCTCTCAAGAAGGCGGAAGACAGTGAAGAAGTGATCGTGCGGATCGTAGAGCTTGATGGCCGCGACGTACCGTATATTGATCTCGGGTTTCCGGTGCCGGTGATCGCGGCGCGTGAAGTAAACGCGCAGGAGTTGCCAGTGGGCAAGGCTACGATCATGAACGGTTATCTGGTAACGAGTTTGGGACCATTTCAGCCGCGCACATTTGCAGTGAAGTTGGGGAAACCTGCGGCGCCACTGTTCTTGCCGCAGTCGCAGCCGATCGAGTTGCCGTACAATCTCGCGGTCGCGGATCGTGATGGGGAACGGATGAAGGCGGGGTTTGACGGTGAAGGGTATGCCTTACCGGCCGAAATGCTGCCTAAAATCGTGACGTATGCGGGCGTCGCGTTCCATCTGGCACGAGGTGATCGGGCGAATGCAGTGGTTCCGAACGGGCAGAAGTTTTCGATACCGAGCGGTTTTCGAAGGCTGTACGTGCTGGCTGCGTCGGCTGGCGGAGATCAGAACGTCACGTTTCGTGTTGGTAATGAGCCGGTGAACTTTACGATTCAGAATTGGAGCGGGTTTGTCGGGCAGTGGGACAACCGCGAGTGGAAAGAGACGGAAGTGACGTTGCCGCCGCGCACGCCGCCGGCTGACGTGCCTGCGGATATCGCGGCGCTTTTGCAAAGATCGCGAACGCGGCGCGACCCGTACGGCCAGATGCTCGGTATAACTCCCGGTTTCATCAAGCGCGCACCGATAGCGTGGTTCGCCTCGCATCGCCACACGCCCGCTGGTGAGAATGAGGCTTACGCGTACTCGTACCTGTTCGCCTACGTGATCGATCTCCCGGCCGGTGCGACAACGTTGACGCTGCCGAGCAACGACAACGTGCGCATCATGGCGATCACCGCCTCGAACGAACGGAGCAACGTCAAACCAGCACAAGCACTCTACGACACCTTGGAAAGGTAGACTTTCATCCACAGATTACACAGATTTTCTTTTTACATAATCTGTGTAATCTGTGGATGGCTTGAAAATGATCGCGCTCAAATTATCGAAGATCTCTAAATCGTTTGGTCCAACCATTGCGCTTGATGGCGTCGATCTAGAGTTGCGCCAGGGCGAGGTGCATGCGCTGATAGGGGAGAATGGCGCCGGGAAGAGCACCCTCATGAACGTCATCGCCGGTGCACTCCAGCCCGATCAGGGCACGATGGAGATCAACGGCCGGACTTACTCACCATCAAATCCACTCGATGCCCGCACACACGGCATTGCGTTGATTCACCAGGAACTTTCTTTGTGCCCACATCTCAGCGTCGCGGAGAACGTGTTGATGGGGATCGAGTCGTCACATCTCGGGTGGCTCGATCGCGATAATCTCATCACGCGCACGAGTGAAGCGCTCAAGACGTTTCAGCACGCAGACATTCGTCCGGAAAAACGTGTCGGCGACCTTTCAGTCGCTGCGCGCCAGATCGTCGAGATCTCGCGCGCGCTCGCGGCCCGTGCGCGTATCATTCTCATGGACGAGCCCACCAGCAGTTTGCAACGCGAAGACGTGCAGCACCTGTTTGCGTTGATAAGAAAACTGAGTGCCGAGGGGATCTCGGTAATCTATATCAGCCATTTTCTTGAAGAAGTGCGCCAGATTTCAGATCGTTTTACTGTGCTGCGTGATGGTCGCAGCGTTGCCACCGGTGAGATTGCAAATACTACTGACGACGAACTGATCGCCAAGATGGTGGGACGCGCGCAACAACATCTGTTTCCGGTTCGTACTCCCGCGGGGGGACCACCACAGACGATCCTCGAAGTACAGAATCTCGCTTCGCCGCCGTTACTGAAAAGCGCCACGTTCGAACTTCGTCGCGGCGAGATACTCGGTATCGCCGGCTTGATGGGATCGGGACGCACGCCGTTGTTGCGTACAATATTCGGTCTCGAACATCAGGAAAATGGATCGATCGTCGTGAATAAAAAATCGCTGCCGAGCGGACGCAGCACGCCGGCGATGCGTCTAATCGAGGGTCTTGGTTACCTGAGTGAAGATCGCAAAAGCGAAGGCTTGACGCTGAGTCAATCGATTGCCGACAACGTTACCGTGACGAGGTTCGACTCGTGTTCGCGCTTCGGTTGGTTGGACCTTGGGGCGCAACGAAAACAAGCGGAGAAACTTGTCAACGCGTTGAAGATTAGAACGCGAGGCGTGCAGCAGAATGCCGGATCGTTGTCAGGTGGCAATCAACAAAAGGTTATCGTCGCGCGTTTGCTGCACCAGGATGCGGACGTGCTTTTACTTGACGAGCCGACGCGTGGCATCGACATCGGCAGCAAGGCACAGGTTTATGAGACCATTGCCGCTTGTGCGGCGCAGAATAAAGCGGTGTTGATGGTGAGTTCGTATTTGCCGGAGTTGTTTGGGATGTGTGACCGACTGGCAGTGATGAGCCGCGGAAGGCTGTCGGAAGTTCGGAACATTGATCAATGGACGCCGGAAACTGTGCTACAAGCGGCCATCGGGACCGCGGATTTACACGGATAGAAAGACACGGATTATGAGATTTAGATTTGTTGTGATCGCGATAGTTGTGTGTTTCGCAGGACAGGTGTCGGCGCAGTCGGCATTGCAGGAGATGGTGAAGACTGAGCAGGCATTTTCGAAGATGGCGGAGGAGAAGAACACGCGAGATGCGTTCCTCGCGTTTATTGCCGATGACGGATTGCTATTTCGACCTGGGGCTGTAAACGGCAAGAAGTGGTTGCTGGAGCATCCGGCGCCGCCGACGGACAAGAAACCACTGCTCGCGTGGCAGCCTTCGTTCGCCGGCATGTCTGCATCCGGCGACATGGGTTTCACGACTGGACCATGGGAATTGAAAGGTGACGTCAAAGACGAGAAGCCCTCTGCATATGGTCACTTCGTAACTGTCTGGAAGAAGCAGGCAGATGGTACGTGGAAGTTTGTTGTCGATCTTGGTATCAGCCATCCGCAGTCAGGTGGACCACAGACGTTGTGGCAACCCGCTGATGCGAATACGAAGACTTCGTTCAAGCCGGTCGATCAAGCGAAAGCGCGTGAGGCGTTGCTCGATCGCGATCGAAGTTATGCCACCGATAAATTTCCTGCCTACGCATCGCCTGAAGTCCGACTGTACCGTCCGGGCAATCTTCCGTATATCGGCAGCCAGGCTGCGACCGAGGCGTTAGCGAAGACTAAGGGCCAGATTGCGTGGCAGCCAATCGGCGGGGACGTTTCTCGCGCCGGCGATCTCGGTTATACGCACGGCGCCTATGAAGTGACAGACGATGCGAAGAAAGTGATCGAGAAGGGCAGCTACCTGCGCATCTGGAGAAAACAAGACGGCGCGTGGCGTATTGTGATGGACGTCGCGAACCCTCATTGAGCCACAAAAAGGCACAAAATTTTTCAGCCACAAAAAGCACAAAAAGATTTAGGGTAGAATTGTGAAAAGCCAACTTTTTCTTTGTGCATTTTGTGTTGTGGGTTTTGTGCCTTTTGTGGCTATTTTTATGAGAACGTTTAGGGCGCCGGGCAGGGTTAATCTCATCGGTGAGCACACCGACTACAACGACGGGTTTGTGATGCCCGTCGCCCTCGGCTTTTCCACCTGGGCCAGGGTTTCACCACTCGAAAACCGCACGCTGCAAATCTACTCCGAAAATTACAACGATGAAGTCGAGATCGATCTCGACGACCCAAACATCGCACCACGCCGTCGCTGGAGTGATTATCCGATTGGCGTTGCGGTCGAGCTCGAACGTGCAGGGTATCGTTTGCGCGGTGCGCGGCTCGAACTTCGTGGCGAAGTGCCGATTGGATCGGGGCTAAGCTCGTCCGCGGCGATCGAGGTCGCGACAGCGTGTGCGCTCGTCGCGATTTCGGATTTGCAAGTTGATAAGCGTGAGTTGGCACGCTTGTGCCAACAGGCAGAGAACGAGTTTGTCGGCGCCCGCGTCGGCATCATGGACCAGTTCGTTTCACTCTTTGGCGAGGCGCAGAAGGCTTTGTTGCTCGACTGTCGCTCACTCGAATTTCGTTTGTTGCCGCTGTCCGACAACGTTCGGTTGATAATTTGCAACACGATGGTGAAGCACGCGCTGGCTGCGAGTGCTTACAATGAACGGCGCGCACAATGTGAAGCAGGCGTGCAGCACCTCGCGCAGTTTTTGCCGCATGTAACGGCACTGCGAGATGTGAGCGTCGAGCAGCTCGAACAATATCGCGCCGGGCTTTCAGAGGTGGTTTATCGACGCTGCCTGCACGTTATCACCGAAAACGCGCGTGTGTTGGCTGCGGCTGAGGCGCTCGAGCGAAGTGATTTGCGTGCATTTGGAAGACTGATGGGCGACTCGCATCAGAGTTTGCGCGACGATTATGAAGTCAGCTCTGAGGAACTCGATCTCATGGTGGAGCTGGCGCATGAAGTCGAAGGTGGCGATGGTGTCTATGGCGCACGCATGACCGGCGGCGGCTTTGGCGGCTGCACCGTTAATTTAGTTGCTGAAGAACACGCCGAAGAGTTTCAACAGACGGTGGCGTCCGAGTATGAGCGCGTCACGAATCTGAAACCTGAGATCTATGTTTGTACGGCTGCGAACGGAGCAGAGGAAATAAGGTAAACCCATCCACAGATTACATAGATAATAAAAATAATCTGTGTAATCTGTGGATGGTTCTACAATCATGAAACTAATCATCCTGGCCGCGGGTTACGCGACACGCCTTTATCCATTGACACTGAACCAGCCCAAGCCGCTGTTGTCCGTCGCGGGTAAGCCGATGCTCGAGCACGTGCTCGACAACGTCCGCACCATCGAAGCAATCGATCACGCGTACGTGGTCACGAACCAAAAGTTTACGAGCCAGTTTCAAAAGTGGTCGGAAGGATATCAGCGCCCGAATCTCAATTTCGCGTTTACGATCGTCAACGATCACAGCACCGACGACACCAACAAACTCGGCGCCATCGGCGATCTTCATCTCGTGTTGACTACGTACAAGCTCGACGACGACATCATCGTCGTCGGCGGCGACAACCTTTTCAGCAACGATCTGCGCGAGTTTGGCGAGTATTGCCAAAAGCAGAACGCGCCTGTAACCGGTGTTTACGACGTCGGCGATCTCGAGCAGATCAAAAAATATAACGCGATTGAAATCGACGAAAACGATCGCATCACGTATTTTGAAGAGAAGCCCAAAGAGCCGAAGAGCACGTTAACGGGAATCGCGCTCTACTATTATCCGAAGCCGGTGCTGCCTTTGATCGGCCAGTACATCGCCGAGGGAAACAACCCTGACCAACCAGGCCGCCTGGTCCAATGGCTTTATCCGCGCGTGCCGTTTTATGTTTGGAAGGTACCGGGTATCTGGTTCGACGTTGGCTCAATCGAAACCCTGGAAGAGGCCAATCGCGTCTTTAGCAAACCGTGACGATCGACAAAACATACTTTGGCACGACTGCGGGCGCCGAGGTCTATCTTTATACGCTCAGAAACGATCTCGGATACAACGTGTCTATCACTACTTACGGCGGCGCCATCACGTCATTGTGGGCGCCGGATCGTAACGGCTCTTTCGGAGACATCGTACTCGGTTTTGGGGCGCTGGAAGATTACGTCAGCAATCCTCGTTACTTCGGCGCTTTGATCGGGCGTCACGCAAACCGCATCGCGCAAGGTCGATTCGCTCTGAATGGAGTGGAGTATCAACTGCCGAAAAACAACGGCCCGAACCATCTTCATGGCGGTTTCAAAGGTTTCGACAAGCGCGTTTGGAATGCAAAAGAAGAGGACGACGTTTTGCACCTGTCATATTTCAGTAAAGATGGCGAGGAAGGTTATCCCGGAAACGTCGAAGCGTTTGTTGATTATCGTTTGTCCGGTAATGAGCTGAGCATCGAGTATCGGGCGTCAACCGATCGGGATACGATCGTCAACCTGACTAACCATTCGTATTTCAATCTCAAAGGGCAGGGGACGATCCTGAAACATGAGTTGACGATGAATGCCGATGGTTTCACTCCGGTGAGCGCGGATTTGATTCCCACCGGTGAGATCAAATCTGTTGCCGGCACGCCGATGGACTTTCGCGGCGGCAAAGCGATCGGATCCGATCTAGGGTTAACTGAGAGCGGCTACGATCACAACTTCGTGTTGAATGATTGGGATGGTTCACTGAGATCCGCGGTAGAACTTTACGAACTGACAACCGGGCGCATGCTCGAGATCTTAACTACTCAACCGGGCATGCAGTTTTATTCAGGCAATTTTCTCGATGGCAGTTTCATCGGGAAAAATGGAATTGCGTATGTGAAGTATGCGGGACTGTGTTTAGAGCCGCAGCACTTCCCGGACGCTCCGAATCATTCCAACTTTCCATCGACTGTGTTGCGGCCGGGTGAAGAGTACACGCACTCAACGGTGCTCAGGTTTTTATACAGATGATTCCGATCTGGTTGATGCTGGTGCTTTTGTTTTCGGACGTTAAGGTAACGTTCGATCGCAATCCCAACAGCGCCGCCACTCGCGAGTTTAAGTTCAAAAACATTGCTTCGCCCGCGAAAGACGACGCGGCCGTGAACGCAAAGCTGACGCTCATTGATGGCGACCTGGACCAGGGTAGTGCTGGGCTGGCAGCCCTCGTCGACGGACGCTTGCCACAAGACGAAGATGAGCCCGGCTCGAACGTATTCTTCCGCGCGGGCAGTTCAGGCGGGCGATTTCGCATGGACTTCACAACGCCGATCGAGATCACGCAAGTCAACACGTATTCGTGGCACTCGAACTCGCGTGGTCCACAATTATACAAACTCTACGCCGCCGACGGCTCCGATCCGCAGTTCAATCCGGATCCAAAACGCGGCGTCGATCCATCAACTTGTGGTTGGAAATTAATTGCTCTGGTAAGCACGCTGTCTGAACATGGCGATGACGGCGGCCAATACGCGGCCAGCGTAAGCAATGTGGGCAAGTATCGCTACTTACTCTTCGACTGCTACGTCACCGAACTCTACGACAACTGGGGAAATACGTTTTACAGCGAGATTGATGTAATCCGTAAATAATCCGTGTTATCCGTGGCTGGCTTCATACGCACGAATCGCATCTTCATGACGTAAAGTAAGCCCTATATCATCCAGCCCCTCGAGTAAGCAGTACCGCTGAAACTCACTGACAACGAACAAGATCGATAACCCCTGTGCGTCCTCAACGGTCTGCCGCTCGAGATCGATCGTCAACTGATAACCTTCCTCGTTTTGCGCGCGCGCCATGATCGTTGCGATCTGCTCCTCCGTCAAAACGATCGGCAACATCCCGTTCTTAAAACAGTTGTTCGCGAAGATGTCTGCGAACGACGGCGCAATGATCGCCCGAAACCCAAACTCGCCAAGCGCCCATGGTGCATGCTCGCGCGACGAGCCACAACCAAAATTCTTCCCCGCCACCAGTATCGACGCACCCTGGTAACGCGGCTCGTTGAGCACAAAGGACGGATTCGCCCGCCAGTCGTGAAATAGAAACTGACCAAACCCCGTGCGCTCGATGCGTTTCAGAAACTGCTTCGGGATTATTTGATCGGTGTCAACGTTGGCGCGGTCCAGAGGCGCGACAAGACCCGTGTGTTTGTGAAATCGTTGCATAATTTAGCTGCGGATAACACGGATTTGATCCGGATTTTTTACTTAAATTTCCACTCCCTCACGTCAGTGAAGTGTCCCATGATCGCCGCGGCGGCTGCCATCATCGGACTGACGAGATGCGTGCGTCCGCCGCGACCCTGGCGGCCTTCGAAGTTTCTGTTACTCGTCGACGCACAACGCTCACCCGGCTGAAGTATGTCGGCGTTCATTCCCAAACACATCGAACATCCCGCTTCGCGCCATTCGAAACCCGCTTCGTGAAAAATGCGATCGAGTCCTTCACGTTCCGCGGCTTTCTTCACGTCCTGTGAACCCGGCACGACCATCGCGCTTACCGACGAATTGATCTGGTAACCTTTCACCACACGCGCCGCCGCCCGCAGATCCTCGATGCGCGCATTTGTACACGACCCGATAAACGCGCGATCGATCGCGATCTCCTGAATACTCGTGCGCGGTTTCAAAGCCATGTACTCGAGCGCGCGTTCCGCAGCCTGTCGATCGGCCGCGCTTCTCGCTTCAGCAGGATCAGGAACGTAGCCTGTAACCGGCACGACCATGCCCGGACTCGTACCCCACGTCACAAACGGTTCGAGTCGCGCCGCGTCAATCTCAACTGTGCGATCAAACACCGCGTCAGCGTCGCTTTGAAAACTTTTCCAGCGGCTTACGGCTTTCTCCCACTCCTCATCCGACGGCGCGAACCGGCGGTCCTTGAGATATGCGAACGTGGTTTCGTCAGGCGCGATCATGCCCGCGCGTGCGCCGGCTTCGAT
>Ga0070700_100000105_pt1 | contig 53170 bp, 68 predicted proteins | sample KBSK5101metaG_FD_65456 | JGI IMG/M metagenome (GOLD analysis project Ga0070700, IMG submission 65456) | Corn, switchgrass and miscanthus rhizosphere microbial communities from Kellogg Biological Station, Michigan, USA - KBS K5-10-1 metaG | ecosystem: Host-associated > Plants > Roots >...
AAACCCCTTCTATGGGCGAATTTGGTGGAACGGGGTTTGCGTGGGTAGAACGCGGCTGGCCGCACTGTGCGCAGCCGGACGGCCCAAATGCCATGTCCTGCCCTATCGCGCATGCGCGCGGATTCTTAGAAGTCGTTTTCTTCGTCATCGTCATCCCTCTCCCAATCATCGTCAGGGTCGTCATCGAAGTCATCGTTGAGTATACGACGATGATCGTCAAGGTGTCGTTCTAACTCAGGATGATCGTCTAGTGTATCACGTACAACTGTAGTTGTGGAAGTCCGAAGACCACGACGATTTCTGTTGTGTTGCATGGATAGAGGTATTAGACCATGCGCCGTTCCACATATGAACTCGTCAGTACAAAGTTCACAAACCCAGGCGATGCGCTCCAGCTTGTTTGTGCTCGCATTACGCTTCAAGCGCAGTCCTGTATGCGGCGGGCGCGGTGGTACTTGTGCTATATTACCGTTTACCAAAGGCCAAAGTACAGTTGTTACATGGCCAATAAACCCACCCCTGCACCCACTACACTGACAATCGCGGAAAGTTTCATACTCGTCACGATCAGTGAAGCAGTAATGCTCGCTCGTGTATGGCAGCTTGCATTGGAAGCATGTGTTACGCGGGCGTGTGTTACGTGGTCGAAAGATTGGCTCCCGACGTAGCTCCCAACGCTCTGGTGGTACGATAGGAGGAGGAGGTGGAGAAGGCATAGTAAAAGTGACGGTATTAGTATTAGTAACAGGCGGGGGTTCTGCCATAAACCTGTTATAAAAACTGACTATACCTTCTTCTGTTGGACGTACGTCTCTAAGAGCAAAATCCCTAAGAGCACGCTCTATCTCTTCTCTCGTCGGCATAGTGGGTTGCAAGGGACAGGATTTGAACCTGCATACACGTCGCCTGGCGCAGTGACACCTCAAGGGGTGTTCGCGCTTACGGTGAAGCTCGTTTTACAGTCAACGTGTGTTTTTGAGTCTGCTGGAAGCTCAGACAGGCCGGCTAAACTACCCTTGCATTCTCCTTTCTCAGAACCAATTATCGTACAAGATTACAGCCAGATGCGCGAGCGCTAACGTACCCAGCACATACCAGCTGAAAACCTCGTCTGGTGATAGCTCCATTGTACCCTCATGCGCATAGCAACGCGCATAGAATGAGAATCAGCGTGAGTCGCAGGAGGAGGACGCGCACAACCGTGCCCGCTCTTTCCTGCTTTCGCCCGGTCGCCCGTCCAGCACAGTCAGTTGCTCTTGTGGTGAGCGCTTCGCGCGTTCAGCTTGTCGTGTCTCAGCCTCTTTACGGCGCTCGCTTCGTGGTCGTCGCATTGCTACCTCCGTACCTGCCCTCTCTCGCGAAAGGGCAGGCGCTGAGGCACCGCTTTACGCGGCGGTGTTGCCGGTGAGCACGAACACCCGGCGCTTATCACGCCGGAAGTCACGGGCCGCCGTTTTGAGCGTGGTAACGCCCGTGCGGCGGTTCTTCACCGCGTACACTTCGCCCTGACGGGGAAGCGACCGGATCACCTTGTAGTTGGTGTTTGCCTGGACCATGGTTTCCTCCTTTCTGTGTGTACGTCTACACACGGCTTTGAGAGCCTACCCGATGGGCGAAGCAGTTGCCTCGCCACTTGTGATGTCATCGAGCAGGGTACCGATCTTATCGCAGATGGTACAGCCACAGACCATCTCGTGGCCGACCGTAGCGCGTGCGAACTTCTCGTACTTACGCCTACGTCTGCGAGTCATGTTGTCGATGTTGTCTGCCATAACATCGAGCGCGTCAGCTGGGATGAAGAAACGTTCTTCGAGTAGCTCCATGAGCGTCATGTCGGCAAGTAGCTTGTCAGGTACATCACTGCCTCGTTGAGCTTCCTTAATGCCAGCGAGATAGTGCTCCAGCTTTCCGTTGAACTTGTCGTAATCGTTGGTATAGTCGTCACAGAGGCGCTCGTAGCTACTTTTGGATACCCCCCTTGAATCGTTATTTGCTATGGGGAATACCTTCTTGCGCTTCTTTTTGTGTACCGAACCAACGATTTCAGGACTACGCACCGCGACGCTATTACTACTAGCGCCAAAAGGAGTGTTGATTGGCGAAGTTACAGAGGCACCTACTGGAAACGTCTGCTGTGTTGGTGGGTGGTACGTGTGAACGATACGCCCACCTTCAAGCGTGATGTGCCTGTCGATCGCGGTAATCGTACCGCAATGCGCACGGTACACCTGACCCTCGTCGAGCTGAAACGCACGGCTCTCTTTGTACCACCCAAGAGGTGTCATAGCGCTCGATAGGATATGCGCCGTCGAGCCCCATACAATACCGCCATTCGGCAGTCGCTCAACGACGAGATCACCACTACGCATACGGCAGAGGTATGCCGCGCCAGGGTCGCGCTTGTCAAACCACGTCACAGCGCCATACCCTGTAAGCTCTTTGCAGTCGAACTCGTTGTCGATATGCGATATCAGTATCTCAGAGTCAACCTCGTACTCGATCCCATACTTCTCGCCTATCTCGCGGTGGTTGTAGATACCACCATTGTGGCACCCTACTGTGTTACCGTACACGAATGGGTGCGCATTACGCTCAGTGCGAGCGCCGACAGTAGCGAAGCGTGTATGCGCAATGACGTTCACAGTCTGTGCAACCTTCGTGACCATCTCCGAACGTGTGAATGCAGTGCTCTCCTTATGAATAGACAGTGTATTGTCCATGAGCGCGTATGCGGCAAAACCGCACGCATGCGCGCCACGAGTCTCAGCACGGTCGCCTAGGAGGTAGGCAAGAATCGCACGCTCCTCGGGCAACGGTAGCGCCTCAGGATTGAACTGAAAGCCAAATAATCCGCACACTTACGCAGCCCTCATGATTCGTGTCTGTGCTGCCTGTTTGAGCCATGCCTTCTGTTTACGCTGGAGTATTGCCATACTGCGTAGCGGATAGCGGCGTATGCCTTCGCGTGCGTCACGCTCCCGGTATGTGCGCTCAACATAATCGCGCACAGCATCGGTAGGCGCAATCGCCTTAAGATACTCACGTCCGCCGACCGCTGTGACGAACTTATACAGCTCAGCAGTATCGACTGACTGCTTAAGCACGTTCTCAACGAACGCGCAGCAGAGCATTGCCCAGCGTGGTACGATAGAACGGTCGAGCGAGCCGTGGTGTAAGCGAAACTCGATAGTGCCGTACTTAGTAATCGCCTGAGTATTGAAACCAAGGTAGCGTTCGAGGTAGCCAACGGTTGCGTTGTACACATGGTAATAGTTACCTTGGGCGGCATACAACCGAAGGGCCTCTGTGTACGTAAAGTTACTCATAGCACGCTGACAGTACCTGTTACGAGAGCGCTCATCGGTAACAAGGTCGTAGAACGCGTCTTCTACAGTGCTCCACATGTAGATAAGCTTGCCTAGCTCGTTCTTCCATACTGTTGCAGATACATTATTAGCTTTAATATCCTGCAACCCAACATGCACATGCAACCCGCACGTATTGTTAACAACGCCATTCGCGCGGTTGATCGCATGCATAACGCTACCAAGCTGATTCAAGAACCTATTACCCGCTGCCGGTGCCGTGCGTATCTCTACGCCTCGACTACCCTCGGTAGCGCGAATACTCCCATCTGTACCAATAGCCGTACGCCATTTCACGCAGGTATTGTACAGGTCCGCCAACGTACCGGGCGGAGGGTTGACAAACCCTGCAATTTCAAGCTCAACGCCTATGGTACGTGTGAGAGGGTTGTACTTCGAAGTTGTCAAATCGTTCATGTAACCGTGGTGGATGCCACAGTTGTTGAGCGATAGGATACCGGCGCCCATTGAATTGTTACGCCAGCATGCGCAGCATGCGTGTTGCTCGTTATTGACAGGTCGACAACGTGCGCATTGTGTACAGCGTATGCGTACTTGGAGCCTCTCGACTGCTAACTGCCTATGAACAGTAAATACTGTTAAGCAGTCTCCACACGGCCCATGCCCTGCGCATGTATAGCATATCACCCGACCGTCCGCGCCTTGAATAAGACCAGACATCGGCCTAACAGTCCGGCAGTCGAGGCATCTGCCTATATCTGCTATACGATTCTCACAATAACTTGCACTACTGCACATACTACAACAGCGTCCGCACCTTCGCATACCCGTGATACCGCGACTGTTAGTCGCGTGAGCGCGCTCTGGTATAATTGTCACGCATGCGTGCGCTGTGGGCATACGACAGTTATAACACAAGGTTCCAACGTTTCTCCAATCGGCACGTACGAGCGTAATCCACTCACGTTTCGCCTCACGCGTACACTTACAGTGCGATGCACAGCGACTGTATCGGCATTGCCGACCGTGGTGGTGTGCGGCGAATGTACGGCGGCCGTTGCGCACAGTGTAAGCGCTCTGTCCACACGTAGCACGCTCGATCGCACACTCCTTACAGTATTCTCTCGCAGGCATTATCTCTCCTAGATAAGATTCAGGATGCTCGCCAACGTACCATCGTTATACGTAACCCAGTGGGGAGCGCCAAGCGCTACATTACCCGCTGTATCGTCGCCTGCTAGGGCGCGCTGTGCAATGTCCTTGTGGTAGCCTTTCGCGCAGTAGATACTGTAGACCATGCGTTTGGTAGAGAGCGTGCGAGCCTGCACTGCTGCAACGTGCTTGTTGAAGCGTGCGATAAGCTCTGAGGTGGGTAGCTCGTCTAGCTCGACGTGGGGGTTAGCAGTTAGCATAATCACTCGGCATAGGGTAGGCCCTACTTCCAAAGACAGATTTTACTACTATCAGCGCAAACTTACGCGCTCGTGGCGTCTTCTTAACTACTGGTACTTTTACCGTAGTACAAACTTGTTTCTTTACTCGTCTTGCTACCTTAACCTTCTTCGCTTCTGGATATAGTGGAGCGCTACACAACGCACCTTTGAAACCATGCTGTAGAGAAATACGCCCACAGCGTATACATGTTCGCCAGTAGTTATGCCTCACCAGTCACTTCCATCTCGTCGTACATACGCATGATTTGTGCTACAGCTGCACCGAAAACACCTGCTATGTGTATGATGCATGCTTCGCACGGCATGCGTAGTGTACAGGGCCGTGTTATCATCATAGTGGTATCACCTTTACCTCACACGTACATACAGTCAATAGTTCCCAGCATGACGCACAGCATGCCTCTAGCCGTGCTACCGGGAACCTATCGAGTAAGCTCGTATGCTGTTTTACGGGTACAGGCTTGTAAATACAGTTGCCATATACACGTAGACAGTCCTGCGTGTGCTGCATAGGCTTACATGGTAAGTACGCTCTGAAATATCCAGCATCGTGGTCGGCGGCATCGGCCGGCAGCGGCTTCGCGGCGGTCGCGCCAGCGTCGAGAGCGGCGTCAGGAGCGCCGAGGTTCGCGTCTGCCGCGTTTTCGGCCGGGGGTTGACACTCGGGTCGGGCGTGCTTAGCGCTCGCGCCCTGAGGCCGATTCCACTCGTTCTCGCACTGGATCACATGTTGTATAGCATTTGTCATAGCGTCTCGCGTGTCAAAACCGTTAGTGTAACGGTCGTGTGATATTCAGGTATACGGCACCGCGTTGTCAGTACGCATGAGACTTGGCTCAATAGGCCGTTGCCATACGTAAAGGCGTTCTAAACCGTGTACCTTAATGCAAGCTGTCCGACGCGCGCCAATGTTATCCTAGCTACCGACACAGCATGGTACCAGGCACACGGCATGCGACTAGCTACGCACTATCACACAACCGCTACACTAACAGCTTTGTCCTCCCTTACAGCACAGCGCACTAAACATCGCGCGCACTGTGCCTTATCATGTGCCTTGCTGTTACGCGCACATGCATAGAACTTCTGCCATGCGATGTGCTGTACTTGATCCGCAGGCCATAGAACCTCGCTACCATCTGCGAAGCTCACGACCGCAGAGCCATCGGTGTGCAACCTAACGCGCGGCGGGCACGATGCTTGCATTAACCCACCATGAGCAACCGTCAGCGGTCGCTTGCATGCACACCGACTGTGCCTTATGCACGCGCGGAGCGCATGCGCTTAGCGCGAGCAAGCTCGCTATCACAATCCAAACTCTCATGCTATGCTACCTCTCGTAGCTGCCCGCTAGATCGACCAGGAACTAGCGGGCAACAGCTAGAGGTGGCGTTAGTGCCACGGTTAGGGCGGCCGGATTGCCGCTATACGACCTTGACGTGGAGACGGCTATGCACACTCCATGCCATGCAAGCCCGATTCATAGGGTGACAACGCATCGGTTGTCAACCGCTCCACACAGCTTAGTGCATGGCATCCTGCACGAGCGATGCCATGCGCTCTGCCGTGTAGCTACTGCGCGTCGGGCTCGCCCAGCAACGCACCGCTGGGCATACGCGTCTCACCGGGCGCCGGCTTGCTGCCGATCTTGATGACGTTGCAGCTCACTTGGTAGCGCTCACCGTCGATGACGACCTTACCGCCAGCGTAGAACCCAACGCTTCCCGTGCTGAACGTCTTGGGCTTTGCCGTAAGGGAGTCATGCTCCCCAAACTTGACTTGCATCGCTATCTCCTATCGCCATTGCCCGCTCTCGTGAGTCGGGGCTTATGCGGCCGGCGCCCGTCGCGGCGCTCGACGGGGGGCCGTTGCGATCGCCGTGCCAGCCGCTAAGTCCGCGAATTCGCTGGAGCCGAGGCGTCGCACTGCGGCACGATCGCATCGCTCAGAGCGCATAGCATCGTGCGCAAGGGTGCGGAATCGCTGGGGAATTCGCGCAGTCGCAGAAGCGTCGGTGCGGCAAAAATGCGACAGCGAGCGGCGCGGCAAGAATAGAACGCGCGCGCGTAAGAATAGAACGTAACGCGTAAGCTCGCGATAACGCTACGGCGTGGGGGTGCGAGCGAAGCGAGCCCAGGGTACGCGTGCGCATGCGTGTAGGCGTAGAGCCCCCCTTGGCGCTACCCCCTACCCTATAGATATACACACAGGCAGATACGTGATGCATTTTTCGCTTTCATTACGAGCCCTTAGAGCGGCCGGGCTCGGCTTCGCCTCGCCCGCCCTCTGCGTACGCGAGCGTGGCGCCACGGCGCCGGGTTGTTCTATTCTGTCAAACAACGTTCCACCAAAATGGGACATATATAGGTGTTTGGTGGCGGTGGGATCGAGGACTCACTTCCCTTCGGCTCGCGCTTCCAGCGCGCGAGCACAGCTCGTACAGCCGAGGGGAGTTGTGAGGGCCGGGCGAGCCTCGTGGTAAGAAGTGCGGTGAGAGGGTTGACGTTTCGAACGAGAGTTGCTAGAGTAGAACAATCGACGCGGAGTAGCGCAGAGGCAGCGCGCCAGGCTCATACCCTGGAGGTCGTGGGTTCAAATCCCACCTCCGCATCCAAATTCTAGCAAGGAGCGTGCCATGGCATCAAAAGCTTTCTTCTCTCTGGAACAGTGTGTTGAGGATTACACCAAGGCAGGGACCGATGCGCGACGTGGCGCTGAGGCGTTCGCGGACGGCGCGGAGTTGGATGTGAACATCTCGTCTGAACGCGCGGAGTTGAAGGGCGTGGTCGCGTTCTTCCGCAAGGCTGCGGATGGTATCGAGCGGGATGGCGGGTTGAAGCGGCGCCCGGCGTAACGCATGGCGGTGAATGGTTCACTCAAGGCCCTTGAGCGCCGGCTCGTTAACAACGACCTGACCGCCGAGGATGCGGCTGAGCTGAAAACAGTTCGCCAGGTGGTTGCCCTTCGCCGGGAGGGCGCCACCATCCTTGAGTGTGCCAGGAAGGTGGGGCTAACGGAGCGGGCGCTCGGGCAGCGATTGAAGCGCGGCGTGTGGGCGTTGTACGAGGACTACGCGAGGAAGCTCGAACGCGGGAATGACGAGAAGCAGGTTCAGGATGTCGTGCGCGGGGCGAAGCAAGCGTTCGCGCAGTTCGCGCCCGACGCGATTGACTTCTACAAAGAGTGCTTCAAGCGGAACCCGATTGAGGAGCAAGACGAGAAGGGTATCTTCGTGGACCCGGCCCGCGCAGAGTGGGCGACGGAGCGTGTATCGAAGGGCCTCGGGCTGACCGAGCCGGACGTGGCAACGCGCCCGACTATCAACATCGGCAGCGCGATCATCGTCGGGGAGTTGAGCATCCTCGCGCAAGACGACGCAAAAGCGGAGCAGGCGATCATTGACATCACCCCCACCGAAAAGTCGGACGGTTAAGCGCGTGAGTACTTCGCGCCCGTCCACACCACTCTCAAGGATGCGCGTGAAGCGCGCCCGTGCCAAAGCCAAGGTGATAGCTGGCGGTACGGGCATACCTATTAACATCTTCGATCAACTGGCGGATCGTGTCGATCACAAGTGACTCTCGCCCAGGGTGGCGCTTCGCGGCACGCTGGCGTTTTCGCTTGTTCCTTTGCTACGGTTGCGGCGCCCGCATGCGCGCCCGGAACGGCCTGCTCACCCTCACCGATAACGGCCTCCTACAATGGGCATGCCTCGCCTGCTGGCAAAGCGCGGACAGGCGGGCCGCGACGTAATGTTCACCTTCAACGATCCGCGCGCGGACGAGAAGAACTACTACGTCATGCCGCCCCCGCCGCCGTACCGCTTCTGGCTTAAGGGTGAGAAGTTATGCGGCCTACAAGCGCGGATCGACTCGAAGCAAACGCTATCACAGACAGACTACCTAGAGTACAAACGCCTCCGGGGCAAGACCGACTTCTTCTACTTCGCGAAATACATCGCTGGGTTCACCTGGCTGGAATGGGACTTACATGGACCAATTGCTTACGCCTGGAGCGCACCTAACGGCACTCGTCATGGCGGTCGCCGCTACGGGCGCTTTCGTCTTGGCGTTGTACCGCGCGCTCACTTAAAGACCTCGCTTATGACACAGGCGTACTGCCTGTGGCGCCTCGTGTGCAACCCCGAGGAGCGGGTGCTCATTTACACGAGCACGTTCGACTTCGCTGGCGTGATTATGAACTACATCCGCACGACGTTGGAAGGAGGCGGGCAGCATGGTGAAATGTTCCTTCAATGCTACGGAGATATCGTACCACGGCCGGGTGACAGGAGTAAGTGGACTACGAATGACATTACGCTCAATCGCAAGGGCGCTTTCTCCGATCCGTCTATTAAAGCCCGTGGTATTGGTTCGCGTGTCGTTGGTGGACACCACACGCTCCAACTTATTGATGACTTGGTTGTTGAAGAACTCAACCGAACACAGATGGACAAAGCGATTCGCGAACTCGATGGGTTGGACCCGTTGTATCATAGTGTTGCGCTTGGAGAGCGGCGCTATGTAGGAACCCCCTGGGCCTTCTACGATCCTATCGTATACATTGCCCGTAACTGGAAAGATGCGCTGGTTGTTAGAATTCCTTGGCGTGACGCTAGCGGCCGACCCATTTTCTCTTATGAGCAGGCAGATCGCGAGGCGGGTCTCCCAGTCGGCACGTCCCTAAACGAATACACCGCCTACGCCGAGGGGATGAAACAGCGGAATAGCTGGTTTTTCTCCTGTCAATACGAATGTTACCCTCAATCCGAAGAGGGGCTCGGCTTCCGTAAGCAATGGTTCAAATACTTCAAGCTCGCCGCGTCGAAAATCATCGAGCTGGACGCCGACGAGCGCCCGAATGGGCGGGAAACCCCCCTTGCTGCCTGCAACGTTTTCATCCTGATCGACCCTAATGTCATCGACCCGCCTGGTTCGCGCACAGGAGTGAACACCAACGTCGAAATCCGGCGCAAGGGGGACTTCGCGGCATGGATTGTCCTCGCCGTCAGCCCTGAAAACTACTGGTACATCGTCCGGGTCATCCGTTGGAGGTGCAACCTTGACCAGTTTACGGCGAAAACTCATGAATTGGTTGCAGTGTGGCAGCCCAAGTGGGTGGCAATCGAGCAAATTGCTGCCCAACGGCTGTTCTATCACATATTTCAACGAGAATTTCGCGCTGGTAAGCCAAAATTCCAGATCGTACCATGGCAGGGAGGCCACGCTTCCAAGCCTATGCGCATCAAAGGGCTCATTCCCTTCTACTCCAACGGATTCGTCTGGCACCGCGTCGGGGATCAGCCCGAAGTAACGAAAGGTTTCCATGATCTTGAAGGAGAACTCCTTGACGGTGATGGCGCTGAGCACGATGATTCTTCTGATGCTCTCTCCGCCGCTGTTCCTCTTGTTTATCCACCTGGAAAAGACAAACCTCTGGCGGTTGATGAAGCTATCGCGCTCATTAAGCGCGACGCGAAGTGGGCCACGCTCGATCCTGCCTCTCGTGAAGAGGCGATGGCGTGGGAGCGAAAGAAACGTAAGGGTATGCTAACAGGCGATCAGCTTCTTACCGGCCTACACATGCACGATTACGACGAAGACGGCGACCCGCTCGACGGTCTCGTCCATCCCTCGGCAGCGGAGTACTAAAATGAAAGTGGGATACTACAATGGATACGCCAAAGGACTACAGGACGGACGGGCTTACGCCCTTCAAGACTTTGAACGAGTTCTTGCAGTACTGCGAGAGGAGTTGGGTGACGCACGCGCCGACGCCGCGAACCAAGCGCACCGCGCTGACGCCGCCGTCGACCTCCTCCTTGGACACCTTGGGGAACGAGCCATCTCTATCGCTGGTGAAGTACGCGAAACCGAGCGCTCCGAGCGACACATAAAGGCTGTACAGCAACTGAGCACCATGCCCGATCCGACTGACGAACTTCCGTACGGGCACCCGCTCGGGCGGTTCACGTCGGAGCGCGAAGCAGCTCTCTCACTTGGGGAAGACGTGGATGGAGTAGAGGCGAATGGATAAGGGTAAGGTTCAGAAGTTTTACAACGCAGCAGTTGGGAGGCTCGCGCGCGGGCGCGAGGCTGTGCTTCGCGCGGCGTACGAGAATAGCCTCTTCTGGGCCGACATCCAGTGGATTCGCTGGTCCGGCGTGGAGCATACCTTCGTGCGCTCGAACACAGCGCGCAACGTCCCGCGTCCGGTCGAGAACGTGTACCGCCCGAAGTTGATGAAGGCAGTGTCGCGACTCGCGTCGGTCGAACCCTCGCTGACATTCTCCCCTGGTTCTGAGAAGGAGGACGACCGTATCACCGCCGACAATGGCCGCCTCGTGCAGAAGTACATCGAGGATATCGTTCGTATTGAGGAGTTACGCCTTCGCCTCGCGTACCAGACAGTCCTGTTCGGCAACGCCTGGCTTATCAACAACTTCGACCCCGACGCCGGACCTATGGTCGACGTAGGCGGTGGGCGCTTCGAACCTCAGGGCGAGCAATGCGCGGACGTGGGGAACATCTACGAGATGTTGATGGACTACACGATCCCCGACCAGCGCCGCCAGCCGGTCGTCATCTGGCGGAAGATGCGGACGATCGAGTGGCTGCGTGAGCACTACCCAGAAGTCGCGCCGCCGGACGGGGACAACTCAAACGCGGCTGGCGACCTCGGCCTGACGATGTTGCAGAACATCGTGCGCCTCCAGCCGACGCTCGTGTCCATTGTCGGTTCCGGCGCGCAGTACTCGAACGCGGTGATCGTTGATGAAGTGTTCGCGCTCCCGTGTAAGGAGTTCCCTCGCGGCCTCCTCGCGCGCGTGATGAACAACGGCGAGCAGGTACTTGAGGCGAAACCTAACCCGTTCCACGACGGCACGCCAGCGAAGCCCGGCCGCGTCTTCATCCCCATCACCCACTTCGGTTACGATGAAGTCCCAGGAGCGTTACTATGCACAACCCCGGCGAACTCTCTCAAGGAGCCGCAGCGCCAACGCAATCGGTTGATCTCGCACATCCTCCTGTACTTTGCCCGCAATGCCAATGGTGTCTGGGCCATCCCAGAGAATGCGGACGTATCCACGATCGGTGGCACGGAGGGTATCGTCATCCGGTACATGGCGAATTCCGCCGGGGGTGGTGCCCCGCAGCGCATCGACGGCGCAACGCTCCCGAGCACGTTCGCTGAGCGTCTGAACCAGATTGACAAGACCATGGATGATATCGTCACCGTTGGCGATATCGCCGAGTCCTTCCCGCGTATGGACTCCCCGAACATGCTGAACACAATCATCGAGCAGCAGATGCAACAGCTCGGGCCGGTGTTCAAGCGCTGGGGCGCGTCGTGGGTCGAGGCGGCAAAGCAACAGTTCTTCATCTTCCGTAACTTCGCGCCCGAGGAGTTGTTCTACAAGATCAAGGGTGAGGAAGCACGGTGGTCGTTCAAGAAGATCGCGACCGCCGACCTCAGCGGTGGCATTGACATTCGCGTCGAGGCGAACAGCCTCATGCCGAAGACAATCCTCCAGAAAAAGTCGGCGTACGAGCAGCTCGCGCAGACCCTCCCGCAGTTGATGCTGGACCCGGACGTGCAGTTGAAGTTCGCCCGCGCGTTCGGGGCGGTTGAGTTGCTAGAGGGCCTCGCCTCCGACGACAACCAGATCGCGCGTGAGCACGACGCGGTGATCGCCTGGGCGCGGCAGTTCTTCAACATGGAGACCGGGGAGCTGCTCCCGAACGTTGACCCCAACGACCCCGCCCTTACGATGCCGGTCCACGTTGACCCGGACTGGGATAACCACCCTCTTCACCTCCAGCGCCACCGTGAGTTCTGCCAGAGTGAGGAGTTTCAGGGGCTCCCGCTTAGCGTGCAAGAAGCGTTCCGTACGATGCACTATCGCGTTCACGCGCAGCTGTACGCCGAGCAGATGCAGGCGCAGAGCGGTGGAGGCGGCGGTGGGGAACCTGACGGCGACGAAAACGGCCCGCCCTCTAAGGGTTCGAAAGGTGAGGACAATGGTTGACAAACGGCGTTTTATTGAGTACAGTGGGTACCATGGCGTTTGATGGGCAGTCTGTTGTAGGGCAGGGCGGTCGTGCCAACGGCGGCGGAATGTCCGCGATGGGTACGAATAAGCCTGACCCGATGGTGCAGCCGGCTCTAGCAAACGCTATGCGCCCTGGCTTGAGCCTCGCGCGCATGGCTCCTCCTGGTACGCGCGCTGGTGCCGGGCGTGGTGGTGCCGGCCCGGGGGCGGGAGTAGCCCCCGGTGTCCAAGCCCCCGGTACGAAGATGAACTCCACCCAGCGCATTCGGCAGCAACAGGCTGAGCGTAAGCTCGCCGGATCGCGCCCTGGTCTTATGCAAGGGACCATGGGCGGCCGGACGCTGGGTTACTAACATGCCGATAAATAAGTACTTTCACGGCCACGGCGAGAAAGTCAAGGCCAACATGCAAAAGGAATACGGCGCCGAAAAGGGCGAGCGCGTGTTCTACGCCACCGCGAACAAGCGCGGTGAGAAACCAGGCGGGCATTTCAAGCGCCTCGCGGAGAAAAAGTAATGGCAAATCACGGACTTACGCGCGTTGAGTGCCGAGGTGACAAGGTAGTCGTTGTCGCCGGGCCTGTCCCGCAGCATATCCAAGAGCAGATGCAGAGCGCAGAAGTAGAGAAATCCCCCATGACGCGCCGGATCGAGAAGAAGATCAACCTCCCGCCGCGTTTCATTGCACCACCGAAAGCAGACGTAACTAAACCCCAGGCAGACGAGAAGAAGGAGACGAAGTAAATGGCGTTCACTATTGTAACGAATGATCCAGGCGCGGCGCGGAAGACGGGCGTTGCGCGCCATGAGATGCAAGAGGCACAGGGCGGTGCTGCGACCGACGATTGGATTCTCGATGACGAGTTCGGCCCGGTCGCGTCGTTCGGGCGTGGCACGGCGGATACGCTTATCACGTACCTCGCGCTCTACCGTAACGGCATTGCTACGTACTTCTACCCGAATGCGACGAACGACGGCGTGATCGTGTCCTCGGTGAAGCCATAATGCGGCGCTTTTTGTTCGTAGCGTTCGCCGCGTTGGCTCTCGTGGCGCAAGGCGCGTCGGCGCAGGTATCGCGTCCGCACGCTACCGCGACTCCACAGCCTGACAAGACTTCCGGGCACTCTGGCCTCCCGCGCTACGCTGTTGGCGCCTCGTGCGGGAACACCGACGAGTACTTCTTCGGCGATACTGTCGGGTGTATCTACGCCTGTACAGACGGCCGGATTGTGATTGTCGCTGGCGTGGCGTGCGTGCTCCCGACTGTAGCGGCGACGATCGCGACGACTCCTACACCTACTGTCACTGTTACACCTACTGTAACGGCGACACCTACTCTCACTCCTACTCCAACACCGACTGCTACGGCCTAATGCAAGCTGGCCCTACATTCGACAACTTGCTCGCCCAGCCTGGACCGAGCGAAGCCCCCGCGCCGCAGTCAGCGGCCGGGGGCGTCGTACTCAACGACCATGCGAAGCAGGCGGCGTTGCAAAGCCCGTTCCACCAGGCGCGGGTGCGTACGCTACAGTCGCTTGAGGGTTTGAAGACGCTTGCACAGCAGCTAGCACAGGAGGCGCGCGGTGGCCTCTAACCTTCGCACGCGTCTGACGATAGACGTTGGCGGGCAGCCGTATCAATTCGGCACCCCCTTCGTGCAAACGTTCCTCGCGCTTGAGCAGGAGCCGGCGCAGTATCAAGTTACGGTTCCTGCTGATAGCGCTGCGACGCTCTGGGACGGCGCCCCGCCGATTAGCACCTACGACTTCCTCGCGCTCGTGGCGGATCGCAACTGTCAAATCGAATTCACTGTCAACGGTGGCGAAGCGGATGAGTACCACTTCACGCTTCCGCTATTGGCAAACTTCCCCATTGTAGTCCCAGGCGGCCAGGCATACGCCGGCCAGACTGGAACTGAGGACGCCTTCACTGAAGGCACCCTTCGCGAAGTCACAAAGATTCGAGCGCTGAACACCGACACGGCAAACGCCGCGTTGGTCTCAGTGTTCGTAGCCCAGGAGGATTCGTAAGCCGCAGACTTACGGACCTTCATACCAAAGGAGACGGCGATCATGGCATTTGGAAAGAATACCTCTGACGAAGACACCGACCTTGAGCGTGATGCTGAGGGTGACGGTGTAGACACCAAGAGCGAAGCAGAGATTGAGGGCCTTGAAGCAACTGACAAGGACGACACCGACGAACAGCGTGACGCCGACGATACGGGCGACGGTGAGTCTGGAAAGTTGCCGGTAGGCGTCAAGAAGCGCTTTGCCAAGTTGTCCGCCCAGCGGCGAAAGGTCGAGCAAGAGCGTGACGCTCTCGCCGCCCGTGTAGCTGCATACGAAACGCGGGAACGTGAGAAAGAGGACAAGCGTAAAGCAGCCGAGCAGGCGACCCCGGAGGGCATGAAAGCTGCCGAGCGGCGCCAAGCAATCCGTGCTGCCATCGACGAGACTTACGGCGATGGAACAAGCGACCTTCTGGAAGATCAGCGCTCTGAGCGTCAACTCCAGAAGGAACAGTATGCCCTGAATGCAGTTGGCTACCTCAAGTCTGAGTTGGAAGATCACGGGATTGCCGTGACCAATGAAACGCTCGTTCGATGGGAACGTGCGGTGGGGAGCGAAATGCAGGAAGACCCGCAGCTGTTGGCGATGTTCAAGCGCCCTGCGACCGCGCAGGATGCTATCGTCGAAGCCTTTAACCGCGTGCGAGACGGCCTTGCGAACCCTGCGATTAAGCAGCAGGGCGGTAAGCCTCTTGAGCGCATTGAACGAAATCGCAGTGCGGTTCTCGGGAGTGGGCGTTCGTCTGCTGGTGCAGACGAGGGTTCCCCGTACCCGGACAACTACACGGCCAAGCCGCCGAAGAATGCGAGCCCCGCGCAGCTTGAAGAGTTCTGGCAGAACCACAGGGATCAAATGTGGAAGAAGCTGAACTCTGGTGCGGATGCATAATCGGCATAACGGAGAGCTGAGATGTCTCAGTCACTTGTAAACTTCGCGAGCATGCTCAAGTTGCACTATCGTCAGATGGTGCTGAACTTGATGAACAATGAGATCGTGATGTGGAACCGCTTCAAGAAGGCCCCCTCGGAGGTGTGGGAGGGTCGTGATGTCGTGAAGTGGCCCCTTATCACTGGTCGTACCCAGGCGTTCGGTTCTGGACGCCCTGGTGGTCCGCTGCCTAACCCGCAGCACACCCCGACTGCCGACATGGAAGTCCCCCTTCGCTTCATCTGGGGTTCCATCGGTATCGATGCGCCTACGATGAAGGTGGCGCGGTCGGATAAGGGGTCGTTCGCGCGAGCGCTCGACTTCGAGATGGATCGATTCAAGGAGTCGTACTTCGACTACTTGAACGAGCTGTGCTGGGCCGATGGCCGTGGCGTCCTTGCGTTGGTGAACGTGCCTGGTACCTCGACCACGACGCTGACCGTGGATTCGCCCATGGGCATTCCTGGTTCCATCAACGGTGCGCGGTTCCTCCAGCCGACCATGCGCATCGCGATCCTCAACGCTGCGGGCACTGCCATCACGGCTGTGCGCCGGATCGAGAGCATCGCGGCTGACGGTAATAGCGTTACCCTGAACTCGGCGGTTTCGAACACCGAGGCTCTGGATAACGGTCTGATTGTTCGGGCGCCGAGCCTGACGGTCAGCGACGTTGCCGACGTTTCGTACCTGACGGACCCGATGGGTCTGATCGGTATGGTCGATGACGGAACGTTCGTCAATGATTACTTCGGGTTCAACCGGACCACGCAGCCCCTTGCGCGTTCCAGCGTGTTCCCGAACGTTGGTGCTTTGAACATCGACATCATCCAGCAGATGCGGGATGTTGTTGACCAAGTTGGTCGCGGGAAGATCACCGAGAGCTGGATGCATCACAGCACCCGGCGTTCGTACGCTGCGCTGACCTTCGCGAATCGTCAGTTTATCAGCACTGGCGGCGCGATGGACAACGACGCGGGCTACCGTGACAATCTCCAGGGCAAGACCATCGAGTGCGGTGGCGTGCCGTGTATGGTCGATAAGGATGCGCCTTACCGCATTTGGTTCGACATGGACTGGAGAGAGGCCGTGAAGTTCCCGAACACTGAGTTCGAGTGGGCATCCGAGAGCGGAGCGATCTTGAAGCAGGTGCCGGGCGTGGACGCGTTCACTGCGTACGCGCGTAACTTCTACAACCTGTGCCACGGGAAGCCGTTGGCGTGCGGTCGTCTCGACGACATCAACACTAACGTCGTCGTGGCCCACGTTCGGTAATCGTCGTACACAAAACCAGTGGGGGGTGGGCCTACGGGTCCACCCCTTCCTAAATAGAGGAGAATTACAATGGCACTTCGAACTAAGACTCGTGAGCAGTTGTATCAGATGCATACGTACCGTGGGGGCCGCGTTGAGGTTCTTGCGCTGCGGGGTTTCTTCCACACCGTCGAGAAGGTCCAGGGGCACGGGGTTCTCATTCCCGACCTCCAGATCAGTACCTTCGACGCGCAGACTTCCACCGAGGCTGACGTTGACGCGTCTGGCGTTGGTCGGCTCTACTTCGTGTGGGCCGCGAGTGGTACTGCAAAGGCGATCGACACGACTTCAACCCTCGATACGATCGTGCAGCTCAAGGATAACGATGTTGTGATTGCATCGTTTAAGGTCACGTCGAACCATGCGAGTGAGGTGTACTTTTACGACACTATTGATGGTGTCGGCATTCCGTATGCGACTGACTTGGAAGTTCAAGCTGTTGCCGCTGCGGATGGTACGTCTAACCCGGCGGCGGGCGACCGTCCCGACATCGTGGTGGTGTGGGGTGATAACGCGATCAACACTGAGGATCAGAACCTCATCAACACTGCCTACGGTTGATCTGGCGAGCGCGTAAGCGCGGACCTGTCGTCCTCCCCGGTTTAGCCGTCGCCGGGGAGGACGCTGCCTTACAACGACGGCGTGGCCCGCAGAGCCACGGAAAAGGAGACGGTTATGAACAATCGTGAAGAGAACTTTGAGGAACTTGTCAATAGCGTGTCGATCAAGAATCGCGTGTGCGACGGTTCGGTGTTTATCACGCGGAACGCGCGCCAGCAAGAGTGGAAGCCCGGCGAGGTGAAAGTGCTCCCGAGGAAGATCGCTGAGTGGTTTCGCGATAAGAGCCGCTTCCGGGTGAACCCTGGCGAGCCGAACGAGGGGATTCCGAGCACGATTGAGTACAAGCTGGTGATCCTTGGCGATGGTGCGGACGAGACGGATATCACGCGGGAGTATGTGCTGAGCGTGAAGGAGTTGCTGGATGTGGCAAACATGCCGCAGTTGCAGCGGATCGACCCGAAGACGGGGCTGCCGCTTCGGCGGGTGTACATCGACCCGCGCTCGACCGGCGGGATGGGACAGAGCGATACAGTACGTCGTACCGAGGAGGCTGTGACGAAGGCGGTGTCGAGCGACATCGTGCGCGCTGCTGCTGACGCGATCGCTGACGCTGCGCAGAATGCGAGCCCGGCTGAAATCGAAGCGGCGGTCGCTGACCTTACGGGCCAGGCGGTCGAGTAATGGAAGCCCCCGCGTTGCCGCGCGGTTACAATAAAACACTCCAGCGCGCGTACCCTGACTGCCGCATCCGGTGGTCGGAGCGCTTTGAGTGCTGGCTGCTTGAGCGCAAGGCGAACTACGCCCGCGTTGACATTAACCCCGCGAACTACCCGCGCGAGGCGCTTGATACTTTTATCCAGCGCCGCGATGGGTACTACACCGCCGGGCGGTATCACCCACAGGGGTTGCCGCCGGTCGACCTCCTTGTGCGCATCCTGCGCGCGAACGACACGGCCTTGATGGACGTGGCTGGGGCGACTCCTGAGGAACAGGCGGCGAACTTCACACAAGCGCTTGAGGAACGAGAGCGCGAGGAGTTGGAGAAGGTGCGTGTGGATAATTCATTCTACGGCTCGGGCGTGGGCGGGGAGTTGTACGACCAGCTCGCATGGGCTGAGGGGCGGCGAGTTTCGGTGCCGCGCGGGCTGCCGAGTACGTAATGTTCTCGACTGAACCAGTAAAGCTGTTTCTCAAGCGCTGCCAGTTGCGTCTCGATCAGGAGTTGGACGTTGAGACGAACTTCTGGTCCCTCGCGGAGATGTTGGAGTACACGAACGAGGGGTTGCGGGAGGTGTGGCAGGCGGTGCGGGAGACACACCAGAACTGGTTTGTCAGGCAGATTACGTCTACGGATGGGAAGTTGAAAATCGGGGGGCGGGATTACGACACTGACCTACTCAGGTTGACAAATCGTCGTTCACGCCTCTTCCTGCCCTCCGATTTCAGAGAGTTGCTTTTCATTGAGGGGCTCCCGCCCGAGAACTCGACACAGATCGGTGATAACTTCTTTCCGGTTGTGCGCTTCGAGTATCGTAATGTGACACAGCGGCGCTTCCGTGAAGACTCGCTGAATACGATTACTACGAACGTGCGCGTGTATTTGTATGATGTGATCTTTAGCGTGGATGGGCCGTACGTGCTTCTGTCCCCGCCGATGTCACTGAACGAGGACATCCGCTGTCAGATTAAGTACCTCGCTGCTCCGGCGCCGCTGGTGCTGACGAATACATTCGAAGGTACAGGGTTCACGCTTGAGATGGTCGACGCCCTTCTCGCGTACGTATGCTACGCGGCTTCACAGAAGGAAGGGCTCGATATGAACGTGGGGAAACTGTACAACGCTTGGACATTGAAACGTGAGCTGGCTGTTCGCGGCGCCGGCCCTAAACAGACTCGCGACGAAGAAACCGTCGAGGGCTACCTGGAGGATGAACTGTAATGGCTTCTGTATTGATCGGTCCTAAAGGGCGAAACCCTGACTACTTCCGTCTTGAGCATCAATACGCAAACATCATTGGTGCGCAAACTGCGGTGATCGTGAGTAAAGGCGGAGGTATGATCCACACCGTTTGGTGTGGCGTCGTCGGAACGCTTGCTGAGTTCTACGATGTCGCCGAGGGAGGTACAACTGACGCGACGACGCGTATCGGAACGTTCTCGCTCGCTGCACTTACCGACGAGTTGATCCTTGATATCGCGTTCTCTCAAGGCTTGACGGTTATTGTAACTGGCGGTGCTAGTACAGCTGTTGGTATGTCCTTCCGTGGCGCGCAGACTGTCTCTCCGCGCAACTTTGGTACGATTGACTGGAATCCTGGCCGGTAAGAGCCTCGCGTGGCTACGACCTATAGCCAAACGTTCGACTCCTACTGGCGCGGAATACTTCAAAGGAAATCGCCACGAGGGCAGGACGCCGGTTTTCTTGACGAAGCGCTAAACGTTGCGTTTCGTGGCGGCGCGATTCAAAGCCGCCCAGGAATTCGGCCGTTCAACGCAGCTACGTTTAGCGGGATCGTCCGTGGAATGGGCTGGCATGTAAAGACGGACGGGACGCGGGAGTTGCTGGTTGCAGCGGGAACGGCGCTACAGCGCTGTTCTATCGCAGGCGATCCTATCGATATCCCGCTAACGAACCTGCCGTTGTACAACCAGACACGCTCGTTTGTCACGAAGGTTCACTTCCTCTCGCTGAGCGGCGGGACGAACACCACGTTTATCTACGACGGTGTGAATTGTAACGTGAAGTGGGACGGCGAGCTGTTGTCGAAGATGGGGCTGCCGGATGGTACGACGCCCACGCAGACAGCTGACAACGCGGGGAATATTGAAAAGGGTACGCGGACGTACGTTATCACGCTGCTCAGTCCGTACCACGAGGGAGATATCTCGCTCGTATCGTACGAAGTAACGCTGACGACAAACGGTCACGCGCTAACGTTCGCGTCACCCGTGCAGACGCCCGACGCTGTAGGCAGCGCCGCGACGATTCAAGCCGCCGCCGCGTTGAATCAATATGATGATCCGCAAGTAACGCGCTGGCGCTTATGGCGTACGTTCGCTGCTGACGCGACCCTCTCCTTTATCGGCGAGGCTGATATCGGCGTTGATATCATCGATAACGTCTCCGATGAAACGCTGCTTGGCAGTGATGTTGTTGAGCAGTTGGTGAATAGCGGACCTGGCCCGGTGTCAGTCGGGTCGCCGATCGTGGCGATGGTTGAGCATCGCGGGCAGCTCGTGGCGGTGTTCGCTAACGACTTGAGTTTGCTGCACTTTTCGAACTTCGACCCGGACTACATGGTGCCCGAGGGCTGGCCGCGTAACTTCGTGCAGCCGGTCTCGCACGGTGACGGGGATGTGATTACCGCGCTACGCTCTTTCAACGAATGGTGCGTAGTCTTTAAGCAGAACTCTAGTCATGCTATCATAGGGGATGCGTTCAAGGATTACAAGATTGTACCAATGCTCGCAGGCGGTACACGCCAGGGTATTGGGTGCGGGTTTCCAGGCTCGGTGCTCCAGATTGAGAACGCAGTGTTCTTCGCATCTCGTGACGGGATTTACCGTATTGACCGGACAGGTGAGTTGACCGCTGTGCGTATGACGACGAACATCGACGATCTGTACGCTGCGGCAAACTTCTCGCTTGGAAGCGCTGCGTTCTTCGACCGTAAGAAGCGTATCTTTGTATTCCTGGGGCATGGATAATGCCTCGTATTCGCCGCATTGGGATTGATACAGTTGTTAATTACTCGTTCCTCGAAACGAGTAACTACGACGAGGATAACCCTGCCGCTACTACAAGTCCATGGGCGGACTCCGATGCTATGGATCAGACGTTCAAGCAGGCGTCGCCGACAGAGGTAACAGCTGAGGGCGTGCTTATTACCTTCGAGCGTTTTCCGGACGCGTTCAACGGCTCGATGGTAAAGGTTCATCCTACATACGATACAGAGGCTGGAGAAGTACCAGCGCTGGAGATGTGGATTCACGATAGCGAGAATCTAGAGTGGATTAAGCGGAATCGTATTGACCTGACGAATCCGTTTGTCGGTGTCGCTTCGGGCGCGCGTAAGGTCTTCGACTTTACCTTCTTCCCGTTCGAGCGGAATATCGATAAGGTCTGGATTACTATGGACCCCGGCGCGGTCGGTACGCCGTCGATGAACTTCGTCGCGATTAAGTTGTACGGGCAGTGTGAGGGGTCGTTGAATAAGACGAACCCGAATAACGATGACCCTTGTGCAGACCCGAACGATCCATTCTACACAGGCTTCGATGATGAAGGGCAGCCGTGCCCTGGCACGACATTCGAGCCCCCGGTGTTTCCTGAGATTCCAGAATTGGACGTGTGCAACCCTGCGTCGATCGCGCAGTACCGCGATGCGGTTTCGCTCATCCCAGGTTTTATCGACATCTTCGACGCGTGGTTCGAGGCGAATCAAGGGAACATTGCGTTGTACTGCGCCGGGGTTGTCGATGACCCGCCGGTCGACCAGCCTATTCCACCTGAGCCCCCGCTTCCGCCGCTTGATCTCTGCGATGAAGTATCGATCGAAGCGTTCCGCGCTGCTATTGGCGGTTCTGCTGAAAACCTCGCGGCGTTCGAGGCATTCCTTGCAGCACTGGAAGAGGTCGGTTTCTTCGAGCTTGTGTGTCCGCCTGCTGATCCGCCGGAGGAGTACATTGACCCTGAGAGTATGGAGCCGGCCGAGGAGCCTGACCCGAATACCGACCGGCCGTTTGAACAGGGGCCTGGCGGTGTGCCCGATAAAAAGCCGGCAGTGAGCGGTTCAATTCCTGACGCGGGCGGCGGGGATACGCCTGTACCTGCGCCGATCGATTCAGAGTTCAACTTCTTTGCATTCTATGGGAATCAAGGCGATACAGGCGATATAGGCGGTACTCGCGCGGCGTTCTCGAACTGCATACTTGCTGGTTGCCCTTCACAGCCAGTAGCAGAAGCATGGCAGAGCTTGACGACGTTGCCTATCTACCTCGGCTCGCTTGCAGAGGGGACGATTCTCTTCACTTTTGGGAACGTACCTGTTGGTTCGGTTATTCGCGTTAACGCGAAACTTATCGAGGCCGTGGCACTAACGCCACCTTTTGGCGACTGCGGAAGTGAGGGCGTATACAGCGAAAGTCAAAATATCAATGAGTGCTTCAACGGCTCAATTGGTGGCGGTCTTGGTGAATCCTTTACCGAAGATAGCCTTGAAGATTTTGCAGTTAGTCTTAATCCAATTCCACCTGGATGTGACACTGCGGGTTATCTGGCTATGACGGTAATTGGTGAGAGCGGTAATCGGCAGCTTCGGTATCAGAATCCTAACCTTATCTTTACGAGTGATCGCGCGCACTACTTCAACATCCACGTTACCGTCCCCGGAACTGCCACCTCTCTCCCAACAGTTACTATGATACAGCTTTAAGGAACCCAATGGCCGCGATTCCTTGTATTGATTACGTACGTGAGTCTCCTGGGACGGTGCCCGCGCGCATCACGCGAACGAACCCAGATTCGATCCGTAACCGTTGGGCGAACTTTGTGTTTTCTATGGACCTCTCGCCGACGCAGCAGGACGAGGCTGGTACTGGCATCGGCGCATGGAGCCTATGGGACATCCCTTCGTCACACGCCGCGCAGATTGACGATGACCGCGGCGAAGACCTTATCTGCGTTTCGATCAAGGATGAGATTTACTGGCTCGATTGGCGGCGGTTCCTCGATGAATGGAACTACGACGCGTTCGCTCCGATCCGCCGGTTAATTCGCTTCGGGCCGCTGCCGTCGAACGCAGAGGTTACGGTACCGCCAGGCGGGTATGATCTCTCGGCAGTAAAGCGCTTCCGTGAATTTGAGTGGTCGCTTGCAGACGGGGCGCTTGGGACACCCGGCGCAGTGTGGGATGTTTCAGTAGGCGAGTGGGGGCGGGAGGAGCGGACGACGCGCACCGGGCAGCGCCGGACTGTAAACCGTATGCGCTCGAAGATTAGTACACATGGGAATGCATTTGTTGTAACATTGCAGCATAGCGCGCCAGAGCCTATTAACATTGAGCATTACCGGGCGGCGTGGGACTTGGTTGGGCGCCGCATTCGCGAATCGGCGGTTCCACGTAAGAGTGTATCGCGTGTCATTCCAACGCCGGCTGTGCCGCCAACATTGAAAACTGCGTCGTTCTTGTTCTTCTATGACGGAACGACGCGAGATAATTTCATAGCAAATATTGATAACCAGCCCTCTGAGGTGCAAGACGCATACTTCGGCATTGGGCAAGACCCGGCGACTGTTATTACGTATGGTCTTCCGTTAGAGCGGGCGAACCCACAAACAACTAAAATCACGCGCTTCGAGTTTGATTTTACAGGGGCGCCTGAGGGTTCGACTGTGAGTGCGCGCGGGTTATACTTTAACGGTCTCATTTGCGAAGACCCTGTGATTTTTAACAAAACGTTCCTCGATGCCGACGGATTGTACGATTTTGTTTGGCAGTTCGATACGTCGCCAGGGACATTCGGTGTTCCGATTGCGCCGTTGAAGCCGATCTTCGATCGTACAGGGTTTGATACAAATATCCTCGCGTTTTCCCCGGCGCTTATTAGCGGTTTTCTAACAGTTGGTATTGATATTGTTGGCGGCGCTCACCAATACTTCCAACAGGCACAGTACCAAGCGTTCTTCTTCAAGTTCTTTGTGCAGACGACAGCCGAGACAATGACGGTTACAGCAACGCCTATTGTTGAAGACCCGATTGATCTTATCACTCCGGCAATCGCTGGTGATCCATTCTGTAACGACTTGTACGTCTGTGAACTGAAAGACGGTATCTGCTAGCCATGACGCATCGTGACGACGTACGAGCTGCGCGCAGCGAACTGAACCGCCGGGCGAAAGAGCTTGGTATTGACATGGATTCCGAGCGCTCGAAGACAGGCCAAAACGAGCGCACGCTCGCGTACGAAGCGCAGAAGCTTATCAATACGCAGACGCCTCGTCGCACGACTATGCAGCAACAAGTGGACAATCCGCCTGACGGAGCATTCAATGGTGCGAATACACAGTTTGCGCTCTCTGCGCCTGTCGTTGGGCATAACATCTCAGTGATCTGGCACGATTCGCAGGCGAACGTGCAGTGGGTGCTCACAAAAGGAAACGCTAACCCCCCGGCAACGCACGAGTTTTTCTTCGACCCGAACGACCCGGACCAGATTGTCGTGGGTGATCCGCCGGTCGGCGGAGACGGACTGGTCGCTGTGTATAAGGTTGAGCGTTAACGCGTTTTATGCTAAAAGGGAGTAGTCATGCTAATCAATAGCGGTGGTAAAAAGTTCGGCGGTGCGGGCGGAACTATTGGTAGTTCCACTGGTATTGGTGGTACTATCTCCTCGGGGACTACGTTTAAGAGTCTCGTGTCGGGGAAGCCGAATGCACCTATCAAGCCGGCGAAGGTCGGGTTGCCATCACGCGGGGACTTCGGGTCGCCGATCGGAACGCCGACTGCGGTTGGCCCGAACCGTGGAGACTATGGTAATCCTGACAACGCTGGGTTGGTAGAAACCGCGCGTGACGCGCGTGAGGCTCGGGCTGGCTTTGCCGATCCGCGCTCGACCGCTGCGTTTCAAAATCTTATGGGGCTGGCTCACGAGCAGACTGGGCAGCAACTCTCAGAGCGCGCGCGTGGGGCGAAGGATGCTGCACAGCGGCGCGGGTACGCAGGCGGTTTCGAAGACTCCGACCGGGAAGCAAACTCGGATAGGATGCATGCGCTTGCGAGCGCGGGGTTTGCCGGGGCGGCTTCGATTCGACAGCAGGAAGGAGAGCAGTACGGGCGTGCAATCGGCGCGTTCACGCAGCTCCAGACTTCTTACAACGAAGCGAAGCAGGCGGGGGATATTGCGTTTGCGAGTGACCTTACGCGCACGCACCTTGCGAATGCTGAGAATACTCTCAAGACTGCGGGCCTTAACATGGAGCAGCAACTCTCATACGCAGGCGCGTTGAACGACGCAAAGATGCTCCAGGCGAAGTTGGATCAAGACTTCAACAATAGCATGATCGATAACAACCGCTATATCGATGGGCAGCAGCAGATTGCTGCGCAGCTTCTCGCTGCTCAAATGGCGCTCGAAGAAAAGAAGCGTGAGTTTGATATTGAGAGCGGGTTCCGTGACAAGAAGTTTGCCGAGGATCAACGGCAGTTTGACCTCGCGCTCAAGGCCGACCCGAACACGGCGCTCCGTACGTTCTCGGACCCTCGTTACGGTGGACCGACCGGGCGGAAGCAGACGACAAATACCGGCGCAGTCTTTACTGGCCTGAGTTAAGCGCCGTGCTGCGCGCGGCAACCAGAAGTCTGCTTGCCGCCTTGCTGCTTACGCTGCTGCCTACCGTTGCGCTTGCAACGAAGGATGGTGGCCCGAACTTCTTCGCGTCGTCGTCGACGGGTTTTACGGCAACGCACTATTGCGGGCGTGGTGGGTGTAGTACTACCCAGGGCGCCGACACGAACTTTTGGACGAACCGGCAGCTTACGCTTACGCAGTGTAACGTACGCGGACGGCTGACAAACTCTCCTGGCTCGGGAACGTGGGCTGTTCACATTCTGTACCACGAGACAGCGCTTGCGGTTGGAACGAGCTGTCAGGATAACATTGCCGGGCTGGTAGATAGTGGTACTGTCTTTACGTTCAGCGGGGCAGAGACGTTTGATAGTGGGTCGATCGACCTCACGACGGTGAATGGTGGGATTGGTATTGTCGCTCCTGCCTGCACGCAAATCCAGGTGGTTGCTGCGAGTAGCCCGAGCAATTCTGGAAGCGAGTTTCTTGAGTTTGACTGTAAGGATACGAACACTGACGGTGTAACGGCGTTTGTCGGGCAGAGCGCAACGTCGCACTCTGCAACTTTCGGTGCGGGAGCTGATACAAATACAACCCTTACAACGAATCGTACGTACTGGATTGCGCCGTATGACATTAGCGCGTGCGCCGGGGCGTTTTCTGTCGATACAGCGCCGGGCGCGGGTACGTGGACGTTGACTGGGGAGGTTTCGACTGCCGCGTTGGGCGCGAATCAGGTTTGCTCTGATCTTACCTACACGACAGTTCCGGCTGTAGGAAACCTCTGTCAAGTTGTAATAACAAATCAGTCCTGTAGCTTCGATTTTAACACTGACATGAACGTGCCCGCTGGCGGGTGCTTTCGGTATTTGGTTACGGAAACGGTCGCGGCTACTGGGACTGCCGGGCAGACGTACTCTATGCACTGCTCTGCCGACGCCGCCGCGACGTTTGAAACTGGCGCCGCGACGATACACGGTTCAGATTCATCGCAGAATCTTACAACTCTACGGATGGGATCGGTCGCGGGTGCTTTTAACACGACTGGCTCACGGATTATCGGCCCTTACGCGCTCGGAACTTGTAGCGGGACTGTTGCTATAGCGACAAATCCTAACGCCGGGACGTTTGATATCTCACTTGAGAGAAACAGCGCCGGGGCTTGTACAGGCTCTACTGGGTATACAAATACTGGAACACTCTGTTCGATTAGTACGACACAAAAGACGTGCTCGTTTACTGGCGCGGCGCTAAACTCAGCCGCCGGGGACTGTCTCGCTGTTGTTGGTACACGCGCGGGCGGGAATACGGCGACTACTGGTGATATTGAGTGGGATGTGAACTGTGTTGAGGCGGTTGCTACCCCAACGCCTACCGTCACAGCGACGCCTACACTTACAGCTACACCAACGCCTACAGTTACTGCTACGCTGACGCCCACACCAACCGTTACTATTACACCTACGCCGACTATAACAGTAACTCCGACGCCTACGTTTACGCCAGTTGAGACAGAGACGCCTACACCGACCGTGACGACTACACCAACGCCTACGGCGACACCTACACGGACGCCAACTCCTACGCGTACTGCAACCCCTACAGCAACCCGCACTCCGACGCCGACACCAACGCGAACAGAGACCCCGACGCCCACGCCTACGCCTACGGTGACGAAGACACCTACGCCAACGCGCACTTGCCCCTTTCCAACGCCCTGCCTCTTTGGTAATCTGGACTGTGTGGCGACTCCAATCCCGACCGTGACCCCGTGATCCAGCGACTACTCATAGCGTTCGTGCTGTTGCTCGCGACGACTGCGCGGGCAGTTGAGCCGATTAAACCGGCTGAGCTGTTCGCGCCGCAGGATAGCCCTGACTATGGGGATTGTCCGACGTATGGTGGGAATCGCTTCTTCTGGGCACCGCAGTGCGGTGGGTCGGCGGGGCCGACTTCGTGCCATACGCATGTGTGCGTGAATCGACTATGTTTCGATCCGAGGTTGTGCTCGGATGGGTTCGTTGCAAAAGGCGTCGGGCCGAACGGGGATGCGGTTTGTGTGCCTCTACCGACGCCGGGCGGGGGGCCGACATCGACCGCTGAAACCCCGACACCAACATTGAGTGCTACGCCGACACCTACGCTATCGCCGACGCCGACTGAGACTGAAACACCCACACCTTCGCCCACGCCGACTGTTGATGTGTGTGAAGAGGGAGCAGAGTGTGGGTTTATCACCTGCGAGCAAGTGCCGGATTGTGTGGGTGTTACACCGACACCCACACCTACTCCAACCAGTACTGCTGCAACGCCGACGCCAACGTTGACGCCCGGTATCTGCGAGGTTATTGAGGGCTGCGAGACGCCCACGCCGCAGATGACGCCGGAGAACGCGATCCTCTTCGTCGAGAGTGCGGTCCCGGCGACGAGTCAAAACTTCCGCTTCTTCCCGAATACGCCCGATGACGGCGGCGAACTCGTGCTACGCGGGGCGCCGGGCGGGACGCTCTTTGACCTTTATCTCGACGCGGACGAAATGGAATGGACGTTATACGTTGATGGGTCGAATAATATCCTTGAACAGCAAATGTACGATAATGTTACTGGGAATAGTGTTCGCTATGTACGTACTCGCGGACGCGGTGTTCGCGCGATCTTGGGGCGCTTGCCGGTACAGGATGGAGATTTTGTTAGTAGCGTAGAAGATCAAGCATATGATCCTGACTTGAGTGCCCAAACTGGACACTTAGATACTGTGTATGTTGCCGCAGAGCCCTCGCCATCCTATGTGCCAATGAACCGCAGTTTCAAGATTGGTGGTAGTGAATCAACGCTGCGGTCTGTCTTGGAGTTCTTTGGGCTCACCTACGATGTGGCGTTGACGCAAATCCCCGATTGCTACCAGCTTGGAACAGAAACAAATGGTGGCGGGACACCCGGCGTGCTGGTGTGTAAAGTGACGCCAACGCTGACAACGACACCTACTCCAACGGGTACGGTAACACCTACGCCTACGGCGACGGTTACTGCGACCCCCACGGTAACGTTGACGCCAACGGCGACCCCTACCGTTACGGCGACACCCACCCCGACAGCAACTCCGACCGCGACTACGACGGCGACGCCCACCGCGACCCCCACGCCCGGTTTCGAAATCCCGCTCATGTTCGCCGCCGCGCAACCGAGTAACTGGCAAGCGGAAGAGTGGTGCCAGGATGGGCGCACGACGACCACGGCCGCTGGCTCGAACTCCTGTATCATGTCGCTCCCTGCCGACGTGGCCTACGTGCGCGCGCTCCGATGCGAACTCAACTCTGCGCCGGGTTCGGGCCGCGCCTGGAAGCTGACGCTACGGATCAAGCCGCAGGGCGGTGTCGAGCATACGACCGGGCTCACCTGTACGATTTCTGGTTCGGCGACGACGTGTGACGAGTTGACGCTCACGAACCCGGTAATCAGCACCGATAGCCTCATGATTGGCTCATCGCCGATCGGGCTCCCGACTTCTTTCGCGGCGGACGGCACGGGCATTCGATGCGGCGTGATTCTGGGGGTGCCGCAGACGGGGACGATTCAGGCGACGACGACCGCGACGCCTGCGAATACGCCGACCGCGCCGGGCGTCACGCAAACGCCGACCGTCACGCCGACTGCGTTGGCAACGGCTACGGTTACACCGACTGCTACCGTGACTGGAACACCCATTATTTGTCCGACGAACAGCGATGGTACGGGGCCGGCACAGCAAGGAGAGGATGGAAGTCGACTCCCAATCTGCGCGCCAACCAAAACGGCGACTCCCACGCCTACCCCAACGGTTACGGAGACGCCGACGCCTACCCTGAGCGCGACGCCCACAATCATCCCGACGCCGACGCGAACGGGGACAGCCACCCCAACCGCAACAGTGACAAGTACACCGGCTGCGACGCCGACGAGCGCAACGGCGACTCCTACGCCTACGATTACGCCAACGCCGAATACCGTCGTGCCATTGATCTTTGATTTCTACGCGATCCCTTCGGCCGGTGTCAGTTACTTTTGGACGTTTCTGAAAGACCCGAGTACGACAGCAAACGATACATTGTTTACATTTCCCTCGCAGGGCTTTAAGGCTTTTGCCGGCGCTGGTCTCGGAGCAACGGTTTACACTGTTGCGAATTTACAGTGCAGTATAACACCCGCGCCTGGTGTTGGAAGTGGATGGGATATTTGTTTGCGGCGCGGTGGCGCGTGTTCGTCGCTGGGGTTCTCTATCTATAACACATCAACCCTCGGCAACGATGTCACGCATATCGAACCATATGGCGCGGCGAGTACGATCAATATGCAAATTACGCCAGTCAATGCCCCGGCCGCTATTGTACGTATCGCTTGCGGCGCAGAAGTTCGCTATCTCCCACTGTTCGCACCCTAATGCCTACGAATAGGAAACCTACTATGACTCTCACCATTGGTGCTACGACCTACACCGTCGATACGTTTCCGCTCCCGATTGTTGTCGACACAAATCCGCTGCCGCTCGATCTTGCGCTTAGCGGCTCGACGCTCTGGCTCTCCTGCGAGTTTGATCGCCGCATCTACTCTGTACCAGTTTCAGCCGCGCCGGGAACGACGATGACCGGCTATGATGTGCCCGCTGCTGCCGCGCCAATGTTTCGCGTGCTGCTCCAGGGGCAAGACAACCCAAGCCAGATGACGAGCGCGGAGCGCATTCAGGCGACACCCGATGGGTCGATCTGGCTAACACAGGGCGGAACGGTCTACTACGGCGGGGCTGGGCAAGAGCACGCGCGCGTGATACGGCGGCGTCCGAACGGCACCTGGCAGGCGTTTCTCATTCCGTGGAACACGCCCGGTGCGATCGGGCTACTCGTGGAAGACAACGGGCGCCGGCTCTGGGTCACGAACGCCAACGACAACGCCGGGAACGCAGTGCTTGAAACGCACCCGCTGTCGTGGACGCCCGCCGATACTGACCCGACGCGTGACCTCTCCAATCCGCCGCCGCTCGGGACGAGCGCGGTTCGGGGGTGGCGTACGCACGCGATTACGACTCGCAATAGCTCGCCCGCGCATATCGTTAAAGGTCTCGATGGACGGTTGTATGTGAGCCTCTACTTCGCCAACGCAATCCTCGCGATCGAGCCGAACACGGGCGCGCAACAGCTTTACCCGCTCCCGCCACCACCAGTAGGGCTCTTTCAGAACTCGGGCGGCCCGTGGCAGATGGCAGTTGGGCTCTCGGGTAACATTTGGATTGCAGAAGATGCGGCGCGGTGGCTTACAAAGCTTAATCCTACAACCGGCGTTGCAACTGTCTATGATATTGCGCCTTATTTGAACCCTGGAGAGGGCCTCCACTCCGTTTGTATCGACCTTGCTCTTGAGTGCATTTGGTTTACAACGTACTCTGGTACGGGGGCGCCAAATGCGGGGCGTATTGGTCGACTCTTTAACCTCACTGGCGTCATCCAAGTGTCGCCACCTCTTACCACTCTCGGGTACAATAACGGCGCGACGGGTATTGTACTCGGCCCTGGCGGGACATTGTGGGCCGCGCTCTTTGGCGCCAAAGCTGTCGCGAGGTTGACACCCCAATGACCCCCAAGAACATCGCCGGTTTCAGCAGCGCTATCGTCGCTCTTACTATTGCTATGCTGAGCGCGTATATTTCTCTACGCCAAGAGGTATACGCGCGCCCGACCGATACCGTCGTGCGTCAACTCATTGATGATAAGACTACCGACAAGTTCTTCGAGGTGTTCCGGCGGTTCGACCGCTTAGACCAACGTTTCGACCGGATTGACGCCGAGCTAACTAGGCGTTCTGAAAGGCGTAATTGACCAATTAACACAAAGTATGCTAGAGTACTTACATATAAGGAGGCAGTACAATGGGTAAATTTTTCGCTGATCTTTGGAATGACCCCGCGAAGTTTGTAGCAACGGTTCGCGCGGGGATGGTGTTTGCGGCTGGTGCGGTTGCGACTGGCCTTATCCCTATGCCTAGCGGAGACTTCGGTGCATGGTTGCAATATGCGCTCCCGTGGTTGCTGGGCGGCGGTGCGGCGGGCATGCCGGCCGGGCAGCGTAACGCTCCGGTATACCCGCGCTTCGAGGTGAAGAAGTAATGGCTTCCTTCGAGCGCCTTGCGAAAGCTGAGGATAAGCCCACGCGCGCGAATATGATGAAGCAGATTCGCGACATGGACCTTGAACCCAAGCCCGCGAAGAAGAAAGAGGAGAAGTCGAATAGCCTTGGGAAAGGCGATACCGACTACGAAAAGGGGCCGAATAAGTACAGCGTTGAACGCAAGCCTGGCGAGTCCCTTGAGGAACACCGCGCCCGCGTAAAGGCCGCGCGGGCAAAGGCTGGGGTTGACGATTAAATGTGCCCTTATTGCCTTAGCGATCCTTGCGACTGCCCAAGAACTCACTGACGTGGAAGTGAGCGATCGATTTGCTGAGCATATCGAGCGCATTGAGGGGTTCCGTGCGAAGGCGTATCGGGACACAGGTGGGGTGTTGACGATTGGGTACGGGCATAAGGTGCTACCGTCTGAGACGTATCTTCGAACGGTAGTTATCACGCGGGAGGAGGGGGAGCGGTTGTTGCGTAAGGACGTGAAAAAGGCAGTAGAGGCGGTGAACGATAACGTGCGCGTGTTGCTGAAACAGGAGCAATTCGACGCGCTTGTGTCATTTGTGTTCAATGTCGGTGAGACCGCGTTCCGGCGATCGACGCTCCTGCGGAAGCTGAATGACAACCACTGCTGTGCCGTGCCGGATGAAATGCGGCGGTGGGTACGCGACGATGGGTGGGTGGTGCAGGGGTTGGTGAATCGTAGGAATGCTGAGATTGCCGTGTATACAGGAGAAGGCTAATGGCCGGTGAGTCGTTTCAACAGTTGCTGGAAATGGGACAGTCTGGAAAGCGAACGTCCGTTGAGGGCGTTGGGCTGAACCAGGATATCGAGGAAGCTGAGGCGATTCAGCGGCACCAGCGGGATGTTCAAGTGGTTCGGAACAGGGAGAAGAAGATCACCGCTGAGGTAAACAAGAACATCGCCGAGCGCCAAAAGAACCGGGAGTTGTTCGGCACGGACGACCCGAAGAAGGTTGCGGCGATTAAGGCGACCGGCGCGTTCGACCCTGACTTGGCGCAGAGAATGCAGATTGACCCTGAGGGGACTCGCGCGCAGGTTGATCGTGCGGTGGAGTTGAGCGGTCGCGGTGGCGTGCAGGAGGTTCCTGACGGTCCCCCGCCCGAGGCGCGGCAGTTTAGCGTTGGTACTGGGCGCGGTGGAGAGCGGTACTTTACGAACCTCTCGCCGGCTGAGCGGAAGCAGGAGCGTGAGGCGTCAGACGCGATTACCGGGCGGAAGACGAGTGCGCGGGCGTATGGGTTCCAGCCTTTCGAGCCGGGGCGCACGGGCGGCGGCGGTGAGGGTAGCGAGGGTGCGGTTACTGAGAAGCGGGTTGAGGATATCTTGTTCGAGGGACGGCTGGACCAAGCGCGGCAGATTGCTGAGCGTCCTGAGCGTCAGGAGAAGCAGGCGAAAGCGGTAACGGAAGTCTTCAACGATGTCTTCGAAAACTCGCCGGATATTCGTACCGCGCGGAAGACGATGGAAGAGATGTTCATGAGTGGCGAGGCGAAGAAGCGCGGCCTGTCGCTTGCGGATATCAAGTTCATCGACAAGACGCTACTCAAGCGCGGGAAGACTTCGATGGAGTTGACGAAGCCGGGGATTGATCGGTTGTTCTTCAAGCCGTGGGTGAAAGCGGGCGCGAAACCTGGGCAGGCTGCCGATCAAGCTGAGCCGGCGTCGGTTGTCAACCCTGGTGGCGGAACGACCGAGACGATGAAGCTCCAGCAGAAGAACATGCTGGCGACGAACGACGCGGCTGGCGGGATTGAAGAGACACTGCCGAAAGAGCAACCGACGATGTACAAATACGCGAAGGGTGGCGCTGCGCCGAATCGCGGTGGTCGCGGGAAGCCCGGCATGAAAGGTGCTATTGAGGATGTTGGTGCGTTCCTCCAGGGAGAAGGTCGTGCAGGTTATGGTGAGTCCGGGCCTGTTGGTTTCGCGAAAGACGTTGCAGCTTTCTACGGCCCTCGGCTTCCTGGTGACATCTTGAGCGCAGTCGGCGGACTCGGCGCCGGGAAGATCGCCGCTCGTGCCGCGAAACCCCTGACGAAACTTCGGGCAATCGAAAACATGTTCGGTACCTTCTAAGAGGGAATGAATGCCTCTCCTATCAGAACTGCTCGACTACGTAGACCCCACCTTCGACGAGGAGCAAGACCCCGAAGCGTATGGTGAGAACCTACGCCAGCCTCTCGACGTTGACGAGGAAGTCGGGCGCCGGACGATTCAAGCTGTACAGAACGATGTCGTAGGCCCGAGCGTTAGCGGCTTCTTCCAGAACCTCGGGGAGAACGTCGGGGAGTTCGCGACGGGTATGTTCGCAGCTGCGAGCTTCCCATTCCGTGAGCCGACGCGCGCGGCGCAAGCGTTGAAGTCGCCCATCGAGAGTGCGAAGTTCCTCGGCAGCGCGGTGATCCAGGGATACAAGGACTCGTATACCCCGAAGGAGGGAGAGTCCGTCCCAGGGATGATCCTGCGGCGGTTCTACGAGAAGCCTTTCGACTCGCTCATGGACGCGAGCATGCTCGCCCAGGTCGCTAGCGGCGGGGCCGGGTTGGCGGTACGCGCGGCGACGAGCGGCGTCAGGGGTGCGGCGCAGGGTGCGGCGGCTGCGGCTGCCCTGACCGAAGCGGCGGGGATGGAAGGGGCATCGGCGATCGCGGCCCGGCGCATCGCAGAGGCGGGCGGGCAGATGACGCCCGAGTTGCACCTCGCGCAGCAGGCGGCCAGTGCGAACCGGGCGATCGATTTCTTCGATGCGCTGACGACCCGCGCCCAGCAGATTGACCCTATCACGCTCGCGCAGAAGACCGGCACCGCGCTCCTAGAGACAGCCGCGCCCGACGTGATCGCTGCGATGCGCGCGACTTCGCGCATTACCGACTTCATCTCTGAGCGTACGTCAACGCTTAAGGCAGCGGAGCACCAGGCTGAGATGCTCACGCAGAGCGCGTTCAAGGACTTGAACCCGGCCGAGCGCGCGGTGATTCACCCGTACATCGCCGGGCGTGTGAACTTCGAACGCCCCGTGGGCGAGCAATTGATGACCCATACCGGCGAGTGGGTTCCAGTAAAGGGAGACGTTGTACGCCCGGATGCGCTCGAAGCCGCGCGGCAGGCGTACCTTCCCATCCAAGAACAGCTCGAACAGCTTCGCGGCATGAGCGACGATCAGGTCTCGCGCACGATGGGCCAGAAGGCCATGAACGACGCGCGGACATTCCTCGGCGCGCAGTTCGACCCGGTTCACCCGCAGGTACAGGAGTACGTTGTTAACTCTGTACAGGAAGCGCTTATCAAGAACAATGATGTACGGAAGTACCGCGCGACTGGGGAAATGCGCACGGCACTAGACATCGCCAAAGAGCGCAAGTGGCGTACCGAACTGGAAGATGCCGTCCGTTCCAATGAGTATGCATCGATCGCGGCAGCGGAGGCGGGCATCCCACGCCCCGTACAGACAACTCCAGAGGAAGCTCTGCAAGCTATGGGGCCGCAGGGCGGTGTCTATTTCCCGCATAGTGCTGAGACCTTTAACCGTGAACAGTCTACGATCGGGAACATTCTTACGAAGATGGGCGAGGCGTCCACCTACAAAGAGAATCAATACGCGCTGTTCCGTAACGGTATCCTCGAACACCAAGACCCCGTAAAGGCCGTCCTCCGAGCGTATGCTACGTTCAACAAAGGACGTACGTGGGTTCAGATGGCTACAGATGCTGCTGAGCAAGGGGTCAAGGAGGGTAGTGCGTTTCGTATGTCGCGGGACTGGAATCCCCACGTCGACCCAGATGTTATCAAGGGCACACATCAACCGTTCGAGCCCGGTCGTATGTTGACGGATCAGCTCGTCGAAGAGGAGGGTCAGCATATGTTGATCCGCCTTATGGAAACGATGGAGGATATGCCGCCGACGCCACCGTCAGCCATGACGATCGACGCCGTTACCGCGCCACTCAAGTCAACCGCCGAAGGCCCGCTTGCGAAGGGCGGTCTTCCTGGCGCGACCCCGATCGCAAACCTTAACTTTACAGACATCATGCGGGGTCTCGCAGAAGGCGCAGATAAAGGCCCCGTCTATCGTTACAAAACGATGATCCCTAAGTACAAAGTTCCGACCAGTATGGGCCACGCTTTTAAGGAGCTGCGCGATAGCATGCAGCCGCCCACGAACCCAATCATGCGCTACGTTGACGGCGCGACGCAGTGGTGGAACTGGACGAACCTGAACGTGAAGGTCACACGGCTGACGAATAACATTATCGGTAACACTGCATTCGCGGCTATGCAAGGCGTTCACCCGTTTACGCCACGCGGCCTCCAAAGTCTCATAGCAACTGGTAAGGCACTCGGCGCAAAGGCCGGACTTACTAATAGTGAGAACGCACAGAAGCTCGCGAAGGTCTTCGATCTTCCCGGCATCCGAAGTGGGGGTCTTCAACTCGGCTTGGAACAAGCTACAGGCACTGTCGGTGATATAGTCCAGAAAGTCGGATCGAAACGCGGTGTCTTGGGCAAAACACTTACCGCACCAATTCGTGGAGTAGGTCATTGGGCCTCCTTGATGGCTAAGGCTAACGCGAACATTGAAAGTGCCTACCGCGCGGCGTCGCTATTCTACGACCTCTCACCAAATGCGATCGAGCGTGCTCGTAAAATGTCCGGGCATATGTCGGACTCTCTTACGCTTGGCGATAAGATCAACTCGTTCGCTGAGGCCGGTGGCGAGGTAACGATGAAGCTCCCTGAGTACCGAAACGCGCTTAAGCAAGTGAACCGCTACTTCAATAACTATGACCGCACCACCCCATTCGAGCGGATGGTCACGCGGCGTGTCTTCCCGTACTACAAGTTCTTCAAGCATTCCACCGACCTTATCACCCGCTACCCGTTCGAGCACCCGCTCAAGAGCGCCGTCGCGCGCCAGGTCGGCGCCGCCGCCCTCCGTGACGTGAAGGAAACGGTCGAGCAGTATGGGCTCAAGTGGGAGGATGTTCCGGCGCAGATGCGCGATTCGCTCCCGATCTTCCGCACTGAGAACCCTGAGACGGGCGAGCCGGTCGTATGGATGTACAACACGAAAGGCCCGAACCCCTTCTCGCAGATGAATGGGTACGCTAGCGAGCAGGTCTTGCAGATGCTGAACCCGGTTATCAAAGTTGCCCTGGAGCGGGCGACCGGCGTCAATCTGTTCACGCGTGAGCGGTATCGTGGGGCGATCTCGTCGTTCACTGGGCGCGAAGTTGACCCCGATACGGGGGCGATCGTCGACAGTTTCAACCACCCGTCGTATGGTGAAGCCTTCCTGCGATCCTTCTGGCCCTATCAAACCGTTCGTGAACTCGTCCAGCAAGGACGCGTACCAACGGATACCGCCTCGCTCCTCGCGATGGCGACGAACGCGCCCAACGCGTGGCAGTACGACGAACGCGGTTTCCCAGTCCGCAAGCCGACACTCTCGCGCGTCCAGGCACTCGGTCGGTTCGTGGGCGCCGTGCCTGCACCACTTGAGAAGCCCACTGAGGAGCAGCGCGCGAGCCGGAAGGGCGTTGTGAATACGCAGCTTAATAACCTCTATCAGCGCTATCCTGAGAAGCGGAGCGCGATCCTAACAGCCCTGGAAGAAACGGCAGAGGATGTGGCTCTGGAGTACGAGCGCAATGGTGAGTAACTGCCCGACGCACGGCGCCACACTTCGCGCATTGACGTGTCCTGTAAACGATTGCCCGAAGGGAACGAAGGCGCGTGCTGTTCTCGATCATGGTATGACGTGGACGAAGTGTCTTAGTCGCGATGGGCAGTGGAGTTGGAAGGTCGTGCGGACCAAAGGGCGTTGTATCCCGTGCGAAAAGTCGCGCAGACGGTAGGCGGCGTCATCCTTCTCGGGCTGGCTTTCGCGCAGTGGTTGTTCGCGCTCGCGGAGTTTGAGCGTCAACGTCGCGCTTGTAGATGACGGGACCGCGAATAACGCGGATCGCTTCAACCCAACCCCACGGGATACACATGAAGTTCTCTACCATTGCCTCATCATCTTTAGAAGCTGGCGCATCGTAAAGTGACGCAAGCACCACCTTCGCCTCACGCCCCTCAGTGGCAACATACACGAGGCGACCGTCGCTCGCTCGTTTGTGCATGAGGGTAGCACGCTTGCCAACCTCAGGTATTGTGCAAGCGAAAGTGTTATCAGAGGCCGCGTCGGTCCACGTAACTTGGACATAGATTGGTTCCTTCTTCGGGTCGCACGTCCATTCAATCATCACACATCCAATCCATGAAGTGGTGGCCGCAGAGTAAGCAGAACGGCATTAGGTCACGATCCCCTTCCGCATCTTCGCTCTGAACTTCGACGCGCGCATGTGCTTCGCGAGCTTCACGCGATGATCTTCGCATAGTGGACATACCCCATTGATGCGCCACCGCCCGGTGGCACATTGGTGCGTATAAGGCTTGAGCGCTATTACTTTACCCACGGAAGTTTACTTCCACGGAGAACGTCGGCGCATACGCAGATGATACCTAGGATGATAACCCCGATCCCGAAGGCGGCGAAAGCAACAACCCACCAGTGCCACCAGACGCTCACAACCATTTCCTCAGAAGGTACTCAAGCGACACTTCCATGAGCGAGTAGTTCCCGCGTTTGACCTCGTGCTTCATGAGCACCCCCCGCCAATACGTCGTTCCCTGCGGCGTCATATACTCCTCATCATGCTGGTAAAACGATCCTGCAATAACCCCACGCATGCTGCCAGTACCAATCGGCTGAATGTGGACATCAAGGCCAGGCTTATGTCCAGCCGTGCAGGAGCGCATCTCCCGCAGTACCTGAGTACGTGCATTGGCAGCTCCGAATTTCGTGTTAACGACACGTCCGTTAGCTCCTTTCACGAAGAGGTGGCAGTAGGCGATCCCGTCGATGACGACTGGCTGGAGGTAAGGGTGGTAATCCCAACCCATCTTTGTAGCAAAGTCACCCGGCATTTCCACCGCGCCTTGAAGTGTAGGCTGCATCTCGACGAGTCGGTGCGCTCTCGCTTCATGGTTGCCTTCGGTGAATACGAGCCGGGGCCGGTACTTCTTCACACCCATCCACGGGCGCATGAGAAGTTCCAGCGCATCGTTGCCTGCTTTGATGTCGCCTGCGTAACGGCGAGTGGTTACGTCAGCAAGGTCACGATCGTAGATACAAAGCGACTTCATGTCATACCAGTCACCCGCGATGACGATAACGTCGGGGCGCCAGTGCGCGATGTAGTTCCCGAGTGCGGCGATGTGGTTCGTGCGGACGCCGGGTTGGATTTGCGTATCAGGGATAAAGAGGTGGCGTTTAGGCATTAATCCACCCACCGCGCTCGGTAAGCGATTTGTCTATGAATGTCGGCGGCTCGCTTATCGAGCTGCTTTGCTACTTCATCTTGCAAATTCGAAACCGCTGGCGGTATCTCTCCTGTCTCCCGTACCTGCTTCTGCGCATCTGCCTCGTCATCTTTCTCAAGCTGCATGTCATACCACATGAGCGCGAAGGCGCACCAGGCGACGCTCGCGTAGTGGCGCTGGCCGTCCTCAGGGTCGCGCGCTTCGCCAGCGCGTGCCGCCTCAGCGTGGCGCATGAGCGCAGCCTCGATACGGTGTCGCTCTAGACCATTCTTCCAGTTATCGTCGGCGTACTTGCGCGAGCCGAGGGTGTAAACGTGCGCGAGTTCCTTCAAACACTCGGGAGGGATCAGGTCATACCGCAACTTCCCTTGATCGTTCTTCTTCGCGTCGCTGCTCATGCTACCTCCTTCACAGTTGGACCGTGCATTCGTGGATACTCTTCAACGAGAATCGGATTACGCTCGTCTTTATCAAAGTGAGCGCTGAAAATTCGTAGGCCAGTACGCTCAGCAATATGACGCTCGTCACGCGCACCACTTGAATTCTCCCAACCTGGGAGCATAACAATACCATCGCATTCCATAAGGTTATGGAAATCCCAGCGCAGTACATCTGCGAGATTAAACTCTGGGCAGGCATCGGTATCACCAGTTGCGTATCCAGGCCATGTTGAGATATCTGGATAAGTTGTCGCGTCGTGTTCAGCGGGGTTCACAACTACGAAGCCAAGGTTTCGTAGCGCTCTTGCGGCGGTATTAAAAAGCGGGAAATTGAAGTATGGATGCCCTTTCATTGGACCGGCAAGATACACCTTCATCATTTCACTACCTCCTTGTGTAGCGCGACGAGTAGACTACCGAGAGTAGTGAACACGCCGTTTGCAAAGTTGTACATCACGTCGTAGCGCTCTGGGTCTTGGTCGAAGAGGACGTAACCGCGTTTCCCCTGGCCGAGCGCCCAGCCTAGTTCGAGGTGGCCGGACTTCCCGGCGGGGAGCATGAGTACAGCTGCGTTGCATTGCTCTAGGAACTTACGATCGAAGTTGAAGACATGCTGAGCAGCGTGGCCGCGTAGTGCCTCGCCGATGGTGTGACCGCGTGCGTTTTCATACTCCTGCCAGTGGTCGTCGGCGCGCGGGCCGGCTGCGTACCAGTCGTCGAAGACCTCGAAGCCCTCGGCGCGGAGCGCGGTTGCGAGAATCGGTACCTGCTGGTTACGAAGAGAACCGATTAGGTATATCAAATGTATACATCTCCGTTCTTGTTCATCTTCGAGTCTTCGTACGGGGCCGCGATCCGCCGATAGAGTTCTAGTTTAGCACATTCGAGGACGCCGATCACTTCGTTTAACGCAGCGTAATCAATTCGAGCAACCCGAAGATACGTGTTAATCATTTTACTTATCGCGTAGTTAAGTTCTCCAGCTGTTCCTGGGGAATGAAAACCGCTATCAATAACTTCACGCGCTTGTTGAGAAATGTAAGGCATCACGCTCCTCCTTCTGGTCGTTGCACAACTGTATAGACTATGATAGAGCCGACTTCGTAGCGCCTGACTTTCCCCGTGGCGACAGCCGCATCGAGGCGCTGCCGTAGCGTGCGATCATTATGCTGCTCGTCATGTAAGTTCCACTTCTCCCGCAGCGCTTCAATCAAGGGTAACTCAGCTAAGTCCTCTGTCAAGCAGGAGATTACATCGTCGGTGTACTCGTTCTCCTGCGTATAACGCTCGAACCAGAAGGTGTCTTCGTTCAAGCGCACACGGAAGGGTTCCATCTGCTTACCGTAGCGGGCCGTGCAGGAGAACTTCGCAGTTGGCCCGCTCTTGCGTTTCATTGCTGAAAGCGACCAGATAGAGTCAGGATCAGCGGTAAGGCGATTTGCCCCGCGACTACGTTGGTGCGCAGGGCGACCACTATTTGCCTCCCCCATCTTCGAGTCATGGTGGACAACGATAACACTACACCCAGGATCGTCCCGCAGTTTGAGCAGTGGAGCCAGGCCCCGCCCAACAGCAACGTTTGAGTTTTCGTCTTCCGTGAGCATATGGGCAAGTGGATCGACGACCACAATATCCGGTTTAAAGATTCGTATTTTTCGGCGAAGCCACATACGAGAGATAGGGTTCGAGAGCGTAACGGCCCTATAACCGTTGATGGCAATTGCCGAAGCCTGCGTCTCACTTAGATCGCCCCGGCGTAGCATCTCTTGGAAGCGTTCGTAGATCGCGCGCATGTGGACTTCGCATTGTAGGATAAGAGTACGAAAGCCACCAGTCCGCAGTGCGATGCCAAGGAACTCGGCATCCGCTCGGGCACCCGCGACCGCGAGGTTCAACGTGAACATCGACTTCCCCATCTTCTCGCTCGCGTGAACCATAACGAACGACTTCTCCTGCAACAGCCCGTTGTCCCTCCCGCCCCATATGAACGGTACCTCCGGTGGTGGACTTTGGCGTAGCTCCTGTAGCGTGATCCACTTGAATGGGTCTTTCGTTGGGTCTATACTCATTCGTCGTATGAATACCAGTATTCCATAAGGAAACCGCAAAAGACACAAGGGCGCGCACTACCTTTACTATGTGCGACAACATTACACCTTCTACATACATAGCTGTGAACTTTCACGCAGCCTCCTTCCACTCCTGTAGGTGGGACCAGCGCTCGCCTGCCTTCGCTTCGGCAGGGTACACAACGTCGCGGTCCCAGTGTAGTACAGTACGCTCCATCTCTCTCTTCACGGCGAGCATCGTCGGGGCGAACTCCTCCTCTGGGGCATGGATGATAAATGAATCGTGGACCTGCATGGCGATATACTGCATCACGTCGGGCTGGTAGTAAGCGAGGCGCAGTGCGACGAAGTTCATGATGTCGGCAGCTGTACCACTGATCTCGAACGCGAGTGCTTCCTTAAGAGGCGCGTATCCGAGAAACACACGCGGCCGTCCGAAAGCATTGTACAGTACACGACGGTGGCCGAGCCATCCTTGAAGGGAGAGGGCGGCGGCGGTCTCGTTGATCCACGCTTCGATTTCTGGGTACTCCGAGAAGATCGCGAGGCGCCACCCTTGGATTTCGCTGAGTTCGACATACTCTCCCTGCTTTGCTAAGACCTGTTGTACAGCACGATTGCCGCCGCCACCGCGTACAGCATAAATAAAATTCTTCGCAAGGGTACGGCGGCGCGTTGTAATCTCGAGTCCAGGGAACATGAGATTGGCGTGAAGTGTATGAAGATCAACCCCGTTTTCGAGGCGTTCAATGAGTTTTGTACTACTGATTCGATATGCCATGACCCGAAGTTCAAGAGCTGCATAGTCCCACTCACCCAATCGCCATCCAGGCCAACTTGTGAAAAGGGACTTAATGTGTATGCCGCCCCCCTCGCACCGGCATTTGGCTGGAGCGCTGCCGCAAATCGAGCAACCACGGCTAATGTTTTGGAGATTAGTTCCGTGGGCTCCCCAGGTTCGACAAACAGGACAGAACCCTGGCTTGTTCTTACGGCCGAAGCCTGAGGAAGCGTATCGAGCGGTCTTAGTATGACATGCCTTGAGGGCAGTTCTAAGAAGTCCATCGTTGCACACTCCTAACGATTGTATATTCTCACGGGCCTTCGAGAGCCGCGCGCGTTGTAGTAGCGGTATGAGAAAGGGGAACCTTGGTACTTTCCCGGCCGCCTCGCGCGAGGTATTCCACTCCCAGTTCTTCTTGCCTAGTACCTCAGCGTCTACCTTGAATTGTGTACCGCCCTCGGTGCGCTCGGTCAGCGGAACGCCGCGCTCGCGAAGTTGGAAAGCGAGCTTGGCGTTGCTGTTCGCGTCGAAGATGCCATCGCGCGCAAGCGCAGCGTCGAGGGCGGCAAGCCGGGCGGTAAGGCCCATGAGCATGTCGGACTGGCGGGAGAGGTCGATGGGGAGACCACGCAGGCCGATGTCTTGGACGATCGGCAGGAGCGGGAGACCGAGGTAATCGTGGATTTGGCGGCAGTTAAGCGGCAAAGGCAGCTCCCATCTCCATCTCCAACCCATTCCACACCACCGCCTGGCCGAATGCGTCCTTCAAGTTGTACTTTCGCACCCGCTCATCAGGGCGTTCGAGAATGCGAGTCCAATCCTTTTCGTCGTCGTCGTCTTCGTCCTGGTCGTCATCCCACAACTCCTCCTTGTAAGGCCCCATATCGGTTGCGATAGACGTAAGGAATCCAAGTCCGTGCCGAAGTTCTGAGAAACATGTGTGGTGAGCCACCATCGTGTCCCCGATAATGCCAGCGACGTCGATTCCCCAGGCTGTTTTGATAAGGGCGCGGGCGTTGAAGGGAGGATAGCCGGTGTCGTATCCGACTGTGTTCTGTCCGATTTTACCGAGCACGCTACTGGTAAAAAATCCCCGGATGAGGTCCATAACACGCAACTCGTCTCCAGCCGACCAGTATCGAACACCCCCTTGAGAGAGGAAGGGGATGCAGATTCCACGGTGCAGCGTAGGTTGATGGCAGGACCAGATTCCAAGACAGACGACATCACGGTTGAGCGTGGCCTCGAAGTCGATGCTCCAAGGACCAGGATCAGGATTGGGGCTATCGAGCACACTGCGATCGGTGCCCATCCTGCCAATATAAGTAGCAACGTCATCATAGGTCGGTCGCCACTGCCATTCTTCGATCGGTTGGTGGACATTGGTTGGTCCCTCCTTTTGAATACGTACGGCCCGCTTCCAGTCGAGGGAAGCGGTGAACTGCATAGTTTGGTTCTTGAAGAAGGAAGCTGGGTGCATCATGGGGAGGATGTAAGTGCCAGCGGGGCGGGTCATCGAGTCCACCATACGATGAACCAGACGAGGGCTGAGAGTTGGCTCGTGAAGAAGAGAGCGAATTCGAAGCTCACATATCCTCCACTTTCCTACCGATAGCCGCCATGTTCTCAGCGATCTTCGCTGCTTCCTCGGCGCGGTCGCTGATTGCCTGGTGGCATTTCTGGAATGTCGCTGCGAGTACAAGGCCCATGTCTTGGAGGAGGTTCTTCCAGAGTTGTTCCTTCTCCTCGCAGGCACGGACGCGATACTCCCAGGCGCTACGCTGGCGTTCGAGTTCTCGAATGTGGGCGATTAGTTCGGAGCGGTCGAGGCGTTCGACCTCTGCTGGGTCGAGGACATCGGGGATGTTAGGCGCCAGCATCTTCCTCTACCTCAACCGCCTCGACAGCCTCGACTTCATCCATCTTGAGACCTCGCGCCGAAAGAAGTTTCTTAGCTTCCTTCTTGCCGACTTGAGCACGGAGGCGACGGAACTCTGAGCGTGATGCACTGCGGGTCTCCTTGTATTCGAGGGGCTCGACGAGCATCATCCAAACACCGCCTTCGAAACCGACGTGGCGGACGGCGCAGGTCCAGCCTTCGTGAGAGAAGTTGGTACCGGGCTGGAAGATGCGGAGCCAGTCGGGGAGTGGGGGGCGCTCGGTTTCATGGCGAGTCTCGGTCTGCGTAGCGACGATACCCGCTTCGCGCTCTTCGTCGGTCCAGCGGCTGGCTTTCTCTGGTACTTTCAATTCGTCCATTCTATCACCTCAGCTTTCTTCACAAACTTCCCGTTCTCAAGGGACGACAATCGATACCGAGTTGATGATCGGGACCGGCGGAGTATTCGGAAGACGAAAGGACTTCGCGTTAGACGCAGCGCTGACCTCCCCCACAGCATTGGCGTACTTCATGGTGAAGGACTGGTCGATACCTTTCGCGATGGTGCCGGGGATGGGAATGGTAGTACAACGTTCATTCCCTACGAGAGTACCAGGGAGAAGGTCTTCGACAAATGGAGTACCATTGAGGAAGGCTGGGGCTGTTGAGATATCAGGGTTCGGTAGCGCGTTGACGAAGCAGACACGCAGCGATGCAGCACTCGCAGCGCCTGTGAAGAGTGTCAGGAGGAAGAGGGTACAGACGACCATGAATAGCGCGAGGGACATATCGTAGTAACGTTTTGTATATGCGGTCATGTATTCTCCTTTAGGGTTATGTTCCAGTTGGCTTTGAGTTTCTCGGCGAGGGCCTGCCAGTTACGCGAGCCGGCGTTCTTTACGAGGAAGAGGGTGAGGTCTTCGTGGCTTACCTCACGGGGACCGACAGCGGCGGCTTTGTCACGCCCGCAGACGGGGCATACTGTCCATTCTATGCCGAACATGTTGTTGTGCCCTCGTCTTTCACACCAGAGTTCGTGGTCGCCTCGCGCTTTGCAGCACGACCAAGGGAGGCTTTCTGTTTCTTCCAGAGTTTGGTCCACTCTACCAAGGCTGGCACCGAGCCAAGTAGCAAAGCGTCGGACATCTTCTTCTGTTGTCGCAACAACGCGCGTTCGACAGAACGGTAGAATTTGATGAATGATTTTATCCAAATCTCGAAGGTCTCCCACCATTCCTCCTGTGGATGTTGTCCTCGAAGGACGTACTTGATAATGTCCTCTTCTGCCTCGTACTTAAACGGCTGTCCGTCTGTCATCATAATGCGACCACGATAGGGTTCGATAGGCGTCTTAGTACCGCGAAGCATCGAAAGCGCCGTACCCCCTGCTGGGTTGAGCATGATGTTCGGGTTCTCGGTGATACGTTCGTTCAAGAACCAGCGTGCGCCGTTCGCGCAGCAACGCTGTGCTCGCTTCCCGGCGGGAGAGTCGATCTTGTTGTCGGGCGGGCGGCACATGACGACGTTCATTAAGTGTATAGCGAGCCTACCAATGCGCGGCGAACTAGGTTTACGAGCATTAGGCAACAACTCTTGCAAACCAACAGGTGCCAAGTGACGGACACGCATGAAGTATCCAGTTTTACCTTGGAGTGGTCGCCCGTACTTCCTCCCGCGCGTGATCTCGTCGGCTTCTTCGTCCGCACCCGGCGCTTCGAAGATGCCGATGTGTTCGACGTTGATCGGGCCATCATGTCCTACCTTTCGCTGCCCGTTAAGGGGGCAGATGTGGCACATACTGCGCATGCCCACTGGCGCGTTGATTCGCGCTTCTACCCACGAGGGATAGTTGGGCGTACGGTAGAAACTCAAGTAGTACACCTATGACGCCCCGCCCTGTGGCATTGCAGGGCGGCGTCATCATGCGTGCTACAGTCTGTACTAGCACTAACGCTGTGGATTACTGCCCCATCACCGGGGAGGACACAGGCTATCCGTAGCTTGGCTGTGTCTATTGGCGACTTGAACCCCATTCGGGAGGCCAGAGGCCCGACAAGTCTTAGAGGTGCTACGGACCAATGATGCATCTTACAGCCCCGCGTCCAGGTCTTCGACGACCTTGCCGAGCCAGGTATGGAGGGCGCGGACTTCATCGGCTTCGAGGTCGGCAAAAGTGGGGATTGTAACAACGTCGTACTTATTGGTAGTGTTTTTGCTTACCACGTAGTCACGTCCAGTCGGTATCTTGCCGTTCGCAGTTCGATTGAAATACGGCAGTTTCAGTGGCGCAAGCGGTCTTCGCATGTTACCTCCTCGTAGGTTGGACCACCCACCGGGGGCTCGAACCCCGTACGCTTTCCTCCGCTGGCGGTAGGCGCGCAATCAGTCAAGATGTGGGTGGTCATGGTTTAATGTTTACAGGAGTACGCTCCGGCCTGACGAGCCGGTATCGGTCTTTTCCCCTTGTCCGTTTCCGTAAGGCCATGATGCGATGATCTCGCTTTGCTGCCAGGGGGTTTTGTATGCGCTCATATTAGCTAACCCGATCTCCCGTATCGGTTACTTCTTCTCAGCCTTTGGGTAGTCGAACTTCCCGAACTCCTGCCGGTCAGGATACTGCCCGCCCTTCGGGTTATCCTGACCCTTGTTCACGCCGATCCCCTTCGTCTTGAAAGTGGTGCCCTTCAACTTCTCGTTCGCGTTCTGCACGAGCGCGGCATGGAACGCCGGCACGTCGTCGGGATCGAGGTTCGGGAACTCGGCCAAGACACAATCGATCATCTCGGCCTTACCCTCCTTCGCGGAGACCTGGTTCACCGCCGCGTACATCCACTGGAGCTGGCTCACGAGCATATCCCAGCCACTCTTCTGCTTCCCGTCGCCCACGACGGGGTTCAGCGACAGCCGGGCGGTGAAGTTACTCGAACCGTCCGCGTACTCCTCGGGCTCGTTCACCTCGATCTTCACAGCGATCGCCGGCTTGTTCTTCCCGCCGGGCTTCGGGTTCTGGAGCGTGAAGCCCTGGATGCCGAGCGTACAGGGCGTGCCCGCAGGGATCAGGCGGTACTCCCGTTGATCCTCCGCGTCCGCCGTGCGCGTGGCCTCGTAACCGCTCAGTGCCGCCTGCGCTTCCTCAGCCGCACTGAACTCGTCGTCATCCTCATACACCTCTTGCGTCTCTGCCATGTGTTACTCACTTTCTCCGACCGCCGGGGTCGGGCTATTCGACGCTTGCGCGTCTACCTCAGGAGCCAACTCTATGACTACGTTCTTAGGGTCTTCGATCAGCTGCTGCCCGATGAAGGGGGCGTTGAGGGGGTTCTGGGTGAGCACGAGCGCCGCCTCGTTCAAGGACTTCGCGAGCGCGTTCAGCCACTCCGGGTCGGCCGTCTCAAACACGAACACAAACGGGAGCTTATCAGCGAACATCGCGAATGCGCCCAGGGTGGGTTGCTCCTCGCCTTCCTTCGGATCGAGTACGGCGAACACGAAGCTGGCGGGGAATTCCATTCTCTGCATACTACCTCCTTTTGCTGCGTTTAGTCAAATACTGACGTGTCAATGATGTTTGAGGCTGAGGGGGCTGCGGCTTTGTCAGCTTCCCATTGTGTACAGAGCCCCGCACGGCCGACGCTGCACCAGAGCATACAGCGTTTGTACTCTCCGCCGCGCTGCTCTACGTAGCCGCCTTTGGTCTGGCCGGCTACGAAGTCAGCTTCGGGCTTGTCATCGTAGAGTTTGATAGCAGTTTTACGACCTTCTTTCATGACTGCCCAGCGTGTGGGGTTACGCCAGCGTTCTTCGTCTGAGCAGAATGGAGGGTTGTGAGAACCTTCACCATTCTCTAACCGCGCAACCCATGCATCGGCGGCAAGGTGCAGCTGAATTCGATCCCGTACGTACGCCTCAGTCTTCTCAAGCGGCCATACCGTGATCGGTACGACAGCAATTTCATGCGCCGGGTAATCGCCTGGTACCTCTTTTTGGGCGTCAGCGATGGCAAAAGCCATGTTCCAGTCTTTCATCCTAGCGATGATGTTTAGTGCCTCTACTTGCTGACCGTGTAAAGCACGAAGCCATCTGTAGATGTTCAGCTGCGCAGTCCATTCAGGTTTACCGTGACGTAGTGCCTGGCGAACAGAGTATACTTTCGTCTCTTTGTAGTCATCGAGCTGGCCTGCGCCTGTGAGAATCGTATGATCCATCGCACCACTGATTTTCACGCCGTCGACTTCGGCATAGAGACGTTCTTCAAGGATAGCACCAGTCTTCGGTGCCCCTGAGTACTCAAGCATTTTGTGAAACATCGTGCCCATGAGCGAACCGATGTTGTCAGCGATGTCTTCGACGATGACATCCTTGTACAAGCGACGTAGAGCACCATAGCGTGGTGGATCGATAAGCTCTGTCACGCTATAACGTGCATCCCCTTTGCTATACTCACGGGCCTCAGCAGCACGCAAGAAAGGCTCGGGGAGGTTGAGTTGATTACTGTACACTCGCTGCCTCTAGCTCAGCTTCGAAGGCCGCGATAGCTTTATCAGCCTCATCGACTGTCAGGTCAGCGAGAGTACGCTTCCCTGTCACCTTCTCCACGAGGAGCTTCGCCGCGCCGCGCTTCTGTACCTTCTCCAACGCAGCACCTCGGTTCCCGAGGAGGATGTACTGCTCCTTCTCGATCCCGTTCGACTGAATCTCCTTCACGCCGTCAGCGGTGTTGATGTAGAACGCTTTCTTGTACACTGGCGGCGTCCACTCCTCGTCACCGTCGTCGAGCCAACGCCGGATGTTCGCCCCGAGGACGGTCATGTCGTTGATATCAGTGGTAGCGGGGATCAACGTACCATTCGGGAGGAAGTCGATAGCGCTGTGCGTCACGCGAATCGTATGATCGAGGTCAATCGTCATGACCGCGTTGAACTCGTACTCGAATTGCTTCCGCTGTACGATCTCGGTCCCCACCTTCACAGGGGTTGACTTTCCGTTAACCTGTTCGATCACGTAGTCGTCCTTCATGCGAGCGGTGACGATGATGTGTAGTGGAGCTGACACGATCGCCCGGATGAAGGCGTTATGCTTCGGCGTCGCAGCCTTCCAGCCGCCGAAGAACTTGTCGGTGTTTCCGTCGACAAGCTCAAGAATCGCCTGCCACTCCTGCGTGGTAGAGTCGATCAGGAGAAGGTCGTACTTCGCGCGGGCCGCCTCGTCGATCGCTTTGATGTAGGCGTCAGGAGAACAGTTCGTAAGCTCCTGTACGTCGAACCCCTCAGGTTGTGTCGTGCCGGGGAATCGCTTTGCGTAGAGGCTCAAAGCTCCGTTCTCAGTGTCGACGGCAGCGATACGCCCTTCCGGGCCAACGATGCCACGGGCGATGCCGAGCGAGGTCAAGGACTTACCTGACTTCGACATCCCTGCGATAGCCAGGCGGGACTTGACGCGCTTACGGGTTGCGGGTTTGAAGGCCATGTTAAAGCTCGAATGTGAAGGGCTTAACAGGCTTGCCTTCGTCGAACTGTTTGATAAATTTCCTTACGCTACTTGGAACTCTTTCTGTGAGAACAAAGTTGCTGATAGAAAGATAGACTTGACCGACATCTGCATCTTCAAAGGCGTCAAACCCAAAGTACTCTTTCATTGCAAGTGCGACAGGACAAGCACACTTACTGTTTTGTACACCATCTTGTATATGCTTCTTCGTCACTCGAATCTTCATCGTACTCTCCTTTACGCTTTGAGCGCCATCGCGCTTCGCACGAGCAGCGCCACTAAAAACCCCGCCCACACTTGCAACTTAAGATCTTTCGTCGCGGTGTCAAGCTCGGACAGCGCGATATAGTCACACTTCGGGCAGGCTTTCATGAATTTGAAACGCGTGTGCCCGCAGCGGACACAAGTGATGCCGTCTTTGATGCGTGGGCGGGGTTTCTTGAGGGTCATCGTCGTACCACCTCGACTTTCATCTGCTCCTGCTTACTACTCGGTCGACAGCACACCCACTTCTGGTGGACACCCTTCTGTGTCATCCAGTGGATGATCTCGCCGACCATGGTTACACGCCAACCACGCCAGCCGCGATCGCGCCAGTTGGGCTCAGTATACTGCGTAACACGCTGTACTGCTGAGCCGAACACTTCGCGTGCGCGGCGAGTCGCCTCGTGAATATCTTTCATCGTAGCACCTTTCGCGGGCGTCCGGCCCGCGCTTTCTTCGCTGCAATTCGCGCGCCAAATTCAAGCCCGCGATTTTCCTCGCGGCACCTTCGTGCGCCCGCGCACGATTCGCATTTTTGCCCGTGCGGGCGTGCTGCGCTTGACTTCGTAGCACCTATCGTCTATACTACTAAGCATGCGCAACTGCACAATAGAGCGAATAATCGCGTGGGTACGGGAGCGCATGCCGCACCCGTGCCGGAAATGGAGGGAATTCATGGCTGCACTTGATAATCTTCGGGGTGCTATCGACAAGCTCACTGCTTCTGTCGACGCACTTGCTGCAAAGCCTACTGGCGGCGTGCCTGAGGCTGACGTACAGTCCGCAGCGGACGCTGTGGCCGCGCAGGCGGATCGCATCGACGTGATCGTTGCGGGCTAAGTAGTTACCTCGTAGCACCTGAGTACGAAAGGGGTCGGCCTCGAAAGGGGTCGGCCCCTTTTCACGTTAGGGGAGAGGTTCGACGTGTACGACTACAGGTATACCGTAGGCTTGTTCGCCCCGCGCCTCCTCGGCTGTTACCATGATGACGTAATCGCCTGTCATCTCAGGCATGGCGATAGGAACGACGCGATGCCCGAGGCTTGACAGTGCGCGCACCATACGGTGCCGCTCTACCTGCTGACAGTCTGGGCCTAGGATGACAGTCGAAACACGCCCACGCGGCAACGTAGGGACTTCTACGTTGATGTATGCGCGGCCCCCAGGGTAGGTGATTTGCTCTAGAGGTAGAACCTGCATCGGGCTGGTGTCGGCGAGGAGGACAAAAAGGCAGAAGGTGGTTAGCATTTTTGCTCCGGGAGCGTGGAGAGCAGAGCACGTAGCTCGGCGCAGAACCCATCGTGATCCTGCAACGTCTCCTCTGGGCTGCACCTCGTGTGAGCAATGCGCTGCGCTTGGAGTAGAAGTTTCGTGGCGGCTTGGAGCTGGGATTCTGCGGCTTCCAGATCGCGTATAGCTTCGGCGCACGTCTCACGTTCACAAATAGCCGCGTGCTCTGCTAGCTCCTTGTCACGAATCGCCTCGGCGAGCTGCGCCTCCACCTCGGCGAGTTTGGCTTTCACCAATCCTGGCGAACAGTCGAAACATCCCGAGCCAGAACACCAGCCGCATGGTTTTCGTAGCTCGGCGAGCTGTGCCTCCAGAGCTTCTACTTTCTCTTGAAGGCGCGCGGCGGCAGTACGGCTGAATTGTTCTGTGTAGGCGGCGAGCTGCGCCTCGCGATCGTCGAAAAGGGCGAGCAGTCGGCAGGGGATGCATGCGAGCTTATGCTCGTCGCTACAAGTATCATGAACGGAGCGCCATCCTGCGAGCCAGTGAGCAACCGCCACGTCGTCTCGCACGAACGCCGCGAGCGCGGCCTCCCGAGGGTCAGTGCTCAATGCCCTAACTCCTCAATCTCAAACGCCTCGCGATGCAGCTCATCCTCGTGTAACAGCTCCCTATACACAAGCTCTCGCATCACCTCTGCGCTAAGGCGCGGGAACATGTATGCGAGGAGGAAGGGCTTTTCGCGGAATAGGAGACCGCGACGTTGGGGTTTATCTGTGGGCGCAAGCATGGAGAATCTCCTCTAGCGTGACTGGCTTGTGGCTCAGTACCTCGGTGCTCGCGTTGAAGTACCGCGCGCCGAGGTACGGTGTGTACGGCGTGTCGCTGCGGTTGTTGTGTAAGTGACCGTGTACATTGACCCAGTTACGTCGTAGTGATTCACCATGTACCGGGATGTGCGTGAGGAGGAGGTCCGAGATAACGCGGACGCCATAGATTTCCTCAAACCCAGCGTCAATGTATTCGCGGGTTTTGAAGATGTCATGATTACCGCGTACGAGGCGCTTATGCCCATGGAGCCATCGCGCAATCTGTACCCACTCGCGCTTGATAGCAAAGTCGCCGAGGTGGTAAACGTGGTCCTGCGGACGTACAGTCTCATTCCACTTTGTAATCATCGCATCGTGCATCTGCTCCACGTTATCGAATGGGCGCAGGCGCACCCCGTCGTCACGCTCAAACGTAAGAATATTAGCGTGGCCGAAGTGAGAGTCAGAGATTACGTAGACTGTAGGCATCGTTCCTTACGCTTGCACCGAGCCATCCTCACCCGTACGTGTACCGTCAGGCGCCCCCGTAGGGGGCGACGTAGGGTGGGCGGCTCCCCCGTCCGACTCCGCCACCAAAACCCCTTCTATGGGCGAATTTGGTGGAA
>Ga0070700_100000109_pt1 | contig 52612 bp, 48 predicted proteins | sample KBSK5101metaG_FD_65456 | JGI IMG/M metagenome (GOLD analysis project Ga0070700, IMG submission 65456) | Corn, switchgrass and miscanthus rhizosphere microbial communities from Kellogg Biological Station, Michigan, USA - KBS K5-10-1 metaG | ecosystem: Host-associated > Plants > Roots >...
TCCGCAGACAACCAGGCGAGCATGGCTCAAAGTATTTTTTGAGAACAGGCGCACCGTCTTCAGTCTTGCGAAAGAAGCAATCGGTACCGTGCTGACTCCAAAGAAAAGGAAAGATGATAGCTCCGCTGTGAGAACGCCGCTACCCGTTGACCATTGATGGTTCAATGAGATATCGCAGCCTGTTATCCGAGTAACCGATCAAACTCATCTTTGACAACTCGATAACACTCGCATGCACTCTCTTCCAATTTCTGGCGGTTCAGGATCTGGATGCGGCCTCGCACATAACTAATTGCTCCTATGTCCTGAAGGTGACCCGCAGCCACCGTAACGCCTTCGCGGCGCACGCCCAGCATGTCCGCGATCAATTCCTGGGTCATAATCAACTCATCAGTATCCACACGGTCGTGGCTTAACAACAGCCAACGGCAAAGTTGCTGTTCGACTGAGTGGAGCCGGTTGCAAACGGCCGTCTGCGATATCTGGGTAATCAGCGCTTGCGTGTAGCGCAGCAACGAACGTTGGAACTCACCACCCAGGGCAAATTCCGCCTGCAGCATCCTCGCCTTCATGCGAATAGCGTCGCCTGCACTTTGGACCACCGCCCGGTTGGGCATAGTTCCTCCTCCCATGAAGAGAGCAATCCCCACTACCCCATCATTGCCCGTCAAGCCCATTTCGGCAGTGGCGCCGTTTTCCATGGTGTAAAGCAAAGAGACAATCGCCGTAGTCGGGAAGTAGACGTAATCCAAATGTCCGCTGAATTCGTATACGACATCGCCAAGTGTAAATGAGATTTGTTGGAAGTTTGGGAGCAGGCGTTCGACTTCGTCTGGCGGCAGAGTGGCCAACAGTCGATTCTTACCGTGATCTAGAGGTCTTGGAGCAACTCGCACACCTAATCTCCACTTTCGCTTGCACGGGCACCATAAGAATGCTGTTGGTTCCGCAAGCTAGGCAGATCATATCACGCATGTGCGCTAGCACACATATGGCCATTTACCTGAAATCGTCGTTTGGAGTTTACTGATGGTCTTGAGCATGAATCAGACGACGCAAGCGATCGTGGAAGAGCACTTCCATCTTTCTCGGCTCTATCAATCTCGTTACTTCTCCGATACCAAACATCGCATGTGTCATGGATTGTCCGGCACGGTACGTGAGTGTCCTGTCATAAGGCGAAGGGATCTTGCTTGCCTGGTGAGGCAAGGTTCGCGAAGCGAGTTTGAACGTGCTGACTGTCTCGCACTTCGGACAACTCACACGTGAAATCTGCCCGCGTTTAGTTACAGACGTCACAATGTGTCCACGTTCCTCAGCACACACAACGCAGAACTTATCAATTCGGTCGCCTACCGTGAATACTTGCTTCTCCATTGAGTTTCTCCCTGTCGCGATCGTTTGTACCTTTTAGGTCGTAGCGGTAATGTTCAAAAACAAAAGCCTCCGGGCTGATATTCTTACCCGGAGGCTTTGTCTTAAGAGAAAGAGTCGCCGGAATTGTCCAGCAACAGATTAGTAGCGAGAGCGACCGCCGCCATTATTGCGGCCTCCGCCGAATCCGCCACGACCACCACCGCGATCTTCACGAGGCTTGGCTTCGTTGACGTTCAGTGTGCGTCCGCCGACGTCATAACCATTGAACTGCTGAATCGCTGCATTTCCTTCTTCTGTCGAAGACATTTCGACGAATGCAAAGCCGCGCGAACGACCCGTTTCGCGATCTTCAATAACGTTTACTGATTCGACTGTTCCCGCTTGCGAGAACAATTGCTGCAAATCATCGCTCGAAGTCTGAAACGAGAGATTTCCGACATATAGTTTCATAGACATTTCTGTGTGTACCTTTTCCTGCTTTCAGGAGTGAAAAGAGAAGTCTTGGAACCAGGTGTGCTTCGACGAAACGGAACCGAGCGAAGAAACGAGCGTTCGAATGCTCAATAGAGCAACTTCTACGAGTTGAAAACCAACCTGCCCTCGAATCATCCAAACGCCGGGCTTTCATTAGCACGGGCGCATCACCGTTGACGCGCGAGAGAAGGAGTAGTTAGTACGATGCGCTCCTTTGAGACCGGGTTGCAATAAGCAACCTGGATCTCGGCACATTTGTTTTATGTGTGTTGCCGCACGGACGTATGGACATCCAGCCTGTATAGTTACCAGCAAAGAAGAGCAACACTTGCATATGACAACTAACAATACTAGAACACCGTTAGTCATCAGGTTCATGGACACTAAACCGCGAATACTGATGGAAATCACCAACACGACGGCGAAGACACTCAAGTCGGTTGAGATTCTGACAGTGTTTTTGAAGGACGAGCAAGGTCCTTCCCGCGCGCATATTCGGTTTGACCCTATCAAATCTGTTCAACCAAATGAAAAGGCGGTCGTTTCTCACCGCACGTGGATCAATGGCAAGCCGGCAAGTGATGCACAGGATCAAATCGGACAGCTCGAGGTTGTAGCCGGCGCGGTTAAGCCCTACGTCCTGGATATTTCATGGGAAGATGTAGATGGAAAGACCCAGTTTCAGAGAATTGCGGTCGGCCATTAGATGAAACCATTATGTCTGTGCTCCACTGCCGCTTACTAGCCTCGTAGCTGGAAGAACAGCAACACTCCCAACCACATCAGAAATAGACTGAGGAATACCGCGTTCGTTTTTGCAGTTAACGCTTTCTCTTCAGCTACTGCGTATGTCTGGAGCAACCCCGGTTCAAAGGTTAGAAAGCAATTCGTACATGACGCTGCATCAGTAAAGCAACGACGACGACAGTTCGGACATTGTGTAAGACTCATAATTTTTATTCCTGTCTTAGTCGTGCCTCGCTTGCGACCACTTTTTGAACATTGCCTGATGAGATCTTCGGGCGAAGGAGCGCTGAACGGATGGCGTTCCGCCGCTGGCTTTGACAGAACCGTTCATCGGTGTCCGGTCATCTGCCTGACCCCCTGAGAGCCATGGGTTGAGTTGCGCCCAGCGTATCGGATCAAACTCTGCTTGTGCCGGCGAATTGCTTTCGCCCTTCGTGTTTTGCATGACGCGGATATCGTTCAAAGAAGTTCTTGTGATTGTTAGCTAAAGCACGTGAAGCCGTCTGTGCGCTAGACCGCTTATGAGCTGAACAAGCTGCTTTCAATCGTATGTGGTCTAACGCACGGACACTTGTGTGTGATTAGTCCATTGTGGATCGGGCACAGGTTATTCAACGGTCGGACAAAATTTGTAATGAGGAGAGTACGATTATGTTGTGGGCAATTCTTATAGTGTTGTTACTGCTCTGGTTGGTTGGATTTTACGGCGGCTTCGTCACCACCAGCCTGATTCACCTATTGCTGGTTGCGGCGGTGATAGTTCTGGCACTTAATCTCTTTAAGCACCGAAACCCGGCGTAAGCCAGCGACCAGGAGATCGGACAAGATAATGGCAAAGCAAATAACCCTTGGCGAACAATCCCGTTCAGCAATTTTGCGCGGTGTGAATAAACTCGCCAACACAGTAAAGATCACACTTGGTCCCAAAGGGCGCAACGTCGTACTGGAAAAGAAGTATGGCAGTCCGACGATTACCAAAGACGGCGTGACTGTGGCGAAAGAGATCGAACTGAAAGACGCGATAGAGAATATGGGCGCGCAAATGGTGCGGGAAGTGGCCTCGAAGACCAGCGATGTTGCCGGCGATGGCACGACCACCGCAACCGTGTTGGCCCAGGCCATTTTTCGCGAGGGTGTGAAGACAGTGGTAGCGGGTGCGAACCCGATGGCTCTGAAGCGCGGCATTGATAAAGCCGTCGAGCGTGTGATTCTTGAGATCAGGAAAACAGCGAAGCCAGTCACAGCAGACATGATCGCCCAGGTTGGCGCAATCTCTGCAAATGGCGATGAGACGATCGGGAAGTTGATTGCCGAAGCGATGCAGCAGGTCGGCAAAGATGGTGTTATCACTGTGGAAGAATCAAAGACGATTGAGACGGGGTTGGAGGTGGTGGAAGGGATGCAGTTTGATCGCGGCTACCTCTCACCTTACTTCGTCACTGATGCGGAAACCATGGAAGCCGTACTTGAAAATCCAGTCGTTCTCCTGAGTGATAAAAAGATTTCTTCGATGAGAGATATGCTTCCCATTCTGGAGCAAGTCGCTAAGTTGGGAAGACCGATCCTGATTATCGCGGAAGACATAGACGGCGAAGCATTAGCGACGCTTGTAGTAAATAAACTGCGCGGCACGCTCGGCGTCGCAGCAGTCAAAGCCCCGGGCTTTGGTGATCGTCGCAAGGCGATGCTCGAAGACATCGCGGTTCTTACGGGCGCCAAGGTTATTACCGAAGATCTCGGTATCAAACTGGAAAATGTCATGTTCGAAGAGCTGGGCAGCGCCAGGAAAGTGACGATTGACAATAACACTACAACGATCATTGACGGCGGCGGAGACAGCCCGGAGCTGCAAGCTCGTGTGAACACACTCAAAGCTCAACTCGAAGATTCTGACTCCGACTATGACCGCGAGAAGCTGCAAGAGCGGCTGGCGAAACTTGTGGGTGGCGTTGCGATAATTCGTGTCGGCGCGGCCACTGAAACGGAACTCAAAGAGAAGCAGGCGCGGGTTGAAGATGCAATGCATGCAACTCGCGCGGCGGTGGAAGAAGGTATTGTGCCGGGTGGGGGTGTGGTCCTGATCCGAGCTGCGAAGGCGCTGGACAAATTTCAACCCTTTAAGAAAGACGAACCTGCCGGCGATCCGGACGAGCAAATCGGCGTAAACATCGTGAAGCGCGCGCTTGAAGAACCTATGCGCCAGATCGTTGCTAATGCGGGCAAAGAAGGTGCAGTGATCGTCGAAAGAGTTCGATCCGAAAAGAACCCCAACATCGGCTATAACGTAGTAACGGAGAAGTTTGAAGACCTCATAGCTGCTGGTGTCATTGATCCCGCCAAGGTAACGCGTAGCGCCCTCCAAAACGCTGCGTCGATCGCCGGCTTGATGTTGACGACCGAAGTCCTGATTTCTGAGTTTCAGGAAAATAACAAACCCGGCGAAGTGTCCGGCGGTACGGGCTCGTAAATAACGTCAGCTTTTGAGGCTTATTATGACAGGGCAGGCTGTAGCGCAGCACCAGTGCGAGATCGCGAGCGTGCAATGCGGTTTGTAAAGGCGAGGTCGTTTATATGCCAGCGTGTGAAATGTCCCTCGCGGCGAATATTTCCGGCCCAATCGGATTCGTAGGTATACGGGCCGAAGAACTCCCAGTCTGTGGGTGTGTAGAGAACATACCCGCCGCGGAAAACCGCATGGGCGACAAATTCTTTGCCTTCCGACAGTAGGGTATAAATGCCTCTCTCCCTTAGTTGCTGCATCGATCGTCTCCTCCTTATCCAAATCGGCTGACCTCTGGTCCAAGACGTAGTGGGCAGCCTACAGTGCTCGGGCGTATATGTCAAATATGAGATATAGCTTGGATGGACAATATGTTTCATGTATGGTAAATATCTGTTCGAAAGGAACCTCAATGATTGAGATTCGCATCGATCAGCTGCTACAAGCGCGCGGACGAACGTTTTATTGGCTCGCGAAGGAGACAGGTATTAGCCATACAACGTTGTGGCGCTTGAAAAAAGGTAAGGCACTGGGAATCAACTTCATCACGCTGGAAAAACTATGTGAGACGCTCGATTGCCAGCCTGGTGATATGTTCGCGTTTATCAACCAGAAGAAGCAACGCACGAGAAAGAGTCTTCGAACTCAGGCGCCGCAGAGATCCGCATCAAGGTAATCAATTGTTCACAACTGATATCGTGCGGAATTCTTAAACGTGAGCAGCAAAGAATATGTCTGCAAGTTAAACGAGCCGTACGCGGGCAATAGTCAGGAGAATGATGAGAACTGCTTCGAGCACGTTCGAGCAATTCACGCTTGGAATTGAAGAAGAGTTTCAGATTGTAGATCCGCATACGCGCGAGTTGCGCTCACACGTTTCCGAAATTCTTGAAGAAGGCAGGATGCTGTTAGGCGAGCAGGTCAAGCCGGAAATAATTCAATCGATGATTGAGGTCGGCACCGGGGTTTGCGCCGACATACAAGAAGCCCGAACCGATATCATAAAACTACGTGGGGTGCTCTCCACCCTCGTGCGCAAGCAAGGCTTAATGATTGTCGCTGCAGGCACTCATCCATTCTCGCATTGGCAGGATCAAAAGATTTACGGGGATGCAAGATACGAGTCGATCGTTGAAGAGAATCAGATCATTGCACGTTCGCTGCTGACTTTCGGTCTCCACGTACACGTTGGTATCCCGAATCCCGAACGCGCAATTCAAATCATGAACGCTATACGCTACCTGCTTCCGCACGTGCTGGCGCTCTCCACTTCATCGCCCTTTTGGCTTGGCGTACATACAGGTTTGAAATCCTATCGCTCGGAGGTCTTCGCCAGGTTCCCACGCACGGGCATCCCCGATTATTTCGACTCGCGCGGATCATTCGAGCACTATGTAGAGCTACTGGTCAACACGGGTTGCATTGACGACGGTAAAAAGATCTATTGGGATGTTCGGCCGCACCCGGTTTTTCCTACCCTCGAGTTTCGCATCTGCGATATTCCCACGCGCGTTGACGACACGATCGCTATTGCCGCGCTCTTTCAGGCGATGGTCGCTAAAGTAAATAAGCTGCTGGATCGGAATCTCACCTTCCGGCTGCATCACAAAATGTTGATTGAAGAGAACAAATGGCGCGCTGTGCGCTATGGTCTCGATGGCAAGATGATCGATTTCGGCAAGGGAATTGAGGTTCCCGTTCGGGAGCTCATTCGTGAACTGCTCGAGTTTGTTGATGATGTGGTCGATGACCTGCGCTCGCGCAAAGAGATACGACACATCCGCACGATTCTCGATCGAGGAACATCAGCGGATGAACAACTGCGAGTCTGGCGGGAGACGGAAGATATTAATGCAGTGGTGGATCGGTTGATTGAACTGACAATGGAGAATGTCCCTCGTGAAATAACTCCGCGCGCGTTGGCAGAGGTCTGACGTTCATGACGGCACGAAAACGTGTAGTGTGCTACAGGAGCAAGCATGGAAACTTTTTATGCAATGAGACGGGCAAATGGCGATTGGTTTGCCGTTGCGGACAAGGACAATCTTCGCGTGCCGATCTTCAAGAGCAGCGGCGATGCGATGATAGCCCGTTCGCGCGACTCCGGAATGGAATGCTTTAGACCAGTGATGTTCAATGCGCGCTTACTCGAGGAGCTCAGGAGGACTGACGGCGACAGTGCCACCTTTTTGATGATCGCTGATCCGTCGCGTCACCTGAAGCATGGTCTGCGATTGAGTTTCACTGAGCTAGCTCCGTTAATGATCGACTTAACAAAGAGGGATATCCGCATATGACAATAGGAGCAGCAATAGCAACAGTCGGAGATCTTAAGAATGACGGCTATGAAAGCTGGCCGGGAATCGTTTCGCGGTTTCAGTTAGTCCTTCTGGCTGGTCGCAGAAGCAAGCAACTTTATAAGGGTGCGCTTCCACGAATTCCAGCCGACCCACTTAAGCGAAGAAATACGAGCATAGCTCTGGAGGAGTTGAGACTAGGGCTTGTGCCTTTCAGTGCCTTTAATCCGAAGGTCTCGCAAACCGTTGATTCTGAGTTGCCGAATGCCGAGTTGGTCAATGAAAGGCCTTAGAGTTTATCTCGATCCTAAGAGATCTGATCCGCGCGGCGGAGGTCTGATCTTCTACAGTCAACGTGCAGGTGGTCCATGTTATCGCTGGCGGTTCGAAGAGCTACGTGGAAAATGGCTGTGTTCTCGTATGCACGCCGGTGATTTAATACTGACGGAACTCATCTCGGCGCCCTGGAAAGATATACCCGCTGCGCTAAGGACTACTCTCGACCAACATTATGTGGAATAGCCTTGCCGCTCACCAGTTTTGTGGCAGGCGCAGCAATAGTAAGTATTTTCCCTCTCGAAAGTGCTGACATCATATGGTGTCTGTGTGTTAGCGCACAGACAGTACATGAGAGCTTGAGCACCCTACCAGAATCAAAATTACGTACCGGCAAACAACTTCTATTCAGGAAGTTTAAAGTCGGCACTGAAAGTACAATTCCCATGTACGCTTCTCCCGGCAACTCCAAACAACAATCGAACTTGTGACCTACGATTTCTGACGAACTGCTCCCAAACCTACAATCCCTCATGGTGAAATCAAATGTTGCATACCTTCCCCTACACGACAGTGCTGCTGTGCGATGCGAATTCCGAGCGTTTGAACTTAACCTCTCGAGTAGTTAAGTCCTGCGGGGCCAGTGCGCAGGAAATTCACGAGGACTTACAAGTTAGCCGCGTTGTTTATTCAACGCGACAGAGTGTCGCCCTGGTGGCTTTGGGAGATTCCGAGCTTCAGGAAAACGATAGCCTGAAAGTAATCCGCCTGCTCAAACTCAAGGGATTCAAAGTAATTTCGTATGCGCCGGGCATTTTCTCACGGCCAATTGCCGTGCGATGCCAGGCTCTGTTGAGTGGCGCCTCACTCTTGTTCGATAGCTCATCTCCTGGCTTTTCTGACGACCTCCTGCAAGCGTTGACTAAAGTTTTGCAAACTGAGGTCACAGAGCATCTTGAAGAAGAACAGATTAGAAAGCAGATGCAGGATCTCGGTATCGTCGGCGAGAGCTGCAAAATGATGTCAGTTTTCCGCTGGGTCGTTCGCGTTAGCGCGCTGAGCGATTTTCCCGTTTTGATTACCGGCGAAACGGGAACCGGCAAGGAATTGATCGCTAATGCTCTGCATCGTCTGGATGCCAAACGGCGTAACGGCCCATTCATAGTGGCAAACTGTGGCGCCATCAGCCCCGGATTGGCCGAGAGTGAATTTTTCGGCCACCGCCGTGGATCTTTTACGGGCGCTGATAGTGAACGCAAAGGATTGTTTCGCTCGGCGAGTGGCGGAATTCTCTTTCTTGATGAGATTGGCGAGCTAACGGAGTCGCTACAAGCAAAACTGTTGCGGGTCTTGCAGGAAAAAAGTGTGCTGGGCGTCGGGTTTGATCGGGAAATTGCAATCGATGTCCGCGTTATTGCGGCCACCAACAGAAACTTGGAAGAGATGGTTTTGACGGGACGCTTTCGTGAAGATCTGTATCATAGGCTCAACGTGTTGTCGGTAAGTATTCCACCTCTCCGCGATCGTAATGAGGATGTTGGCCCACTCATTCAACACTTTCTGAAAAAGTATGCAGCGCTCAACCAAAACCTGACTAAGCGTGTGGACCTCGATTTCGGCAAAGCGCTAATGCGGGTTGAACTTCCGGGGAACGCGAGGCAATTGGAGAATATAGTTAGATCCGCGATCTTGAAAAAGATTGACGATTCCCCACTGAATTTGAGCGACCTGACACCGGCCCTTTGGCGGCAAATCTCCGACACAACGGGACCTTCACATAGTGCCGAATCACAGGCAATATTTGGTGACGAACTCAAGCCTGATACTCAATCCTACTTCCGGCGTATTCTGGACGAAAATAGCTGGAACCTTCCTCGATCGATGGAGTACTGCGAGAAGTTATTGTTGCAATGCGTACTTCAATCCGCTCGCGGCAACCAGTCACAAGCCGCGCGTCTCAGTGGCATAACTCCGCGAAGCGTTTACAACAAGCTGCACAAGCACAGACTGAATTGCTAGAACTCACTCCCTGTTACGACACAAAGACCATACACAGTTACACCGAGACTATTCTGTGTAATCTGTGGATGGTTTTATTCCTGCAAAGCGGAAAATAAATTCCACGTCGGAAAGCTTTTTCCGGAAGATGTTTTCCGTGTCCCCAACCTTCCGCGGCTTGGTTCTGTTCGATCCCTTCGCTAATCAACGAAATACGGGCCAGAAGATTTACTCGACGGGCCTGGCATGTTCATTGCGATGAGAGTTCCGACTTTTGAAAGCTGAAGAATATAAGGCGCGAGATGGACAATCGTGGATCTCAAAGACCATATGGTGAATTTTCGAATCTGCGACATCTTCTACCCTGATTGTCAACAAATCCTCTTCCAGCTTCACGGCAATGATGTTTTGCAGGGTCGAGTAGTCGATCTATCGGAAAGCGGCTTGGTGGAAGGATCGTTTGTCGAGATTGACGTAGAGGATCTTGCGGAAAAAGTGATCGTACCGCTCGAAAGGATTTTGGGCATTAGTGAATGATCCAGTTTTCCAGCCGGCATGTTGTACCTCGGATTCAGATCGTGCACGTGCGGCGAGGAACGGACGGCACACTGACCACCGCGAAAATAATTGGTCAACTAATTCGCGCAGGGGCAAAGGATTTTTACGTTAGACAGAAAGCGATTGAAATCTTTCGGACTTACCGGGTCCCCCCAAAGAACAGAATGGGTGAAGCGTGTGCGCTCTTTGATTTCGTCAAACGCAATGTTCGCTATACGCGAGACATCTTCAGAGTGGAACTCTTGCACTCGGCTAGAAGAATGCTGGAACTGCGTGCGGGCGATTGTGATGACATGACAATTCTGTTGGGGGCGATGTTGTTGTCGACCGGACACCCCGTGAGACTCGTACTGGCAGGTTTTAGGAAAAACCAGCCGCATGTTTATTCGCACATTTATCCCGAGGTCAACGTGAGTGGTCGCTGGATCGCCATCGACGCCACCATGAACAAACCAATGGGATGGTCGCCGCCGGTGATTTGGAAACGCATCTGCGACATTCGATAAGGAGAACTTTAAATGCTGTACCAAGACAGACTCACGGGGATGCTGCATGAAGTGCCTGAGGGGCAGGTACAGGGATGGGGATACGCCGAGACTCCTGAGGGCGTCGGTGAAGGACAGATGGTCTACGACGGACTGGGAAACCCGCTGGGTTGGGGCTTTCTAAAGAAGCTCGTCAAAGCAGCAACGCCTTTTGCCTCCGCCATACCTGGTCCATGGGGACTCGTAGCAAGTCGCGCGCTCCCTATGATTAACCGCGCGATGGCGTCACGCCGCCCGCCGCCACCACCACCACCAATGCAAGACATGTCGCCACCACCGCAAATGGAGTTTGACCCGACCGCAGCAATGGGAGAAGTGCCGGCTGTTTATCAACGTCCGGGAATATATAGACCACCCGTGCCCCCTCGATGGGTTCCCGCCACCCGCGCGCATTGGAGTGCAGGCAGACCTGCGAGCATACAACCGCCCGTAGCGATGGGACCTCCTCCGATTCCTGCTGGTTGGAAACGACCCGCGGTTCCGTATACCGGAGTTCAGCCGCGCCGCGTCTATATGCGATGCGCAGTCTGGCGTGGACCAGGAGGTCTGGTGCCGGTTAATCCCGGACAGCCACCCGTTGCGCCACCACCTGCCGCGGCACCCATGGGTCCAGGTAGATACAGAAGCCGGCGGAGGCGCCGCTAACAACGACTGGCGGCGAGAACGCGACCACACGAGGAAAGCAGCGGTGGCCTACATTGTCTCGATTCGAGTGCACTCTCCAACACAAGAGTTTGGACCACGTGATGCAAATCTCGAATCAGCTCGGCACCTCTTTGAACGTTTTCATTCCTTCGCGCCAGATCGAAATCTGCGCCGCCGGTGTCGCAGGTTGATGCCGAAGGTGTTGGTAAATCTGGGCGAGCTGCGGGGACTCATTTATAGCTCCGATAAAGAGCAGTGTGGGCGGCCCCGCACGTTCATCCACTTCATGGAATCACCGCCGCTGCTCGCGAGCGATGTGCGCGGAAGACAGTTGTACATAGTGGGCGGTAACTATCGAGTTACTTCGCGAGGAATAGAAGGGTGACGCGGAACAGGGGACTCGTTCATGAGACGTAAAAATCAGTTTGACGAAGTAATGATCGTCAATCCAAGCCAGGGCAGCGCCAATTCAAATCAGAGAGTGAGGCTTATGAGATTTCACAATGTTTTCCCACCCCAGATGGGTGGCTTCGCCGAACCAGAGGCCTACGGTTATTACGCCGAGCCGGAAACGTACGGCTACTACGGTCAACCGCAAGCTTATGGTTACGTTGCCGAAAGCCCGTACCTGCCTGCAGCTCAAAACGTTGGCTACTACGGCGAAGCTGAACCGGCCTACGGTTATTACGGCGAGGTTGAACCGTCGCTTAGTTACTACGGTGAGGCGGATCCCCCGCTTGGTTATTACGGCGGAGTCCATCCAGCGTACGGGTATTACGGTGAAGCTGAGCCTGCTTATGGATACTACGGTGAAGCTGATCCGGCTTATGGATACTACGCACAGACGCCGGAGTTTGCCGGACCTGTCTATGGCGGTGGGCCAGTGGGCTATGCCGAACCAGAACCGGTTGGTTATTTCGCCGAGGAAACTCCGATGGGTTACTACGGCGAGGAGGCGATGCCGATGGGTTATTACGGACAGCCCGAGATGGTTGGCTACGGCGAAAGTGAGCAGCAGTTTGCTGAGGAGTATCCCGGCGTCGCGGAATACGGCGAGCCGGAATTTGCCGGCTACGACGGTTACACGCGAGATATGCCCCCGTCTTTCAATGCGGGATGCCCGCTGCCAACTAACCTCAACGGCTATGAGGGATTTGAAGGTTACACGGCTCCGGCGACTGTGAATCCCACCTGCGACACGATGACGTCGCAGCCGGGAACAGCGCCGTCAACACCGGACACGTTCAAGCCGCTTTGGTAACTCAGGAATTGTGACTAACACATAAAAGTAGGAGGATTTGCAATGGCTATCGTACAGGGCATTAGAGAGAAAGTTCATCTGCCGATATACGACTCGCTCTCAGTCGAACCCAGGAAACAACTCAGAGACGCAGAGTCTTCGAGCACTTTAAAGTTCTTCGTTGACGTTCAGAAAAAGACGAAGCTCGAGACAAACCTGCAATCCGCATCACTGCTGCCTCATTACAACACCTTCGAGGCGCGGGCAATGCGAGTAGTGATTAGTGACTTGCCGCCGGAATTTCCAGACGACGTTGACGTCGAAATCACCGGCACTCTTGCCGAAGGTGTAACACAGACGGATATCCTGACGACGAATGTTGTGCGGGCGATGGAACTTCTGGAGGAGGCAAAAGAGGCAGAGTCCGGAACTATGCCTGTGCAAATCGATGACACCGGCGATGAGGTTGACAAGGACGGCGTAGAGCTTACCCTAAGTATTAGCGACATCGAAACAGCATTGGACGATCAAAAAGTTGGCCCACCAAAAGAGCAGGTAAGTAGAAACAACGGCGCCGGAAGTGTCATTGGCAAGCTGATCTACAACACCGTCACTACTCTTTACGTCGGCGAGAAGATCATGATCCAAATGCCCACCTGGTTTTTCCCAGCAGGCGCGGGCCCCTATTCGGAAAGTGGTAACAATACTACGCACGGTGAGCCTTCACCGACTGCTACCTTCCGATTTGCCGAGCCAATTTTCATAGACAAGCAACAGAATTTTCGGGTCGAGATCGAAGTGCCCAACACTGACACTTTGAAAGAGATCCAAAAAATCTATGGTCCACTCAACCTCTGGGTGGTATTGGACGGTTACATGACTCGCGACGTGCAGTAGTTGGACCATCGAGCTGAAGGCTTCGAGGGATAAACGAGATGATGTCGGCACAACAAGCGCGTGCTCGGAATGCAATGCGAACAGCTCCCCCCGGCTTCAATACCGCGGGAAGCCCTTCAGGGTTAGTTATGCCCTTCGATCACGCTGCCAGCTTCGAGCTTAAGGGTATACCGGGAAACATCGTCCAGGATGTCATCAACATAAGCAGCGATGGCACTTTCGTGGCCGTCGCGATTGGTTATGGTTTTGAAGAAAATCGGGCACGGCCCGCGGAGCTCACTAACCCTCCGGCGCCTCTCAAGCCGGGAGAAATAGCCCTTACAAGCATTCCGGTAGCCGCGCTGATTGAGGGTTTCCGGATCAATCCTCGCTTCGACCGCCTGATCTTTAAAGACCTGCCGGATGACCGCGGCCGCGGTATTCCTGGCAGAGAAAGAACACTTTCGGACGATGCACTCCCGTCCGCTCATAGCAGGAACATAATCGAGCGATTGAAGCCGTCTGAAGAGATTTCGTTTCTCTTTAGCATCCTTGACAGCGGAACCGGACGGGAGTTGCAGGATGAACCGATTCACAACCTGGCTTCACTTGGAAACAGCAACGGCTCACGGCCTTTTCGCATGCTGGCCCAACCGCTCTCATTCCAGCCCCGTTCGACAATCAGACTGCAAATCATCGAGCGCTCTGACGGGATTCAAGGAACGCTTTTCATTGTGCTCTATGGTTACAAGACTCTGGGCACGGCAACGTGGCGACAGCCCATCGCCGCACCCTTTATTCATAGCCCTGATGGTCCATCGTCGCGCGTGATTCCATTTGACTACGTGGCATCGTTTCAATTGACAGGCTCACCCGGCAATCAGGTCGAGCAGGAAATTCCCATCAACGTTGAAGGAGGTTTCGTAGCCACATCGATTGGCTACGGACTTGGTGTAGAAACGCTGGACGTGAAGCTCAAGGAAGATAAGGAAAAGATAACTGAAGTGGCTGATCCTATAGATCCTGATAAGAAGAAGAAGTTAATCAAACTCTCTGAGCTTCAGCTAAAGGATTTTTCGAGTAATGCCTTACAAGAAGGAATTCGGATTCGGCCGAACTTCATCAGGGTTGCGCTGCAAAATGGTTCTCTGTTCTCAGAGAACATGCCGCTCGAACTGGCCAACAGAGTTTTCGAACGATTAAATCGTCCGGACGATGTCTCCTTCCGCTATTCGATCTTTGACAGCGGCACGGGTCGTGAGCTGCAAAATCAGCCAATCAACAACATCGCAGGCTTAGGCATTGCTAACGGCGATCGTCCTTTCAAGCAACTTGCGCGACCCATGTTGTTTCTTCCTCGTTCCACGATTCGTGTGATAGTCGAAGAACAGTTTGGTCGTGGAAATCTTTTCATTGTTTTTCAGGGCTATAAGCGCCTGGGTGGTCCGGTGATGAATCAAGCACCGATCGCAGGAAGGGATGGAACGCGACGATGACGCCCATGGCCCGCCGCAGATCCTCGAGCAGCGCCTCTGCTTTACCTGGAACTGGTCCAGAGAGGCGAGGAATACCTTTTGATTATGCCTTTCGATATGAACTCGCGGGCAAGCCGGGAAATGTGATCAACAGCCTCGTCACTATCAGCATTGAGGCAACGTTCACGGCCGTGTCGATCGGTTATGGCGTCGTGCCAAAGGTGCAGCCGATTGTTTTTGGTCCAGAGCCGGCGGTTCCACCTCCGGGTCTGATACTACGGCTCGTGCCTCAGGCCCTCTTGAACATCCCGCTCGGGGATATTTTCCGCGGTCTCGACCGTCAACTGAACGCAACCTCGACAACACTCAAAGGAGAGACGGGAGCGGACGCAGTCTTTAAAAACGGTCTGAAGCTAAACCCCAGCGTCGCCGAACTGGCTCTGCAAGATCCGGAGAATGCGCTTTTGTCGGCCGACATTCTCGCAAGACTATTCCAGGTTGTTGGCTCACCTTCTGAGTTGATTCAGTTCAAGTACGCAATCTTCGACGAAGGTTCGGGACGTGAGTTTCAGAGCGAGCCAATTCTGAACATCGCCGGTCTTGGTTCAGCCGGCGGCGAACGTCCTTTTCGTTACTTCGCTCAACCAGTCACTTTTCGTCCACGCTCGACTATTCGCATGGAAGTGACAGAGGTTTCAGATTTTCAGGGTGAGCTGCACGTTTCGTTGCATGGTTACAAAGTGCTCGGTGGCTCGGATAGTCCAACGGCCACAGCTCGTGGCGCGACCAGAAGACGCTGATCCAAAAAGGATCCTGGTGAATGAGTAGCATGATTTCTTCGGAACGACAGCAAACGCCGGCGTTGTGCAACGCCTGCGGAATCCCGTTTGATTCGCAATACTTCGACGACTCAAAAGTGGAAAAGGCACCCAAGCTCGGCGAGGAGATTGTGTTGGCCCGGTTCGATCTGCCGGCGCAATACTGCGGAGTACTTCTGTACTTCGCACAGTTTACTGACCGCTTTGCGGAAAACACCTCTAACATTGACACGCCACAGATCGAGTGGAAGATCCTCGTGAATAATCACGCGCTTTTTCCTTACATGAACCTTCGTCACATCGTGAACCCGTGGGGCTTCGGAAGTTATCCAGTGAATATTCGACTCGACGAAAACTCATCGATTGAATTCGTTGCACGTCGGGTGAAGGAAGAGACACCAGAAGATCCGGGTATTGTCACCGTCGGCGGAAGAATTATGGGCAGGTTTTGGTACAACGCCTGTTACGGAGACGTTGAGCGCCGTAGCTATTAAATCGGGAAAGTATTTTCGCGTCGATTCACCGCCAGGCAATGCGGTGGTAACGCCCGAACTCGCGCGAGAGTTGGAACACGTTCTCGATCTTTTCGGACGGAATGCGAAGCGCGAGTGCCAAAACATAGTTGGCATCTTCTTTAAACCAGGCATCTTCGGCCATCACAAAGTGGGCCGTGCCGCCGATATTTACCGGGTCGGTGACGTAGGACTAGACGTTTGGAAGCGTCGTTGGGACGAGGCATGGCAACACTGCTCACGCATCAGGAATGCAAATGAAAGGCGCTGGCTGTTGGACCACGAGCGACAAACAAATCTGGGATGGCGACTCTACAAAACGTTGCAGACCTGTGGTCGCTGGTCTCAACCCTACGGTTACCCGATTCAACTCTTTGGCCCATGGACCAGAAGCGAAGGCCCCTGGAAACCGATAAGCGATTTCCTGCTAAACGCGCACCGGGATCATATTCATGTGGCGAAGTGAAGTGAGCGCACTCTCAACTTAGACGATCTCTTTTTCGAGGTGATGATAATGCGTCAGCTTGCAATTCAACCTGGCATTTTCGAGGCGGCCCGCGAAGTGGGTTCGAGTACGGATCCAAGAAGATTCGACTTCAATCGGATTTTACTGCTCGCGCTCGAACGCGCACTGGAGCCGCCGATTGTCCACAGCCATAGCACGCTTCAGCCCATGCGCGTAATCGTCGTTAATGCCGCATTGCCCCGGAGAGTTAGTGCCGGCGAACATGGAAGCTTTGAAATCCCTCGTTTACTACCGCGCGCGTTACCTGCGGTCGTTGGATTCTCGAATGAACCTGCAAAGCTCAGCCGGCGGGCGGTGCGTGGCGAAATTCTGAGTGACGAACACGGCCGGTTATACGAAAAGCTGGGTCGCCACATTCGTCGGATCCACCAACTTGCGAGCGGGCCTGCCGGCGAAGTGTTGGATCTTATTCCCAATGTGAAAGCAGATTTGCCGGCGACTGCGTCGACTACACAGCCACATGGGCCAGCATCAACCCAAACACCAGAGGCGCTGACATCGCTGCAACAAGCACAGCAGCAAATAAAGTCGGTCAGTCATCGAAAACTGTTTGCTGATCCCGGGCAATGGCGCGTGGTTTGGTGGGGAGAGTTCAAGGAGATCCTGGCCCATCAGCTGGCCCATCCGGAGAGGTTGCGCGACACCTATCGGCTGCCGTGTTACGTACAGGTGATCGAAACCGAACGTGACGTTTCTATTGCCGAACTGGCCTCTATTTACAAGTGCGACAAACCGCACGAGGCACGGCTTTACGTGTTGACAGACGAAATCGCTGCGAAGCTCGATCTGGTTCTGCCGCTCCGGCCAGCGCCAACGGATACGCGACGGCAGCCGAATACCCTGGCAGCTCATGAGCGGGTGTTTCGTTTGCTTGCCGCGAACGATCCTACGATCGACGTGACAATACTCAAGAGCAAGCAGCCGCGTAAATCGAAGCCGGAAGCTAACGAGACAAAAGCAAAGATCCTTGAACCAATCACTGCCGCTGTGTCAGTTAAGAAGGCGATTCCGAGTAGCTTCGTCAAAGATTGGGAATTCAGGCTGAGTCGCGAAGAGGCGATCTACGACTTGAACGCGAAGCCGACGCTCGGCCGCGCGATCCGCAATTTCCTGCGCCGCTTCCGCATGGTCAAAACTCGAAATGAAATTAGCAAGTGGCAGACTCTGCTCGCCGGCAGAAGCGGTGACGACCAGCTCTGGGCCGTGCGCCCGCCGGCCGGCATGCTCGTCGATCCACTTGTGAGTGCCTGGGCCAACAGAGCACTCGAACTCGCCGGGTATGACCCGCAACAGATGCTTAATGAATGGCAAATCTTCTGGCGCCGGAAGGGCGTCTGAGATTTATTTGAACTGCATAAAAGCCGGTCCAAAAACTATGTCATACATTTCCGGTTACGAGGGATCGGTCGAGAGCGGGTTTGGTTGCGGACCGGCGTGCAAATGTGGTCCGTGTAGATCGGTGGTGAGTGGATTTGATGAATGGTATGAAAAAGAAGAAGCAGACGAGCCGCCGAGAGTAAGCGCTCGCGGGAATTTATCGCCGAAGCAGTCGTTACACGGCTTCGCGGAGCCTCGTGGCCCGTTGCCGCAGCCTGTAATTCCAGGACCACCGGCAGTCCCGATGCCAACCAATCCGGTGGCGCCAAAACCATGGTGCTCTGAACTCAAAAAAATTCAAAACAGCTTTTGTCATCCATACGGACTGCAAGAGATTGCTATCTCGAAGACTGAGGCAGGACACTTAACCCCGGATGTTGTTCTGGTCCAGTCACCGGCAGTGCCGCAAAACCACTTTCTGGCATGCCGGTACTTAATCATCCGTGACTTCGGTGTAAATTGGCGGCACCTCAAGCGGTCGGCGATTAATGAGCAGCTCTTCAAGGATTGGCTAAATCGATTTGAAACAGACAAATCATTAACTTTCAGGATTGTTGGTTACAGCGACTGTATCGGGATTGAAAAGAACAATCTTTTTCTACGCAACGGTAGAGCCCGAAACGTTTTTCAACTCCTCGGTAATAGCGCGCGCTCTCGCGTTCTGGCGGTGAGCGCCGCGCCGCCAGGAACGTATTTGACCGACAATTCGACCGTTGCGGCAAGAGCCAACAGTCGTGCAGTGGTGATTGAAATCTTTCTCAATGGTTCACAAGCAACTTAGTGGTTCACGTAATGCGCGAACATGAAACTGGATTGCAGGTTATGCCGTGCAGTCCTTCCGACAGCACATCAATACGCCCGGCGTGTGCAAACTCCATTCGAGAATTGTATGGGGTGAGGGAGAACGAATATGTACCTGTATGGGAGCGAAGACTTTAGTGAGATACCGACGCCGTTGCAATCCGACAACCTCCGACCAGGGAGAGGATGTGCTCTTGGATCATCTGCTCCTTCAGTAGGGGGGTTCGGTGAAGCTATTCCGAGCTTCGACCTATTCCCTCCTGCAAGGGAGGGAGACCCTGTTGTTCTCGCTATTCGTCGCCTGCCCGAGGCGAAGACCTGCCCGGCTCCTGCATACGCTCGGCAGTTTGAACAGCGAATCGTAGAGAAGCTCAAGAAACAGGGATTCTCATACTTTGATATTCAAGCGGGACTGAAGTTGCTGTGGAGAGAATTGGGCCTGCCAGCTCCACAACAGCTACAACCGGTTGGTCCTCCTCAGACGAGCATGAGCGCAGTTGGACCGGAAGAGATAAGACGATCCGTGATCTACTCGGCGCAGGTTTGGGAGGAATTATTCCTGAAGGCCGAACGGAGCGGCGATCTCAAGGGCATGACTGAGGCCGCCGAACGGTACCACGAACTGCTAAATCGACCTCTGCCTCAAGGGCCGCCCAATCCGATGCCAGGTAGGGGACAGTGGCAGACACACCGCGAAAAGCTGGAAGAGACTCGCGCAGAGATGATGCGTCAGGCGCCCAATCTGGCAAGTATTGTCAGAAATTTGGGACCTTGGGAATTGGCTCGTGTGCAAGGAAGGATTGGGGAGTATGTACGCCAGCGAGTTCTACTCCGTCAGCAGCGATCACGAACACGCCGCTGAGCGATGCGGTTTCTTAATGAGGGAGAGACGTCATGTACATTCGCGTAGGTAGACGACCAGAGGAAAACAGGTTGAGCGAGTCAAGGCCAGTTACCCTGGCCATGCGTCCAAAGCCGTATCTGAGTCTCGACGACTTTCACATCAACGAGTCGGCGCTCTCGGTTCGTCTCAGCGAGATGGTTAACAATCTCGCGAAGGCAGTTATCCAAAGTTTGAATTCCCCCAGTCCAATTGAAGTCATTCGTCTTTTCGGTCATACCGACAGCACCGGCAACGAGAAGTACAACCTTGGCCTCGGTGACCGGCGTGCCAGGGCTGTAGCGGCAGCGCTACAGAACAAACTTAAGGCATTTCCGGATCGAGTAAAAATTGTGGTGGAACCGAGTCCGGGAGAAAGGGACCCAACGGCAGACAATCAAACAGGAGAAGGCAGAGCGCGCAATCGCAGAGTTGAAGTGTTCATCACAACCGGTGTCGTAATCCCTCCAATTAAGAAGCCAATCGTTTTAAAGATTCCTCAACTGCCGCCAGAATCAGTCATACGCACAAGGCCGGATCGTTTCTCGCAGACAATCCCCCCGCCACCTCGACCCCTGTCTTTACAGAAATGGCTCGACGAGCAGCTTCGCGGTCCTCTATCGCCATGGGTACGTCGTCGAATCCGAGACGCAATCCTAACTGGTAGCTGCGCTTTGCTGGAGGTGGAATTCGGACGAGCAGGAGGGACGCTCAGTGAGAAACAGAAGCAGGAGCTGCGCGATAAATGTCGCGACATTGCGAAAAGACCAGTCAGGTGAATCCGCAACTGTTCAGAACTTCAACGTGGATCCGGAGGGAGAATTAGCATGTACTTTCTGGCCAATGAAGGGTTAGGACAACCGCCGCCCGTCTGTGAAGCTGCCGCGCTTAATCTAGGGAAGCTCACAACCTCGCTGAAGATGTTTAAGAAAGAAACAGAGAAGACTTATAGCGATCCGAAAAGACTCAAGGCGCTCGGCTCTTTGGTAGTTGCCGACGCGCAGGACCTCGCCGATAGATTAACTGATTACATAGAGGGTGGATGTTGTGAAGAAGAACTGAAAAACCTGGAAGCACAGGTTCAAGCTCTGCCCTGGACATTTCAAAAAGCCAGCGGAATAAAAGTGGTGCGGATCGAAAAGTTCGTAGACATAGTGGCGGCCCATCGGAAGCTCATTGAAGCAATCAGAGCTGCTCAGCGGAGGGCCAGGTCACATGTCCGATGCGACACTACATCAGCTCGTGGAGTTCCAGGCGCACCACCCATGTACAGCACAACGAGGCTTGCTGAATCTCCCACCACGGCGGTTTATGTCCGACCGTTTGGTTCCGCTGAACAGGATATTACTGAATCGGACGCTGCGCACATTCTTACGATCCTGGGTGGTCCATCACCGTGGCAGCAATACCTGCAACACAACCTGGCTGCGTATCAAAATACACTGCCCGCAAAACCGATCCGAATTTGCAATGCGAGTGAGTTTGTCCGAAGTTACAACAGGATCTTTGGAGAGTCTCCACCTGTCGACGCTCAAGGTTTTGTAGATCGCCGCAACGGCATAATGGTTCTGAAAGAGTTTCCTTCCGGAAACCGCGGCAAAACAAAAGTAGGTTTGGTCTTACACGAGGCGGTCCATCTCTTTTCACATCCACCCGGACAATCAAATCGGTTGAGAGCTACTTCCTACACGATACTTGACCATGGTTTGATTGAGGGCATAACTCAGGTTGTCACCGAAGACATTCTGGCTAAGCAGGGAATCAGCCCTTTGCGGGAACGGTGGCAAGCCTACCGATCGTTGACGCCCATCGCCCGTAAATTTATGAGCAGTTTTTCGCCCCTGGTAGCTGAAGCTTACTTCAATGGGACGGTGGGCCCATTAATCAACGCCATTCAGCGTAGATGGACCATACATGGCTTGCAGAGGGTAGTCGCACTTGCTAATCAGCAACAAACAATTACAGCGCTGAATCTAATAGACGCCCTGAACCAGCCGCCGAGCGTAACCCAATTCCAACAGGTTTTCAGATAACTGGCCGGCTCGGCGGTTTAATCCGGATCACCGGGGCGAAGTTGCCATTCTCGAACTGCCTGTCGCTGTTGCATCGTGAGCCTCATCCCTACTCCAACTGGCTGCTGCCGGTGGCGGCAAGTCTCGTTTATTTCGAGTACTTTTTTAATGAGTCAATTCGTAAGATTGACATTTCCCCCCGGACAGGCATATTGTGCGCAGCGTTCACATGGTCCATCCTAATCGAATTATCGCTGCCCCTACAGCCTCATTTGATTTGGAGATTTTTTGTCAATCGTGCAGCGACTTCAGCGTCCTCTACTTTTGACCCACAGAACACGACCTTTTCATAAACGACTTTTGTCCGTTCTTCCTGAGCGATACGCGCCATGGCAAGAGAGCAAATTCTTACCAGGCTTCAACAGCTCACCGGGAAACTCAAGCCCGGCGATCGCACCACTGCGAATGATCTAAACGAACTACGAAAAGCACTCGTCACTCATCTCGCCAGAGACGAAAACTTTGTTGTTTCCGGCGAGCGTTTGCATCACGAAGGCGCGGAACACCTGGAAGCTACTCGCGAAACTTCGTTTGATCGCTTCGCCCATCTTGATTCAATAATCGACGCTTCCATCGCAGATGAAGAAGCCGGCGTCGCGCCACTGGTCTTCAGACGGGCCACCGCATTTCAGAGCAATCTCATCGGGAATTCAGTTCCTGTGTGGGGCTCCGGCCTGGCGGTAAGTAATTCGTTTGGTCCATTCATTGATGAACACGGCCTGGGCGTGTGGTTCGATTTCTTTTTCCCGAAGCGGATGATTTCCGTTTGCTTCAAGGGAAACTCCACCCCAGTCTTGTTGATTCCGGTGTCGGGCACAATCTTTCCGACCAAGACTTATCACATTCAAGCCGGTAGTGTTTGGATCGCCTCGAACTTAATCGTCAACGATCCGGCGCTCGCGGGTTATTACACCGGATTGAAAGTCAGCGGTGGTTCACTCGACCTCTCAATCGCTGCAGAAGTTGACGGCGACACGATCATCTTGAAAACCGGCTCGACGGGCACGTTAAGTCTCAAACTCGATCAGAATAAAGTCACGACAACTTCACCTGATGCAGGCTTCGATGCAGCGGCTGCTGATGTGAAACTTCCCAAAACCTGTTCGTTGAAACTAAGCAGCGGAGGAGGGCAGTTAACTGCCGCAGACGCGAGCTGCACAGTTTTCGGCAGCGAAGCAAACTTCAAGTTCTCCAACGCTAATCCGGTTTGGATTGCTCCAATCTCGCAGATTCTGGTTCCTTACAAAGTCACGACCACAGGGAATACGCCGAATATTTTCGCTTTCCAAACTTCGGATTCGCTTCTTTCTAACTTTGCGGGAGAAGCGAAGATTGGAGTCGCCAGCGGTTGGATCTTGCCGGCGGCGAAGATTGCGCCGCAACAACTTGGTGGGGCTTCAGGAACGGGCGCACTGGTTATCGGATTGTCGAAGGGCGTCACTGCGAATTGGAAAGGACTGAAATCCGGCGACACTCGTTTAACTAAGCCTGCCATCATCGCTGAACCGGGTCTGGTTACCGTCACTGATTTCTTTGCGGAGAACACGCGTGGCAGATTGAAGTGGACGCTGTGGGAGAACGCCAACTCACCGCATCACTCCGATATCACGCTGACTTACGGCAAAGCTTTTCCGTTCATCTATGTTTCGGCAGCGGCCGGCAACGAAGCGGTCGTGTTTTTCTGCAAGCACAAGGGTTCCTTCGATCGTCCGGTAGATGCGAATGGCTCACCATTTGTCATTGAGTCGACGATTGCGCTCGCGAGCATTTCGCAAAATGGTCCAAAATTCCGCGCCGTTCTTTTCGATAACGATCTGCTGTTTGATGGAAACCCCACACCGAAATCATTTGAAATCTGCGCCGTGGCTTTGCGCAATGCCTTCTTCAATACTACGCGTCCCTACAGTCTGTTTTTAACCGGGACACTGGCGGGTGATAACCAACTAGCGGACGGCATGGTAGCGCTCTCGTTCGGAATCTACCGCTATCTTCCGACTTTGCCGGATCCGTATGTCTCGAATTATTCAATGGGTCGTCGTTTTGTCGCGCGTGGTGTTCTGGGCAACGTTGGCATGGGGTTGGTGGGCTTTGTTAAGTGGCCCAACCCACCCGAAGTCCATGTTGACGAAGAGGGCAATGTTGAGAATCCGGCTTACGTTTATTTCAAGTTCGCGCCAGTTGATCAGTCGCTCTTGTTGGGCCAGGCGTCGGCACTGAGTTCGTCCAGCTCCCAAACAGTTCCGCAAATCAAAAACTTCCAGGTTGGTGTGCGCGCGTTTAATCGAAACATTGTTTCGGGTGCGGCGGTCGAAAGTGCACGATTGCCCGCGGTCAATACGGAACAAACGTTAAGCGAAAGAGCGTCGGCATTCAGTTCAGAAGCAGATCTTTCCGACTTAATAAACCAGGCTTCGCGTGCCGAAGACCGGCAAACAGCGCTGCGTTTCCTCGAAGCGAATCCAGCGACGAAGAAAATTAAGAACATCGACGCGCTCATCAATGCCCAGGCGATCGATCTCGCACATGCCGACCTTGTAGGCGGCGGCCCACCAGTATCATTTGCTGCAAGAGACACGGAGACAGCAGCAACCTCACGATCGCGCGGCGCCGGGATTCTCTTCTCGCTCGATGCATTCATCCTGCTGGATGTATCGAGTAACGCCGATCAGATGGGTGTCGCCTGGGGAACGTCAATTAAGGTCGATCGTGACGCAAGAGGAAACGCAACCCTTAGCAATGTTGGCACAAGCAACTTCGTGCCCGGTAGTTCGCAATTGCCACTGCAGATCCTCAACATGGATGTAGTTTCCACCGGTCACAACCTTCGCGCTATCACACTGCCGCAGGTTTCTTCGGAGCCGATCTCAAACATCCCGCTCGAGGTCGAAGGACCAGTCGCCGGTGACGACAACATCACAGTGACGCCCGGCATTTTGGTCTATCAGAACGATGGCTTGCCAACGCGGATAGGCTCCGAAAGTCCTTATCAAGTGCCGATTGCTCCGATTCCGGTCACCAAGCATTTCGTCAAAGAGTTTAACGACAAGAAAAATCCGCGCCTGTTGCAGTCCATTTTCAGCTTGCCCTTCGCAATAATTGCGCAAGCAAATTTCGAACGAAAGCCACACGCAGATCCGGAAGACGGATCGAGAATCTCGTTCAACCGTCCATTCTTCGAACAGTTACGTGGTGGTTTGCAGATCAAGTCACTTGCCCCGAAAGGCCCGTCGCCCGACCAGAGTGGGTCGTTCGAAGGCTGGACACTGCAACTCGACGAAACCATCAATACTCAACTGTTTGGCGTTCCTTTGAATGGACAACTCAGAACGTCGTTTTTCGCCCTGCCAGTTAACGGCAGCACGCTCGGACAGACCGTTAAGAAGATTTTCAACAGGGAATTCAGGTTGGGTGGGAACAAACCCAAAGTGCCCGTTGAAAAGATCGAATTTTCGGGATACGGCGCTTCGATGTTCAGTAACTGGCTGGATGGAGGCGCCGCGATTGCCGAAGTAAGCCAGACGCTTTTTGAGGTGCTCGTCGGACGCTGTGCTCATGAAGTTGTGCAAGTACGCAGCATTCTTTATCCGTGGGGCGTGCACGTTGTGCGCACGATTACGCTACTGCGATCGGCAAACGGCTACGTCTTTCGATCCGATTCAGGATGGAAAGCGGAGAGTGATGGCTTCTTCGATTTTGCCTACAAGATCAATTTCGAAAACCCTCCCGATATACCGGTCGCCAATCCCTATGAAGTCCATCATGACATCGTGAAGGGAATTTCGAACGTTCGCGAGATCAAAGATTACGCAGCAGCGAGTCCATTCAAGTCGTCTTTCAAACTAAACGATCCCAACCTGCCATCAGAGGTGAAGGGATTGTCACTCGCACAATGGAAAGCTCTGTATCAGGGCAAGACTATTCCTAACAAAGACTTCGTGCTTGACGTCGAGATGCAGGCAGTTGTGTTCGATGCAGACGTACATTTGAACGACGTGACGTTGGGTGGCGTTGTAGATCCCGTCTATGGCGACTTCAAAGTCCAATCACGAAAGATGTTGGGATACGTTCAGCTTGCCCCCGCTGCGATCTTAGTCCCTACCCAGGTTTTCGCAGCACTACTCGACTTCCAGGGCGGCACTCTGGGTGGCCCGGTTGATTGCGTTATCGACATCGCAAAGTCCAACCAGAGGATGCGGCTCGCACGCGTGGACGTGAGCGCTGCCAAAGATGGAGCAAAGGACATTTTTGTCAGTACTGCGCGTGGCTCGTTGATTCTTCCGCCCGATGGTTCGTGGTCTGTAGTCAAACAACAAACGGACACGAAGGATGTCAAGCTTATTGAGGAAGGAAAGAGTGTGCCGTTGATCAAGCGAAACGGCGTGAATACTTATCGAGTTGCGGAGCCGAAAGACATCGCGCAGCCTTCGACCAATTCCACTTACGGTGTGGTGCAATCAACCGGCACGCAGAAGCTCTTGTTCGACAGGCCGCAGTTCACACCAAACGACAAGAAACTGAAGAGCGCTCAAACGTATTTTGCAGATGCGTACAAACTGCTCAACTCAAAGGGTGTGTTTCCCAACGTTGCCAACGCGCTCGGGCTGACCAATGCCGAAAGGGAAGTTGAGATCCTTGGCGAAGGCCTGATGCGGATGACTGACCGGAACATCAACGTTAGCAGTTTGTTGCCGGCAAACTATCAGTATGCCTTTGTGAATGAGCCGGGCATTCTGAAGATTTATGCGGAATACTCGAGCACCGGCGGGGACGACGGCGATCTAAGACTTGGAATCAATTCGCTGGCCGGCGCGGCCGACAAGTGGAAGGCCCAACTGTCGAATATCAAAGTCGTCGTTGATCTGGGACCATTCGAGCGCCTGATGTGGGTTGATGGAAACTTCAACGCTTCGAGTGGGTTAAATCCAAAATATGACCAGCCGTTTCTGCAGTTTGGGCCAATGCTCGATAAGGCCAAAGACATTCTGCGAATCCTGGCCGCATTATCCGGAGACGACTTCGACGACGGTATGAACGTCGGCATGACTAATTCTGCCGATAGTTGGGAATACAAATTCAACTGCTCGCAGGAAATTCCCGTCATCAAGTTTCCTTCCCCTTTGTTACTCTCAGCCAATCCCAATCCGCCGTTGAAATTGGAAGCCGGACTCAAGGTGGGTTTCTATTTCAATGAAGTCATTGCTATCCCGACTGATTTAAAACAACTGGTCCCAGCCTGCGGAGCATATGTCGACTTCTACGGGCGCATTCAAGTGATGTGCTTAACGATCTCGATCGCAAGTGTCTACGCGGTGGGCCAGGTAAATCTCGGAATCGCAGCAGATTCTAAAGCAGGAATCGTGTTGCGCATGAAGTTTGGATTCGGCGTCGAGATCGTGGTGGGCTTGCCGGTCGTGGGCAACGTTTCAGTGCTCTACATGATCGAGATCGAAATCACCATCGCCTCAACCTCGATCAAGGTTGGAGCTTTCATGCTCTTCCGCGGGCACGCGGAGATTTGCGGCGGCCTGGTGGGTGTGACTATTCAGATCGAGGCGGGGGGCGCGGTTGAACGTAGCGGAGACGAAACGAATTGCATCGCGCAGGTGACGTTCTCCATCGATATCCAGATTTTGTGGGTAATTGATATTTCGTTCGAGGATAGCTGGCAGGAGTCGCGGCAGATCTCTTAAACAAGAACCAGAATGGCTTTAGCACTGGAAAAACTTCGCATCTTTGCTTTCCCGCAACGCGTGGGCGGCGCTCAGTTGGACGAGTTGGAGGTGAACGTCCTCTTGTTGCCGACGCAGCGACTCCTCAACATCCAGGATCCATTCAACAGTCAACTAGATCCAGGTAACACCGTTCAACTACCGCGCTTCATCAAGGCAAACCTTGAGTTGTCTGCGACCACTATTAGAGGAGCGAGCAGTTATCCATTTTCGAGTGCTGCGGTTTTGGCCGGCGAAGGCGTGACGACCGACACGGTGACAACCAACTTGCAATTTCCCGCCAACTTGCCGGTCCTGTACGAAGCATTACTGGCGCAGTTCGAGCTTGATCCCGATAATTCAGTTCATACCAAAGGTGCTGATGTTGCCAAACCCGATAGCGACGGCATTCGCAAATACCTGCCGAAGTCTTATCGCGCTGCTTTCAACTTCACCACGCCACGCACCGATTTCGCCAGGACTGACGACAGTTATCAGTGCGCTTTCAAGAATCCGGTATATGATTCGGCCTTCAAACAAAGCACGAACTTCGTCACCTGGGGACGCATCATTTCGTTTTGCTTGCGCCAGCCATTGCTTGCCGAAGCGCTCGGTTTGATTCACAAACTCAAATTGAACCTACCGGCGGCGAACTATTTCCAAAACGGTGGTTGGATTTACTTCAATCTGACTTCGTCGCTCAACGAATTCGATATAACCAACGCAGCTACCGAGCTGAGACTCTACGCCGCGCGTATTCCCGAGATCTCTGTGGCGAGACAAGTATTCGCGTCGATGTTATTTCCAGTTGTGACTGGACCAGCATTGCCGAATGGTCAGTACGACGTGTTGCTTCCCGAAACAGCTGACTACGACGACGGCTTCGCGAAAATTGTTCACGCGTTCCAACCGGTTAGCGCCAACTTACTGAGCGAGGAGCCGGATGGCATTCACGTTCAAAAGGACGCAGGCATTCGTTTAGGTTGGGACGATGAGCAACTGCTGATTTGGCAAAACCGGCAAAGACTGGCCGATCCCACAACGGGTGCGCGTATTGATGCGCCTCTCGGCGTTTTTAGTTATCGCGTTGATGTAAGAGAGAAGACGGTTCCGGCCTCGGCATGGGCATCGCTGGTTCGGATACGCAATCGGCAGGATCTAACCCTCGGTGGTGAACAGATAACGCCCGCACAAACTGAGCAGGAGACTGGCGTCCAGGTCTATCCAACAAAACTGAACGCGGATCCGGCGACGTTCTACTGGCTGCCGAGTTACTTTTCACAGTGGTTTGGCCGATCACTCGTTTGTCCGGATGAAAAAGCGGCGGAGTTGGACGCGACCGGCTCGCTGGAAGATCCCGGTAATTTTAGTTCCAGCAAGATTCCAGCGACCGGACAAACAGTCGGTTTGTATGAACCGTTGCTGCCACACGATCCTGAGCTGAAGTACGGGACGCAGTATGAATTTCGCGTTCGTATGGCCGACCTTACGGGCGGCGGTCCAAACCTTGATGAGGATGAACTAAATGACGCGCCCGCAAATAGCGCGTTCATCCGTTTTAAGCGATTTATTGCGCCGAAGCAGCTAACACTCAAACCTAATACACCGCAATCCAATCCGAATTCGCAAACTGCAGTCTTGCTCCAGGGAACGTCGTTCGACGTTTTCCGGCCCCGCCTCGGTTACCCGGCGTTGTTGTTCACCGAGATGGACACCGATGACGCATTTCAAAAACTCAAGGACGATCGTGATTTTCTACACACGGGTAAGGTCGGACTGGAAAAAATTAAAGAACAACGCGACGTCAGTTATTTCGATCCGGATGTCACTCAGATACTAATCTCAGTCGAACTGAAGACATTGCTGCTCGACAACGACGCCTCCTTCGACCAGAGCGAGGCTTATATTCCGCTTTATACAACCTTCCGGAACATGCCAAACGATCCGGAGGCCGCGTTCACTATCGAACTTGAATATCGCGATGCGAACGTGATCGACTTCGGCAACAGCATTGATCTCGGCGATCTCAATCTTTCGCAGACAGACATCGACGACAATCCCGAAATCGTGTTGCCGCGCTCGCGCGACATTCGCATTACGTTGTATCCGGTCTGCCCGGATAAGCCGGCGAAGCCCTCTTACTTTGGATTTAAGAAGACGAAATTTGGCGACAAAATTATTAGAACGGGCGAGCCGATCCAGTTCTTTGTTCGCGAAGATGCTGAGAATGAGATCGATTTCTTCAAGACCGATCTCGAATCAAATCAACTTCAAGCGATCTACCTGCGACCTGACGAACATCAGGTGATTCGTCCGCTGTCGTTCATCGCCGATGTAGTCGAGGGCAAGGAACTCGAGCAATCAACCCTGATGCAACGCCTGGCCACGCAAGTCAATGTCGACTACAAGGGCATGACCCTGATGGGAAAACCGGGCGAACGGATCCAGTTTGGTTGTAGCAATCGTTTGCGTCACACACTTGCGCCCGACGGTTCCTCGTTGACTTTCTCGACCAAAGACGATCTCGTCAACCACTGGTTGAGCGTATTGTCGTTTGAAATTCAACGCGACTGGACCTGGGATGGATTAAGCCAGACTGGCGTGACAATTGATCGGGAAAAGCAATTTACCGGCGAAGGGGTAAGTAAAGAATCTGCCCAAGTCGGCAGCGTTCGTTTGATCAAGACCGCAACGCGAATTGCCACCACGAAACCCGATCGCAGTTACACACGGATCGTGTTTGTTGATGCGGTGGAACCAAAGAAGGACATTACTAAACCTGCCCTGCATCAATTTCCGAACACGATTGACTTGTCATACCTCGTTAAGCCGCATTTCATCAACAGCGTTGCGCCTGCCGCCAGTGACGAAGAATCGGTGGAACGTGAATGTCTCTTGCCGGTGACTAACGTTCCCAAACAAGTGCCAAAAATCGTCGCTGCCGGCATCGCGCTTTCGCCTTATCAACACAATCCCAGGTATTCGGAGACTGTGGTCCGTGAACGTTATCTGTGGTTCGAATTTGAAGAACCCATCGCGGATCCGAACGACACTTATTTCGCGCGGGTGTTGAACTATGCGCCCGATCCCTTGTTGACGTTTCCGAATCCCGATCAGGTTGAAATCATACCGGAAGATCCACCGTTGGCGATTTCACCTGAGCTGGTCCGCGTCGTCACTGGCGATTCAATTAACGACAACGCCGGTATCGATGCGATGCAGATGATGACAGCGGAGACACCTGATCCGGGGCAACCGCTCGTGAAGTTGTCGCCGGTGCACTACCTGCTGCCGTTACCGCCGGGTCTCCACAACGAATCCAATGACTTGTTTGGCTTCTTTACTTATGAGCTGCGCGTGGGTCACACCGATCGGATCTGGAGCACAGCGCAGGGACGATTCGGCCATCCCACACGCGTGAGTGGCGTTCAGCATCCGGCGCCTCCGCTGAAATGCCTGGTTGATCGAACGCCGAAGGGAATCACCGTCACTGCCCAATACGCGACTGCAGTGTTCAGCGGCAAGAACGTGACCTCGAAACCACCGAAGACAGAGATCTGGTGCATGCTTTATGCGCAGATCAAACAGGCGGATGGCGATAAGTACCGTAACATTCTCTTATCGGAACTCAAGCTCGACCTGGTCCAACCCAAGTCTGACCCCAATAAGCTCTTATTGACGACCATGGTTGGATTTAACCTCGACGCTCCTGCCAGCGGTGTTAACGGTTGGACCGAAGCCCAAATCAAACAAATACTGGCCGACTTCCGGTTGGCCCGAACTTCTGGTTTGAGCGTCCTGGCGGTCGAAATGATGCCGCGCTACGACCAGTACTTTCTCTTTAGCAATGTTGATCCCGACACGTCAGTTCGACCCCTCTCTCAACAACTGGGCCAATACCGCATCTTGCGCACTTCTCGCCTCGTTGCCGCTCCGGAAATTTGTTAGCAAGCTTCTCCAGACAACCCCAGCTTCACTTGGCAACTATTTCTGGACAACGCGTTTGTCTGACAGGTAGACCGAAGCAAAGACTATGCATATAGTGTAGTGGAGCGAGTCAAATAGTCGCAGCAAGCACCGAATCAACCCATCTCGTTTTTTCGTTCGACTGATCGATGATTCCTGAAGCCATAGCGCACTATCAGATAATCAAAAAGTTAGGCGCAGGAGGCATGGGTGAAGTCTACCTGGCGCAGGATACGAAACTCGATCGTAAGGTCGCGATCAAACTCATTCGCGCTGACTCTCTGACAAACGAAAATCTCAAACACCGATTAGTAAGAGAAGCCCAATCCGCCGCAAAGCTGGACCATCCCAACATCTGTGCCATCTACGATGTTAACGAAGCAGGCTCATTCACCTTCATCGTGATGCAATACATTGAAGGTGAAACACTCGCGGAGTGTATGGAACGCGAGCCGCTCAGTCTCAGTACTGCGTTGACTGTGGCGGAGCAGGCGGCGGAGGGGCTGGCCGAGGCCCACGCGCGTGGGATTGTTCACCGCGACATCAAACCGCAAAACATGATGCTCACGCAGCGCGGGCAGCTGAAGATCCTCGACTTTGGTCTCGCCAAGCAAATGCTCTCCAGCGACTCAGTAGATGATGAGGCGTCCACAGTGATGCTCTTGAGTAAGCCTGGTCATGTGATCGGCACGATGCCTTACATGTCGCCGGAGCAGGTTCAAGGTGAGCCACTCGGTCCGTCCAGTGACATTTTTAGTCTCGGAATCGTTTTGTATGAGATGCTGGCTGGAAAGCACCCGTTCAAAGATCAGAGCGCCGCCCTCACCATGTCGCGCATATTGCTCGGTGAACCCACTCCGACGGAACAATTTAAAACTCAAGTTTCGCCCGCCTTGAAAACTCTCCTGGAAAAGATGCTTCGGAAGGACAAGGCAGCGCGATATCAAAATGCCGAGAGTTTCCTCACGGACCTGAGACAACTGCCGTCGCCGCATGCTGCTGACAACACGCAAACGGAAATCCTCGATATCACGCCGCGCAGAAATGTACTCGACAGCATTTTTAGCAAGTCAACGATCGGTAAATGGGCGCTCATTGCCTGTGCCCTCATACTAGTCGTCGCAGTAATTGCGATCAGCGCATATTTTTCGATACCACGCTCAGAGTCTTTAGCGATCCTGCCGTTCACCTACGCTTCCAGCGATCCCGAACTCATGGCTAACCCCGATCGCGAGTACATCAGCGACGGCATGACTGAAAGCATCATCAACAACCTCTCCCAGTTGACTAACTTGAAAGTAATCGCGCGTAGTTCGGTCTTTCGCTACAAAGGCAAGGATCTCGATGTTCAGGCGATCGGACGTGAGTTGAACGTGCGTTCATTGGTGATTGGACGAGTCAAACAGGATGGCGACCAGTTAAGAATCGCTGTTGAGCTGATGGATGTACAAGGAAACCGCTCAATCTGGGGCGACACATATGAGCGAAAAACTAGAGACATTCTGAGCGTTCAAAAAGAGATCGCCAGAAATATTTCTGAAAAATTGCGGCTGAAACTGACCGGAGCCGATCAAACGCAGCTAACTAAAGCTTACACGGAAAATGGTGACGCCTACCAGGCGTATTTAAAGGGACGTTATTACTGGAACAAGCGGACCGATGAAGGTTTCAAAAGAGCGATCGGTTTTTTTCAGGAAGCGATAGACAAGGATCCGAACTATTCGTTGGCCTATACTGGCCTGGCCGATTGCTACACTCTGCGAAGTGACTATGGCTTTCTCCCGTCGCAGGAAGGATATGCTCTGGCTAAAGGCGCGGTAACCCTGGCGCTGAAATATGACGATAGTCTCGCGGAAGCACACACGTCATTAGCCTCTGTCAAAACTGCTATGGATTGGGACTGGCAGGGAGCGGAGAATGAGTATCGCCGGGCAATCGAGTTGAATCCAAATTATGCGACGGCACATCATTGGTATGGAGTGCAGTTGATGCTTCAAGGGCGAATGGATCAGGCACTCGATGAACTCAGGACAGCGCAACAACTGGATCCCCTTTCGCTCGGAATCAATAAAGATCTTGCAGTCGCCCTGATTTATGCTCGAGATTACGATCGAGCGTTACAACAGTGCCGGAAAACTCTTGAAATTGAGCCGGCCTTTTGGGTGATGTCTACTTACATGGCTCAAATCTATGAGCTACAACAAAAATATACGGAGGCCACTGCCGAACTGGAAAGAGCACACGCCGCCGCTCCCCAGGATGGAGAAGTTGCTTACGGATTGGGCCAGGCTTACGTACTGAACGGAAAGAAAAACGAGGCGCTGAAGATCCTGAGTGAGTTGCAGCAGCCAGGGAGTGCGTTTCTCCCCAAGGAAGCAGCTTACCTTTATTCACTGCTTGGTGAAAAAGAGCAGGCGGTTGCGATCCTCCAGAAGGCTGCTGAGAGCCATATCATGTCGGTTGCGGAACTGAAGATGGATCCACGTCTTACTGAGTTGCGTAAGGACGCCCGTGTCAGTGAGATCCTCCGGAAGATTGGACTGTCGTAGTGAGAAAATTGAAGACCGCGAACGTGAATAGTGAAACTGATCACGCTCGCGGTCCTGAATAGGGGAATGCTTTAGCTTAGGTTGCTGAAGCTATCTCTTTTTGGCTGCCGGCTTCTTGGCTGCTTTTTTGGGAGCGGCTTTCTTCTTGGACTTCTTCTTGGTCGTGGGTTCGCCGCCTTTTAGTGATCCTGCCATGTCCTTTTCCTTTCTGTTAAGAGTTACTGGTCTCGCATTCTTACCGCGCTGGGCCGACCAGTTCGGACCTGCGCAGTGTATATAAGTTTGTTTTGAGGTTGTCAATAACTTCATTGAACTGCGTTTAGTTGATGGCAACAGCTAATGAAGAACTAACAGCACGTAACACTGCGATCGTACGCGGCCTCGACTTTATTTATCGCTTCGGCACTACGCAAAACTGCTTTGCCAACTATGGCAGCTTTCTGATCTGCTGCTTCGCGCTTGTGGCTGCTACTTCCCGCGATGCGAAACTGCGGTGGCTGGGACGCGACCGCGCCAAACAACTCTTACGCCGATGGTCAGATATGCATCCGTTCATGCCCGCCGATGCGAGTTCAGATCTGCTGCACGAGTTTGTGCTCGTCCAATATGCGCAACGCCGCATTGGCTTGCGCGATCCGGCGGTTGCGCTTGCTGTAAGACTCACGGCGCGCAACTTTTCAGCCTTAGATCTACTCGGCTTTGATCCTCGCAAAGAGCCGCCACCTTATGATCTGCCTTATCCCTGCGATTGCACGTTCCAGAATCCGCGCGGACGCAAGGCCTGTAAGCAATGCAAGCGCCGCTTGCGAATCCGCACCCGCTATAAAGTATGGATGGAAGCGCTGGCCAATACATATGTGGCGGAACGATCCGGAGTGGTTTTTGGAGCCGGATATGAAGACGTGCTGAAGTGGTTACCAGTCATGCGACCATATCCCACTGATGAAGATGGCGACGAGGTTCTTCGAGACGCGATCTACGCAGTAACACACATCGTCTACACGCTGAACGACTACGGCACTTATCGGGTGGCGCGCCGGTGGCTGCCGAGCGAGTTTGCTTTCTTGAAAGCGAATGTGGCGAGCGCCTGTAGCCGAAGGGATCCTGAAATATTAGGCGAGTTGCTTGATTCGCTGAAAGCCCTGGGTTTGGGAGTCAATGATCCTCTAATAAAGCGCGGCGCCAAATACTTGCTGGCGGACCAAAACGAGGACGGTAGTTGGGGTGACGCGAGTGAGGACAATGTGCGAACGCGTTGTCACACAACCTGGACAGCGATCGACGGCCTACGTACTTATGCCTGGCGTGGCGAGCGCTTGATCCGCCCTGCCATAAAGTCGCTACTGAATCGATGGTCCATTACCCGCAGTTGAAATTATTCATGATGTTGTCTTTTTTCCATCTGCCCCAGTAGAGGCGGGATATTTCCTGGGCAATGCGACAGGTAGTAAACTGTTTATCGCCAAAATCGGCGTTGCTCAAAACGACAATACCGAGACTCTCCAGCTTTTTCGGGTCGACCCTCTTACCCGGCTTCGGCACGGGCCATCGTGAGCCGCGTGCGAAATAGTTGCGCCAGCCTAACCATTCGCCGCGATGATATTCAGCCCGAGTTTCATAGGTTGTAGTAAGTGGTCCATTATTAGTCTCGACTGTCTTTTTGTATTTATCGTGACGCAGATTCCAGCCGGCGCCATAGTTCACGTGCTTGCCTTTTTTGGTGAGGACCGGCGACCATAGAATCTCCCGAAAGTTGAACCCTTCGCCGAATTTCCTGGCCTGTTCAGGAAAGCACAATCCGATTAGATCGAGCAGGCTCAGGCTCAATTCCCAACGTAACAAGTCTTTTATTGTCGAGTGAACATTGCCATCGCCGGTGATGTAGTTCAGCCGAGTGTATCCCACAGGTACAAAACGACCATCCACGCGGTTGTAGCACTTAGCGTGATTGACAATCTGTCGAGCGTCTGGACTGAACCGAGAAGCCTCATCAAACACATAAGTGTCTTTCATCTCCATATCTTTAAATAACATCGAACCAAGATGCTCACTAAGCCGCTGGCCGGTCACTTTTCTCACCACCTCTGCGAGCACAACATAGCCTGAGTTCGAATATTCAAATTCAATGTCAGGAGCGCGCGGCAACAGTTTCTGTGTCGCAATCCATTGCATCACATCTTTGTTTGTTATTTCTCTTTTTCTTCTAAGCTCCATTTGTGGATACCAGTGATCCGCTTTCGCGAGAGCTCGGTCGTACCAATCTTCAGCAGCTCGTCTCGAGGCTACGTAGATGTCGGTGTAAGAGGGCAACGCGGAAGTGTGGTGGAGCAGGTCCTCGATCGTTATGGAGTCCGCGTAACGTGGAAGTCTTTTGAAGAACTTGGACAGGTGATCGTTGAGGTCGATCTGCTTGTTCATAACGAGATTGAGAATTGCCAGGGCAGTAAATTGCTTGGACAAAGATCCGAGATCGAAAACGGTGTCAGGCGTTATTCTTGCTCCCGTCTCGAGGTTTGCATATCCGTAACAGTTAAGGTGAACGAGCTGCTGATTCACTCTGACGGCCACCGCTACACCGGGGAAGCGATCACGATCATGTGGGTTGATTATCTTGGTGACGATCTCGTCAATCAGCGGCTCGCACGGCCAGAACTTTGGGTCGACGTGAAAGAATTTGAACAGATCCTGCTTTTTTTCTCTGCCGTCTTTTCTCGAAGCCATTGGCGCCTCCGGGAAGGGGGATTGAATGCAGCGACTGCGACTGCATACTAAGACAGGCGCGCGGGTCAATCAAAGCAGACCTGGCGATGGATGTGGCTGTGGTACGAAGAATCTGCGATGCGAGTAAATCCCTATTAAGCCAGCTTCTTAATCAAGGTCTGACCGAACTTAAGGCCCCACTCTCGGACAGTCTCATAGCTAAGGGAGACCCCGCGCATCGCCAACATTTCTTCCGCATCACGGAAGCTCATGGCGAAGCGAAAATAACCAAACGCAATGACTGATGATCTCGGTAGGGAAGCGATGACGATGGTAAAGAGAAACGGAGACGTGCATTAGTGCAGTATGCAACAGGAAACTTCCTATTACATCTTCAGCTATTAACCTGACAATACCAGGTCGCGCGTTGGAATCGCGCGCCCTGACCACTCAAAATCAGCAGATCGCGCCCCTCATTGTAAGCAACGTCTGCCAGTAGACACAGTCGGGATGCAGACAAATTTTAAAGCAATGTTAGCACCAATATAGCGACACGGAACTAGCCATGTTCCTCACGAAAGGTAGTACTACATGGATATACGTGTACGACGAGTCATCGAGGAGTTGTGTAAAGATCTCACCTGCGACGCCGATCTGAAAACACTTGCCAACTCAGTTAATCTCTCGTCTTCGCGACTGCGTCATTTATTCAAAGACGAAACTGGTTTAACGCCGGCGCAATATCTCAAACGCCTGCGTCTCGAACGTGCGCGCGAGTTGATGGAAGATTCGTTTCTGCGCCTCAAAGAAGTGATGCCGCAAGTAGGCATCAGCGATGAAAGTCATTTTGTAAAAGACTTCAAGAAGAAGCATGGCTTGCCGCCGATCAAGTATAGACACCGCAGTGCCAGAGTTCGTGATTCGTAGTCGCAAATCTTTTGTGACGGATAGCCATCCCGGCCAATTAATAGCAAACAGTGCAAACTAAATTCTGTTGCCGGTTGGTGTTTCGCCCTATAGAGTGCACGTTGTTGCGGCCCTCAAGGATTAAGTGCCTCGTTCTCACCCTCACGGGGAGGAACGATCAACTCTAATACTCTTTTATCGCTTCACGCCGAGATGAAGCCTTCTCGGGGTGATAGAAGAGTCTCAATCCCGCCAGGAGCCTCAAATAAGAACGTAAGTGCACGGACTTCTCACTGCATTCACTCGAAGCTCGCTTTGAGATGCAGTACCAGCAAAGAAATATTTAATTGACGACGGCGGTGGTGGCTACGGCTATTACGGCGTAGTTGGGATAACTATGGCTACGGTTCCGGTTTTGTAGGCCTCAACCAGGCAGCCAGTGATCAATCGGGCGCGATGCTCGACGATGGCAGCTAAACCGACGGTTCTTCCGGGGGGATTTTCTGCCTATACCGATCCGAACGATCCACACTGTCAACTGGGACGGGACGGCCGGACTGTCCATGCGCCACTTCGCGGAGCACGATCTGCCGGCGTTAAGTTTTCAACCCACCTGCGGTAGCAGGTGAGTCAACGCTCAACTTAGAAGTAAGCATACATGCGAAATCGCTGACTCACGCGCTACCGCAGGTAGCCCAAGTTTAAATTTCGAAAGGACTCTTAAAGTCATGAACTCTCAAGCAATGGATTTCTCACTGCATGCGCTCGAGGCGCGCTTTGAAATGCAGTTCTACAATGAGGACACAATCGGTGACGGCGGTGGCGGTGGCGGTGGCGATTACGGCTACTACGGCGATAGCTGGGGTAACTACGGTGCCGGTAACGGCTACGTAGGCGTCTATCAAACTGCCAGCGACGGCTCGGGCGCCATGCTCGACGATGGCACTTTCACCGACGGCTCTTCGGGTGCGTTCCCAACCTACACCGACCCGCACATCTGTCTGGCTGATCCGAACTTCTACGGCTGTCCACAACCGCAACGATCGTTGTGCCGTATCTGTCGTTGTTAGGACATTGATTAACTAAGGGTTGACCGTGCGATGTGCGTGTCAACCCATAGTCTTTTTAGGATTGCTCGAAATCAAGAGAGATTAATGCACGTGCTTGAACTGGAGTCAGCTACCACTAACACATTGCCGAAACTCAAAACGGGCCTGCGGATAGCGCCGTTTCACGATGGGTCAGCAGCGGGTGAACGTTATCTCGTTGAGGTTGGCGAAACGTGTTTCGTCGCCAGCAAAAACATGCGCGACGTGTTGACAGCGCTTGAAGATGGACCGGAGACGCTCGAAGAACTCGCTGCGATCTATGAGGAGCAGACCAGAGCGTCGATCACGACTGAAGTGCTTGCTGACGTCGTTGCGAACCGCATCCCGGATTCGCTTTTCGATCACACACCGGAACCAAAGAACAAACGTCCGTTTATCTTCAGCTTCAATCTTCTTTCGGAGCAAACGATCCGACCGATTTCGGATCGGCTGAAAGTTCTTTATGCGAAGCCGGTAGTTCTAATTGTTTGCGCAGCGTTTGTGGTGGCTGAGTATTTTGTGTTCACACATTCACTGCGGGCGATACGCCATTCGTTCAGTCTTCGGGATTTAGTGCTTTCTTACATCGCCCTCGCGGCCGTCACGCTCTTTCATGAGCTCGGACACGCGTCGGCGTGCCGGCGTTTCGAGTGTCCGCATGGCGACATTGGCTTCGCGCTCTATTTCATCTATCCGGCTTTCTACACGGATGTGACGAAGGCTTGGCGTCTGCCGCGACTCAAACGCGCGGTGGTTGACCTCGGCGGCGTCTACTTTCAAGCCATGATCTTCATTGTGCTGACGCCTTACGTGATGCTCACACATGATCTCTTCACGCTGCGTCTACTGTGGGTAATGAATTTTATGATGTTCTTCACGCTCAATCCGATCTTCAAGATGGACGGCTATTGGTTGTTGTCGGATTTGAGCGGGCTGAGCAACCTGCACGAACAAATGCGTGACGCGTGGGTCAAGATCGGGAGAAAGGTGTTTCGGCGTCCGGCAGTTGAGCCGGCAGCGCTACAGTCGCAGGGCGCGCGTCTCAAGGTGCTCTATGTTTACGGCGTGCTTGCGGTGCTCTACTACGCGTACATCATCGAGTTTGTTTACGGATCGATTGGCTCCGTGCTGGTCCATTACCCGCAACGTGTGGGTTACCTGATTACAGTGCTTCAAAAGGCGTTTCACGACGGTGCCATCGAAGCCACGGTTTTCTTCGCTTTGAGACTGGTGCGCGAGACCGTCTGGCCGGTGATTCTGAGTGTGATGATCTGCTTCATGGCTTACCGGCTATGCCGGTTCTTGTACCGGACGCTATTCGGGGTAATGGCGGGCTTTGAGGTGACGATATCGATGCCGCGCTGGGTGTACGCGCTTGAAGACGCCATCTCGGGATGGAAAGCGCGGAGATGATTGTTTTATGACATCGCTTTATAAAAACTTTCGTGAGTCGATTGCCGCACGACTTCGCATGCACTTCAGAGACAAGGAGCAGCTCGAAGATATCGCTTACGCGATGGTCCAGATGCTCAAACTGCCGTTGCAACAAGCTCGCGATCTCGCGCGTGAAGGCGTGAAGCAACGCACACGGATCAACAAGCTCCCGCAAGTAAAAAACTCTTCGCGTGCGATCGCTGCGTTACGCGGCCTAAACATTCCGCTCGATGTCCCGGAAGCGTTGCGCGCGCTCGATACGCACGCCGGAAGTTCGTATCTGCTCGCACTGCCGTTTAGTGGCTCAGCGATGTCACTCATCGCTCACCTTTCCCGTGACACGAATCGCCGCTTTTGCATCATCGATACACGTTTCACACGTTACTACTTCCATCAATTTCTCGTCGCTCCGGAAACCCATGAGCGCGTGCAACTGATCGCGCCTGCCGCAATGCTCCGACAGCACCGCGCGGCGACAGATCATGCCGTGACCTATGTGACATTCCCGGATCTGGAGAGCACCAGTCTCGATACGGCGCGCCGGGTTCGCTTCCTCGGTGAGGATTATCAATTCTCGACACTCGAGCCATTGCTGTTCTTCCGCGGACTCGCGCCGCTCTTCACGTTCGCTGCGAGCTCGGGCGAAATCAAACTGGTTGCTTACGAGTCGCCGAAACTGAACGCAGTAACTGAAGCTGATATGGATGCGTTGCTGTCGTGGCTGGCACAGAACATGGAGCAGGTTTTCCGCGAAGTCCCGGCGGATGTTCTCTCCTGGTCCGAGACGCTGATGCTCGCCTACAGCATGAAAGCAACCACGACGGTGATGAAGCTGAAAATGGTCGAGGGTTATGTGCGCGCGTGGAAGTCCGCCGATCCGAATTTCAAAGACTCCACGTTCGCGCGTTCGATCGTCGAATTGCAGAAAGTGCAGGAGACGATCGACAAAGAACGTTTAGCTGCAACCAGCAGTTAAATTGACTTGGATGGGGTACCGACCCGATCCCGTAGGGTAATAAGTGATGAAACACAGAATCCAAAGGCTCTATCGTTCTCGTCTTACGCATGGCGTTATGCAGGCGACCGCTCCTGTTGGCTCACGCGTGCTTGCGAGAGTGGCCGATGCGTATGAGTATCTCAACACCGACGAAACCGAGGAGCTCAAGCGCAACTTCTCGCTCGCGTTCCCACATTTCTCCGAGCGCGAAGTGCGCGAACTCATTCTCAAGTACCGGCGCTCGAGTTTCGAGAGTGAGTACGAGCGCAAACAGTTAGACATGATGCCGCCTGCGCAACTGCGAGACTTTTGCATGAAGCGCGTCGAGATCGAAGGTGTTGAGCACTTCCGCGCCGCGGTGGAGAATCCTGAACCCGTGGTGCTGTTCACACCGCACTACGGTAGTTTTTCCATCGGCACGATGCGAGCGGCAATGGACATAGCGCCGCACAAGCAATTCAGCATCTTCTACGACTCCCCTGAGAAGAACCCCACGACGTACATCTACAAGGGCCTGGTCGATCGTCTTGATGTGGGCACGAAAGTTCTTTATAACGATCGCACTGCCATCCTCGCGGGAGCGCGCGCGCTGAAAAAGGGCGGCGTGCTCGGGATCATGCCGGACGTCTACGAATACAATCTCGGCTTGATGTATGTGCCTTTCTTTGGCGGCCTGACGGTGGCGATGGGTGGTACCGCGTTCTTCGCGTTGAAAGCCAAGGCGCGTTTGCTGCCGGCTTATTGTTGGCGGCGCAGGCCGGGTCATTTCGTCGTGCGCTACGACAAGCCGATTGAGCTGAGCTCGACCGGCAATCTTGCGGAAGACATCTACCACACGACCGTCAGGGTCTTTGCGAACCTCGAAACGCAGTTCGTTGCCGCGCCTGAACACTGGATCTACTGGGACAGGTTCGCGAACCGTATGAGTTATGAGTTCAACGTTAAGCTGCCCCGCGGAAACGAGTCATGGAGCGAGCAGTTCACGAATTTGCGCCGCGCCGTCGCGACGGAACAATCCACGCTCGGCCGTTTTCTGAGTCGCTTCGAAAACAACCTCCATGATGAGGAGGCTCTGGTGGCATCGTTGTAGGGGTGGCTCCTCCATGGCTCCTGCGTGGAAACACACTGCGGTCTGCGACGAAGTAAGGTGGGATTTTGAATGTTGAGAGCGATTGCATTGATGGCGGTTCTTGTACCGAGCAGTCTCGCGGGACGTTGGAATGTTGTTTTTGACATGCCGCGTGACTCCTACGAAATGCCGGTCGAGTTCGTGGTCTCTTCGAGCGGTAAGGTTACCGCCACCGTCCTTGGTCCACTCGGAACGTTTCGCATCAACAGCACGGACGCTCATCTCGACGGCAACAAGCTGATGATCGACGTTGAAACTTCCTACGGCAAGCTCAAAGTCGACGCGACACTTGAAGGCGATCGCCTGCGTGGCAAGTGGTTTCACGATGGCCTGGTCGAGCGGCTCTTTTTCAACGGTGAAGTGCGTGGTCTCCGTAACCGTACTTACGTTTCAAAGCCTCGGCTCGAAGTCTTTGACGCAATGTGGGCGCAGCTTGAACGCGATTTTTACACACCTGATTTCAATGGTGTTAATGTGCGTAGTTTGCGCCGTCGTTACCGCGCTCAAGTCGCGGCAGCACATACTGACGGCGATTTTCTCGCGCTCATGCGCCAGATGCTGGGCGAGTTTCACACGTCGCATCTTGATTTCTTCGCAACTCCACCATGGTCCAAAGAACTGCATCCGGTGCGCGTGACTGACAGTGATGCCTCCGAAGGCATCAACTGGAAACAGCTCTCATCCTCGGTCGGGTATCTGCGCATCGAGAGTTTTGAAGATGGACCAAAAGTCGTCGCGCGTGTTGATCGTGCCTTTGCGGAACTTGGTAAATACCCGGCGCTCGTTGTCGACCTGCGCGCAAATGGCGGCGGCACACTCAGCGCAGCGATGCGGCTTGGGGATTATCTGTTGCCACAAATGCAACCGGTCGGTTATTTCGCCAGTCGCGCTGGTCTAACTCGACACAGCGTCCGATCAATCGATCAGATCGATGCGTCTTCGTTGCCGGTATTTTCCGGTTACGACTCGGAAGATTTCGCGCGCGAGATGATGAGCAAGGGCGTACTGATGCTCGCAACAGGCGGGCGGGCGAAGAGTCCGTATCGCGGTCGCGTGGTGGTCTTGATCGATGAGTATTGTTTTAGCGCGAGCGAGGCGCTGGCGAGTGTTGTCAAAGAGACAGGCGTGGCCATGTTGATTGGACGACGCACGGCGGGCGCGATGTTATCGGCGAGCCCGGTTGCGATTGAAGGTGATTGGACGCTGCTGTTGCCGGTTTGGGATTTCCGAACAGCGAAGGGCGTCAGAGTTGAAGGTCGCGGTGTGGAACCGGAGATCACGGTCAAGTATAGGGATGATAAAGATGCTGATGTCGAGGCTGTTTTGGCGTTTCTTAAACAACATTAGAGCGATGTTCGTGCTGGCGTGTCTGGTGACGGTCGCGCACGCGCAGCAACAGGTGGGCGTCGTGTCGGGGCGTGTTGTGCTTGATGGCAAGACGTCGACGAGCATCGAGGTAGTGTTGCTGACTGAAGGGAACGAACGACGCACTGAGATCGCGAGAACATCCACCGACGCTGAAGGCCGCTTTCGCCTCAACGTTGAAGAAGCTGGTCGCTATCGCGTGATGCCGTTCGCGCCTGCTTATGTATCTTCAAACGAGCAAAGCGTCGCCAAAGTGATCACCGTAGCGCCCGGCGAGGAGATCAAGGACGTGGACTTCGCGCTCGTTCCCGGCGGCGTGATCACAGGTCGCGTGTTGACGCCCGATGGGCGACCAGCGATCGCCGAACGCATCGCGGTGATGCCGGTGGTCCAACAGGGCCAGAGCCGGCCCACGCTCAACCTGCCGAGTGCAATTCTCGAAACAGACGATAGGGGCGTCTATCGCGTCTTCGGTTTGCCTCCGGGCCGGTATCTCGTCAGTGCGGGCACCGGTGGCGAGAGCGCCGCGGCGTACGCTTACAGCCCTCGTTTCTCTTACCCGCGCACGTTTCACCCGAACGTGATCGAGGAAGCGAAGGCGACTGTGGTTGATGTTTCAACCGGTGGTGAAACAGCGAGTGTGGATATCACGTTGTCGCGTCGCGCCGAGAGTTTTACCGCGAGCGGCCGCATCGTTGATGCGCGCAACTCGCAACCGCTGGCGGGCGTGACGTTCGGTTATGCGGCGAGTCGCGAGAACGGAAGAATATCAGGCGCGCCCGTGCGTGATTTACAGACTGACGCCGAAGGTAAATTCGCGATCCCAAAGCTCACGCCCGGACGCTATGTCGTCTTCGTTTCGTCAAACAAAGACACTTCGCTTTACAGCGAGATGCTGCCGTTCGAAGTGACGAAGGGCGATGTAACCGGGTTGGAATTGATCGCGGAGCAGGGTGTGAGCATGAGTGGTACGGTCGTGGTTGAAGGCGCGACTGAGGCGAACGTTCTTAGCAAACTCAGGGGAGTTTCGGTCGGCAACATACTTTATCAACCGGAGATGATTTGGACCGCGCATGAGATGCCGGTCATCAATGCGGATGGAAGCTTCCGGTTCAACGGTTTGCGTCCGGGGAAATTGAGGATCGTTGATAATAAAGCGCAGCGGTTGCCGCGCGGGTTCTCCATTTTGCGCGTCGAGCGTGACGGTGTTGCGCAGCGTGATGGGATTGAGATTCCAAGCGACGGGAGCAACATTACGAATGTCCGTATCGTGATGGCGTATGGCAACGGGATCGTGCGTGGGCAGGTAACGGTTAAGAGTAGCGAGCTGCCGGCTGGGACACCGCTCTTTGTGTTCGCGCGTCGTGCAGACTCATCTTCGATCACGGCGTCAACGCAAACGGATGCGCGTGGAAGCTTCATCCTCGAATGGCTTGCGCCGGGTGAGTATGAGCTTGCAGTTGGTGTACGCGGGCAAAGTGGTATGCGTCTCTCGGCTGCACGCCAAACCGTCCGTGTCTCGAATAACGCAACTGCAGAGGCTACGCTCGTCTTTGAGTCCGCTACTGAACCGTAGTTATTAGGCACAAGAAGGCACAAACAGCACAAATGATTAAAACCTTGAAACTTAGAATGATGGCAAAAAGCTTTTTGTGCTTTCTGTGCCTTTTTTCGGCAATTCAGGTAAGGGCACAGGAGACATCGATTGCGGGGCGAGTCGTCGCGAACAACTTTCCGATCGTCAACGCGCGTGTCATCGCGCGCGCTGCGGGTGGCCCAACGTCGATGCGCATGGCGACGACTGACGAGGATGGAAAGTTTCAACTGACAAATCTCTCGCCCGGAAATTACGTCATACGTGTCGGCGCCGCTGGTTACGTACCCGAGCCCTCGTTCGCCGCAAGTTCCTTTTATCGCCCTGGCGAGAACATCACGATCCGCATGATCAAGGGCGGCGTTATCACCGGCCGCGTGCTCAACCAGAACGGCGAACCAATGGCGTTGGCGCGTGTGCGAAGCGTGCGTGTGAAAGACGAGGAAGGAAACCCCGCGCGCGATGCCAACACCGGACGAGATTGGACCACCGACGATCGCGGCATGTACCGCCTCTACGGACTCGAGCCCGGTGCGTACGTCGTGTCGGCGACGTTCACCAACATGTTTCGCGCCGCGTCGAGTCAAGCGGCGTCGACTTACTATCCATCCGCCACACTCGATGGCGCGACTCTCGTCAACGTCAACGCCGGCAACGAGACAGGCGGCATCGATATCCGCTATCGCGCCGAACGTTCTTACTCCGTGCGCGGCACGATTGCCGGACAGAAAGCGCAAAGCGGCGCGCAAGTTGGTCGCACGGCGATCTCCGTCATGCTCTCACATGCGGGCACCGGCGTCGTCGTCGGTGCTACTACGATCGTCCCCTTGAATGGAAACAACGCTTTCTACTTCGAAGGCGTGGGTGACGGCGTTTACGAAGTGACAGCACAAACTGCATCCGGCACGAGTGACGCGGCAATTGCGCTCCCGCAACTCGTCAACGTGCAGGGTGCGAGTGTGGCTGGCATCGTTCTCACACTCACGCCGATGGGTTCGCTTGCAGGCCGCGTGTTGCTTGAGACAACCGAGCCGATCGAAGCATGCCGTAACGCGACTTCGGGGATGGTCCAGGAAACGCTTGTTATCGCGCGCCGCGAGGCAGCGGCAAACAAGACTCCGTCGCTCGCTTCGCTGTTGCCGGTTGAAGCAAAGCCGGATCAAGGCGGCGAGTTTTTGCTGACTAACATGAACGCGGGCCGGTACGTGTTGGACATCCGACCGCCGAGCAGGTTTTGGTTCGTGCGCGACATTTCATGGGAGAACGTAACGAAGACACCGGCGAGCGAAGTCACGCTTAAGCTCGGTGAGCGCGTGCAGGGCCTGAGGATCAAACTCGCGCAAGGAGCAGGAAGTATCGCAGGGCAGGTTTCGTCTGCAAACGCGGATGCACGACTGCGTGTTTACCTCGTGCCGGCCGAGAAGGAGCACGAGAACAACGCGTTTCGTTATGCAGATACACCGGTGCAGGCTGATGGGTCGTTCTTTTTCTCGAATCTCGCGCCCGGTCGTTACTGGTTACTCGCGCGTGAAGCAGATCCGGCGATAACACGTGCCACTCTTCTTCGTGAAGCAAATAAAGACGGCATGGAAGTGCAGCTCCAGCCATGCCAGAAAGTCATCCACAGATTACACAGATAATCTGTGTGATTTGCGTAATCTGCGGATAAGTCCCTCTCTATATGCAAACACTCTTAGAAACACAAAAAGTCTCAAAGCTTTACCGGATGGGAAGAGTTGAAGTGCCGGCGCTGGTGGATGCTTCGCTAAGCATCGGCGAGCAGGAGTTCGTCACGATTAGCGGCACTTCCGGTTCCGGTAAATCGACGCTGCTGAACATTGTCGGCGGCCTGGACCATCCGAGCGCCGGCGAAGTCATATTCGAGGGCCGCCCGCTCGTTCTCGCAAACAAGAAAAAGATGGCCCAGTATCGTCGCTTCTCGGTGGGAATGATCTTTCAGAACTTCAACCTGATCCCATCAATGACGGCAATCGACAACGTCGCGCTTGCGCTCGCGTTCGGTGGCGTGCGTGGCAGCGAGCGGCGGCGTCGCGCTAACGAACTCCTCACTCGAGTCGGTCTGAAAGAACGTGTCGATCATCGTCCTGCTGAACTCTCCGGCGGCGAACAACAGCGCGTCGCGATCGCTCGCGCACTTGCCAATCGACCGCGTCTCCTGCTCGCAGACGAGCCGAGCGGCAATCTCGATTCGACTCGCGCCGAAGACATCCTCAGCCTGCTGCGCGACATGGTCCAACAAGACGGCCTCACCGTCCTGATGGTTACACACGATCGCGAACTCGGCGCTCGTTTCGCCACTCGCAACATTTCAATGAAAGACGGCCGTATCGATCATGAGTCTACTAGACATTTGCTGGCTCGCTCTGCGTAACCTGCGCCAGTCGAAACTGCGCGCCTCTCTGACCACGTCCGGCGTTGTGATCGGCGTGGCAGTCATCATCAGCATGATTTCGTTCGGCCTCGGATTGCAGCGCGACGCGCTCTCGCGTTTTCAAAACCTCGACGGCTTGAGTGAGATTCACGTCTTCGGCAGCACGCTCTTCAGCCTCGCGGCAAAACAACAACAGGGGAATAGTCGAACGCCACAGGCTGCCACTCAACAAACCGCGGGCGGCGAGTTCGTGCCTGACTACATTCCGGAGCGCGCGCTCGACGATCGCGCGCTCGAAGAGATTGCGCAGATTCCCGGTGTCGTCTACGTCAAACCGCACATCAACTTCTCAGCCTACGCACGCGCGAACAATCGCACGATCATGGATACGTTTCGGGGTGCGCCGGTGCCTGATCCGTCGTCACGTCTGAAGTCGTATGCGGTTGGCCGGATGATTAATAGTCCCGACGTCGATGAAGTTGTCGTGACCCAATCTTTCGTTCGTCGCTTTGGCTATGCGAAGACCGCGGACGCCGTTGGGCAGACAGTCGAAATCATGGATGCGCCGGAAGCTAAAGATGACGCGAAACCGGATGATCTGGTCGTAGCGCGCACGTATCGTATCGTGGGTGTGCTTGCTGAGGATCCGGGCGGAAATCGATTTCGCGGTCTGGCCGCGCCGTCAAATATTTATCTGCCACTCGATGCGGCGCGAAGTTGGAAGGAAGAGCATCCGGATCCTTTGAGTCGCGTCGCATTGCGACTCGCGCAGAAGAACGGCACCGTGAGTCGTAGTCAGAGCGTTGCTTTTACTAGCGCGGTCGTGCGAGTTAACGATCCGGTTCAGATGCAGGCCGTACGCACACGTCTCTCGCAACTCGGTTTTGGCAGCTTCTCGTTTGTCGATGAGTTCAAGCAGATACGCAGCATCTTCCTCATCATCAATTCCGCGTTGGCGCTGCTGGGCGGCATCTCGCTGCTCGTCGCTTCACTCGGCATCACCAATACGATGTTGATGTCGGCGTTCGAACGGACGCGCGAGATCGGCATCATGAAAGCGATTGGCGCAGAAGAGTGGGAGATCAAGCAGATATTTTTTGTCGAGGCGTCGGTAATTGGTCTGGTGGGCGGAATTCTCGGCGCGCTGCTGGCCTGGGGCGTGGACGCGCTCGCAAACCGTCTCGCTTATCGTTTCATTCTTCAGCCACAGGGAGTTGAATACCTGGAGTTCTTCCACTTGCCACCTGCTTTATGGATCTGCGCGGTTGCACTCGCCCTCTTCGTCTCGATGCTCGCCGCGTTCTACCCGACTGCACGCGCCGCACGCGTCGATCCGGTTACCGCTTTGCGTCACGACTGAAACACTCTGACCACAAAAGGCACAAAAGCCCCCGGTCGCGAACGATATTCCGGCGCGAAAGGCTTCGATCGCTCCATAATTGCGTCGAGTTTGGCGCGATAGGCAGCGTGGACTTCGCATACGTGATTAGTGGAGGATTTGGTCGTGGTTTGGTGGTGGTCATCTGGGTTGCCAAATTATGGAAAATGGACAACCTGGATAGTATAAACTTGCCCCGATCAACATTAGATGTGGATGACTTAACCTATGGCTCGCGGCTGGGAAAGCAAGGCGGTTGCCGATCAAATCGAGGAAGGTGAATCACGCCGGCAACAACCTTCCAAAACTGAGGCCACAAACAGTTAGTGGAGTGGGGGGATCAGAGTGAAACACTTAGTGTTGTCCGCGGTTTTGATTGCTTTCGTTGGGGTGACTACGTCAGCCCAGGATGAGAGTTCTGAAAAGAGAAAAGATAAAGAACCAGAATCGAGACCGTTAACAATCATCGGCTCGAGGTCGCGATGGAGTTTGCAGCCAAGAGCTTTGAACCGGAGTCCGACGCCGTTCATCACTTTTCTTGAGTCACCTCCGACCTCAACAAAACTGATATCCCGACAAGAGCACAACACAGTGGATCAACCCGGCGAGAAGCTTGCGGCCGATCAGAGCTTTCATTGGTTAACGGCGATCAAGCAATCTCTGCTATTTCTTGGCGTTCAGCACGGCTATGCTATGACGCAACCGAAAACTCGTAGGGATCTAAAGGGCCCTTTCTTTAAGGACTATGTTCGCTCCGTCAAGTCGCTACACGGTTGGGAAGACGGCGGGCGGTTTTTTACCAACTACGTGGCGCATCCGATGCAAGGATCACTTCTCGGATTTATTCAAATTCAGAACGATCCGAACGGTATGAATTTGTCCTATGACAACTCGAACGCTTATTGGCGTAGCCGTCTCAAGGCCCTGGCCTGGTCAGCAGCCTGGAGCACTCAATTTGAAATCGGCCCAGTCAGTCAGGCGTCAATTGGTAATGTGGGGTTGCACGGGAAACAGACCTACGTCGACTTGGTCGTGACACCTATTGGCGGGTTTGGATTACTGGTCCTGGAAGACTTTCTGGACAAGCACATCATCAGCATGATCGAACGACGCAATTCAAGAAGCTTCTATCTTAAGGTTTCCAGTCGGACGTTCCTTAACCCAACCCGGAGCGTTGCAAATCTACTGCGATTCAAAACGCCATGGTACCGCGACCGCGGACTGCGCTAATTCTGCAGGTTACTGGAACACAATGTCGATATCTCCATTGGAATTCCACGCAACTGTCCTTTTACCACCTTATCGTTGGCGCAACTTTGGCATCGTTAATATCTGCAGACGCGATGACGATTCCCGATCTAAATAGAGCGTCACGTTTCTGTGTGTCTGAAGTATAGAGGCTGGTCGCCTTGGACTGACCTCCAATTCAACACAGTTTCTGACTGCTTCTGCTTTCCTTTGATCAGGAACAATGCAAAGGATATTGCGAGCCCTGAGGATCTCTTTGATTGACATTGAAATCGCTTGCCGGGGAACTTCGTCTAGATTAGCAAACCATCCCTCACCGACCTGTTGTTTGCGGCAGCCCTCATCCAAATGTACAACGATGTAGGGTTCTTCAGTCTCAAAGTCAGCAGGCGGATCGTTGAATGCCAAGTGTCCATTCTCGCCGATGCCGACAAATGCCACGTCGATTTGCTGCTGCGAAATTATTTTACTGACGCGCTTACACTCCTCAATAGCATCCGCACCGTCACCATTAATCAGGTGAAATGCGCGGGGATGTACGCGGTCTATGATTCGCTCTTTCAAGTACCGGCGGAAGCTTGCCGCGTGTGTTTCCGGCAAGGCGACATACTCATCCAAATGGAAGATGACCACCTTGCTCCAGTCAATATCCTTGACCACGAGAGCATCGAGAAATTCGAATTGCGACACGCCAGTAGCAGCAATCAAGTACGCAACATCACGGTCTGCGAGGGATTGTTGGATGAGTTTCGACGCGTCGTTGGCCGCGGCTTGCCCCAGAGCTACCTTAGTATCGAAGACTTCTATGTTCATAAGACTTTGCCCCAAATGTCAGGCCTAGTGAAACCACCTTTTCGCTAACGAGTGACGAGTTCCCACATTCGCGACGCTGCTGATCTTTCAACGGCATCGAGCACTCGCTGGTTTTTCACACCGTCCTCGAAGTTCGGAATGGGCAATCTTTTTTCGGTAAGAGCCTGGAGCAGTTCCAATACGGTATGTGTGAACGTATGTTCGTAGCCAATGATGTGACCGGGCGGCCACCAGCCACATAGAAATGGATGTTGTTTGTCCGTCGCTTGAATTGTTTTGAAGCCGCTATTTGGTCCTTCATCTGAATAGAATTCCAGTTCGTTCATCCGCTCCAGATTGAACGCCAAACTTCCGTTGCTCCCGTTGATTTCAAATCTATTGAAATTCTTGCGGCCTGTCGCGTATCGCGTCGCCTCGATCGTGCCAATCGCTCCATGTTCGAACTTAACCAGTGACAAGGCCGCATCATCAACATCTACGTGAGCCCGGTCGCTGCTGTTGAGTACGGGACGGTCATCAACAAACGTATGAAGCATCGCACTAACCTCCGAGATTTCTCCTACCAGATACCGGGCGAGATCGGTCGAGTGTGAAAAGAGATCGCCCAGCGCTCCCGATCCGGCCTGTGATTTATCAAGCCGCCAGCGAGTCGGAAACTCGGGATTACGCAGCCATTCCTGCAGGTAAGTTGCGCGGTAGTGATAGATGTTGCCAATTTCGCCAGCCTCGATTAGTTGACGAGCGAGTGAAACCGCTGGAGCGCGTCTGTAGTTATGACAGATCATGTGCACGCAACCGTTCTTGTGTGCCGCATCGAGCATCTGCTCAGCTTCAGAAAGGGTATTTGCCAGAGGCTTCTCACAAAAAAGAATTTTTCCGGCCTGTGCGGCCGCGATTGCTATAGGCGCATGCGTATAACCAGGGGAACAAATATCAACGACGTCGACGTCATCGCGCGTTACAACCTCCTGCCAGTTGGTTGAGGAACTCTCCCAGCAAAAACGATCCGCTACTTTCCTGACTTCGCTCTCGTTGCGGCCACAGATCACCTTCAGCACAGGCTCATACGGAACGTCGAAGAAGCTGCGCACCTGTCGCCATGCGTTACTGTGCGCACGTCCCATAAAACCATAACCAATCATCGCAATGTTCAATTTGTGCATTTAAGTAAACTCTACTGCAGTATTCGAGCGATATGATCGGCAGAACGAAATGCGAGGGCCATGATGGTAAGCACCGGATTGAAACCGCCGTTTGTCACATGAAGAGATCCGTCAACCACAAACAGATTGTCATGTGCATGTACTCGTCCCCATTCATCAGTCACTGACGTCTTTGGATCCTTCCCCAT
>Ga0070700_100000112_pt1 | contig 52067 bp, 48 predicted proteins | sample KBSK5101metaG_FD_65456 | JGI IMG/M metagenome (GOLD analysis project Ga0070700, IMG submission 65456) | Corn, switchgrass and miscanthus rhizosphere microbial communities from Kellogg Biological Station, Michigan, USA - KBS K5-10-1 metaG | ecosystem: Host-associated > Plants > Roots >...
GCGTGGAGATCACCCGCGACGCGCTCGGCGGCGCGTTCCTGGCGATGCTGCACGCGCGCGACGCGAACGACTCCGAGGCCGGGAACGGACAGAGAATCCCGAACTCGTCCTACAGCGACGCCGGCGGCGCGCTGCGCTACGTCCGGCCGACGAGCACCGGCGCGTTTCGCGTGGGGCTCGCCGTCAATCGCGCGCGCGACACCGGCGCGCCGGCGGGCGACGCGCTGGTTCAGCCGACGTATTACCCCGAGGAGAATTCCGAACGGCTGACGATCGGGTGGGAGAGCAGGCCGTCGCGCGCGTTCGATTCGCTGGAGCTGACGTTCGGCATCGGCTCCTACGACATCACCACCAACCGCGAGCGGCTGCCGAACCCGGCGACCACGCGCCAGATCACCAGCGCATCCGTCGATTCCGACGATGTCTCGCTCCGCGTCACCGGCACGCGGTTTCTGCGCGGCGGACGTTTCGTCGCCGGCGGCGATTTCAACAGCCGTTTCAACCTGCGCGCGACCGGATTCGTGCAGGCGTTCAATGCCGCCGATTCGCCGACGGCCCGTACGAACGAGGTGTCGATCGATGACGCGTACAAGCGCGACACCGGCTTCTTCGTCCTCTACGATCACAGTCTCGCGTCGAGCATCGTCCTCTCCGGCGGCGCGCGCGTCGATCGCGTCGCGGTGGAGAACCGCGGCGGATTTTTCGGCGACCGCTCGCGCAGCGATACGGCGTTCTCCGGATTCGCCGGCCTCTCCGCGACGCTCGCGCCGGAGCTGACGGCGACGCTGCAGGCCTCGCGCGGCTATCGCGATCCGACGCTTTCGGACCGCTACTTCCGCGGCGTGAGCGGCCGCGGGTTCGTCGTCGGCAATCCCGAACTCGATCCCGAGCGCAGCCTGCAGTTCGACGGCGCGCTGCGCTGGCGCAGCGGCCCGCGCGCGCTCGCGCTCCTCGGATATCACTACCGCATCACCGATCTCGTGGAGCGCTTCCGCGCGGGCAACGATTTCCAGTTCCGCAATCGCGGCGAGGCCGAGGTGAAGGGAGTCGAGCTGGAATTCACCACTCCGCTCGCGCCGCATTTTTCGCTCGAAGCGAATGTGACGCTCGCGCGCGGCGAAGCGCTCGACGACAACCTCGCGCTGGATGACATCCCCGGACCGAACGCCCATCTCGCTGTTCGCTGGGCGGGAAGCCGGGCCACTGCATTCGTGTACGGGTTTGCGTTTGCGGAAGACGACCGGCCCGGTCCGGTGGAGACGCGCCGTCCCGGCTACGCCACCTTCGACGCCGGCTTCACCTGGCAGTTCATCCCCGCGCTCGAGGGACGCGTGTACATCCGCAACCTCGGCGATCGCGTCTATGCCGGCTCGCCCGACGCCAACGCGTCGCTCGCTCCCGGGCGAAGCGTCGCGCTGACACTCGGAGGCCGCCTTTGACAAAAGGCCGTGCTCGTTGGTTCCGCGTTTGCGAGCAGAGCGGTTGGTGTTCAAACGTGTCCAGGAGGGTAAGTTGGTGAAAAACAAACAGTTGGTGTCACGCATCGGCGTGGTGCTGGTCGCGACGGCGCTCGGCGGAGCGTCCGCTTTCGCGGAATCACGTCCATCAAATGAGACGAGAGACCATCGCGGCGAGGGCGGGCGGATCAGCCGCGGCTCGTCGGATGCGCGCTCGAGCGCATCGCGCGGTGACAGTTCGTCAAACGGTTCGCGCCAGCGCGAAGGCGTGATCGAGCGCCGCTCGCAGCGGAGAGAGTCGGATCGCACGGATCGCACCGACGCGCGCGTCGAAGTCCGCGGCGAGCGCGCGCCGCGCTCGGAAGTTCGCGACGGCTCGTACCGCAACAGCGACCGTTCGACTCGCAACGGCAGCAACGATCGCTCGACGCGCAACGGCAACAACGACCGTTCGACGCGCAACGGCAGCAACGATCGCTCGTATCGCAACGGCAACAACGACCGCAATCGCAACAACAACAACGACCGCTATCGCAACAACGACCGCTCGGATCGTGGCCGCTACGATCGCGACCGCAATGACCGCGGGCGCAACGACAACTACCGTTCCGACCGTTCGCGTTCGTACGGACGCTCGGACAGCCATTATCGCCAGCCGTACTGGTCGCATGGCCGCGTCTCGCGCGTGCATCGCTACGGCGGCGGCTATCGCATCTGGATCGTCGGTGCGCCGTATCCGTTCTACATCCCGCTGGCGTACTACCGTCACGACCGGTTCCGCGTCGGTCTGTCCATCCGCCTCGGCGGCTATTACAACGACGGCGGCTACTACGATTACTACGACGGCGAAAGCGACGGCGCGATCCGCGGAACCGTCGAGAGCGTCGACTACCGCCACGACTCGTTCGTCGTGCGCAACGACGCGACGGGCAGTTTCGTGACCGTGCTCTCGCGCGACCGCCGCATCGACGTGCGGGCCGGCGACTACGTCGAGCTGGCCGGCGAGTGGACCCGCTCCGGCGTGTTCACCGCGTGGGACGTCAACTTCCTCGAAGACCAATACCGGCGCTGAGTTTCACAGTCTCTGCGGCGGCTCGAAAGAGCCGCCGCATCAGACGTTCGCGCGCACCGGCAGCACGACCATCGGTACGCCCAGCCACTGCAGGCGGCGCTGGATCAGGGTCGGCGTCTCGTTGTGCAGGAGGCGGTTGAACATCCGCTCCTGGCGGAAGACCAGCTTGCCCGAGATGATCGTCGCCCTGGGATACTGCTTCGCGACCCGCTCGCAGACATGCGTCGCCTCCTCGACGACCTCGGTGCCGATGTCGGTCACGCCGTCCGCTGCGAAGCCGAGGCGCCGCGTGAGGTCGACGTACTTCTGCACGCCGGCCTCGGTCGTCTGGCGCAGCGCCTCGATCGCCTCGCTGCCTTTGAAGTGGCCTGAGTCGACCACGGCGATCGACACGAAGATGAACTGCTGGTACAGGCCGGGGAAGAATCGCAGCGTGGAAAAAATCGTGTGCACGCCGAGGCCGTTGAAGCCGCTGACGAGGATCACCGCTGTTGGCGCGTTCGCATCGAGCTCCCGCGTATTCGGCTCGCCCGTCGTCGGAATCGATCCGAGCACGTCGTCGAGCTGACGCAACCCCGCGCGGATGGAGTCGTAGTGCTGCCGCACGTAGAGGCAGAGCAGCACGAAGATCGTGGTGATCAGCACCGTCACCCATCCGCCGTGGCCGAATTTCTCGAAGATCGTCACGGCGAGAATGCCCGCGCACATCAGCAGCGCGAGCGCGTGGATGAAGACGTGATACGGACCGCGCGGTCCGCCGCGGCGCGGCCACCAGAATCGCGACATGCCGAGCTGCGAGAGCGTGAACGTCAGGAAGACGTTGATCGAGTACATGACGATGAGGATGTGGATGTTGCCGCGCGTGTAGAAGAGCATCGCCAGCGCGGCGATGCCCATCAGCAGCACGCCGTTCTGCATCGACAGCCGTTCCGACAGCGCAGCGAAGCGGTGCGGGAAAAATGAGTCGACGGCCATGTTCGCCATCACGCGCGGGCCGTCGATGAAGCCGGCCTGCGCGGCGACGAAGAGCAGGAATCCCTCCGAGATCATCGTGACGAGCACGAGCCAGTAGCCGACCGGCAGTCCGCCAAGCTGCCACGTGCCGAAGGCCTGCTCGGCGAGCACCGCGTTCATGGTCTGGCCGGCGATCGGTCGCGTGCGGAGGAGCAGATACGCGACGAGGATTCCGGACGCGGTGAGCGCGAGCGAGATGGCCATGTAGGTCATGGTCCTGCGGCCGGTCGCGACGCGCGGCTCGCGCATGATCTGCAGCCCGTTCGACACCGCCTCGATGCCGGTGTACGTGCCGCCGCCGAGCGAGTACGCGCGCATGAAGAGCAGCAGCATGCCGATCCCGCCGAGCGTGGTCATGCCGCCCGAGTACTCCGTCGACAGGCGCCGCGTGACCTCGGGGATCGCGCCGAGGTGCGTGAAGATCGAGTAACCGATGAGGAGGATGTGCGTCGCGAGGAAGATGAGGAAGATCGGCGTGAGCACTTTGACCGATTCCTTCACGCCGCGCAGATTGAGCGCGATCAGAATCACGATCGCCGCCACCTCGGCGGGCATCTTCCACGAGTCCCACGAGCGCGGGAGAAAACTGAAGACCGCGTTCCCCCCGCCGGCGATGGAGACGGTGATGGTGAGGATGTAGTCGACGACCAGCGCGCAGCCGGAGACGACTCCGACGCGCGGCCCGAGCAGCCGCGAGGCGACGACGTAGCCGCCGCCGCCCGTCGGGAACTGCTCGATGATGCTCGAGTACGACGCGGAGAGAATCAGGACGGTGATGCCGGTCGCGAGTGCGAGGGCGAGCGCGAGGTAGTGATGGTCGCCGAGCGCGCGAAACGCCTCCTCGGGACCATAGGCGGAGGATGAGAGCCCGTCCGCGCCGAGGCCGACCCAGGCGAGGAAGGCGATGAGGGAGATCTTGTGCAGCGCGTTCGGATCGCTGACGTCGCGGCGCTCGCCCAGAATCTTCCGCTTCACGCGCCCCGCGAACGACATCGCTTCGAGCCTACCGCGCGTAACTGGCCTCCTCGCGTCGCGCGAAGCACGCCGGAGCGAACACCCACGCGAAGAGGATGAGATTTCGCAGCAGGGGGTGATTGGGAGACCCGAGGAGCGCGTGCGTGGGTGTCAGGATCTCGGTGATGATCGACAGCGTGAGCCACGCGACACCGACGCCGAGCGCGTGCGAGGCGCCGGCGTTCCGCGCGCAGAAGCGGGTGTAGCAGCAGGCGGCGACGAAGATCGCGACGATCGTTGCGAGCGGTCCGCACATCGATGCGACAGCGGCGGCGGCGAGCCAGAACAGAACCGGCAGCGACGTTCTTCGCAGCACACGGATTACAACAACCTGCCGCGCGTGCGGTCGCTAAGAACTCGCAAAGCAAAGCGAAAGAGATCGTTAAGATCCGACCGGCTCGGCGATGAATCGGTAGCCTACCCACGGTTCCGTCACGATGTAACGTGGCGATGACGGGTCGGGCTCGATCTTTTTTCGCAACGCGCTCATGTGCACGCGGATGGTGTCGGCGGTGGTCCCGGGCGCATCGCGCCAGACGCGGGCGATGATGGTGTCGGTGAACACGGGTCGTCCCGCGTTCGACGCGAGCAGTTCCAGCAGCGCGTACTCGGTCGGCGTGAGGTGGATGTCGCGTCCGGCCTGGACGACGCGGCGGCGTCCGAGATCGATGGAGAGGTCGGTGAAGGTCAGCGTCGTCACCGGCGGCGCGGCGCGCCGGAGTTGCGCGCGGACGCGAGCGAGCAGCTCCGCGACGGAGAACGGCTTGGTCACGAAGTCGTCCGCGCCGAGATCGAGCGCGCGGATCTTGTCGGCGTCGTTGCCGCGGACGGACAGCACGAGGATCGGCGTGCGCGCGGTCGCGCGGATCGCGGAGATCAGCTCGAAGCCGTCCGAGCGCGGCATCGAGAGATCGGTGAGCACGAGGTCGGGCGCGTGCGTGCCGAACACGCGCACGCCTTCCGCGCCGTCGCTCGCGCTCGCGGTCGAGTATCCGCGCGCGCGCAGCTCGCGCTCCAGCGACTCGCGAATCGCGGGATCGTCATCGACGACGAGGATGAGCGGCGAGAGCGTCACGCCGGCCTCTCCGCCGGCAGCGGCGCCGCCGGAACATCGAGCCGCGCGATCGTGCCGCCGCCTTCGCGCGGCGTGAGGGCGATGCTGCCGCCGTTCGCGGCGGCGAGGCCGCGGGCGATCTCGAGTCCGAGGCCGTGCTGCGCGAGGTCGGTCAACTCGACGCCGGCCGGCAGACCGGGACCGCGATCGAGCACTTCGATGCGCACCCGCGCGGGATCGAGCGGATGCGGCCGCGCGAGCAGTTCGATCGGAGCGCCCGGCGGCGAGGCGCGATGCGCGTTCTCGATGAGGTTGACGAGGGTCTCGAGCGCGAGCGACGGATCGACGTTGGCGTCGGGACAGTCGTCTTCGACGTGCACGGTGACCGGTCTCGCGTCGACGACGAGCGGCAGGTTCTCGCGGACGGCGCGAAACAGATCGGCCGGCGGCGTCGGCTCGCGCCGCGGTTTCGCTTTTCCCGCTTCGAGCCGCGCCATCGAGAGGAGGTTGTCGATCCGCCGCCGCAGCCGCGCGGTCTCTCCGGCGATGCCGGAGACCGCCGCGTTCAACTCCGGATCGTTCTGCGCCTTCCGCCGCAACGCCTCGGTCTGAATCGTGATCGCGGTGAGCGGCGTCGTGAGGTCGTGTGAGATCGCGCGCAGCAGCGACGTCCTGAGAGTCTCGCTTTCGCGCAGCGCCTGCGCGTGCTCGGCGCGCGCCGCCTGAATCCGCACCGCGATCACGAGCCTGCTGACGACGACCGACGTCACGAGAAACGCCGCGAGCGCGACCCAGTTCGAAGAGTCATGGATGGTGAAGGTGTACAGCGGCGGAAAGAAAAAGAAGTTGTAGCAGAGCGTCGCGAGGATCGACGCGACGGTTCCGGCCGCGAGGCCGCCGCGCAGCGTCGAGAACAGCACCACGATCAGGAACGCGAACCCCACGGTGTTCGCATTCAGATTCATCGCGCGCCCGATCGCGGTGACCGCCACGGTGCCGGCGATCGCGACGAGCCACGACGTGCGCGAGGTCATTTGCGGTACCGATAACACAAAACGCCCGCCGCCGCGCCGCCGCGTGTTGCCAGCTGCTACATTTGCAGCGTGCAAATCATCCACGATCTCGAGATCGTGGCACACGGGAACCCCGGAGAGTGTGACGACGTGACGTTCGGCAATCTCCGGACGTTCGGCGAGTCGCTGGGAAGAATGACAAACACTTCCTACGCAACTACAATTTATCTCTCGGGATGTAATACGGGGCTGCAGTTCGGCGGTGACTGCATCGCGCGCTCGCTGGCTGAGGTCTCCGGAATTTCCGTGTACGGTGCTCGTGGTTACCTCATCGGAACGCACGCCGAACGGAACGTGCGATGCGTTCCTTCGTTCACGCAGGCTGGCGTGGTGTATGAACCGTATGAAGGAGCGGTCGAGGCCGCGGGTGGAGATGTCTGGCGGAAGTTCGGTACCGCGTTGAGACTGGCAGATCGAGGACATATGGAAATCAAGATCGCGACTTCAGGCTTTCGTCCCGTGAATCTCCCGAGCGACAAGGCCGCACGACTCCGGGCAGCGATCGAGCAGGTGATCGCGCTTCCGCCTTCCGAGCCGGCGCCATTCCGGATTGCGCCCGATCTTCGGTTCTCGATCACGCTGGCCGACGGCGAGCACGTCTTCGACTTTCTCGCCGGCGGCTCCGTTCTGCGCGACCCGGTGGCGAGCCATGTGTGGCAGATGCCTGGCGGCCGGGCGCTTCTCGAAAGCCTGCTGCCATTCAAGAATGGCGCGATGCCGGCGGCCTGAGCCGCCGCATGTGCTAGCGTCGCGTCGTGCCCGACGCAGATGCCACACGCCGTGAGCCGCGGGGGATCGCGCTCTTCGCGTGCTTTCTCCTCGTCGGGTTGATCGCGTTCGCGTACGTCTGGAAGACGCTGCATCAGCGCGAGATGGGGCGGCTGGCGGGGAGCGATGGGCCGGTGCGGTCGCAGCACATCCTCACGCACTGGCTCGAGCACGGATATTTCGCGTCGTGCGGGATGATCGTGCAGGACGCGAGGGTGTACCGCTGGTCGACGGGCGCGCATTTCGTCAGCGGGTTCGTGCTCGAAAAACTCTGGCGCGCGGTCACGGGGCGATATGGCTGGCGGCTGCTGGCGCTGCACAATCAGTTCATCACGCTGCTCGCGGCGGCGATGCTCGCGATGCTCGCGTACCGGCTCGCGCGCCGCTGCGGGATCGAGCCGCTGCACGCGTTCATCCTCGGCGTCGCCGCGCAGATGGTGCAGTTCACCTTTCCGGCGAACCTCGCCCTCTCCTGGGAGATGTCGGCGCAGGCGTACTCGCTCATCCCGGCGATCGCGTTTCTGCTGCTCGAGGAGCGGGCGCTCGACGGACGCACGCGCGCGCACACGATCCTGCAGGGCGTCGCGATCTTCGCGCTGACGTATCTCGAAGGACTGTGCAGCACGATGTTCATCGCCGCGTATCTTGCGACGCTGCTGCTCGTGCGCGGCGAGCGGCCGCCGCTGCGGCGTCTCCTGCTCACGCTGCTCCTGCCGTGGCTGCTCTCGTATGCGATCTACGGAATTCAGCGGAACTGCGCCAGCGGCGCGACGCTCGTCGGCTCATCGTTTCAGTATCGAAGCGGGCTCGATGGCGACGCGACGTTCTATCGCGATCATCTCGACATCGCCTTCGGACGCGACGTCGTCCGCGCGGGCGGTCCGCCCTCGCGGTTTCGCTGGCCGCTGCTGTTCATCGCCGGCACGGCGGCGCTCGTGGCGATCCTCGGTGCGTTCCTGCGCGGGCGCGCTCCGCGGATCGCGGTCGTCGCGCTGCTCGCGCTCGCCGGCGAGTACGTGCTCTACGCCGCGGTCTTCAGCCAGGCGGTGATGCTGCATCCGTATCTCTTCGACGCGCTTCTGGTCGCGCCGCTGACGCTCGCCCTCTTCGCCGTAGCGCCGGCGCTCGTCGAGGCCGCGACGAAGCGGAGCGGCCTCATCGCATACCTCACTCTCTTCGCCGCGACCTGGCTGTCGATGTTTCAGTTGCGTCTGTACGCGCTCAGCTATCCTCTCGCCGGCTGAAAAAATATTTTTTCGGAACGTGTCGATTTCGCGGTCGCTCGTTCGACGTCTGAATGAAAGGAGATACACCAATGCGATTCATGGTCATGGTCAAAGGCAACAAAGACACCGAGGCGGGCGTGATGCCGAGCGAGAAAGAACTGACGGACATGGGGAAGTTCAACGAAGAGCTGGTCAAAGCCGGCGTCATGCTCGCCGGCGAGGGGCTGCATCCGACCTCGAAAGGCGCGCGCGTGAGCTTCCAGGGCGGCAAGCCGACGGTCATCGACGGTCCGTTCGCGGAGACGAAGGAGCTGGTGGCCGGCTTCTGGCTCTGGCAGGTGAAGTCGAAGGAAGAGGCCATCGAGTGGCTGAAGCGCGCCCCGTTTCAGGAGGGCGAAATCGAGATTCGCCAGGTCTTCGAGGCCGAGGACTTCGGCGCGGAGTTCACGCCCGAGCTGCGGCAGCAGGAAGAGCAGCTCCGCGACATCATCGAGTCGCGCCAGAATCAGAAGAAGTGAGACCTTGCGCCGATCGCGCGAAGATGGTGTGATCGGTCGCCGTGACGGCGGCCGACACCCATCGCGCGATCGACGCGGTCTGGCACATGGAGTCGGCGCGGATCATCGCGGGACTCGCGCGCATCGTGCGCGACGTCGGCCTCGCCGAGGAGCTCGCGCAGGATGCGCTGGTCGCGGCACTCGAGCAATGGCCGGAATCCGGCGTTCCGGAGAAGCCGGGCGCGTGGCTGATGGCGGCGGCGAAGCATCGCGCGATCGATCTGATTCGCCGCAACGCGCTGCTCGAGCGGAAGCATCAGGAGCTCGGGCGCGATCTCGAGGATCGGCAGGAACTGGCGGTCGCGGACATCGAGAACGCGCTCGATGACGATGTCGGCGACGATCTGCTGCGACTGATCTTCACCGCCTGTCACCCGGTCCTTTCCGCCGAGGCGCGCGTCGCGCTGACGCTCCGCCTCCTCGGCGGACTGACGACCGACGAGATCGCACGCGCGTTCCTGGTGCCCGAGCCTACGATCGCGCAGCGCATCGTGCGCGCGAAGCGCACGCTCTCCGAGGCACGCGTGCCGTTCGAGGTGCCGCGCGGCAGCGATCGCGTCGCGCGGCTGACGTCGGTGCTCGAAGTGCTCTACCTGATTTTCAACGAAGGCTACTCCGCGACCGCGGGTGACGACTGGATGCGTCCCGCGCTCTGCGACGAAGCGCTGCGCCTCGGCCGCATCCTCGCCGAGCTCGCGCCTGGCGAGCCGGAAGTGCACGGCCTCGTCGCGCTGATGGAGATCCAGGCCTCGCGCGCGGCGGCACGCACGGCACCATCGGGCGAGCCGATCCTGCTGCTCGATCAGAACCGCGCGCGCTGGGACCAGATGCTGATCCGGCGCGGGCTCATCGCGCTCGCGCGCGCGGAGAAACTCGGCGGCGCGCGCGGGTCGTATGTGCTGCAGGCCGAGATCGCGGCGTGTCACGCGCGTGCGCGCGTCGCCGCGGATACCGACTGGGCGCGCATCGCGTCGCTCTACGAGTCCCTCGGCGAGGTGATGCCGTCGCCGGTCGTCGAGCTCAATCGCGCCGTCGCCGTGTCGATGGCGTTCGGTCCCGCGGCGGGCCTCGTGATCGTCGACGCGCTGACGTCGGAGCCGTCGCTGCGCAAGTACCACCTGCTGCCGACCGTGCGCGGCGATCTGCTCGTGAAGCTCGGGCGGCGCGACGAAGCGCGCGCCGAGTTCGAGCGAGCGGCCACGCTCACGCGCAACGCGCGTGAGCGGGCTCTGTTGCTCGAGCGTGCGAAAGGCTCGTGACTACTTGCCGGCGCCCGCGGCGTCGACGATCTGGAACTGCTGGGTGTTCACCTTCTCGTCGCCGATCCAAACCTCGGCGCGATAGTCGCCCTTCGCCCACGACTTCGTGTCGGGCGCGGTGAAGTTCAGATACTTGTTCCCGGCGACGACCGGCTTGTTCTCTTCGCCGATCTTCGTCTCGTTCGGTCCGTACCAGACGACCTTGACGGCCGATCCGGGGGGCGCGTCGCCGACTTCCATCGTCACGTAGATCGGCTGGCCCGGCGCGAAGTCGTCTCCGCCTTTGCCGGTGGCCATCGAGCCATCCGCCGCGAGCTCATGCCCGATCGTCACGTCGTCGATCCACGTCTGTGCCGTCACCGGCGCGACATCCGAGGGGTTGGTGGTGCCGGCCTGCTCGACGGTCGTGGTCGACGCGGGGGCTTCGGCAGTCTCATCGCGGCCACAGCCGGCGAGTGCAATCGTTGCGATTGCAAAGATCATCAGTGCTAAATTTTTCCTCATGTTTGCTCCTTCATTGGACCGCAAGAGCAGGACGCGTGCCGTGCTGATCCCACGAAGCGGATAAAATGAACAAAGGAGACGTGCCATGGCCATCCTGCGGACGGAGATGCAGAAGTTCCTGAAGGACTGGCAGGACGACGTCAATGCGTCGTGGCGCAGCGTGCTCGACGGCGTCGAGCCGGCGCTGAGCGCGATCGACGACAAGCTGACGCTCGAGGCGAAGGAGACGATTTTTCCCGGGCGGAAGGGATCGCCGGCCGCCGGCGCGCGTGCGGACTCGCACGTTTTCCGCGCCCTCGACGGCGTGCGGCCGCGCGACGTCACGGCGGTGATCCTCGGGCAGGATCCGTATCCGATGGCTTCGCGCGCGACCGGGCGCTCGTTCGAGCAGGGCGATCTGCCGGCGTGGGTGGCGGATCGGAAGAAGGTCGCGGAGAGCCTGCGCCGCATCCTGCAGATCGTCGCGAACTTCCGCAGCGGCGAGGCGCGCTATCTCGACGGCGACGCGGCGTGGTCGGGCGTCGTCGACGACATCGACGCGAAGAAGCTCGACTTCGGCGTGCCGCGCGCGTTCTTCGACAACTGGCAGCAGCAGGGCGTCCTCTGTCTCAACGCCGGCCTGACGCTCAGCCGCTTCAAGCCGGACGTGCAGCAGGCGCATTTCGCGCTCTGGCGGCCGGTGGTGCAGCGCATCCTGACGTCGCTCGCGACGCGCAAGAAGGGGTCGGTCGTGTTCCTGCTGTGGGGCGGTGTCGCGCAGAAGACGTTCAACGAGCTCGGCATCCTCGACGCCGCGGACGCCGCCGGCACGCGCAGCCGCGTCGGCGTGGTCAAGCACGTCCATCCCGCCGCCGAGGACAAGACCGGCAAGCCGCGCTTCTTCGGCGCGCCGAACACGTTCACCGCCGCGAACGAGAATCTCGCGACGATCGGCGGGAGCGGGATTCGGTGGTGATCACCGCAACAACACCACGTCCGCCGTATCCAGCGCGTGCGCGACGACGACACGCGTCCCAGCCGCGTTCCACGCGTAGTCGTAGATCGCGCCGTCGCGAAACTGGGTGAGGCGGCGGGGCGGGGTGCCGTCGAGGGGTTGGAGCCAGAGGTCCATGCCGCCGTTTTCTTCGCGCACGAAGGAGATGGCGCGGCCGGAGGGGTGCCAGCGGTACATCGCGCCTTTCAGCTCGAGCGTTTTGATGGCGCCGGTCTTCGCGTCGATCAGTGCGAGCGGCGTGTGCAGCTCGTCGATCGCCTCGTATGCGCAGGCGATCGTCTGGCCGTCGGGTGAGATCGACGCGTTGTGTGAGCGGACTTTCGTCAGCGGCGTCGCGGTGCCGCCGGCGGCGGGCACGCGATAGACGCGCAGCGTGGCCTTGTCGTAGCCGGTGAAGAGGATGGACCGGCCGTCGGGCGTGAAGAGCACGTGATCGAGCACGCTCGGACTCGCCGCGATGCGATGCTTCGCGCCGCCGGCCACGGGCATCGTCCAGAGCCCCCACGCATTCGTGCGCGCGTCGAGCGAAGCCCAGGCGATCGACTTCGAGTCCGCGGAGATCGCGAACGCGCCGTCGCGCGGGCCGCTCGTCACCTGACGCCGTTCCGTGCCGTCGGGACGCACGCTCCAGATCGCGTGGCGCTCCGGCGAGCCGGAGAGGTAGTAGATCGCGGAGCCGTCGGGCGCGGCGGCGGGACGCGCGTCGTACGACGCGTCGTCGGTGAGGCGTACGGCATCGTGCTCGCTGCCTCGGATGGTGCGCAGATCGTGGTTCCCGTCGGCCGACGACGCGTACACGACGCGGTCGCCGATCCATGCGACGCCGGTGAGGCCGTTCCCCGCGCCGATGCCCGAGGTCAGCTGCAGCACGCGGCCTTCGGCGTCGGCTTCAAACAGGTTCGCCTGGCGGATCACCTGCAGCGCCGCGATCGCGCCGTCGTCGCTCACGGTCGGTCCGTAGAGGTCCGTCAGCTCGTTCGTCGTCGCGGTGGCGTCGCCGTTCGACGGGTTGATGGTCCAGAGCCGGAAGCGGCCCGCCGACTCGTCGTTCGACGCGGCGGCGACGATGCGACCGGACGCGGGCCACGCGAGACCGCGGAACGCGTCGAGATGCGCGCTGGTCGTGAGCGTCCGCGCGTTGCCGCGCGGGTACGCGACGACGATCAGCTTCGTTTCCTGCGCGACCGCGATGGCGTCGCCGTCGGGCGACCAGACCGGCGAGAGGAGGCGGTCGGGGAGGTGGAAGCGCGCGAGCGGGCGCTCGTTCGTGCCGTCGGCGCTGGCGACGATGAGCGAGGTCGTGCCGCGCGTGTAGTCGTCGCGCGCGAACGCGAGGCGCGAGCCGTCGGGCGAGAGCGCGGCGCGCGTGTCGATGTCGCGGACCAGCGGCTGCGGATCGCCGCCGAGGATCGAGACGCGGTAGAGAATGCCGTAGAGGCTCGACTCGTAGCGCGTGAAGTAAAGATATTGACCATCACACGCGAAGGTGATGCCGGCGTAATGCGCGTCGCTCGGCGGCACGACCGCGAGCGTGCGCCCGCTCGCGACCTGCTCGAGCCAAAGCGTCTTCCCCTTCGCGTCGGTGGTGAGGTAGGCGACGTAGCGGCCGTCGGGCGAGATCGCGGCGCCGGTCGCGCGGCCGTCGCTGGTGATGCGGCGGACGTTGGGTTGTTTTTGGAGGTCGGGGGACGAGGGGCGGAAGAGGATGAAGGCGAGGATGAGGGCGGCGGTCGCCGTCAGCGCGGCGAGCGAGCCGAGGCGGCGGCGGGAGGGCGTGGGGCCGGCCGGCGAGACGCCGGCGTTCCAGGCGCGGAGGTCGGCGGCGACGTCGCGGATGGACTGGTAGCGGTCCTCGCGCGTTTTCTCGAGGCAGCGCTCGACGATGCGCTGGAGCTCGGGAGGCGCGTCGAGGAGCGGCTCGGGCTCGTGGTGCACGATCTTGTAGAGCGTGTCGACGAACGACTCGGCCTCGAAGGCGCGGACGCCGGCGATGGCTTCATAGAGGATGCAGCCGAAGGCGAAGATGTCGGCGCGGCCGTCGAGCGGCTTGCCGGCGATCTGCTCGGGCGCCATGTAGCCGGGCGTGCCGAGGAGCTCGCCGTGGGCGGTGAGCGCCCGGAGGGTCGGCGAGTCGGCGCCGATCGGGTTCCACGCGCTGTCGATCAGCTTCGCGAGGCCGAAGTCGACGATCTTCGCGTAGCCGTCGCGCGAGACGAGGATGTTGTCGGGCTTGAGATCGCGATGGAGGATGTTCGCGCCGTGCGCCTTCGCGAGTCCGTCGGCGACCTGGGCGAGGAGCTCGATGCGCTCGCGCAGCGGGGGAGTGGCGGCGAGCGCTTCGCGCAGCGTCTGCCCGTCGATCAGCTCCATCGAGATGTAGTGCACTTCGCCCGCGCGCTGCGCGCGCTCGCCGATCGCGCGGACGCTGAGCAGCGGGCGCGCGTGTCCGACTTCGTGGATGGCCACGATGTGCGGGTGGCTCAGCGCGGACGTGGCGCGAGCCTCGTGGGCGAAGCGGTGGACGCGCTCGCGGTCGCCGGTGAGCTCGGGCGGGAGCACTTTGAGCGCGACCTCGCGGTCGAGGCCGCGGTCGTGCGCGCGGTAGACGTCGCCCATGGCGCCGGAGCCGATGAGCGAGACGACGCGGTAGCGCGCGATGGTGGTGCCGGGAGGGAACGGTTCGCTGCGCGCCAGGTCGCCGGCGTCGTGTGCGGATTGCTGCTGCTGTTTTTCCAGTGGGGCCATACAACCCTCCCCGAACCGCCGGTTTGCTGAACCGTCTTCACCATACGCGCTTCCGGATCTCCGTCCGTAGCGTGACGGTCGCTACCTGGTGAAGGTTCAGTGACGGTCGATTCAACTAAAGGAATTCCGGCGAACGGTGAATAGAATTCGCGAACGAACGAGGAGGATGACCGATGCCTGAATTCACTTCCCATGAACCCGGAGCGTTTTGCTGGATCGAGCTTGCGACGAGCGATACCGCGGGCGCGAAGAGTTTCTATACGAGTCTCTTCGGCTGGACCGTCAACGAGTTTCCGATGGGCGAGCAGGGGACGTATTCCATTTTCCAGAAGAACGGACTCGACGCGGCGGCGATGTACAAGCAGGACGCCTCGCAGCAGGGAATCCCGCCGAACTGGATGTCGTACGTCAACGTCACCAGCGCCGATGAGTCAGCGGCGAAGGCAAAGAGCCTCGGCGCGACGGTGATGATGGAGCCGTTCGACGTCTACGACTTCGGCCGCATGTCCGTGCTGGCGGATCCGCAGGGCGCGGTGTTCTCGCTCTGGCAGGCGAACAAGAACATCGGCGTGCACATCCGCGACGACAACGACACGCTCTCCTGGAACGAGCTGCAGGCGCGCGATCTCGATAAGGCGAGGGCGTTCTATACCGGCCTGTTCGGCTGGTCGCTGAAGGAGAGCCCTGACTACACCGAGATCCACCTCGGCAAGCGCGGCATCGGCGGGATGATGGAGTCGAAGGCGCCTCCGGGAGCGCCGTCGTTCTGGCTGCCGTACTTCCTCGTCGAGAACTGCGATGCGACGGTCGGGAAGGCGAGCGCGTCGGGAGGCGCCGTGCACGTGCCCGGAACCGACATCCCGAACGTCGGCCGTTTCGCCGTGCTCCAGGACCCGCAGGGCGCGGCCTTTTCGATCATTCAGATGTCTCCGGGGCATGGCGTGGAATGAACCTCGCCTGCTGCCGCGTTGGTGAGTGACGGCTTCTGAAGGGGTTTGCACCATTTGTGGCTCTCCGTCAGGCAGCACAGATTCAAGAAAGGAGATCCGCACAATGCGTCAGACCGGAACTGTCAAGTGGTTCAATGATGCCAAGGGCTTCGGCTTCATCACGACCGATGGTGGCGAGGATGTGTTCGTCCACTTCAGCGCGATTCAGTCGAAGGGCTTCCGCTCCCTGCAGGAAGGCGCCCACGTCGAGTTCGACGTGACCCAGGGGCCGAAAGGCCTCCAGGCCGCGAACGTCACCGTGGGATAACACCCCAGCACGACAATGGACGAAGGGCGGACTCGCGAGAGTCCGCCCTTTGGTTTTGCGGCTATTTCTTTCGCGAGTACGCGATCTCCATCATCTTGTACATCGCGCCGTCGGGGCCGGGCGACCACATCTCGAACTTCGAGTGATCGGCGTCGATGACGGTGATCCGCTCCTCGAACGGCGCGTCCTTGCCGGTCATCGGATCGGGCATGGTGCCGGTGAAGGTCATCTTCCCGTCCGCGCCCATCTTCCCGGTCGACACCATCATGCTGGTGCCCATGCTGTCCATCCACGTGCCGAAGTACTGCTTCTTCACGTTGTCGTAGCCGCTGTAGCCGAGGCCCTCGAAGGGCATGCCCATCATGCTGCCCTTGAAGCGCTGCTCGATGAAGCGGCCGCCGAAGATCCACTTGCTCTCGGAGATGCCTTCACCGGTGACGGGGTCCGCGCCGGGCATCATCCACATGGTCAACTTCGTGTTCCAGGTGCCGATCATGCCGTCGAGCATCTTGTGCTCCGGCCCCGGCGTCCCGGCCTTCATCATCGCCTCCATCATGGCCGGATCCATCTGCGGCTTCGGCGCGGCGGCATGGCCGTGGTCGTGCTGGGCGAGCGCGGCGGTGGCAAAGACGAGGATCGCTGTCAGTGCGAGGTACTTGCGCATGTTTTCTCCTTGTTGTTGGTAGTTAGTAGTTGGTGGCTGGTAGTTGGGGACTCATCGCCCAACTACCAATCACCAAACACCAGTCACCCTTCTACGAGGCCCGCTTCATCATCCGCGCGACCTCTTCCGGATCCCAGGGGCGGGAGATGACGCAGGAGTTGATGCCGCCGACGCCCATGCTGAGCTTTCCGCTGTAGCCGGCGGGGGCTTCGCAGCCGGCTTCCTGGACGAACTTTGCGGAGTGCACTTTCACATCCGCATGCAGCTCCCCCTCGGTGAGCGGCATGGGGAAGAGTTTTCCGCGGGCCATGCCGATGTGCTGCGCGGTGAGCTCCCATCCGCCGCCGACGGACATGCCGTGGCCGAACGTGCCCTTGCGCGCGGTGAAGACGACGTCGGGATGCAGCATCTCCAGCGCGTTCTCGATCTCCGTCGCGTCGCCGGGGGTCGCGGTCGCGTGCATGTCCCACGTCGTGACGTCGCTGGCCTGCACCTTCTCGAGCGCCGCGCGGATCGCGAGCTGCGGTCCGCCCTTCGACGGCGTGATGATGTGATGTGCGTCCGACGACGCGCCGACGCCGACGATCTCCATCCCCACCGGCTGGAAGCCGTTCGCCATCATCACTTCCGCGTCGCCGACGATCCAGATGCACGCGCCGCCGGCGACGTGCGTTCCCTTCAGCCCCGTCAGCGGGCGCGACACGTCCGCGTCCGCGGAGAGCACGTTGGCGTTGTAGAACGCGGAGATCACCATCTCGTGCGGCGGCGGATCGGTCATGCCGACGACGACCGCCGTCGCTTCGCCGCGCTGGATCGCGTCGACGGCCATCTTCACGGCGATGCCGAACGACGCGCACGCCGCGACCGGCGCGTACGCCGGTCCGACGATCCTGCCGAGCATCGAGATCTGCGCGGCGGGGATGTTGACGATGTTCCAGAGCAGGTTCGGCGATACCGCCGCCCACGGCTCTTCCGGACAGCCCCACTTGCGATTCATCGCGCGCACGCGATTCAGCTTCTGCCGGATGATCGAGAGCTTCGCGGATCCCGACGACGGCGGCACGGGCTCCGAGTGAATCTCCCGCGCCTCGACGAGGTACTGCGTCAGCGCGTCGCTCTTCGCCGCCCAGTGCGCTTCCCAGTCGTACTTCGCCTCGATCCACTCTTCCGAGCCGAGCGGGAGCTCCGACGGATTGCGCGGCGCGGCCGAATCGAACCCGCCGGCGAGATGATGGCGCAGCGCCTCGCAGCGCTCCGGCGCGGCCCAGAACTCGTTCCACCGCCGCAGCACGCGCTCGTAGTGCAGCGCCTCGGTCTGCGTGACGGTGATGTCGCCGATGCCGGTGCCGACATAGACGTGGCACTTCGTGCCGAGTCCCTGCAGATACGCCTCGATGCCGGGATTCTGCCCGAGGGACTGGATGAACGCGCCGATGGCGAACTGCACCATCGGACCCATCTTTTCCTTCAGCTGCGCGTACTTGGCGGGCGGAAAACGCTCCTCGAACCAGTCGTGGTATGTTTCAAAGTCGAACTCCGGTGTGCCCACGAGGAAATTCGACTGGCCGTAGCCGGTATAAGGAGAGAGCCACGTGTCGGCGTGCTGGAGATTCTCTTCGAAGGCTTCGACGTTCGGCGATTTCGGCGCGACCAGACCCCAACCGAAGACACCGATTCGCCGCTGTTGCGCCATTGGCGGTGCATTGTATCGAAATTGCAATAGCGTCCCGGCCTGAGAGGTGCTCGTGAAACGTTCGATCGTGTGGCTCATCGTCATCACCCTCGCGCTTGCCGGCTGCAAGGCGCGCGAAACCGCGTCCGGAAGCGCGACCGAAACCATCGCGCCGGCGCAGCCGCAACCCGCATCGGCAACGGATACGGATGCGATGACGCAGACCGTGGACATTGAATCCGGCCGCTCCGAGGCCGAGGGCGCCGGTCTCAACAGCACGTCGGCGACCACAGCAACGACTGCGACGACCGCGACGACGGCGACCACCACCGCGCCGCCGCCGACCACCACCACGCGTTGACCTCCGCACTGTACGAGCCGCTGATCGAGCGCGAGCTGGAGGCGATCCCCGCCGCCGCGCGCGCGTTCGCGGACGCGCATTCGCTCGATGAGCTGTTCCTCGCCGTCGCGCGCTTCGCCGTGCTGGCGTACGCGCCGTCGATGCACGCGAAGCGCGCGGTGATGGCCTGCCGAGCTGCACACGAGGTGCGCGAGGCCTGCGGCGATCGCTGGTTCGACCTGCTCGTCGAATGCGCGCGCTACACCGCGGAGAGTCGGCAACCCTGGAGCGAGCCGCCGATCCTCGACCAGCCCGAGCCCGACACGCAACAGTCGCTGCGCGCCGCCATCGACGCCGCTGACCGCTTCGCCGCCGAACGCTGGCTCGCCGCGCACGTCGACGATCCCGATCTCCGCCCGCAGATCGAGCCCCTCGCCGGCGACGACGCGCTGCTCCTCACCGACGCCGCCTTCGCCCTCCTCCCGATCCTCGGCGAAAAAGGGCGATACGCCCTGCTCCGAACCGTGATGTGGGAGCTGACCTCCGCCCCGCAGGTCCGCTCACCCGCCGAATCAGTCAATATGTTGATCGATCGCGTCATCCAAACCCGCGGCTCGATCGAAGCCGTCCCGCCCGTCCTCCTCCACGCCCCGCGCGGAACTCCGGCCGCCCCGCCGATCTACCACCTCGCCCGCGACTACGCGCAGACCCTGCTCGCGCACGCGTTCCCGCCGCGCGAACGCCGCGACGAGTTTTTGGCGGCGGTGAGAGACAATCTCGCGAATGGGGAAGATTTTTCGGGGTGGAGTTTTGCGTAAGAAAGGCGTTCTGCTTCTGCTTCTTCTGCTTCTGTCCTCCTGCACCTCCGCCCCCAGGCTCACCCTCCCAACCGACCCCGCCATCTGGTTCGTGCTGGTCGAAGACGACGCCGGCCGCGTCCTCTACTCGCAGAACGGCGACGAGAGGTACGTGCCCGCGTCCAATCGCAAGCTCTTCGCCGCGGCGACGATCGCGAATTGCCTCGGGCTCGAGACGCGGTTGCATACGCAGGTTCGGCGGGACGGCGAGGATCTGGTGATCGTCGGCGATGGCGATCCGTCGCTCGGGTCGTGGCGGTATGAGCGGACGGAGGATTTCAATGGCGTCGCGGATTTGCTCGTGCGGCGCGGGGTCACGCGGGTGCGCGATGTCGTCGCGGATGTTTCGGGGTTCGATCGCGTGACGCTGCCGGGGTCGTGGAAGGTCGGGAACCTCGGCAGCGATTACTCGGCGCCGGTCGATGCGATCGCGTGGGGCGAGAGCGAGATCCCGACCGATCGCGCGGTGCCGGATCCCGGGTTGCACGCGGCCAATGCGATGCGCGAGGCGCTCGTGTCGCGCGGCATCGCGGTGACGGGAACGACGCGCGTGAATACGGAAAAGCGCGCCTCTGCTGCTGGAGAACGTCGCGGCGAGCTGGTCGCGGATCTGCCGTCGCCGTTCGTCGTGCAGTTGCTGACGACGGTGCTGAAGAACAGTCACAACCTCTACACGGAGATGCTGTTCAAGCGCGCGTCGGATGGAACGTACGGCGCGTCGTTCGCGCTCGAGCGCGCGTTCGCGACGCGCGAGGCCGGTGTGCTCGCGGATGACTTCCGCTTCGTCGACGGCTCCGGCCTCTCGCCCGACGATCTCGTCACGCCACGCGCCGTCATCCGCATGCTGCGCTGGATGAACGATCCCTCGCGGCGCGGCATCTGGTGGTCGCTGCTCGCGCAGCCGGCGAACGAAGGCACGCTGCGCAAGCGCCTGCTTACGCTCGAGAATCGCGTGCGCGGCAAGACCGGCACGATCAACGGCGTCGCCGCGCTGAGCGGCATCATTGCGATGCCGGGCGGCCGTTACCGCTATTTCTCCATCGCCGTGAACCACGACTCCGGCGACGGAGACGAGGCGGTGAAGGTCATCGACTCGGTAGTGGAAACGATCGCCGGAACGACTCCCCGAACAAAGTGAGCGACGCGACTTCGCCTTCCGGCGAGAGCGTGAACGTCACCTCCTCGTCGATGTCGTCGTCCTCCGATTCCGCCGAGAACACCTCGTAGTGCACGTGGGTAAGCGGCAGCGTGAGCTGGTTCCACTGCAGCACGAGCGCGCCGTTGACGAGCGTCACCTTCGCGCTGCCGTACGCGCGGTTCTCGTAGATGCCGGCGTAGGCGTCGAGCGCGTGCGACGGCGTCGTGCCCGGTTTGCGCTTCGCCTTCCGCTCGGCCTTCTCCCGCTCCGCCTTCTCGTCGGCCTTGTGGTCGACCATGAGGTAATACGAATTCCAGTCGCGCACCGGCTTGCCGGTGAGGAGATCGGCGAGGGAGTTGCGCAGCGAGACGAGCGCCGTGCCGCGGCCGAGGTTGGAGAGGAGGACGAAACCGGAATTGCGGCGGGGGAGGAGATCGACGTGCGCGCGGAAGCCATTTAACGCGCCGGAGTGCGAGACCAGCAGCTCGCCGCGGTAATCCTGGACCTGCCAGCCCATCGCGTACGTCATCACGTTCGTTTCCGGATGCGTGTCGCGCGTCGAGTTCTCGAGGCGGATGGTCGTGTGCGGCGTTTTCGTCTCGCCGAGCATCTCCGCCGACACGAGCTGCGTCCCCTCGAACACGCCGTTCGCGAGCTGGAAGCGCAGCCAGTTCCCCATGTCGCGCGCGCTCGACTTCACCGCGCCGCCCGCGCCGATCGTCGTCGTGTCCTCGGCCTGCTGCGGGCGGATGCTCTGCTTCTTCCAGTCCCAGCGATAGCCGCTGGCGTGATCGCCCGCGTTCCACTCAGCATCCGCCGTCGTCGTGCGCGTCATCGCCAGCGGCTTGAAGATCCGCGTGCGCACGAAGTCGTCCCACGACATCCCCGACGCGCCGGCGACGACCTCGCCGGCGGCGATGAACATGATGTTCTGGTACTGATACGCCGTGCGGAACGGCTTCGACAGCGCGATCGAGCCCATGCTGCGGATCACCTGCTCGCGCGTGAGCGGCGCGAAGTCCCACAGCTCGTCGCGCCGCGGCAGTCCCGTGCGATGCGAGACGATGTCGCGGATCGTGACCTGCGAGTCCGCGCACGGATCGGCGAGACGGAAGTACTCGACGTGCTTCCGCACTGGATCGTCGAACGAGAGCTTCCCGTCATCCGCGAGCATCGCCAGCGCCGTCGTCGTGAACGCCTTCGACGTCGAGCCGATCTGAAAGAGCGTGTCGACCGTGACCGGCGTCTTCGAGTCGAGGTCCTTCACGCCGTACGATGCGACATACACGACGCGATCGTTTTTCACGATCGCCACCGCCATCCCCGGAATCTGCCACGCCTTCATCGTCTCGAGCATCACCCGGTCGACGGCTTTCGTATCGAACGCGGTTCGCTGCCCGAGCGCGGACAGAGTTAGAGCGAGGGTGAGAACAAGCGTTAGCGGACGCATCCGCGGCATTGTAGGTTAGGTTGCTGAGTTGCCAGGTTGCTGTTGCGCGCGCGTCCATGCTTCGCGGATGAAGAAGAACAACGCGCCGGCGGCGAGAACGTACAGCGCCGCGACGCGGAGGTGTTTCTCCGGCGAGACGACGACGTATCCCCACAATCCCAGCGCAACGATCGCGGGCAGCGGATAGAGCCACATTTTGAAGGGGCGCTTCCGCTCGGGCTCGCGGACGCGCAGCACGACCGCGCCGACGATCTGCATCATGAACGGGATGATCGCGCGGATGGAGAGGATGCCGCCGATGATGTGCTTGAGCGGGAACCAGCAGAAGATCATCGTCACGACGCCGAGGAAGATCACCGAAACGAACGGATACGCCTCGGTGGCATGCAGACGCGCGAACACGCTGAAGAAGTTCCCGTCGCGCGCGGCGGCGAAGAGGATGCGCGAGTAGCCGAGCATCACCGAGAAAATCGACGCGAACGCGGTCCAGAGGATCATCACCGAGACCCACTTCGCTGCGTTCGACCCCAACAGCGCGCGGATGTAGTCGGCGACGACGGACGACGACTTCGACGCGATCTCGTACGGCAGCACGGAGATGATGCACGCCTGCATCACGATGTAGATCACGGCGATGGCGAGGATCGAGATCACGATCACGCGCGGAATGGTCTTCTCCGGATCCTTTACCTCATCGCCGAGGTAGGCGATGTTGTAGTAGCCGAGATAGTCGTAGACCGCGAAGATCATCGCCGCGCCGAGCCCCGCCCACGGCGCGAGCCCGTCGAATCGCGGCGCGCTCCAGAACGCGAACGAGGAGAGCTTCAGGTGCGGCAACCCCGCCGCGATCACGACCGCGAGCGTGCCGAGGACGCCGATCCAGAGGATCACCGAAAACTTCCCGATCGCGTCGATGCGCCGCAGCAGCAGGATCACGATCGCGATGCAGACGACGCTCGCCGTCAGCGGAACGCTGCGCCCCGCCGCCGGAAGAATCGGCTGCAGGTAATGCGCGAAGCCGATGCAACCCGACGCCAGCGACAGCGGCGCGCTGATGAGAATCTGGAAGAGAAAGAGAAACGAGATCAGCCGCCCGCCGCGCCCGAACGACTCGCGCAGAAATACATACGACCCGCCCGTCTTCGGCATCTCCGCCGCCAGCTCCGCGGTCACGATGCCGTCGCAAATCGCCAGCAACCCCGCCAGCAACCACGCCGCCATGCACCGCGCCCCGCCCATGGTCGAGAGGATGAACGGGATCGTGATGAACGGCCCGATCCCCACCATGTCGATCATGTTCAGGGAGACCCCGCGCCAGAGGCCGATGTCGCGTTTGAGGGCGGTCACTCGTGGAACTATATCTGCGAGGTGGTTGGTGGTTCGTAATTGGTGGTTGGTAGTTGGTGTTGTAAGTGCCGTCCCAAACACCAACTACCGATCACCAACCACCAACTACATCCCTCTCACAATCTGATTAATCGCCGCCACAACCTTCAACGAACGCGTCGACCGCCCAACCGTCACCTCCGACAGCCCGTTCGTCATCAGTGCTTTCTGGCCGTGCTTCTGCCACCAGCGGCCGACGTAGACGGTCTGGCCGATGCGGCCGATCACGAGCTCGCCGGTGGAGGCGCGGCCTCGGGGGCGGGTCTCGACGACGAGGAGGTCGCCGTCTTCGATGTTCTGATCGCGCATTTCGTCGCCGCGGGCGCGGAAGACGATCTCGCCTTCTTCGACGAGCGTGCGGGGAAGCGCGATGCGCTCGGTCTTCGTCTCGTCGACGGGCTGGCCCTGGCGGATCTCCCCGGCGGTCTGCACTTCGAGCCAGTCGGGACGCTCGCGCAGCACGTCGCCGACGGACGATGCGGGCAGCTCGACGCGGCGCACCGGCATGCGAGGAAACGCCACTTGCATCGAGCCGGCCATCGACTCCGCGCCGAGGATCCCTTCGGCGCGCGCGAGGATGGCCTGAGCCCGCTCCGCTTCATGACGCGCCTCGCGGATCGTGTCGGTGAGCAGCGGGACGTTGAGAGCGGAAACATCCTTCTCGCCGCGCTTGAGGGAAACGTCGCCGAGCTGGATCTCCGTCAGCTCGAGCACGGCCGCAACGCGCTGCAGGATATTGACGGAAACGTTCGCTCCCTTCTCCAGAGCCGCCAGATGGCGGCGGCTCACGCCCGCCATTTTGGCGAGCCGGGCCTGGGTGAACCCTTTCTTCAGCCGTGCTTCGCGAACGCTTTGTCCGAGCATAGAAGGAACTTTTAGGTTACTAAGCGGATGAGAAATACGCAACACATCGCCTGTGAATGGTTCATGGGTCAGGGGGATATGAGAGTGCGGTTGACGCATGCTCTCTCCGTTTGAATACACCTCATGCACGACACTCTCGCACATGGAGTGACGCAAAGACACTTTTCCACCCCATGTGGACCGCCGTCAAGGACCGGAAGGATTTAGGAACGGAAGGGAGTCAGGTTAGCCGCAAGTGACGTCCGGACTGTTGGTTGCGAAGTATTCTGCTCCATCCAGCCCGATTTCCCGAGGTCCGCATTGACATCTATCCTGCTCATCGCTATGATGCAACATACTGCACATGACCACGCGTCTTGAACGTTTCCTGAAAAGCCGAGGAATCAGACCGGCGCACCTCGCGCGGGAGTCGGGTTACAGCCGCCAGCACCTGCTGCGAATCCGGATGGGGCGGATGGAGCCCACCCGGAAATGCATCGCGGCGATCGCAGCGGCGTGCCGCCGGCTCTCGAACGAGAACGTCCGCGCCTCGGACCTGTTCGATCTGGGGGAGGAGCAGTAGCAGACATTGCAGCCGGTCAAGCATAGCCCCGAGCTCGAAACGTTCAAAACTCGGCGGGTTGCAGTGGTCGACGGCGACCGCGAGGCTGGGGAAATGCTGCACATGTTCTTCCGTCTGATGGAGCTCGAGTGCTCTCTGCTCGACCCCCGTTCCGACGTCGTTGCCACCGTCCGTAGACTCGATCCCGACGCCGTGATCCTCGATCTCGACCTCCCCGATCTACGCGCACTGGATCTCGCCCGCGAAATCCGCACGCCGATCATCTTCGTCACCGAGCTCGATTCCCGCATCACCGTCGTCGACGCCCCCGTCATCCGCAAGCCGCGCGATCGCTTCGAGGAGTTGTTGCGGTTGATGGAGATGGTGCTCGCCTTAGAAGCGTGATTGGTGGTTGGTGATTGGTGGTTGAGGGGAGTTCTCCGTAAGCGAGTCCCTCAACTACCGATTGCCATCTACCAACCACCCTTTTGTTACGATGCCGCGCGATGAAACGCCTCGCCGCGCTCGCACTCCTCGCAACCGCCTGCACCACCGCGCCGAAACCGAAGACCGTGGTGGTCCCACCGCCGAAGCCGCTGCTGGGGCGGCATGGGTTCGAGCTCTCCCAGATCGATCGCTCGGTGAGTCCGTGCGACGACTTCTATCAATACGCGACGGGCGGGTGGCAGAAGCAGCATCCGTTGCCGCCGACGTACGCGCGGTTCGGGCGCTTCGAGGAAGTGGCGGAGCGGAATCGCGACGCGCTGCGCGCGATCCTCGAGGCTTCGGCGAAGGAAGCGAGCGCGGAGCGGGGGAGTAATGCGCAGAAAGTCGGCGATTTCTGGGCCGCGTGCATGAACGAGAGCGCGATCGAGCTGCAGGGCGCGACGCCGATCAAGCCCGACCTCGACCTCGTCGACGCGATTCGCGGCGCGGACGACGTCGTCGCGGAGATTCAGCGCCAGCAGCAGCGCGGCATCGCGCCGCTGTTCCGCTTCTCCGCGCAGAACGACTTCAAGAACAGCAACATGATCATCGCCGCCCTCGGGCAGGGCGGACTCGGTCTGCCGGATCGCGACTACTACCTTCGCGATGACGACAAGTTCAGGACGACGCGCCGGCAGTACGTCGAGCACATCGCGAAAATGTTCGAGCTCGCGGGCGGCGAGCGCGCGAAAGCACTCACGGATGCGGAGCGCGTGCTCGCGCTCGAGACCGAGCTCGCGAAGGTGTCGATGCCGCGCGTCGAAATGCGCAAGCCCGAAAACGTCTACCACATCACGCCGGTGTCGGAGCTGCAGTCGATCGCGCCGGCGTTCGACTGGCCCGGTTTCTTCTCGTCGATCGGGCTCGCGGACCTCCGCTCGCTCAACGTCGCGCAGCCGGAGTATTTCCGCGAGGCGAATCGCCTGCTCGAGCAGCTGCCGCTCGATTCCTGGAAGGCGTATCTCCGCTGGAACGTGATCGACGCCGCGGCGCCGCTGCTCTCTACGCCGTTCGTGAACGAGGACTTCGCGTTCCGCGGGAACACGCTGTCCGGCCAGAAGGAGATCCAGCCGCGCTGGCAGCGCTGCGTGCGCTCCGCGGACATGACCATCGGCGAGATCCTCGGGCAGGAGTACGTGAAGCGCGCGTTCACTCCCGAGGCCAAGCAGAAGATGAATGAGCTCATCGACAACCTCGTCGCCGCGCTGCGCGAGGACATCCCGAAGCTCTCGTGGATGGGGGCGGAGACGAAGACCGCCGCGCTCGCGAAGCTCGAGGCCTTCCGCCGCCGGATCGGCTATCCCGACAAGTGGATCGACTACTCGTCGGTCGACGTCGGACGCGACTCGTATGCCGCGAACGTGTTTGGGTCGCAGGCGTTCCGCGTGCGGCGCGCGGCGGGTCGCGTCGGCAAGCCCGACGATCCGAACGAGTGGGGGTTCTTCACGCCGGCGACGGTGAACGCCGGCTACAGCCCGACGCGCAACGACATCACGTTTCCGGCGGGCATCCTCCAGCCGCCGTTCTACGATCCGAACGCGGACGAGGCGTACAACTACGGCGGCATCGGTACGGTGATCGGCCACGAGATGACGCACGGCTTCGACGATCAGGGCGCGAAGTTCGATGCCGAGGGGAATCTGCGCAACTGGTGGTCGGAGGCCGATCTCAAGAACTTTCAGTCGCGCGCCGAATGCATCGCGACGCAGTACGGCGAGTTTCCGGTCGAGGAGAACCTGAAGCTGCAGGGCAATCTCGTGACCGGCGAGGCGATCGCCGATCTCGGAGGCGCGACGCTGGCGTTGCGCGCGTATCAGAAGTCGCTGCAGGGCAAGCCGCACCTCAGCCTCGACGGGTTCTCTCCCGAACAGCGCTTCTTCCTCGGCTTCGCGCAGGTGTGGGGCCAGAACATGTCCGCCGAGGAGGCGCGCCGCCGCGCACTCACCGACCCGCATGCCCCCGGCCCCGCCCGCGTCAACCTGACCGTGCAAAACATGCCGGAGTTTCAGGATGCGTGGAGCTGTCCTTCCGGGGCGCGGATGACGAGGGAGAAGGGGTGTGCGATTTGGTAGGTGGTGGCTGGTGTTTTGTGGTTGGTGTCTGGGGCATTTCGGCCTGAGCGACACAGCCACAACTACCAATTACCAACTACTAACTACCAATCACCATGTACCCCCTCGAACCCAACGCCTCCGAAATGCGCGCTCTCGTCGACGCCGCGATGACGCGCATCATCGCGCACATCGAATCCCTCCCGACCCAGCCCGCGTGCAATGTCGAAGGGGCGACGGAGTACGCGCGTACGTTGATCGAGCCGCTGCCGCGGCACGGCGAGTCGTACGAAACGCTGCTCGACTTTTTGTTCGATGACGCGATTCCGCGGACGTTCACGGCGGCGGGGCCGGGGTATCTCGCGTATGTGCCGGGCGGCGGGTTGTTTCATTCGGCGGTGGCGGATCTGATCGCGGATGCGGTCAATCGCTACGTGGGCGTGTGTGCGGCGGCGCCGGCGCTGGTGCAGCTCGAGGCGAATGTCGTGCGGTGGTTCTGCGAGATCGTCGGATATCCGCGCGGCGCTGGCGGCGTCCTGACCAGCGGCGGGTCGCTCGCGAACTTCACCGCCATCGTCACGGCGCGCAAGGCGTTGCTGCCGGATGACTTTCTGCGCGGCACGCTCTACTGCTCGAACCAGGTCCATCACTCCTTTCAGAAAGCCGCGAACCTCGCGGGGTTTCCGTGCGCGAACATCCGCGAGCTGCCGGTCGACGCGCAATTCCGCATTCGCGTCGACGCGCTCGAGGAACAGATCGCGCGCGACCGCGCCGATGGATGGACGCCGTTCCTCGTCGCTGGCAGCGCGGGGACGACCGGCACCGGTGCGGTCGACGATCTCGAGGCGCTCGCGCGAGTCGCGCACGAGAACGCGATGTGGTTTCACGTCGACGGCGCGTACGGCGCGCTGTTCATGCTCACCGAGCGCGGGCGTGCGGCGCTGCGCGGGATCGAGCAGGCGGACTCGATGATCCTCGATCCGCACAAGACGCTGTTCCTCCCGTTCGGCACCGGCGCGCTGCTGGTGAAGGACGCGCATGCGCTGCGCCGCGCGCACTCGCTGCACGCCGACTACCTGCCGGCGATGCAGGACGAGGACGAGCTGGTCGACTTCTGCGAGATCTCGCCCGAGCTCTCTCGCGACTTTCGCGGACTGCGCGTCTGGCTGCCGCTGAAGCTGTTCGGCATCGAGCCGTTCCGCGAGCAGCTCGACGAGAAGCTCGATCTCATCGAGTACGCCGTCAGCGAGCTGCGCAAGATCGACGGGATCGAGATCGTCGCCGAGCCGCAGCTGACGATCACCGCGTTTCGCATCCGCGGCGACGACGACGCGAATCGCGAGCTGCTGCAGCGAATCAACGCCCGCAAGCGCGTCTTCCTCACGCCGACGACATTGCCCGACGGCCGCTTCGTGATCCGCATCGCCATCGTGTCGCACCGCACGCATCGCGACCGCGTCGACATGATGCTCGACGACGTCCGGGCCTCGGTCGCCGAGCTTCGCTGAAACGTTTCCGCGTCTCGTGTCACTACTCCTGCGAACAGAAAAGGAGGACGAGATGCGAAAAGTCTCAGTGGGGTTGATCCTCGTGCTGGCGCTCGCCGCGGGCGGGTGTTGCACGAAACCGCCGTCCGCGCTGGTCACCGTGCCCGTCACCGGACAGCACACGTCGATGTGGTGCTGGGCGGCGAGCGGGCAGATGACCATGAACTATCACGGCGCGAGCGTGACGCAGTGCGATGAGGCGAACAAGCGCTTCGGCCGCACGGACTGCTGCAACACGCCGACGCCGGCCGCGTGCGTGGTCGGCGGCTGGCCGGAGTATCCGAAGTACGGGTTCAGCTCGGTGCACACGAGCAATGCCGCGCTGTCGTGGAATCAGATCCGCGAGGAAATTTACTGCCGCAAACGCCCCTTCGCCTTTACGTGGCACTGGCCCAGCGGCGGCGGCCACATGATGGTGATCAGCGGGTACGTGAGCGTTCTCGGGATGCAGTTCGTGCGGGTCAACAATCCCTCGCCATGGGATCCCGTGGGCGGCGGCGCGCAGTACTTTACGACGTACTCGGACTACGTGTCCGGCCCGGGGCACACGCACTGGGACGACTACTACAAGATCAAAAAGCAATGAAGGAGGCTGCGATGCGAAGCATTACGATTCTCTGTGCTCTTGCCATGACCATTCCGCTCGCCGCGCAGCAGACGACGACCGGCGACTACGAACGCGAGACCGCGAAGGTCGCGGCCGCGGCGATCCCGACGCTCCGCGCGCTCGCGGAGCAGGCCCCCGACGTCGTCGGCCTGACCGCGCAGGAAGCGGCGTCCGCCGTGCTCGCGTCTCCGCTGCGCGAGGTGGACGTGCCGCTCGATCGGCTGAAGGCGTACACGTCCGCGACCGATGCGCGCTCCTTGTTCGTCGATCTGCAGACGACGTTCTATCCCGTCCTCGTCGGCTCCGAGATCCGCTCCTCGATCACCGTCAAGCGCACCGAGCGCGGGTGGGAAGCGACGGAGTTCGGCAACGACGAGCTGGCGAAGCGGATCGCGGCCGTGCGCGGCGGCGACTCGTCGTCCGCGCTGCTCGTGCGCGTCCGCGCGCTGAATCTCGATTTCATCGCGAAGGATACGAGCAGCGGACTGCAGCTCATCCCGCTGACCGACATCCCCGGCACCGACATCCGCGCGGGCAGCTCCGCGCCGGCGAATGCGGTGCTCGCCGCGCTCGTCGCGCTCGCGAATCAGCACAACGGTCTGCCGACGTAAAACCATGCAGGGCCGCCTCTTCAGGCGGCCCTCTACGGCTCCTGAATGTACCCCTGCGCGGCGATGCGCTCGCCCGAGGCGGTGTAGTCGCCGAGATCGGCGACGCCCGACGCGTCGACCCAGGTCGTGTAGAACGCGAAGAGCGCGCAGACGGTGACGGCATCGTAGATCGCCTCGTCGCTCCAGCCGGCGGCGCGCACGGCATCGACGTCTTCGCGCGTGACCGTCGCCGCGTTGCGCGCGGCTTTCTCGATCAGCACGAGCAGCTCGGCGAACTTCGCGTCGATCGGCGCGCTGCGATAGTCGTCGAGCACCGACTGCACCATTTTCTCGTCGCCGAGGAGCTTCGCCGCGACCGCGGCGTGCGAGCCGGTTCAGAAGAGACAGTTGCGCGTGCGCGAGGTGAACGCGGCGATGAGCTCGCGCTGGCCGGGCGAGAGCGGCGATGGTCCGCGCATCACTTCCTGCGTGAACATCGCCAGGAACTTCGTCCGCTCCGGTTTGTAGTTGAAGAGATGGAGGATCTGCGGGACGGCGATCCCCGCCGCGGTCATCGCCTCGGCGGCGAAGCCCCACGGACTCTGGCTGTGCTGATGCTCGACCTGCGTCAGATGCATCGCCTCCTATATTACGCTCACGGCATGCGGCGCTCGCTCTGGATTCTTTCGATGCTCCTGGCGGTCGCGCTGTTTGTCTACCTTCGCCCGCTCACGCTCTTCTTCACCGCGCGCAGCCTCTACCTCCGCGCCATCGGCATGGAGAGCGCGTTCACCGAGGTGGGCGGACGGCGGATTCATTACTGGACGGCAGGGGAGGGACCGCCGCTCGTGCTCGTGCACGGCGTGGCGATGCGCGCGGAGGACTGGGCGCCGCTGTTCCGCACGCTCAAACAGCATCACCGCATCTACGCGCCCGATCTCCTCGGATACGGCGAGTCCGCGCAGCCGCGCGACGGCGACTACTCGATCGCCGCACAGGCGGAGCTCGTGCGCGGATTCATGGAGGTGATGAAGCTCGAGCAGGCGGACGTCGCCGGCGTGTCGATGGGCGGCTGGATCGCGCTCAAGCTCGCCGCCGATCATCCCGAGCGCGTCACGCGGCTCGCGCTCATCAGCAGCGCGGGGCTCGCGTTCCGGTCGACGCTGACCGAAACCTCGTTTTCGGCGACGACGATCGAGGAGCAGCGGCGCAGCTTTCGATTGCAGAGCGATCTCGCGCCGCGCTTTCCCGACTTCATCCTGCGCGACTTCCTCCGTCACTCGCGAAAGAAAGCGTGGATCGTGCGCGCGTCGATGCGCTCGATGCTGGAGCGGCGCGACCTGCTGATGGACGGCAAGCTGCAGCGCGTGCGGATGCCGGTGCTGATCCTCGCCGGTACCGCCGATCGCATCGTGCCGTTCGACGTCGCGCTGCGCCTGAAACGGGAGATGCCGCACGCCACGCTCGTGCCGCTGCCGGGATGCAGCCATCTCGCGATGATCGAGTGCCGCACGCCGGCGCTGCACGCTCTGACGGCGTTCACCGCGCCAGCCGCCGCCCCGCCGCCGAGTCGCCGATGAGCGTTTCGAGCCGCCGCGCGCGCGTCTCTTCCTTCTTCGCGTTCGTGACCCAGTAGATCGAGACGCGGCGATACCACGGCGGCTGTTCGTTGAAGTACGCCCACGCCTTTTTGTTCGCGCGGAAGGCTTTCTCCATCTCGTCCGGCAGCGTGCGCGGCGCATTTTCGTACGCGTAGATGCCCGACTTTTTGTCGCTGCGCTGTTCGTACGCGGCGAGCCCGGCGGGGTGCATGCGCCCGAACTGCTTGAGCTCCGCGACGCGCTTGATGTTGATCGCGCTCCACGTGCTTCCCTTGCGCCGCGGCGTGAAGCGGATGCTGTAGCTCTCGTCGTCGATCCGCCGCCGCACGCCGTCGATCCAGCCGAAGCAGAGCGCCTCGTCGACCGATTCCGGCCACGTGATCGACGGCTTGCCGGAGTCCTTCTTCCAGAATCCGACCAGCAGCTCCGGCTCGCGCTCGTGATGTTTCTCGAGCCATTTGCGGAACGCGGCCGGCGTGGCGAAGAAGGTGGGGTTCACGAGAGCCCCGACGGCAGGCGCGGCGATGACAGCAGCTCCGCGAAGACGTCCCAGCGCTTCTCGGCGTCGCCGCCGCTGCGGCGCTCGACGTAGTTGCGGACGAGGTCCTTGCCGAGGTTGTAGTTGATGACGTAAGCGCGATATTGCTCGATGAACTTCACGCGCTGGCGCGCGCGCGCCGGAGCCATCAGCGCGTAGGTCGTCAGCCAATCCGCGGCCTGCTCCGCGTCGATCGCGCCGTCGAGATAGCGGCGCGCGGCTTCGTTGCCGGCGTAGCTCGTACGCGCCGCGAGCTCGTGCACGCGGTAGTACTGTTCGGCGCGCGACGGATCGAGTCCCGCGATCGGGAAGAGCGTTTCCTTCTCCATCTCCACGCGCTCATTGGCCGGGAACGCGACGTCGATCCCATAGTTCGCGCTCCCCTCGGCGATGAGCGACTGCGCGCTGAACAGCGCGTACACCGAGAACTCCGGCCACCCGCGATCGCGCACGAGGGTTTTCTCCAGCAGCGCGTTGTAGACGTGATGGCCGGGATAGCCCTCGTGGCAGGCGAGATCGATCGCGCGATCGATGAAGATCGGGAGGTCGGTGTTGACCTGGATGAGGCTCGTGAAGCCGCCCTTGTACCAGTTGTAGCCGCTCCACGATTTGTCGTTCACGTACTCGACCGTGAACGACTCGCCGATCGGGAGGCCCATGTGGTCCGCGGTCTTCGCGCGGCAGATGTCGATCGCGGCGCCGAACACGGCGTCGAGCTTTTCGCGCGGAATCACGAAGTCCATGCGGAACGCTTCGATTCGATCGATCAAGGCGCCGTCGCCCGGCAGCTCCGCCTCGATCGCGGTGTTCAGTGCGCGGAAGTAGTCTTCGTCATGCGTCGGCGCGACGGCGTCATACAGCGCGCGCGACTCCTCGTCGAACGTGAAGCGCCGGCCGCGCAGCATCTCCGCGCGCGCGATCAGCGCGTCGGTCTGACGCCCGAGGTAATCGTGGCGCAGTGCTTCGAGCGGGTCGCCGGGGCGCGCGATCGCCGCGAGCTGCTCGCGCAGCACGACCGCGGCGTCATGGATGAAGTCGAGCGTGGGACGGGTGGCGCGCACTTCCTCGCGCCATTCCGGCGGACCGTAGTACGCGTCGACGTAGTCGGCGTCGTGCTCGCCCATGGCGAGCACCAGTTTCACGTAGCGCTGTGCGGCGTCGTTCATGCGCGCCGCATCGTACGTCACTTGTGAACGCGGATGACCTTTCCGTCGATGGTGATCTTCAGCCCGTTCTCTCGCGCGATCCGGTCGAGCGCCTCATCCCACGGCATGTCCGTGACGTTGATCGAGACGCGCCTGCCTTCGACGTCTTTCGTCATCGCGACGTCGAGGCCGGTGATCTGCGCGAACGTGTTCAGCACGTCCTTCAGATCGGCGTCCTGCAGATTGATGGAGATCGGCGCGCCGGTGTATTTCGAAGACGCCGGCGGCGGGGTGGTCTTCGGCGTGGTCTTCGGCGTGTATGTGTAGAGGTTGCGCTGCACCAGCTCGCCGTCGTCCTTCACGAAGATGAACATCTCGACGCTGCCGTCGAGTTGTACACGCGCGCGAAGCTCGATGTCGTGCTCGCCGTCCTTCTTCGTCATCGTCGCCCAGACGTTCGGGTGCGCGGTGACCTTCGGCGACCAGACCGTGGCACCGCTGGCCCTGTCGACGACGTTCGCCGCGATCACCATGTCGGGCCCCGGCGGCGTCACGCTGAAGTTCAGTCTGTAGATCTGCTTGAGGTTCTCCTTCTTTTCGAACGACAGCGCGGTCGCGGCGGTCGTGATCGCGAGCAGCGCCGCGATCGCGGAGGCGAGGACGGCGCGGTGGGAGAGCGCGGTTTGCTTCAGGCGTCCGTAGCTCATGAGGTGTTCGATCCTTTCGTTCAGTTTCGCGCTGGCCATGCACGACGCGCCGGCGGTACGCGCGGCGAGGACGGCGCGGCAGATCTTCGTCAGCGCGCCGAGGTAGGCATCGGTCGAGGGAATGGCATCGGACACGGCCTCGTCGCACGCCTCCTCGCGTGCGACGGAGAGATCGCGCAGCGCGAGCCAGACCAGCGGATGAAACCAGAGCAGCGCCGCGGCGAGCGTCTCGAGCGCGGAGACGAGATTGTCGCGTCGCGCGACGTGCGCGCATTCGTGGAGCATCAGCGTGCGCAGCTCTTCGTCGTCGAGCGCATCGCACGCGTGCGACGGCAGCACGATGGTCGGACGGAGAACGCGCAGCACAGCCGGTGCCTCGCAGATCGGCGAGCGGACGACGTCGATCGCGGTTTTGATGTTGAGCGCGCGCCGCGCGAACGCGAGCGCATCGACTTCGCGCGCCGACGGCGCGCTGCTCGTGCGCAGCGCCGCCGCGATCGTGCGCGTGCGGAGGATCGCCCAGCGCGCGAAGATCAGCAGCGCGATCGCGCCCCAGGCGTACGGGAGCCAGTTCACCTGCTGCGTCGCAGTGGCGATCGCATCGCCGCCGCCGAACACGCGCAGCGTCATCGGGATCGCGGTCGGCGTCGGACGGAATCCGATCGCGGTGAGCAGCGCCGGCGGAATCGCGAACTTCGCCAGGCCCGCGAGGAGGAGCGCGTGTCGCGTGCGCGCGGTCAGCGGGAGCAAACGCGCGGCGGCGATGGCGATGGCGAGGACGAGCGTCGAGAGAATGAGATGGCCGGTCACTTCTGCTTCCTTTTGCGCGAGGCCGCGTGCTCTTCGAGCGCCTTCAGATCCTCGAGCGTCAGTTTTCCGCTGTCGAGCAGATGCGCGACGACGGGTCGCGCGGAACCGCCGAAGAGGCCGAGGAGCTCGTCGACCACGCGGCGATACGCGGTCTTCTTCGTCACCGCCGGCTCGAACATCAGCGCGTTGCCGATCTTGCGCGTGCGGCGCACCGCGTTCTTCAGCTCGAGCCGCTGCACGATGGTCTGGACGGTGGTGTAGGCGGGGCGGTGCTGCTCCGAAAGCGCATCGCGCACCTCGCGGACCGAGGCCTCGCCGAGTCGCCACAGCACATCCATGATCTCCAGCTCGAAGCGGGTGAGCTTCATCCGATCCATGTCGTCGATGCTACGACAGGCGTAGTAGAGTCGTCAACGGCTTTCGCCACGCTTTCCTCACAGGCCGGGCGCGGCGACTCGCATATCCTCGAACGAATGCGCATCGCCCTCGCCATCGCCATGATTCTCGCGACCGTCCCGGCATCGGCGCAGCGGCGGCGGGCAGTCGGCTCGCCGCCGGCCGAGCGCGAGCTGCGGATCCTCTTCATCGGGAACAGCCTCACCGCGGGCAACGACCTGCCGGCCATCGTCTGCCGTCTCGCGGCGGCGGGGAAGCATCGCGCGGCGTGCGAGTCGGTGACCGGCGGCGGCTACGCGCTCGAGGATCACTTCGCCGACGGGCGCGCCGCGCAACGGCTCGCGCAGGAACGCTGGTCGATCGTGGTGCTGCAACAGGGGCCGTCCGCGCTGGAGTCGAGCCGCGTCAATCTGCGCCAGTGGACGGCGAGGTTCGCCGCGCCGATCGCCGCGGCCGGCGCGCGGCCCGCGCTGTTCGCGGTCTGGCCCGCGAAGGAGCGCTCGTCCGACTTTCCGCGCGTCTCGGAGTCGTACCGGATCGCCGCGACGGACATCGGCGGCCTGTTCTTCCCGGCGGGCGACGCGTGGCTCGCCGCCTGGCGCCGCGACCCGGGCCTGCCGCTGTATGCGGACGACGACTTTCATCCGTCAGCCGCCGGCTCGTATCTCGCGGCGCTCGTGATCTACCGTGTCGTTTGGGGCGAGCTGCCGGCGTTCTTCGCCGACGCCGGCTTCGCCGCCACCGCCATCGGCACCGACCCCCGACTCGATGCCTCGCGCCTGGCCATCCTCGCATCAGCCGCGGACGAGGCGGTTGCGAGTACGATCGCACCATGAACGTTCGAGACATCCTGCTCGCCAATCTCGACGCGGCCTACGACAAGCGCGGCTGGCACGGCACGACGCTCCGCGGCGCGCTTCGCGGCCTCACGCCCGACGACGTCTACCGCCGTCCGGCGAAGGGACGCCACACGATCTGGGAGCTCGTCGCGCACGCGGCGTACTGGAAGTACGCCGTCCGCCAGCGCCTCACCGGCGGCAAGCGCGGGTCGTTTTCACTGAAGGGCAGCAACTGGTTCGAGTCGTCGCCGCGCGGCGGCGAGAAGGCGTGGCGCGACGCCGTCGAGCTGCTCGACATCGAGCATCACCGTCTCCTCGAGACGATTGCCGCGCTCGACGACGCCGCGCTGAACGATCCGAAGAAGGCGCGAATGATCTACGGCGTCGCCGCGCACGACGCGTATCACTGCGGGCAGATCCAGCTCACGAAGCGATTGCTCGCCTCGTGAGCGCTCACTTCTTCGCGCGCGTGCAGGTCTCCTGACCGAGCTTCACCCACTTGCCGTCCATCTCGACCTCGCCGATGTGGTTCATGCCGGCGGCGGTCTTGATGAAGGTGTCGCGCGAGTTGAGGGTCTGCGATCCCATGTGCCACGGTCCGGCGAAGACGATGGTGTCGCCGTTCCAGCCGTCGCTGGCGGCGGTGCCGTAGCCGCCCATGTTGTCGACGGTGCCGACGACGAACTTCTTCATCTGCGGGTCGTAGCCCCAGAAGCCGCGGACGGCGAAGGGCATGGAGTTCTGCGCCGTCTTCGTCTCGGCGTAGGTGAAGGCGATCCATTGCCCGCCGAGCGTCCAGGCGCCGGTGACGCTGCCGCGGGTAGCGTGCTCGGGAGCCATCGGGTTGGCGTAGGCAATGCCCGTGCAGTTGTAGGTGGCGGCGAAGGGCTGGAGCTGCTTGAGCATCGGATCGGGGTCCATGGCCACCGCCTGGACGGAGAGGAGGAGGAGGGCGACGATCGAAAGTTTTTTCATGATCCGACCTACGTAGCACGGAATGGTTCGGATTGGTACCGCGTTGCGCGACGACGTGGTTGACAGGACCGCGGCGGTCCGTAATGCTGGCCACCTTTTTCGCGAGCGCGGCTCGCGCGTTCGTTGAGAAGAGCGGGCCCGTAGCTCAGTGGTAGAGCAGCTGGCTTTTAACCAGTTGGTCGTAGGTTCGATCCCTACCGGGCTCACCACGCCGGTTTGACACGTCCCCATCGTCTAGAGGCCCAGGACATCGCCCTTTCACGGCGACAACACGGGTTCGAATCCCGTTGGGGACGCCATTCCGCCCGAAGCAATCTGACGAAGACTCATGAGGAGGTCGTAATGGCCCGTGTGACCGGAATCGGTGGTGTTTTTTTCAAGTCGGCGTCGGACCACAAGCGCCTCGCTGCCTGGTACAGGGACAATCTGGGCCTCGTATTCGAAGAGTGGGGAGGCGCGATTCTGAAGTGGCCGGAGGATGCGGCGAAGGACGGCGGCCTCACCGTCTGGCACGTCGCCGACCGCGACTCGAAGTGGTTCAGCCCGAGCGAGTCCAGCTTCATGATCAACTACCGCGTCGACGACCTGACCGCGCTGCTCGCGCAGCTGACGAGTAACGGCGTCGAGATCGTCAAGGGGCCCGATTCCGACTTCAACGGCACATTCGCGTGGGTCATGGATCCCGATGGTAACAAGGTCGAGCTGTGGGAGCCGATCGCTACCTCAGATTAGTAAACGTCACCGCCTGACGCCCTGTACGGATCTCCACCACTTTCGACACCGTCCCTTCGTACACATACGGCTTGACCGTCCGCTCGTCCGGTTTTGATGCCCACGCGAAATGCAGCGTCACTGGCTGCGCGTACATCTGCGATGCGGTGATGTAGCCGACCAGCGCGTGCTCGGTCGAATGCATGTTGCTCTTCCAGCCGTGCTGCTTCGGCAGCGCGAGATCGGGCGTGCCGTCGGGCGAGGTGAGGTGCCAGACCTCGCCGTACTTTTGATCGACCATCTTCGTCCGGTACCAGCGGAACGTCGACGCGAGGTAGCGCGCGTGCGCGGGGTTCTCGAGGCCCAGCGATCCCGCGGTCTGATCGAGCTCGCACATCGCCCACCACTCGCGTCCCGCATCGCCGGGCGCGCGTAGCCACGAGCCGGCCTGGCGATCGTACGCCCACTCGAGAATCTGCAGCGCGCCGCGCCGGCCGAACTCCTCCAGCTCGCGGTCTCCGTAGCGCTTGCCGACGGTGTAGATCATCCACATCGTCTTCACCGAATGGCCATAGTCCGTGTGATTCTGGCCGACGGCGCGGAAATGTCCCCGCGTACCGTCGCCCCAGAACAGGCCGCACGCGGGATTCGGACGCGATCCGCAATCGCCGGCATAGAAGACGTCCTTCATCACATGCGCGAGGCGGATGAGGTCCTTCTTCCACGGCTCCTGATCCGCGACCGGCAGCGCCGGCGTCAGCCAGATCATGTACGCGTACACCTGATCGAGCTGCGCGGTGAGCTCCCAGCGGTCGGCAGTCTCGTCCATGAAAGGCTCGTTGACCCAGCGGATGATGCGCTGTCCGTTGTCCCAGTACGTCGTGAAGATGTAGTCCTTCACCGCCTTCACATACCGCAGCGCCTCGGGATCGCGCGTGATCACGTAATAGAACCCGAGGCCGGTGAGAGAGTAGGCGGCGTCCTGGCTGGTGCGCTGCGGAGGGCGCGGCATCGCCTTGCCGTTCCTCCAGAACGACACCGGCACGAGCGCGCCGTCGATCTGCTCGAAGCCATTGCGCATCATCCATTGCGCGCCCTTGCGCAATTGCTCGAGATACTTCTCCTCGCCCGTGACGTGATACGCGACGCCGTAGCCATACACCTGCCGCGACTGCATGCGCAGATAGTCGCGATCGAGATATACGATGCCGCGCGCCGGTTCGGTGAGCTCGCGGCACGGCTTCGCGGCATTGAACAGCGAGCCGTCATTGCAGCGGTACGTCGGGAAGTTGCCGTCGACGCCGATCGCCTCCGGCGTCATCCAGAATCGCATCAGATCGGACTCGAGATGGGTGCGCCATTCCTGCGCGGTCGGCAGCGGCTCCTCGGCCGCGAGGATCGAGCCCGCGAAAAGCAGCAGCAGGATGCAAACGAAGCGTCGGATGAAGCGTCGGCTCATGACTCTCTCCTCTTTGCCGCGGTCGCGACGAGTGCTTGGAAGTAATCCGCGAGATTCGCGGAGGAGCGTCCGGTGACGAGATCGTCGTCGACGATGACTTCGGGACCGTTCGGCATGTAGACCGCGCCGGCGTTGTGGATATCGGCGAGGACGACGGTGTGGCACATGACCTTCCGTCCGTGCAGCAGCTCCGGACAGGGAGTCAGGATCCAGAGGCCGTGGCACAGCGCGCCTTTCACGATGCGTTTGTCGCGCATCGCGTCGGCGTAGAACCGCACCGCCGGCGCCTCCCGTGTCGCCTCGACGCTGCCGTGACTGCCCATCGGCGGAATCTCGCGCAGGCGAACGGCGGTGTAGTTCGCCGCCTGAATGACGATGTCGTAGTCGCTGCAGCGAAGCGCGCCGACGTCAAGATCCACGGTCATCGTCTGCGGCATCTCGCCCGCGTTCGTCACATCGGCGACGAGCACGCGCGACCGCTGACCCCACAGGTACGTTGCGAAATCGACCTTTGCGCCGAGGCGCGGGAAATGCTCGGCGTAGTAGTTCATTTCCTTCGGGATGAACTCGGTCTCGGTGAGGACGGCCACCCGCATGCCGTCGATGCGCTGGTCCTGCATTCAGGATCTCCTCTCTCGACGGAGATTCTAGTCGTAAGATGCGGCGATGAACGCTCGATTCGCTCGTTTCGCGCTGCTCGTCCTCGTTGCCGTGCCGCTCTTCGCGCAGTCGGCTTATGAACGTCCGCCGAAAGAGATCCTGGACGTCCTCGATGCGCCCGCACTGCCGATCCCGAACGTCAGCCCCGCCGGCAACGCGATGCTCCTCGGCACGCCGTTGCGCTACCCGCCGATCTCCGATCTCGCCGAGCCGTTGCTGCGGCTGGCCGGCGTTCGCATCAACCCGCGCACCAACGGCGTGCACGGATCGTTCTACTACGCCGGGTACACGCTGAAGAAACTTCCCGACGGCGCCGAGCAGGTCATTCAGCTCCCGGCCGGTGCGCGCGTGAGTGCGCCGCGCTGGAATCCGTCCGGCTCGATGTTCGCGTTCGTTGTACAAGGCGACCGATACGTACTTGAAGGCCTCGCCGCTTCTTCACGTGAATCAGATCGATGAGCCGCTGCTCATCATTCACGGAGAACGCGACGCCAATCCCGGCACGGTCCCGCTGCAGTCGGAAAAGTTGTTCGAGGCGCTGCGCGGAGTAGGCGGAAAAACGCGCCTGGTCATGCTGCCGCTGGAGTCTCACGGCTACGCCGCGCGCCAGTCGGTCGAGCACACGCTGTACGAGACCGTGACGTGGTTCGACAAGTATGTGAAGAACGCGCCGCCGCGGGCGGGCGGGGCGGGGAAGTAATCAGCGTTCCCGCGGCGGTTGCCGTACTCGTCGATCAATTTCCGGAGCTCCGCCTGAAGTTCCTCTTCGGTCACGACGTTCGCTTCGATTCGGGCGACGATCTGCTGGTGCTCGGGATCCTCGGGCGGCAGGTTCGTGATGCACAGGACCGCGACCGGATTGCCCTGCGCGGCATGGTCGTTTCGCCGAGCTTCTCTTCCAGGTCGTGGCAGTCGAACAGCCTGACGTCCGGCCACGTGGCGTTCTTCCGGTTGGTGATCGCGGCCTCGAACGTCGGGGCCACGGCCGTGCGCGCAAGAAGCCATCCGGGATCGGTGGACCGCTGGTATGGGATGTTCTTCCACTTCATCAGCGTCGCCAGCATGGACGTGTGATCGAACCGCAGCACGTTGGCTGAGGCGCCCGGATACCACGGCCCGCGGAAGACCGTGCCCGGTGTGACCCAAGGCGTAATCAATAGCGTCGGCACGCGGACGTCGTAGCGGTTGAAGTCCGCGGACTTGGTGTCCGGTACCGGTGCGTTCGTTGATGGCGGGACATGGTCGTACGTACCTCCGTGCTCGTCGAACGTGACGATGAACAGGGTTTTGTTGAACACAGTCGGATGGTTGCACAGCGTGTCGTAGATCCGTCGGAGAAACTTCTCACCTCCGTCGGAGAAACTTCTCACCTTCGTAGAGGCTGCCGGGCGGGTGGTAGTCGGTACCGATCGTAGGCGAGGCTTGGCTGAAGAACGTCGGCTCGAGGTAAGTGAACGCAGGCACCGAGTCGGAGGCGACGGCGTGCTGAAATGCTTGATCGCGCCGCCGAGGTTTACGCTCGTCATCCCGAGCTTCGGCGTTGCGCAGCGCCGGGATGTTCACCGCCGGCTTCGCGCCGTCGGCGTACAGCCAGCCGAGAAGCGTGTCGAAGCCGCGGTTCTCCAGCATCAGGTGGACGACGTGTTTGAAGTTGTGCTGCATGTCGGCGAGTGACTTGCAGGCATCCTAACGCGTCCCGCTCTCCTCTTGGATGTACAGATTCGATGCGTGGACTGCGACGTCCGTCGCGTAGCCGCCGCAGCACGCAAGAATGTTTCACGCGTAAACTTCCAAACTGGTGCCGATGCCACTTAGTATGTCTTAAGCACGTCGTGTGCTGGACGGTTGTATCTGCGGAAGATTGCTGGTAGCGATACGAACTCGACCTTCAAGAAGGTGGTCTCGGCTGATGGAAAGCGGCGCTCGGGGGAGTATTGAGATACTTAATGGCACGGAATAAGAAGCGATATAGGAGCCGCTCGCGTGCGTAAACCCGCCGACTCGCTCGAAATGTCAACGGCTCTTGATGTATGGTCCTACCGCGTGTTCGGAGGCCGTTGTTTCGCGCCTCGGGCTCCGCAATCGCCAGACCTCGTACCTGTCGCGTGGGAGCGGATTCCGAACGCCCCGCGCATGAGTCTCGTATGGCCAGAGCTTGACGCTGCCACTGCCGAAGGCTTGATCCTAACATCCCTAGCGATCGCCGGCACGAATTCCGAAAACTTGGCGCTCGTTAATTTACCAGAATCGCTGCGTCACGCTATTGAGAGCCCCCTCAGTATCGCCAACTTTGCCGGTGGTGCCAAGCTGTACGAAATCTCACCTGGCCTTGCCGTCCTGCCACCCTACAGAGTTCAACTTCAGAATGCCAACGACTGCGAGGCGAACGCGCGTTTCTACGCGGAACAGCTGATTTCACTAGCGGCACGGGGGAGAGAAGACGCTTCGTTGCGCGAGAGTGTAGAGCTCACCCTTCTAGAGGTGTTTACAAATGCGTATGAACATGGCGCCTGTGGCTACGCGCTGCTCAGCGCGAGCGTGGGGCGCGCCGACAGATGGTTTGTTCAGCATATGGTCGAAGCGGAACGACGTTGGCTCCAACACGACCGAACCAAGCGGGTTTTGGAGATCACAGTTGGTGATCTGGGACCGGGTGTGCCAGCGCACTTAGAACGCAATTTCGTGGCGGCGGTCGCTCCACTCATCCGCCAGAATCAGCGTCGTCGTACCTCGCGGATCGAGAACGACGAACGTTGGCGTGCGCACACCGCGATCTGCCGATGGGCGTTTGAACATTACTCTACAAGTAAGGAGGATGTTCGTACGCCGACGGCCAGTCTGAACTGGCGTGGCTTGCATCGTGCGCTTGCATATGCCGCCTGGCACGACGGATTCATCGCGCTAACGTCAGGGTACGCACGCACAGGTTTTGCGACGTATAACGACGTGACGCATCAGTTTGATTGTCGCCCAGTCGCTGATGCGCCTGTTCCTGGCACCTTAGTAACGATTCGCCACCTTCTGCGCTCCGGTGATATTCGTGCAAGCTCGCGAGTATCACGCACCGGGATAAGAAGTGGCCAAGTGGGTGTCAGAGGCGAAGTATTTGCTGGCGGCGAAGGGAGAAAGACAACCGTTGCAGTTTTGCATCCCTTTGAGCAGGATTGGCTGCACGGTGAAAGACGAGCTGGTGATGTGGAGTTGCTCCGGATGGCGCCACCCAGCCATGTCTCCATGCACTATTTCACGGATGTCACACCAGATCGTCTCGCAGGTCTCATGGCGGAAAGCGGCGATGCTGACTGGTCTCGTGCAATCGGCTCTCCGCGACTCATCGGTGTGTGGACTCCGGCTGACGGTGTTATGTGGACGATTGCCGGCGCAGTGCCGAAGGGCTCGTTGAAATGGTTCGGCGCGCTCGCGCGGGGGCAAAGTCAGCGGTTGCCAAATGACCCTGCGGTTCGGTCCACACTCGACGAACTCGCGCGCCAGTATCCGGAGTATGTATTAGTCGCAGACGAAAGAGTAAGTTTGACCTGGCCGGACGAGCATACTGCAGATGATTTGAAAGATCATGCGAGTTCTGCTCTGCTTAAATACGCACGCCTAGGCAATGCGACCTACGAAGCTCCACCCGCCGAGTGTGTGTTATTAACGGACAACACTAAGGTGCAACGATACTTTTCGTTAACCGCTTTGGTGGATGCGAACGAGACACTTTGCGAAGTGCTAGGATACCTTCTTGCTTCTGAAATCGATGAACTAACTCAGTATCATGGTTCATTCTCATTAGTAACCGCGACACTTGCGAGTTACTACTTAGCTCGCCGCCTATTGCGCATAGCAAACCGAACTGATGTGGATGTACATTTCTTGGGCAGCCGGTCCTCGCGCCACTCGACCGCAGTACTGTTTCAAACGGCTACTAGGACGGGGCGAAGCCTTCGGGACGCTACGCTCCGAGCCGGCACGCAAACCGTCGCGGCCATTGTGGGTGTGGATCTAGGTGTGGTTAGCAGAGCCGCGGAAAGTCATCCGCTTGCGGTACGCAGCCTCCTTTCTTTTCACTTCGATCCTCTGGAGATCGGCGACGACGCCGACGAGTCGAATTATCCTGTTTCGCGAGTTATTTGTACCGTGTCTGATTGGCCAGTTCGTGCCGAAGAGCCGCCGTCTTTGACTTCGTCGGCTCACGCGGACCGAATTGTTCGAGACGTCCCGGAGGTGTTTTCCGCCGGGCTTCAGGTCATAAATTCACGTGTTCATTCTGTTGCGCTGCCTGGTGCCGCATTGGTCGCACGTCGTCCCGACCTGGTAGAGGACTGGCTAACAGAACGAATCACCAGCGAGTTGGCACGGGTTCGCGTGCAGCATGTCACAATAATTTGTCGACGCGAATCGTCGCTTTACGAACGCCTGCCGATAATTGCGGATCGTCTCTATGCGCGTACCGATATGCGCATCACTGCGGACCGTATAGCGCTTCCAAGTGTGCAATTCAGCGGTCACAGCGCAATCTTCGCGAACGTCGGCGCCGTGACTCCACGTCGCGAAACTCTCCACCCGCAAGCCACTTTGACGCCTCCCGATACACCGGATCGCTACTGTGTGGTCTATCTGGATACCGCGGCCGTAACGGGTAAAAACATGCGTGCAAGCATCAGCATGCTGCCGTCGCTTCCGGCGTCGCCGTCGTCTTTCTGTGTCTTCGTGGTGACAGACCGCCTCAGCCCGCGAGACACAAGGTTTCTCGCAAATGTGCAATTGCGAAACCCCCACTCGCCAGACTCGGTTATCGAACTACGGTTCGACAATTTGTTCAGACTCCAGGTCGGTTCACACGAACATCTTGATACGACGCCAGCAGCGCGGTTGATTCATGAACTTGATGCTCACGATGTCCGCGATCATGATTCAACCGCGCCTTACGTAACCCTGTTGCGCTCGCGATTGAGCGAGCTCGCACACGCAATGGCAACGGGCGTCCAGCGGTCGCGGGCCTTCGGCCACCTGTTCTCACCAGACGACGACACGGAAGTGCTTCTGTCAGCTGACGCTATATTGTTCCGGCACACGCTGGCGCTATTTCATCAGAACGAGCCTGTCATGACGACGCTGCGCACGCTGCTGCATCATCTTGTAGACGGCCACGACACCGGGTTGTTGTCCATGTTAGCAGTAGAGCCGAATCTTGTGCGCCAGCCTCCGCTGCTTCTCGACGGATGGGCAGATATTCGCGCGATGGCAAGTCGGTGCTTGTACGATGAAAACGCATCAACCGCAGCGCTGAGCGACGCGTTGGCCGTCGTATGTCTCGACGCGGCGACGGCAGTCGCCGCCTTTCGCGCTGTGGCATCAGCGGTGAATCGGCGGCCGGAACTAATGGCGCAATTGAAAACGTTCTTGGCGAGACTGGTGAGGATCGATGCCCACGCCGGTGAGCAGTTTCTGCGTGAATTGGCGGAACTTGCCGAGCCGTCCCGTAATCTGGAACGGTTGTTGACGCCGTTTCTCAGAACGCGGATGCAGATGCACTGGCCCGGGATCGCTCGGCTGGACACTGACGCGCTCGGCACACTGTACGACTTCGTGAAGACGATGTTTCCGCATTCACCCGCGTATAACGTGTGGCGCGATGCAGACTCGCTGCTTACGATGAGCGAACCGCCCGTTCAAATTGATGCTAGTCAGGTGATTCAGTCGGCGGTCGCCGTAGCCAGGCGTACGCTTCTTCCCGTGCTGCGTGCGGTTCGCCGCCTTGCTCGAGATCAAGACGACTTAGCAGTTGCGGACTCGATGGGCGCGGCGCACATCGTCGTTCTGGATGCCATAGAAGAGCTCAGTAGCGTAGTATCCGGTGACGCAGTAGAGAACGTGCGAACTCGAATAGAGACGGCGCGAAAACCGTGGACGTTTTTGAGGCAGCATCTGATCGTCCGTGATCCATTTCGCTTTTTAGGCTCAACGGAACCGCCGTCGCAAGGTGCAATTGAGAGTGCGATGAGGAAATACTTTGCGATGCCAGAACTTCTCATCGCAGAATATGTCAGCGCAAGAGTAGCGCCCGATACGAAGCTCGACGGTCCGCTGCCTGCTGGGTATCGTCCGCTGATGCCACGCGAGGGCGGGGCGTGGGTTGCCCCTGTGGGATACCAAGCGGTCCTCGAGATTGCGCGACTCGCCGTAGAAAACCATCTTCAACACGGTGTTCCTGGCACTTTTCGGCTCGGCATACGCCCGATAGACACACCAAGTGGAACGGAGCTACACTTCGTATTCACTGATACCGCATCCCCGGTTCGGTCTGCCTCGGGCGGCTTTGGTATAGGAGTGATTAGAGACATCTGTCGCCGGTGGGGACTTGCTGACCCACAACATCAGACGGTAGGCAATATTTTCGTGCTGCTGGTACGATTCGTACGATGTGCTTTCCTTAGCTGGGACCAGGAGCGCTCCGATGAGATTCTACATAATTGATGATCGTGAAAACGATCATACGTTTATCTCGGCGGCTGTCAGGACGGCGTTTCCACACGCAACCTTCGCAGTCCGTGAGGGCACAACCTTCGTGAAATGGACCGCTGTGGCGGACTATTTGCGCGGAGCGAGGGATGAGATCGAGCGGGACGAATCGATTCTGTTGCTTGATATGTCGTTGGGAGACGGCGACGCCGAAGCGCAGGTAGATGAGGGGATTAGACGTGCAAAAACGCTGCGCCTGGAGTTTCCGGACGCAATAATAGTCGCCTGCACGCAGTATGACCGTAGCGTGGCGTCAAAGGTTCGCGGCAGTGAAAGTCCATTTCATGGTGTGTTCGCAAAAGAGAGCTGGCGCGCACTGCCAGATGCGGAGCGACCCATGTACGTGCGTACCATAATAGAAGAGGCGCGTCCACGGAGCCGCAGTTTGATTGGTGCTCTGAGTGATCGAGCTGAAATTGACGACTCGTTGGGGGTGCGAAGTTTTTGCGCCGCATTCGGCGATGGCGCTCTTGATGAGCTGATTGTACGGTTTGCCGATGCCTCGGACAATGTTCGCATTCGTGCGCTAACGGGTGGTCTCTCCGGAGCGTTTCTTTTTGAGATAAAGACTGACGGATCACGCGGCTGCCTTTCGCGTATTGTGAAGTTGGCACGAGATCGCGAGCTCATCGATAACGAGGTGAAAGGACTCGCGACGCACCTACCGGCGCTTGGCCAACTCGCAACCGTGCTGTTGCCACCGATCGGAGAGATCAGGACTCTTCCCTGCGGTGCGTTCTATTTGGAACAGATTGCCGTAGCGGGTGAAGATCTGCTTCGTCTTGTGCGGCGTGACACCCTGGCAGGATCTTTCGCAGTGCGCAAGTATGTGGCATTGCTGGCGGCTTGCGTGGCGGAGGCGATTGGCTCACCCGGTGCCGTGCGACGTAAACGGCTAGGTGACGCGTTTCGCTTCAGTTCCCTTGACCTAGAACGTCTGCGTGTTTCAGCGGAGTTTCTTTCCGGTTTTGGACTACGGCTCGTTGATGCCGGACTGTGGCCCGAGGCTGTCACTCCACCGGAGGCGGCGAAGTCGTTGTGTGACCTTGCCTCCGCGTGGCGTCGCAACGACCTTGCAGTATTAAGTCGCGAGACCCCTGTCAGTGCCCAGCACGGCGATGCGCACCTCGCAAACGTTGTGTTGACGGCGACAGGGCAACTGCGACTCATCGACATAGCACGAGTGGGAGTATGGCCGATAGGATATGATATGAGTCGCGCGACAGTGCAGGCGCGCTTACGGTTGCTCGATCACGTTGCGTATGCCGATTTTATGCCGGAGCGTCTGCCTGCGTGGATGAACGGATTTGTCGCCGATGGCGATATCGCTGCGCTCGCGGATGAGTTTGTCGTGGCATTTAAGCAGGTCATCGTTGGCAGTGAATATGAGCGCGAACTCGCCCTTGCATTCGACGTCGGAACGACATGGGATCTTTTGAAGATTGCGAGCTACGGTGATATCTCACCACTAAAGCGTGTTTGGGCGATGCTGTCTGCTACCCGACTTGCGGTTTCACTGTTGGATAGTGGTTCGATACCGTAGCGATGAACTCCGCGCGGAGGTGCGCGGTTTTCATTTGCCGACGCCCAAGCGAGCCATGTTTTGTCGATCGAGATTCATCCTGATTCCGACCTAGCCTTGCCGCGCGGCCCTGCAAGCGCAAATGCGCCAAAATGCAAGGGTACGAATGCGCGACCAAGATCTATCGAATTGATTCAACTTGGTGGATCCTCGCGGCTACGCCGAAGCTCTGTGAACCTCGCGAGCCGCACCGTTGCCGCTTCCAACCAACGTTCAGTGTTCTGCAGCTGAGCGAGCTGCGCAGCGACACACCATGCCATGTTGGCGCCGAGCGAGAGCACCCCGCGGAACGCGGCTTGATTGCCTCTCATGTGCCGGCATAGCAATCACAGCGCGAGCACGGCCGACAGCCAGTTCTGAGCATCGCAGCTCTCGCGAAGCGTAGGGGTCGTCGCGGAGAGCTGATAGGAGACGCCGCCGCACTTCTCGCACACGTACACTGGAAAAAACACTTCCTGACGTCCCCTCGCACTTATCACAACGCCTCGCTCCGCACTGAGGCCGACAATCCGGCTCCGGCTTAGCCCGCGCTCCCGCCGAACGGACGGAATCCCGGAAGAGAGAGCGGCGCGAGGCGAAGGTCACATTGATACCATCGAATCCCTTCGTCAGCCCGCCGAAGAATTTTTCGGATAACGACCCGGGTGCGAAGCGTGGTAATCGTTGTATCACCAAGGATTGCGCGCGATCCCCGGTGATCGTGGTTGCCGCCAACCTACCGTGTCCCCGCCTTTGCGCCGATATACCCCTCGAGCACTCCGAGCGGCATCGAGCCCTGACTCAGGATCCACTCGTGGAACTGGCGGATGTCGAAGCGGGTGCCGAGGCGTTGCTGTGCGAGCTGGCGCAGTTCCATGATGCGCAGGCTGCCCATCTTGTACGCCAGCGCCTGGCCCGGGATGTCGGTCGAGTAGCGCAGCGTCTCCGTCGCGGCCTCGGTGGCGGACAGCATCGAGTGCGCCATCAGGTACTCGATCGCTTTCTCGCGCGGCCAGCCGAGCGCGTTCATCCCGGTGTCGACGACGAGGCGCGCGGACAGCATCGAGTCCATCATCAACCGGCCGGCGCGATCCCAGGGATCGGTGTAGATGCCCATCTCCGTTCCGAGCGCGGCGGCGTATTCGCCCCAGCCTTCGACGAACACGGTGTCGAAGCTCTCGCGCCGCAGCGGATGCAGCGCCTCGTTCTCGCTCTGCCGCGCGATCTGGAAGTGATGGCCGGGCACGAGCTCGTGCGCCATGAGCGCCATGCTGAAGAGCAGGTTGCGCTCGTTCGTCTTCGAGCCGTTGAAGTAGTACCGCCCGACGGGCTCCGTGGGCGTCGGCCAGTTGTAGTACCCGAACGTCATCGCGCCCTCGAGCGCGGGATCGAGTCGCTGCACTCCGTACGCGGCGCGCGGCATCGTCGCGAAGAACGCGCCGAGGTGCGGCTCGATGGTTTTCACGTGCTTCTCCAGCCGCGCGCGAATTGCGTCGGGTGACGGCTCGAAGAATCGCGGATCCGTTTTCAGGAACTGCATGAATTCTTCGCGAGAGCCGGTGAAGCCGGTCCGCGCGCGGATCTCGTCCAGCTCGCGCTCGATTCGTTCGATCTCGCGCAGTCCGAGGGCGTGAATCTCTTCCGGAGTGCGCTCGAGCGTCGTCGACGCTTTGATGAGATACCGATACGCGGCCGCGCCGCCGGGCTGCTGCGACAAACCGACGCCGCGCGGCGCGGCGGCTTCGTACTCGTCCGACAGCACGGCGAGAAAGCGATCGTGCGCGGGCTTTGCGGCGGGAAACGGCGCATTGCTGAAGAGCGCGCGAACGGCGGGGAGCTCCGGCCGCGGGATCAGGATGCCGCGGCGCCGCTGCTCGGTCACCAGCGCGGTCAGCGCGTCGATGTAGCGCGTGTACGACTCGCGGATGCGCGGATCGGCCGCGAGTTTCGGATCGCCGAAGACCTCGCGGGTCGTGCGAATCGCGGACGCGTACGGCGTGACCTGCCACCGAAGATAGAAGTGCTGCAGCCCTTCCACTTCCATCTCGTGCTGCCAGCGCAGCGTCCCGTACGTCACGCGCTCCTCGGCGGTGAGCGCGCCGGCGTCGATCCGATCGAGCCGCTGCAGGATGCGCCGCGCGAACGCCGCGTCGGCCGCGGCCTTCTCGTAGCTCGGGTCGGGCATGCTCTCGATCGGGAGTCCGTGCTTCAGCCGGATCGAGAGCTCGTCCGCGACGCGGCGCGTCCAGACGTCGTCGGCGATCGATTTCAGCTCGGCGGGTCCGCCGGCGGATACGCAGCCGGCGGCGAGGAGAGCGAGGACGATGAGGATTCGCGCTGTCACTTCTTCGCCTTCTTCAGTTTCTTCCAGCTCGTCCGGCCGAGGTGGCGTCGAAGGACCTCGACGTGCGCTGCCAGCTCCGCATTCTCGGGCTTCTCGGCCAGGATGCTGGCGATCGCATAGGTGTCGAGGCCCGCGGACACGACGTCGGCCCACCGCGCCTCGATCGTGTAGTTCACGCTCGCGAGGAGCATGGCCACGCGCTCGGCGACGATGCGGAGGGCGTCTCGGGATTGCAGCACCAGGCGTGCTTTCTCGGGGTCGAAGATCCCGATGGTCTGCATCCGCGGCAGTGTTTCCATCGAGGCAATCAGCGACGAGACGAACTCCGGCGAGACGGTACGCGAGCCGCGCACGCGGCGGGAGGTCTTCGGATGCGGCGTCTCGAGATTCAGGCGCGACGCGATGACGTCGAGTGCCGCGACGATCGTCGCCGCCATCCGTTCGGCGTCATTGACTGCCGGCGAGTCTGGCTTCTCGGTTTCTGTAACGACGAGTTGAGTCTCTTCGTCCACGATGCTCTCCTCAATTTGCAGGACCCGATCTGACAGGAAAAGGCTACGCGTCTTGCCGGCAGTCGTCTACCTTCAGCCGCCCAGGCCTCGCGCTGAAGCGGAAGCGTCCGCGCTTGCGCCGTCAGCGACAGGCAGTTGTGTACGTCAAGTTCTGCAAAATGGGCTTGGCGTCTCTTTCGGCTCTCCTCGCCTGTTTCTCTCCAGCAGCAGGGGCTGTGGGAGCTGTGGGAAACGCGTAGCGTTTCCAAGTCGTGTGGGAAGGCGCAGCTTCATCGCGGCTTTCCACACGACGGCAGCTTCCATAGCCCGGTCCCTTCTACGCGACCTCGCGTAGCAGTTGTTTCTTGTGTTCGCGAAGCAGATCCATGTTCAGGTATCGTGTCGCTTCGATCCAGTTTTCATGAGTTTCGACTGCCAACGCGCGGACCAGTCGTAAGCAGCTCGCCGCATTCGGGAAGATGCGGACCACGTGCGTCCGGCGTTTCAGCTCCTCGTTGAGGCGCTCGAGCATGTTGGTCGACTTCAGGTGCTTGTGGTGTTGGGGTGGAAGCCGGTAGAACGTGAGCGTCTCTTCGATGTTCTCCTCGACCCACGCCACCAGTTTTGCGTAGCGGCTCTCCCACTTCGTGATCCAGGCAGCCAGGTCGTTCCGCGCTTCGCCGAGGTTGCGTCGTTCGTAGATCCAACGCAGCTCGCGCAGGCAGTCGTCATCGCCCTTGCGGGGAAGATGATCCAGGCAGTTCCGCAGAAAGTGCACGTAGCAGCGTTGCCACGCTGCCTCGGGTAGCACCTCTGCGATGGCCGCGCGCAGGCCGGCGTGGTCGTCGGTCACCACCAGCTCCACGCCCGTCAGCCCACGAGTCCGAAGCCCGAGCAGGAACTCCTTCCAGCTGCTGATGCTCTCGCGGTTGGCCAGTTCCACTCCCAGAACACATCGCCGGCCGTCCCAGTTGATCCCGATCGCCACCAGCACCGCGCGCTTGTGGATCGTTCCGTTCTCGCGAACACGTTCGTACCGTGCGTCCAGGATCAGATACGGGTACTCCTCATCCAGCCGCCGCGATGCGAACTGCGCCAGTTGCTCGTCGAGCGTTTTGTTG
>Ga0070700_100000116_pt1 | contig 51075 bp, 44 predicted proteins | sample KBSK5101metaG_FD_65456 | JGI IMG/M metagenome (GOLD analysis project Ga0070700, IMG submission 65456) | Corn, switchgrass and miscanthus rhizosphere microbial communities from Kellogg Biological Station, Michigan, USA - KBS K5-10-1 metaG | ecosystem: Host-associated > Plants > Roots >...
GAGGCGATCACGTTCTTTCGTGAAGTGCCAAAGATCACCAATCGCCTGCGCGTGCTGGACGACGTCGGACTCGGCTATCTGCGTCTGGGCCAGTCAGCCACAACTCTTTCCGGCGGTGAAGCACAGCGAATTAAACTCGCCGCACACCTGCTCAAACGCACGGGCGCAAAGACACTCTACATCTTCGACGAACCGACTACCGGCCTGCACTTCGACGACATCAACAAACTGCTCGCGGCGTTTCGCGCGCTGATCGACGCGGGCGGATCGCTGCTGGTGATCGAACACAACCTCGACGTGATCAAGACTGCCGATCACATCATCGATCTCGGCGCCGAAGGTGGTGAGGCCGGCGGTTACGTTGTCGGCATAGGCACACCTGAAGAGATAATGAGGATTCCTGAGTCGTACACTGGTCGATTTCTCCGCGACTACCTTGCGAAATCAAACGGGCACGCCAAATAAGATTCCGCTGCAACGGCGTTTACTTTACGTCGCGTCTATCTACGCCCTCTTCCTGGTGCTGCTGTTGTTGGTTGAAGTGATCGCGCGCGTCGCTTTTCCGCGCGTCGAGAGTCTCGAACTGTTTGTCGCGACGCCGCAACAGCGGATGCAGGTTGCGAGTCCGCAACAGTCGTCGATCTTTGAAGGCGATCCGTTGCTGCTGTGGCGTCTGAAACCAAACCTCGACCATGCGATCTGGGATTTCACTGTAGTCTCAACTAATGCGCAGCACTTTCGCGTGGACTATCCGATCGGCGCGAAAGCCGCCAGCACGTTTCGCATCGTGTGTCTTGGCGATTCGGTCACGTTTGGTTATCGCGTGCCGCCTGTCTGGCCCGACAAGCCGAAAGATTACGATCCGGAGTGGCAGCCGTTTCCGATGTTGCTCGAGAAGGAGCTCCGCAAGGCGAATCCAAATAGGCAGATTGAGGTCTTCCCGATGGCCGTGCCGGGTTATACGACTCATCAGGGACTCGCGTGGCTGCGACGCGATATCGACTACCTGAAGCCTGACATGGTGATTGCGAGTTTTGGTTGGAACGATGCGAGCGCGAGCGACGTGCCTGATCGACAGGCGATTGATACGCGCTGGTTTCCGGTGACGATTCGCTGGTTAATAGATCACAGCCAGGTGTTTGCGCATGCGACCCGGTGGTTGCGTTCGCGAAATGCGAGTGCGCCGCGGGTTGTTGCGCCGGTGCCTCGAGTTTCTGATAGTGAGTACATCGAAAACTTCAACGCGATCGTGAATCTCGCACGTTCACGTGGGGCTTCAGTGATCGTGATTGGCGCGCCGTATCGCGACAGCACGACCAACCCTCGGGAAGCAGAATTGATGACACATTACCGCGCGTCGTTGAAGTCAGCGATGCAGCAGAGCCAGACGCCTTATCTCGAGATTCTCGAATTAACCGAGGCTGCGGGAAGTGTTAACCAGGGCTTCTTTGGCGAACTGATCCATCCGAATCACATCGGTCATCGCTTAATGGCCTCGGAGCTTCTCAAGCTGATGGCCCAAAGTCACCTGCTCGGCGATTTGAACATTCCCGACTTTGTTCCTTAGAATCCACAGATTACACAGAAAATAATCTGTGTAATCTGTGGATGAAAGGTTGAAAATGTCTCTTAGCAAACAGATCGTTTCGGATCTCACGGCGGCGATGAAGGCGCAGGACGCCGCCCGCACTTCGACGTTGCGCATGGTGAAGGCAGCGATGATGAATCGCCAGATCGAGAAAGGCTCCGAACTGGACGACGACGACATGCAGAAACTGCTGCGTTCACTCGTCAAACAAAGACGCGACTCGATCGAGCAATACGAAAAAGCCGCTCGCCAGGAGTTGGTCGACAAGGAAAAAGCCGAGATCGATGTCATCGAAACTTACCTGCCGCAGGCGGCATCTCAGGAAGAGATCGAGCAAGCCGTCGCCGCAGCCATCGCTGAAACAGGCGCGAATTCCATGAAAGATATGGGCAAAGTGATGAAAGCCGTGCAGGCCGCTTTGGCGGGTAAGAACGCCGATGGAAAGCTGGTCAGCGATATCGTAAAGGCTAAACTAAATTCATAGCCACAAAGAGGCACCAAAGGCACAAAAACCCTTCTCTGATCTTGTACTTTTTGCGCCTCTTTGTGGCTAGCTGTACGCATTTGCTTGAACCCCGCCCTTTCCGTATAATTCACAGCTTGCTCGAAGGCACGGGGTCTCGTCCGGTGGGTTTCGCGCCCACTTTTTCTTTTGTGGCGAGACCGCGGAGATGGGGATGGGAAACGAATCGATTGCAGCAAGGGTTCAGGAATTGGCTGAACGAGTCGCAATCGACCATGGCCTCGAGCTGGTTCACACCGAAGTAGCCGGCCCCGAGAACAAGCCGATTGTTCGTATCTTCATTGATAAGCCGAACGGTGTAACCCACGAGGATTGCTCGGAAATGAGCACTCATCTGGGGACGATTCTGGATGTCGAAGATTTCATCCATGCTTCCTACACTTTGGAAGTATCGTCACCCGGGCTTGAAAGAGGTTTGTACAAGCGGGCTGACTTCGAACGTTTTGCGGGCAGCCAGGCGAAGATGAAGACCAGGCAGCCAATTGCGGGGCAGCGCAATTTCCGGGGTCGTTTGCTGGGAGTGGACGGGAACGACGTGGTTTTTGAAGATCGAACGAACGGGCAGGTGCGTGTTCCTCTGGATTTGATTACTAAGGCGAATTTGGAGGTAGATGTAAACGAAGAACTGCGCCGAGCTGGAGGGCCTTAGTTCTATCCACAGATTACACAGATTAATTTTTATGTAATCTGTGTAATCTGTGGATAAATAGAGAAACTTACATGAGTTCATCGATTGCACAAAACATCGAGGCACTTTGCCAGGAGCAGGGCATCGACCGCGATCTGGTTATCGAAGCAATGAAGGAAGCCGTCCGCGCGGCGGCCAAGAAACAGTTTCGCTCCGGAGAAGACATCCAGGTGGACTGGAACGCTGAAACCGGCATCGAGCTCTCAGCTTCGAAAGTCGTCGTGGACGAAGTTGAGAACCCCGCGACCGAACTCTCTATCGTAGAAGCACGCGAACTCGCGGGCGATGAAGTCGAACTCGGCGACGCACTCCTGCTGCCATTACCGATGGAAGAACTCGGTCGCATCGCCGCCCAAACAGCCAAGCAGATCCTGTTTCAGAAGGTTCGCGACGCTGTTCGCAGTAACGTCTACGAGCAGTACATCGACAAGATCGGCGACCTTGTTAACGGTTACGTCAAGCGCTTTGAACGCGGCAACATCATCGTCGATCTCGGCAATTTAGAAGCCATCCTGCCGCGCTCGCAACAATCGCGCGGCGAGCAGTGGAATCAGGGCGAACGAATTCGCGTAGTCATCAACAACGTGTCAAAGGAATCAAAAGGACCTCAGGTCGAAGTTTCACGTACATCTCCTGAACTGCTGCTGCGGTTGTTTGAGATGGAGGTGCCCGAAATCTACGACGGCACAGTCGTGATCAAGTCGGCCGTTCGTGAGCCCGGCGAGCGCGCCAAGATCGCGGTCATGTCAAACGAACGTGACGTCGATCCCGTCGGCGCCTGCGTCGGTATGAAAGGTTCACGCGTGCAGGCAATCATTCGCGAGCTGCGGGGCGAGAAGATCGACATCATCGAGTGGTCCGACGAACCCTCAGTTTTTGCCGCCAACGCACTTTCACCCGCGAAGGTTAACCAGGTCAGAATTACCGACATTGAAAATCGCCAGATGGAGGTCATCGTTAACGAAGACCAACTCTCACTGGCGATCGGCAAACGCGGCCAGAACGTTCGTCTCGCGACAAAACTCGTAGGCTGGAACATCGACATCCGTAGCGAGGAAGAGATCAAACGCGAAGTCACCGAGCAAATGGGTGCACTCATTGCTTCCGGCGAAGCAGTGCCGCTCTCCGTCATTGAAGGCGTCACGGCGCAACAAGCCGAAGCTCTTGCCGAACACGGTATCGATGACATCGACGCCCTCTCCCAAACCTCTGTCGACGATCTGGTTGAGTTCCTCGATCTGAGTTTGGATGAAGCCGAAGTGATCCTGGAGGCTGCACGTGCGGTTGTCGCCATGCGCGATCGCAGCCTGGGCGAAGGCGAAGCAACACCGGAAGAAACACATGCGGTTTCGGCAGAGTTTGATGAATCAATGGACGAGGAAGTACAACCTTCCCAGGCCATGACCAATGATGGTTACGACGAAGCAGTTGAGAACGGTGTTCCGTTCACTGCCGAGTCAGAAATCATGGCGCGGGAATCTGCTGATCCGGTGTCGTTGACCGAAGTCGAGCCGGTGCCGGCCGATGAGATCTTTTTACAGGAAGCTGGTCGCGATTTGCGGCCTGATACGATTACGCCATCTCCTGACATAACCTCCTCGGGTGTCGAAGCATTCGAAACCATCGAGGAAACCGCGTCAGAAGTTTTGGCGGAAGAAGACTTTGCTTCAGAAGGCACCGCCGAAGAAGCAGAAGGATCGACTCCCGCAGTTTTGGAAGAGACTGCATCCAGCGGGAGTGATAACGACGATGAGAACAAGTGATGCAGTCTCATAGTTACAACACAAAAGCGGTCTCTTCGGGCCGTTTGTGTTGCCCGCTTTGCCCCTACTACCGTCACGCGCCGAACTTCTGATCGACGCTTGAAAGTGGTTGGGCGGCGGTTCCCAATCACTTTTAGGTCGGTAAGACGCTGCCCGAAGCGTCCAGAAGGAGTTCATGACAGTTTCCTCGAAAGTTCGTATTTACGATCTCGCCAAAGAATTAAAGCTCGACACCAAGCGACTCATTGAAGAGGTGCGTCGCGAAGGTGTCGACGTGAGCGTCCCCTCCAACTCGGTGTCCAAAGAGCTGGCCGAGAAGATTCGGAACAAGTACTTCCCGAAGAAGGAAACAGCCGTCAAGCGCGCGGTGAAAGTCGTCAAACGCGCGGTGGTTCCGACGTCGGAAGTGCCGGTTGTGGAAGCTGCCGAGCCGGAAGTTCACGAGCTTGAAACTGAGGCGCCGCCTCCGTCTGACGTTACTGAGCCAGTCGAAGCGCCTGCGACAACGCCGGCGCCTGCTCCCGTCAAGCCACCCATGCGGTTGGTGAGGAAGATGGCCCCGGCCGTGCGGGCCGAAGCGCCTGAGCCGGTTGAGGAAATGCCTCCACCCCCGCCAGTTGCTGAGGCGACAATCCCGGAAGCCGTTGAACCGCCCGTAATCGTTGAGCCAACGATCACGATGCCGGAAGTCGTGGCGCCGACGAATGGCGCGGAAGTGAAAGTCACACCGCCGCCGCGTGCGCCAGTGCCACCGCCTTCACGACAGGTCAGAGTGTTGCGTCCAACAGCGGCCGCGTTGAATGCCGGTATCCGGCCCGGAGAACGTGCTCCGGCGCCGGCGCCGCCACCGCCCGCGATCACGCCGAAGGAACGCGTCGACAGCAGGCCCAATCGAGTCAGGGAACGTCCTTCGCTGCCACGCTCCGAACGTTTGGGAACGCCGGGCGAAACCGCAACACCACAAACTACTTACATTCCACCGCCGGATTCCGGTCGTCGTCGCTCGCGACGCAGCAGTCCGCGTGGCGGCCGGAAGATCGAAGGCAAGGCCGGCAGGTTCGATAGGGGCGAGTTCATTCCGCCGCCGAAGGCGTTATCACTTGAGGACCGCATCGCCGGTCGACTCGAAGTGCCTGGATCAGGCGAACTGAAGTCAGTGCGCCTGATTGAAGGCTCTACAGTCAAAGAGTTCGCCGAGAAACTCGGAATCAAACCGAAAGACATCGTAACCCTGCTGTTGCAGCGCGGCGTTTTTGCCACCATCAATCAACCGTTGATGGACGACGTTGCCGCCGATCTCGGCAAACGATTCGGTTATGACGTTTCGTTTGTGCCGTTTGAAGAGATGGTCGCGGAAGAAGAGTTTGAAGAACTGATAGCGGCCGATGCAGACGATGTCGAACTACCGCGCGCGCCTGTGGTCACAGTGATGGGCCACGTCGATCACGGTAAGACTTCATTGCTCGATGGGATCCGTACTACTGACGTCGCCGCGGGTGAAGCAGGCGGCATCACTCAACACATTGGCGCATACAGTGTTCAGGTTCCGAACCCGGATAATCCTGGAGAAACTCGTCGCGTTGTATTCCTCGACACTCCGGGTCACGAAGCGTTCACAATGATGCGTGCACGCGGCGCGAAGGCGACGGACATCGTCGTGCTCGTTGTGGCAGCGGATGACGGCGTGATGCCGCAGACAATCGAAGCAATCGAGCACTCGCGTGCCGCGAACGTTCCGATCATCGTTGCGATTAACAAGATCGACAAGCCGGATGCGAATCCGGATCGCGTCAAACAGGAACTGGCCCAACAGGGCTTGTCACCACTCGAGTGGGGCGGCGAGACCGAAATGGTTGCGGTCTCCGCGAAGAAGCGACAGAACCTCGACACCTTGCTCGAAACGATTCTGTTGACTTCTGACATTCTGAACCTGCGCGCCAGTCCGACGCGTCTCGCTTCAGGAGTTGTTTTGGAAGCGAAACTCGATCGCGGACGTGGTGCTGTGGCAACAGTGCTGGTCCAACAGGGAACCCTCAAGATTCACGAGCCGTTTATTGTGGGGCAGATTTCCGGCAAGGTCCGTGCGATGTTCAACGATCGTGGTGAACCGATCACCGAAGCGGGTCCGGCAACTCCGGTCGAAGTGTTGGGAGCGCAGGGCGTACCGCAAGCCGGTGAGAGTTTCCAGGTCGTGTCTGACATCACTAAGGCCCAGTCGATCTCGCAACATCGACAGATGTTGAGTCGCCAGGCCGCATTGTTACAGACGACCAAACGCGGTATCGAAGCCCTGGGCGAGAGTGAAGTTAAGGAACTGCTGGTCATCATCAAGGCCGACGTTCAAGGTTCGGTTGAAGTGTTGAAGTCGACGCTGCAAAAGCTTTCTACGGATCGAGTGAAGGTGAAAGTCATTCGCTCGGGCGTGGGTGCGATTACCGAGTCGGACGTCTTGCTTGGCTCCGCGACACAGGCGGGCTCGTCGTCTTCGGCAGTGGTGATTATCGGCTTTAATGTGCGACCTGAAGCACGCGCGGCGGATGTCGCGAAGCAGGAGTCAGTCGATATTCGTCTGCACTCGATCATCTACAAGGTCGAAGAAGAGATTCGCGCGGCGATGATCGGTATGCTCGAGGCGATCGAGAAGGAGAAAATCCTTGGCAAGGCTGCGGTCCGCGAAGTGTTCCGCGTTCCGCGCGCGGGCACGGTGGCCGGCTGCATGGTCATCGATGGAACGATGCGTCGCAATGCGCGTGCGCGCCTGATTCGCGATGCCGTGGTGTCATGGGAAGGCAACATCGCTTCTCTGCGGCGGTTCAAGGATGACGTTTCGGAAGTACGCGAAGGGTTCGAGTGCGGTATCAGTCTTGAAAACTTCAACGACGTGAAAGTCGGAGACCAGATTGAGGCGTTCATAATCGAGCGAGTCGCGGCGACAGAGTTGTAAACGGCAATGCATCGGAGTGAGAGAACTGCTGACACTCTCAAAGAAGAGATTGCTCAGATTGTTGGTTACGAGCTGGAAGATCCGAGATTGACATCGGTCACGGTTACTGACGTGCGGCTGTCGGCTGACAAGCGGGCCGTGCGTGTTTATGTAACGGTGGCCGGAGATGAAGAGGAGCACAAGGCAGCGCTCGCGGCTTTGAAACACGCTGCGCCGTATGTGCGAAAACAGCTCGGACTCGCTTTGAATCTTCCGCGCACGCCCGAGATTCATTTCGTGCGCGACCGTGTGGAAGAGGAAGGCGAACGCGTCGATCAACTGCTACAGGAGATCGAGCGGGAACGGGAAAGTAAAGGAAAGGACATTGAGAGCTAGAGGATGCTTAGTCAAGTAGTCGAACTGATCGAGGCGAAGCGCCGGTTTGCGATCACCTCCCACATTCGCCCCGATGGTGACAGTTTAGGATCGTCACTTGGTCTTTACTGGTTACTGCGCGCACTCGATAAAGACGTCGAAGTGCTAATGCGCGATCCGGCGCCACACGCTTACCAGCAACTCCCCGGCGCCGGCGACGTACGCGTTACCCCATCGGTCGATCCTTCTTATCACGCGGTCTTCGTGATTGAGTGTTCGGATATCACTCGTCCCGGTCTTATCGATCTCGATAAACAGTTCGTCGTCAATATCGATCATCACTCGACGACCGCGCTCTTCGGTAACATTAACTGGATCGACTCCACTGCCTCCGCAGTCGGGGAGATGATCTACAATCTCTGTAAAGCGACCGGGGTGCGCGTCACGAAAGAGATTGCGGAGTGTGTCTACACCGCGCTGATCACCGACACCGGATCGTTTCATTACTCGAACACGACCGAGCGCACGTTCAAAGTCGCTTCCGAACTCGTGCGCACCGGCGTGAAGCCTGCCAAGACCGCAGAGGCTGTGTTTGCAAGCTACCCGTGGAGCAGGATTCAGTTGATGGGTGCGGTGATGTCAACTGCACGGCGAGATGAAAGCGGACGCGTGGCGTGCATGCGGCAGTCGCTGGAGATGCAACGACAGGCACAGGCTTCGGATGAAGACGCGGATGGATTTGTTAACTACCCGTTGACGGTCGGCGAAGTCGATGCCGTGGCGCTGCTCAAGGAATGTGAGCCCGGCGTTTATCGCACCAGTCTGAGATCGAAAGGCGACGTTAACGTTGCAAAGGTCGCTGAGAAATTCGGCGGCGGCGGTCATCGCAATGCAGCGGGCTGCACGTTGCGAGGCAACTGGGAAGACGCCGAGAATACCATCGTTGGCTTGTTGCTCGATGCAGTAAAACGCGCGAACGGCGCCCGCGACAATACGGAAGACGCGCTGAAAGAAACCGAATCAGTTATTTAGGCCACAAAAGGCACAAAGGGCATGAAACCATATCTGCCTTTTGTGCTTTTTTGTGGCCAAATAAGTTCGATGTCGCAGAAAGAAAAAAAATATAAATGGCGCCGCGAGGATTACCAGGAGAAGACGCGCGGTCTGTTGATGGTCCATACCGGAAACGGTAAGGGAAAGACGACCTGCGCCCTAGGATTGATGATGCGCGCCGCCGGACGCGGTTTGAACTGCTGCATGATTCAGTTCATGAAGTCGCGCAACGATCGTTACGGCGAACACGAATCAGCGGAGAAACTCGGTATTGAAGTCCACACGATGGGCGACGGGTTTACGTGGGACACAAAAAATCCCGAGCAGGACATCAAGACCGCACGCGAGACGTGGGCGCTCTGCGTCGAAAAGCTGCGTTCCGGAGACTACGACATGCTCGTGTTTGACGAACTCGTTTACGTGCTGAGTTACAAGATGTTGCCCGTCGCTGAAGTACTCGAAGAGTTTCGCTCGATCCGCGCAGCGCAACCGGCGCTGCACATTGTCGTCACCGGCAGAGACGCCCCTCCCGAACTAATCGAAGCAGCGGATCTGGTGACGGAGATGACCGAGATAAAACATCCATTTACGGCGGGAATTCGTGCGCAGCAGGGTATAGAGTTTTGAGCACAGACCATCGTGTGCTAACCTCCCCGCATTCCTATGGCCTGGTTCAGTAAAAAGAGTAAGCGAATAGAAGCGGTCCCTCCGGAAGAACGCGTGGTGAAGACTGAGAACGTCTTCGTCAAATGCGAAGGCTGTGAGGCCCACCTTTTCAAAGGCGAGCTCGAAGATGGTATGCAGGTTTGTAAAAACTGCGGCTATCATTTCCGCATCGGCGCGCGCGAGCGTCTGCGTTTGCTTTTCGATGACGGCAAGTTTGAGGAGCTTGACGCGGAAGTGATCTCGATCGATCCGCTCGGGTTTGTCGACAGTAAACCTTACACGGAGCGACTGGTCCAGGCGAAGGACACGTCAGGATTGCCCGAAGCGATCATCAACGCGCGTGGCACTGTCGGCGATCATCCGGTTCTCGCCGGCGCCATGGACATGACGTTTATCGGAGGCTCGATGGGCTCGGCCGTCGGTGAAAAAGTCACGCGACTGATCGAGCGTGCGATGGAAGAGCATAGCGCCGTGGTGATCTTCTCGGCTTCCGGCGGTGCGCGTATGCAGGAAGGCACGCTCTCGCTCATGCAGATGGCGAAGATCTCGGCCGCGCTCGCGACACTCGACGAAGCGCATCTGCCGTTTATCTCCGTACTGACCGATCCAACCACAGGTGGCGTGACCGCGAGTTTTGCGATGCTCGGCGACGTCATCATCGCTGAGCCAAAGGCGCTCATCGGCTTTGCCGGCCCACGCGTGATCGAGCAAACCATTCGTCAGAAACTCCCGAAAGACTTCCAACGATCAGAGTTCCTCCTCGACCATGGCATGGTGGACGCGATTGTGGATCGCCGCGAGCTGCGTGATTACATCAGCAAGCTGCTGGCCTTCATGATGAATCCTGAAATTCACGGCGAGTCAGATATTGAACGCGCCCGCCGCGCCGCGAAACTTAAAGACTAGCCGCAAAAAGGCACATAAGGCACAAAGGTTTCTTTTTTGAGCCTTTTGTGCTTTTTTGTGGCTATATGAATTTTGAGGCGGCGCTTCAATATCTTTTGGGGCTTGGTCATGAAACTCTCACGATCAAACTCGGACTCCGCAACACCGAACTTCTTCTCAGCGCGCTCGGAAATCCTGAACGCGCATTTACTTCAGTTCAGATCGCAGGCACCAACGGCAAAGGTTCCACCGCGGTGATGCTTGACTCGATCTGCCGCGCAGCGGGAATCAAGTGCGGGCTCTACACTTCGCCTCATCTCGTTTCAATCACCGAGCGCATTACGTTTTCAGGTACTCAGATCAGTCCAGAAGAATTTGCCGCGTGCGTAACAACCGTCCGCGACGTTTCCTCACAACTCGAAGCCCTGCCGACATTCTTTGAACAGTTGACGGTCGCGGCGTTGCTCGCGTTCAGAAACGCGCGGATAGAACTCGCAATTCTCGAAACAGGGCTGGGCGGACGGCTCGACTCGACCACTGCCGCGAAAGCAAGCATCGTTGCCATCACGCCTATCTCGATGGACCATGAAGAGTATCTGGGCAACACACTCGAGAGTATCGCCGCTGAGAAGGCAGCGATCATTCGCCCGGGCGTGCAGGCGGTCATCGCTAAACAAGACCCGGTGGCTCTTGGCGTCCTGTTGAAACGTTGTGAGGAAACCGGCGTCACTCCAATCCTCGATACGGACATGCATCGTTACGAAGGAGTTCGACTCGGACTGCGCGGACGGCACCAGGTTGAAAACGCGGGAGTAGCAATTCGACTTGCTGAGTTATTGAATGTTCCAGACACCGCGATCGTCACGGGCCTTGAAACCTCCACCCATCCCGGACGGCTGGAGTTGATCCAGCACGAGCCCGCCTTCCTAATCGATGGCGCACACAACCCTGCCGGCGCCAAATCTTTGCGAAACTATCTGGACGAATTTGCAGCACGACCGCTGACTTTGGTTTTTGGCGCGATGCGTGATAAGCAACTCGAGCAAATGGGGGAGATTTTGTTCCCATGCGCAGACACGTTGATTTTGACCACAGTGAAAAATCCGCGCAGCGCCTCGGTCGCAGGGTTGCGGGAAGTCGCCGATCGTTTCGCGGGGGGAAAAGTTTTGACAGTTCGATCGAGTGCAGCAGCACTGCGCCTCGCTGAAGCGGAAACGCCGCCTGAAGGTTTGATCTGTATAGCCGGATCGCTTTATCTCGCCGGCGAGTTGCGGCCGTTGATACTGAGCATGAGTTAGGAAAACCAATATGAGCACGCCTGACAGAGAGTTACCAAAGATACTGAGCAGCCAAAAAGTGTTCGACGGTCGAGTATTCAACGTCACTGTCGATACAGTCAGCGAAGGTGAACTCACGTATCAACGCGAAGTGGTCCATCACAACGGCAGCGCCGTAATCGTCCCTGTCTTCGACGACGGCACCGTAGCACTCGTCAAACAGTATCGACATCCCGCAGTGCGTTACCTGCTGGAAGTTCCGGCCGGAACGCTTGCTAAAGGTGAGCGACCGGAGATCGGCGCCGCGCGTGAGTTGAAAGAAGAGCTCGGGGTTGTCGCGGCGACTCTCGAAAAACTCTCGGAGTTCTTTGTTTCGCCCGGCTTCTGTGAAGAGAAGATGTGGGTGTATTTGGCTACTGAACTTTCCGAAGGCGAGCAGGCATTGGAAGACGACGAGATTCTCGACGTTGTGCGGCTACCAATTGCCGATGCGCTCGAGATGATCACGAGCGGCGAGATACAGGACGCGAAGACGATCATTGGCCTGATGCTCGCTGCGCCGCGGGTTGGATCGCCGCTGCTGGACATCGAATATCCTGCTGTCTGACGTCGAAGTTGACCGCTGCGTGGCAACCTCCTAAACTCGCCTGAGTGTTTACCGAAGAATCTTCGCAACAGTTAACGCCGCTGCCTGAAGAGCGCGGCGAACCACCTGTAAGTTTGCCGAGCGGCATCCCGGCGCTACCGCCCGTTTCTCCGAGTACGGCTCGTTTGCTGGATTGGCTGGAGGTTTTGAAAGCCGTCGGACTCTGGATCGTGAGCGTCCTGGTGCTGGCAGTAGTCCCTCTGCTGACCCTCGCTCCTTACCTGATTTACCGGGTGGCAACCGCCGGTTCGGCAGCAATTAATCCCAACGTGCTCACGACTGACACGATGGTGATCTTCTACTCGGTAGTCGGAATTATTCCGGCCCATCTGCTGACTCTTTACCTTGCGTATCTGGTAGTCACTGAAGGAGGACTACGCCCGTTCTGGAAAACGTTGCGCTGGGAATGGCCGGAGGCAATCACGCCGGCAACAACGGTCTTGTTGAGCGTGTTGATAGCAGTTGTTCTTTATGGAGTCGCGTGGGGAGTGACGACGCTCTACGGCGGTGAGAAGACTGATCTCGACCGCTTGATCGAGAGCTCCATGTACACACGCGTGGCTACCGCGTTCCTAGCTTTCGCTACCGCGCCGCTGATTGAAGAAGTGATCTACAGGGGTGTGCTCTATCCGGCGGCCGAAAGGGTCATGGGAATGGGGTTCGCGATTGCCGTGGTGTCGATGCTGTTTGCGGGTGTTCACGTCTGGCAGTATCGCAATAACCTTGCCGTGATCGTAGTTATTAGTCTTCTGAGCATTATTCTCACCGTTGCGCGAGCCGTAACAGGAAAGCTGCTTCCTTCATTCATCATCCATCTCGTCTTTAATGGAGTGCAATCCGTTCTGATTGTGCTCAGCGGTTTCCTCGATAAAGACCTGGTCAAATAGCCGTGTACGATGTCGTCGTTGTGGGAGCCGGTATTGGCGGTCTGACCGTGGCGGCGCTGTTGTCCGCCCGCGGCGTGAAGACGTGTCTGCTGGAGCGCCAATCGCAGGTTGGGGGCTGTATTGCGCGCGTTGAGTTCTCGGGCTACGACTTCGAGCCGGGCATGGGACTTTACACTTCGTTTGGCCCCGGCGGGATTTACGAAAAACTGTTTTCACAACTGCCCGTTGAGCCGCCGGCCGAGTCGTTACTCACTTCGCGTTACGTCAAACGCCTGGTTGACGGCACTGACCTTACGTTGAGTAACGATGATCTTTACTGGATTGAGGGTGGACCAGCAAGTCTCGCTGAGCGGCTTGCTGACTCAATCATGCGCAGTGGCGGCGCCTTGCGTCTTGATAGTCCCGTGTTGCGTCTCGCGTACGACGAGTCGAATCGCGCGGTCGGAGTCGATCTGTTGAGTGGCGAGACGGTTCTGGCGCGAAGAGCGATCGTCAGCAACATGACGGTGTGGGACACCTACGGCAAGTTAGTGGGTCTCAACCGCACGACGGGGGAAATCAAAAAGCAATTGAACACACTGCGCGGCACTGGGGTGTATGTCGTCTACGCTGCAATAGAAGCGCCCGCAGTCGCTCGTCTGCCGGGCGAACGAATGCTCGTGCAGGACAGTGAAGGCGAGTTTACGATGGCGATCTCACGAAGCTCGAGCGCGCCGGAAGGAAAGCACGCGGTTACGTTTACGTGTCGCACTGAAGTGGAGTCGTGGTTTGCATACCAATCAAGCGCGGAGGATTACGAGCAGTGGGACCAGGAAGCACTCGAACACTTCTGGGCACGATTGCACAAAGCGATGCCGGAACTCGGAAGCGAAATCGAGATTATCGAAACGGCGAATCCGCGGAGTTATTACGAGCAGACGCGCCGTAAGCTCGGGATGGTAATGGGCGTTGGTAATGAGCCACCGTCACATCGCACGGCGCTTCCGAATCTCTTCATTGTCGGTGACACCGTAAGCCGGGAACCAACGCTCGATAGCGTTGTCAAAGTCGCAATCGAGGTAGCAGGCGAGATCAATGAATAGACAAGGGCGGATTGTCTAGTGTATATGTGCTCTAGACAATATGTTCGTTACGGTCGATGAAAGAGATGCGAGGCCGCTGTATCAGCAGCTAGTGGATGAGATAAAGACCTTGATTGCGCGCGGTGAGCTCGAAGAAGGAACGTTGCTGCCGCCCGTCAGACAGGTCGCTTCAGACCTCGGCGTCAACCTGAACACAGTCGCCTTTGCTTACCGGCGCCTGCAAAAAGAGGGTCTAATTCGTGTCAGGCACGGCTCGGGCGCAGTCGTAATATCTCAAACTCTCAAGGAAAAACCCGACGAGCGCCTCCGCACGCAACTCCGCACCGCACTCACACACTTAATCCTCGCCGGACTGAAACAGTCCGAAATCAAAGCCCTGATCAACGAAGAGCTCGATGAACTGATTAAAATTAGTTAAGGGGTTCATCCACAGATTACACAATCTGCGTAATCTGTGGATCACATTAGTTGTTGTTCGGTCGTGTGGGTAACTCGATGTTCTTCCGCGGCATGCGACCACCGGTTTCAGGATCGATCATCCGTGGCTGCTGGCTCATTCCGCCGGATGGATTGCTACTGGGCGTACCTCCACCCGTAACGACCCCGCCCGAGGTTGAACCTTGACCACCAGCCCCGCCGCGCGTCCCGGTGGCGCCGTTGTTAGGGTAGTAACCACCGCCAGGATAGTTCGTAGTAGACCCGGGGTAAGGACCGAAACCCGAGTAAAAGTAAGTGGAATAGCTCGAACCGTAAGGTGAACCCCAACCATAGAAGAACGGCAGGAACGTGTAACAACCGAGCCGGCTGTTATAAAACCAGAAGCCGAGACTGCGTCTGGAGCTGTCAAAGCCTCCGAATGAAGCAAAGGCGGACGTCAGCATCCGGTTGGTGATGCGGCTGTTCGCCTTCGCGAGGGTTTCCGCTCGCTGTTTACTCCAAACATCCACCTGTTCCTTTTCAATAGCTTTCTTCTCTTCCTTCGTCAGCTTCGCGACTGACACCGCCGTGGCGCTGAAAACGACCTTGTTTCCGCCCTTAACCTTCGTATGTGAATCGCTCAGAATCACGCGTCCCTTACGCACAATGAGCTCGGTGGCGTCTTCCGGAAGGACGTTGAGGCGATAAAGGCCCTGGCGCACAATCGCCAGCTTGGTGTGCGGCGTGCTGATGCTGATATTGAGTTCGAGATCGTCTACACCGGTCGCTTCGACTATCGCAGTCCCGCGTATCAAACGAACTTCAAGATTCGAAAGAGTGTTGTCGGATAACTCGACCTCAGAATTACCGCCCACGCGCAGGTAAGAACCCGGATTCAGAAGAATCTCGATTCGGCCATCGTAGGACGTGCGCACCCGGTCGCCGGAATTGAGATCGTCGGTGATCGACAATTGCTGCCAGTCAGATTCACCCTTGCCATGGACGCTGGCGCTACCGGTAATGGCGTTAATCCCACCCGCTTTGGCCGAAATCACGAATTTTTCGCGGTTCTGAGCAAAGTTGACGATGGAACAGCAGAGGATGAGCGCTACTGAAAGAATAGGTAGCGCCGAGAGGCCGAAAGTTCTTCTCATCGAAATACCCTCCGATTCGCAGTTCAGATTTATGGGGCGGGATCGAATCTCCCGAGCATTATAGTCCGAGCAGAGACATTTACAAGCTTTTACGAGGCGGGAGAGAGTTTGTCGCCTTTGCGCTGAGATTCTCCGCTAAAACCTACGACTTTGCAACATGCTTGGCGTAATAGCCGCGCTTGGTCCGTGCAAACAAATCTGAGCGCCTCGTTAACAACACTTCAACCGAGCGCCATTTGCCATCGAGTGATCTGTTAGTCGGCTGGTAACCGATGCTGTAGACGGTACTGAGATCGCGCACCACTTGCGCGTACACAGTATCGAGATCGCTCAGCTTCGCTGCCCGGTACAGGGGTGTGCCGCAGACGTTTGCAATCTGTCCGAGCTGTTCGCGCGCCTGTGCGTAAGCTGCACGAGGAACGTGATATCGCTTGACGTTCTCTTCTTCAGTGTCGAGATAGATCGGAAACACGATGCTCTCAGAGTTTCGAATTCTTTCGAGCAACGCTGGAAAGGTGATCCGCGAGCCTGGTCCGGGGATCTCGGGAAGTGCGTTGTCGATGCCGTCAGTCATCACGACGACAGCACTGCGACGCAGGCCCGACCCCTGTGGGATCAAATCGTTCAGGACGTAATCCATCGAGTCCCAAAAATTCGTACCACCGATCGCTTCGTCGATGTCGTCGATCGTCTTCTTTAATTTCTTACGATCCAAAGTGAACGAGGAATAGAGTGCGGGTTGATCCGTGAAAGTAACGAGCGCAATGCGATCGATGTCGCGTGCTGCATCGACGAAGCGCTTCGCCGAGTTGCGAATCATCTTCAGGTTTTTGGAATTCGAACTGGAAAGATCGAGCAGCAACACGAGATCGAACGGCGTATCGGCGGCGGCGAAGAACGTGATCTCCTGTGGCACGCCATCTTCGAGAACGAGAAAGTCTTTTGGGTCGAGTAGCGGTGGTTGAGTGTTCAGAGGAAATCCGAGGACGCTGACTTTCAAGTCTACAAGATCTGAATCGATGCGAATTGTCTCGACTGGATCCTGAGCGAGTGCGACGCTACAGAAAATGCAGGAAAGCAAAACCGTTCTCACGCAAAGGCGCAAAGCCGCAAAGTGAACTCGTTTCTTCTTTGCGGCTTTGCGCCTTTGCGGGAGAAATCTTCTAATTCGCATAGTACCCACGTTTGCCGCGTGGAACGGCATTCGCGCGATTCACGTTGATGCGAATGGCTCGCCAGCGCCCATCGCGCGAGCTGTTTGACGGTTGGTAAGCCAAACTGTACATCGTTCCGAGATCTGCTACAACTTGTTCGTAAGCCCCCGCGAGATCGGTCAAACGTTCCACTTCATAAAAGACACCGCCCCCAGTGTCCGCCATCTCTTTCATGCGATCGTGACCGGCGTCAAACGCTTCGGGCTGAGTGTCGAGCGGACTCATCGCCTCGTATTCGGTGTTCAGCCATAACGTGTACAGAACACCGTCGAATTCCTGAATGTTTCTGAGTGTCTCCGCGTATGTGCTGCGTGAGCCTTGCTGGCCGCTGATTCCCGGAATCGTTCCGTCGAGTCCGTCACTCATTACGACGATGGCGGTGCGTCTGGATTTCTTCGACTCCTTCAAGACTTCTTCCATCGCGAAGTTTGTCGCATCGTAAAGTTTTGTGTCGCCGCGTGCTGTATCGATGGTTTCGATTCGTTGCCGGAGCAGTTCGCGATCGGCACTCAAAGTAGAGACGATCGTGGGCTGACCTGCAAAAGTTATTATGCCGATGCGATCCGCCGGTCGGGCTGCATCGACGAAGCGAATCGCGGCCGCGCGAATAAGTTTCACTACTTCTCTCGTCGATCCTGACAGATCGATCAAGAGCATGAGATCGAAAGGCGCCGACGAGGATTCAAACTGTACGATGCGCTGCTCCTGTCCGTCTTCGAACAGTTTGAAATCAGACTGGCCCAGGCCGAGCAAACCGCGATTAGTGCCGCGATCGATGACGCTGATGTTGAGTGTGACGAGTTGCGACTCGACGCGGATCACGTCGCCTTCGCTGATGTCATCACCGGGTGCTGGTCCATCAGCTGTGCCGGGAGTATTTTTTGAATTATTGGCGCCGACCAGTTGGGGTTCTTTTGCCGGCGAGTCTTCCGCCGTCTCCGCAGCCAGCAATATCTCACCGGATTTAGTCTGGATCTCGACTTTCCGATCGCCATTCCCGAACCGCGTTTGAAAGGTGCCTTTTAGGGATCGCGTGGTGATGTCGGCGTTATCAGGAACTTTGATTTTCAGATGAATCGGCACAACCGGATCGATTGGCCGTCGCACTACGGAGATAGTGATCAACTTGCCGCGATTATCGATGATGATGGGCGAGCGGGTGAGTCTCCTGGAACCGTCGCCGCCGATGATTGCCGAGACTGCGACGTAGCTGTTGTGCCACACTTCGGCGTTGACGTTGCCGAAATCGTTGCGAACTTTCAGCTCGCCGCCGGCAGGCATGTCGATGCGAATTTCATCATCGGCGTAGGCTATTGCAGGGGAGAAGGCTACCAGAGCTAGAAGGCCTAGAAAGACCTTTTGAACCTTCAAGAACATCTCGGAGGCGATGATAACAAAATGGTCTTAATCTGCGTAATCTGTGGATAAAGCCATCCGCAGATTACACAGATTATGGCTCAATCATGTCGAGCATCGAGGTTGGATCTTTTGCACGTTCGGGTGGAGTTGCGGGACGTGGCGCCCCTGCCAGATCCGAGATCTTCAGCAGCAGGTTGTTGGCATTGGTTGCATACGGCAATGCGGTTTCAACGCTGACGACATCGTCTCTAATAAATCGCTCGATAACGGTATCGAAAGTCTGCATTCCGTCCTGATCGCCCTGCTCCATCGCGTCAATCAGCGACTTTCCTTCCGACTCACCCTTCTCGATATATTCCCGCGTGCGCATCGTCGACTTCAGGATCTCGATCGCCGCCACTCTTCCCTTTCCGTCGCTGAGCGGAATCAATCGCTGCGAAACGATAAAGCGAAACGACTGCGCGATGCGCGTCCTGATGACCTTCTCTTCGTTCTTCGGAAACACGCCGATGATGCGATCCACTGTCTTTGACGCATCGATCGTGTGCAACGTCGATAACACGAGGTGCCCTGTTTCCGCCGCTTCGAGTGCGACTTCGATCGTCTCACGATCGCGCATCTCACCGACGAGTATCACTTTCGGCGCCTGCCGCAGCGCCGCACGCAGCGCGATCGAGAAGCTGGGCGTGTCAGAGTGTAATTCGCGCTGGTGAATGGTCGAATTTTTGTGCGTGTGTAGAAACTCGATCGGATCCTCAATCGTGACGATGTGGTAGTAGTGAGTTTCGTTAATCAGGTCGATAATAGCCGCGAGCGTCGAACTCTTACCGCTGCCCGTTGGCCCAGTCACCAGCACGATCCCGTTTTTCAGATCTACTATCTCTTTCAGTTGTTCGGGCAGATTGAAGTCACTGAATTTCGGCGGCCGCATCGGGATCACGCGCATGACAATCGCGTGTGTTCCTCGTTGCTTGAAAATATTGACGCGAAAACGCGCGTCGCCGGGAACGCTGAACGACAAGTCAGCCGAACCCGATTTTTCGAGACTATCGACTGCTGCCTGCTGGTTACCGATGATCAGCTTGGCGATTCCCGCGGTATGAGCCGGCAAGAGTCTTTCCAGACCGGCAATTCGCACCGGCACGAGTTTGCCTGCCAACTCGATCTGCGGCGGCCGGCCGGGGCTGAAAATCAGATCGCTCACTTTATCGGAGGCCCGCAGCATTTCCCGCAGCACAGCAACGAAATTTAGTGGAGGTGGGGTTTGAGGCGGAGTTGTTGTTGAGGTGTTTGGTTGTTCGCTACTCATTTTGGAACTTTTTTCCTGGCTGGCGCGTCAAATCAGCGACAACTTTCGCTAAGGAATATTTGCACGCAAGAACAAACTAGTTACAGAGCACGTACATCAAAGTATTCGATCGTTGAGAGCGTGGCAGACGAGAAATTGGACCACGCTCCTGAATTTGAAAAGAAAGGCGCTGGAAACATGGCAACCTACAGAGATCCTGTGAGATGCTTTGCACCGTTGGAAGTAATCGAGCGCCTGCTGGAAATTCGTGTTGAAGCAGGTTTTTCGCCTGCCGTATATCTTCTTTCCCCCGATGACTTGGCAGACTATCTCGACGCATATGGCTTCGATGTGTATGCATTATCGGAGGCCGAAGCTGAGTTTCACTTTGGCGACTATCGTGCGCCACTCGCACCGGGCGGCGATCACGCGCACTCCTCGCTGACCGCACATTAGTATTGTAGAGCAAATTAATTTGAAATAGGTCCTATTCGATAGGACCTATTTCATTTTACTGCCTTAATGATGAAAAAGGTCACATCATCATTAGCGCCGAGATTGGCGGTCCACTCCAAAACCGCCATTTCCAAACTAGCGATCATCTCACGCGCCGGACGCTCGTAGTTATCCTTCACCGCTTGCACCAGTTGCTCACGACCAAATTCAACACCGGCAGGATTCTGAGCTTCAGTCACACCATCCGTGTAAAGCACGAATACATCGCCCGGCTCGATCAAGAGGTGATACTCGTGATAGCGCGTTCGCGGAAACATCCCGAGCGGCTGTTCACCAAATTCGATGAATTGCGCCTCGCCGTTCGCTTTGAAATGTATCGGCGGATTATGGCCGGCATTCGAATACGAGAGCGTCTTGTTCGACGAGTCGAGAATGCCGTAGAAAGCAGTGACAAACTGGTTCCGTTCAATCGATTCCCAGAGCAGGTAGTTAACCTTCGCCATGGAAATGTTGGTGGCATAACCGATGTGTGTCGCGGCTCGCAAACTCGCGCGCAAAAAAGCCATCAGGATGGCCGCCGGCACGCCTTTCCCCGCAACGTCGGCAATCACGATCCCGATCTGGTCCTCGTAGATCTTTACCCAGTCGTAATAATCCCCAGAGACTTCTTCAGTCGGAAAGTTGTAGGCACTGATGTCGTATCCGGGTAACTCCGGATCATTCGGCGGCAACAACTCGAGCTGCACCTGGCGAGCCACTTCCAACTGGCCTTCCAGTCTCTTCTTTTCGATCAACTGCTCGTGCAGCATCACCTTCTCGATGATGATGGCCACCTGCGACGCGAGCAGCATCAGCACATCCAAATCGTCTTTTGAGTAAGCATTGAGCTCGTCGCTTTCAAGATCGAACACACCGATGACTTCGTCATTCGAGATGATCGGCGCCACCATCTCGGAACGCGTTCGATCGCGAGCGTTGATATAAACGGGATCGTTGCGAACGTCGGCGGAAATGATCGGCTGGCCGCTCAAGGCCACACTGCCGATGAACCCCTCACCGAGTTTCAGATGAAGATCGGAAAGTTCATCGATGTCGTAGCCGCGGACGGCTTCCGATTTAAACGTACACGGCTCTTCACCTTCCGGAACGAGTTCGGGGTCAAGACACTGGAGCACAAAGATGCCGGCTGCATCGTAAGGAATTAGCGAATCGAGCGTGTCCATCACCAGATTGAGCACTTCCTGGAGATCGAGCGAGCGGCTGATCTTCTTCGTGATATCCAGCAGCATGCGCAACTTGTCGATCGTCGTCAGACCAGTTGTTGCTACTTCTTTCAATCGTTCGGTCATGGTTTACTTGTTTATTCTCCCGCAAAGGCGCAAAGACGCAAAGCTATCGTTAGTTTCTTGATTATTCCTTTGCGTCTTTGCGCCTTTGCGGGAGATCATTCTTAAATTCTCGCCAAAGGTGCGTCACCTTCATACGGTATTCAACCAGCTCACGGCTGACACGAAAGTGTAATCCAATCTCCCTGGAAGTCCTGCCTTGCAACAACATTCTTTTCAACGACGCGTAGGGCACCAGGGCCGCCGCTCCGACCGCGTAAGCCTCCTCTTCATCGGCCTTGCGGTAGTCGCGATTCATTACCTTACCACGTTCGTCTCTCGTTACGATCGAAAGACGATTCGGCTGATGGCCCAAAAAGACGTGACAGATTTCTTCCATGAGGGTCGCATTCGTTCGCGAACGGCCGTGAGTCGGATTAAGTATGACCAATTTCATGCCGTTGGGTAGCGTACAGGCACCACCGGACCAGCTTTCTGACGCCGAGCCCAACAGGTGTTCACGCGCGTTTTCGCTCAAGCCTTCGATTTGATCGAAGCTAATAACGATCAGATTTGCAAAACGTGCGAGGTCGAAAGGATTGAGAGGCTGGTCGATACGTACGCGGGCGAAGTCGCGCAAGCCAAGGGCTTTCAACTCAAAGTTTCGCCACTTTTCACCTGGAGGTAGATCGCCAAGCAGCACTGCAAAAGTATAGCGGATTCACGCTGGGTAAACGTGGTCTAGCGTCGCTTCCGGGAGCTCTTGTCACTGCCTTTACTGAACTGCGTGTATGCAACGCGAAACAGTTCAGAAAGTGCCGAGGCAGTTTCCGGAGTGAGATTGCGGTCGGCGCGAAGGTGAGCTTCGACAATCTCCGGCACCGGTTCTTCCGGGTAATAGACCACCGCTTTTGACTCTTCTCCCTGTGGATCGCGACCACTCAGAATTCGCTCCATTGGTACGTCGAGCCACGTGGTGAGTCGTGCGATGTTGTCTGCGTCAGGCTTGCCGGTACCGTTCTCGATGCGCGACAGGGTTGACGCTGAAACTGAAGTCTTGGCGGCGACGTCGCGCAGGCTGAGTCCAAGTTCTTCGCGCCTGCGGCGAATAGCGCGTCCAAGCTCTTCGGTATTAACGAGGCCTTTGCTGGATCGTACGTTACGTTTCATGATGAATAACCGTACCACAGTGCGGTTTTAGACGCAAGACTTTGTATTGCGCGTGAAACGCTGAGGGGCGAGAAATAGGCCCTATAGAAAATATAGGACCTATTCAGTCTTATTGGCGTCCGACTTTTTGTTCGGCGCTGCTCATTGCGAGATCGCGCGCCTTGGGCAGCACGTCCACCGCCTTAGCCACCTGCGGATCATCGGAGACGATGAACACCCTGTCTCCCATCGTTCGTCCGTAAGCGGCCGTGACGATGTTGAAGCGCAGTTCAGTTTCGAGGTAAGCGCGGTTTCGATCGATTGTAGCCGCAGTGATCTTGTACGCCGGATCGGCGGCGACGAAATCGCGAAACGCCTTGAACATCGCATCCGTTACCTTGAACTCTTCGGCTTGCAAGTCATGACGGAAGTTGATGCCGCCGGCTATTCGGCTCGATTCGAAACCACGAATCCGGCCATTAACGAGTTCGCGCGTGAAAGCAAAAGCAGGACTCAGCAAACGCCGTTGCGTCAAATTCACCGTGCGTGGACCAACACTCTCGTCAGGCGAGATTCCGCCGCCACCGTAAACCGCTCTGCCGGTATCAGTCTTCGTCTCCGGACCGGTCGGCTTGGTCGCTGGTTGTGGTTCGCGAGCAACGCCCGCGCCGTGCGTGTAGTAGTCGTAAAAGCCGCCATTCGAATAATCGCGCTGAATCAAACGTCCCGAAGGCGTGAAGTACTTAGCCGACGTCAACGTCAGACCAGCGCCGTATTCAAGCGGAATAATGCTTTGCACGAGGCCTTTGCCAAAACTCGTCTGGCCGACAATGAGCGCGCGATCGTGGTCCTGCATCGCACCGGCAACGATCTCCGATGCCGACGCGGTGTTTTCATTGATCAGGATCACGAGCGGCGTTGCGTCAGGCGCGTTGTTGTGCGACTCGTACTGGTTGTCGCGGAAACCGTTGCGCCCCTTCTGCGTCAGGATCAACTGGCCGTTGCGCAAAAAAACTTCCGCGACGTGAATTGCCTGGTCCAAAAAGCCGCCCGGATTGTTGCGCAGGTCGAGCACCAGCGAAGTCATTCCCTTCGCGTGCAGGCGATCGAGCGCGTCATATAACTCATCAGTAGTCGTGTAGTTGAAACCGCGGGTCATGTCGATGTATCCGACACCCGGTTTCAACATGTAGGCATCCGGAATCGAAGGTTGTGGAACAGCGTCACGAACGATATCGACTTTCTCGAGGCGTTTGTCAGCCGCGCGTTCCAACGTCAACTTAACAGTCGAACCACGCGGGCCGCGAATCTTGTCGCGTACTTCCAGTGACGGCTTACCGGTCATCTTTACGCCATCGACTTCGACGATTCGATCGCCGTAGCGCAGTCCGGCTTTGCCTGCCGGTGAGCCATCGAAAGTGGCCGTGATGTAAGTATCCGCTTGATCGCCGTGAACATAATTCTGAATCGAAGCGCCGATCCCGAAATACTCAGAACGCTGATCCGTCTTCAGCTCGTCAAACTCTTCCCGGTCGTAGTAATTGGAGTGGGGATCGAGTGAACGAAGCATGCCGATGATCGACGACTTGTAGACGTCGTTGTAGTTGAGCTTGCGACCATCGACGTATTGTTCCTGGATGACCTTTAAGGCTTCGTCGAAATCACGTTCTACCGCGGCAGTCGCCGCGGTTCCTCGCGCGCGTCTATTCGGAAGACCGCCGGTCGGGCTTTGTGCAATTACAAAACCGGGAACGACGAGCGTGAATACCAGCAGGATGAGAGCGAGTTGAGCCGATAATTTTTTCACTGCAAACCTCTAATTTTCGTGTCCAGACTTCCACAGCGCAATATAACGGATGCGGATTGGAGGGGCAAGGTTGTGCTCTGCGATCTCAGCGTTCCTCTGCGATCTCTGCGTCAAAACGCCCTTTCACGCAGAGGACGCAGAGGAATGCAGAGATCGCGGAGAAGACGGTTGCTTGACCGTGTTTCCCGCGCTCCGTAGAATGAACCTTCAAATGCAAACAATCGTAAGACGGACAGATAGAATTCGGTATTTGTAAAGGAGTCTGTATCAAAATGAGCAGTCCGTATCATAAAGAAGACCAGCCAATGCCGGAGAGAGTGGACGACTTAATGCTTCGCGACGATGACCCGGGATCCGATGACCAAAACCGAACCGCTTCGTCAGTGCGCGACATCGCTTCGCGCATTCCCGAATCGTTGAGCGCAATCGGGCGCGATATCAGCAGAACAATTGAAAAGGCCATCTCGGCAAAGGATGATTACGTGGTAGCGGTAAAGATTTCGCCGGAGGCGCAGGAGAAACTGGAAGCGCTGGTCCAGGCCGGTGTTTTCCGTAGTCGCGCCGAAGCGGCCGGCTTCCTGATCGATGAAGGCATCAAAACTCAGTCAGCATTGTTTGAGCGTGTCAGACAGAAGCTCGCCGAAATCGAACGACTGCGAGCGGAATTGCGTGGCATGATCGCCGATAAGACAATCTGAAGCTCAACCCACGGCGCCACGATTTCGCGCCTAACCAGTAACTTCCCCCCAAAGCAAGTGCTTTACCCTTCCTCGCGAACGGTAAAGCACGCCTTTGTTTCAGCCAGAGAAAACTTGTGACAGAGACCTTTCGTTTACCACCAACTCCAATTGACGATTTTACACTCGCTAATGGTCTGCGTGTGGTGTTGAGTCCGGACCGCGTCGTTCCCGTAGTTTCAGTGGCCGTCTATTACAACGTCGGTTCACGCAACGAACGAGAAGGCCGTACCGGCTTTGCTCATCTTTTCGAGCACATGATGTTTCAGGGTTCGGAGAACGTTCCCAAGGCAGCGCACTTTCAATACATCTTCAACGCCGGCGGCACGATGAACGGAACCACGTCAACCGAGCGCACCAACTATTTCCAGACTCTGCCGTCAAACTATCTTCCACTCGCTTTCTGGCTCGAGAGCGATCGTATGCGCTCGCTGAAAGTGACGCAGGAAAATCTCGACAATCAACGCAACGCGGTGCAGGAAGAAAAGCGGCTACGTTACGACAACCAGCCTTATGTCGGCGCGTTTCTGCGGATGAATGAGTTGCTCTTCAAGAACCCCGCAAATGCACACTCGACCATCGGCTCGATGGAAGATCTCGACGCTGCGACGATCGATGACCTAAAGGAGTTTTTCCGGATCTACTACGCGCCTAACAATGCCGTGCTGAGTGTCGTCGGAGATTTTGACAACGGAGAAGCACGCGCGTTGGTCGACAAGTATTTCGGCGACATTCCAAAACAATCGAATCCGCCGGGTGTCGACGTTTCGGAACCAAAAGAAGTCTTGATTCATAAAGAGGAGTTTTACGATCAGTTAGCACCCGCGCCTGCATTCGTGCTCGGCTGGAAGATACCCGCACGACGCACACCGGATTTCTACGCGTTATCGCTCGCGGGCACGCTGCTTTTCGAAGGTGATAGCTCGCGTTTGTATCAGAAGCTGGTCAAAGGCGATGAATCAGTCGTCTCGATCGAAGGCGGTGTCGATGAGCGACGTGGTCCATCGGCGTTATACGTCTTCGCGTTACCAAAGCCAGGCGAAGAGGTAGATAAAATTCGCGCGCAGATCTTTGACGAAATCGAGCACATCGCTGCGGATGGTCCATCCGACGCGGAGATGGAAAAACTTCGCAACGCGCTGTGCAACGACGCCGTGCGCGGACGACAGTCAACGATGTATCGCGCCCAACGGCTCGCGGAGTTTGCGTTGTACGACTCCGATCCGTATCTCATTGATTCCGAGTTGGAACAGTATCTCAACGTCACCGCTGACGATATCAAGAACGCTGTTATTCGTTACATGGACGTCATCAATCGCGTTGTGCTCGACATCATTCCCGCGCCTGCTGTCGAGCACGCTGCGGAAGAGACAGCGGCTGCTGCGCCACAGCCGCCGGGCGATCCACATCAACCGGCTGCACCTCCTCCACAGGTTCCGGAGAAACCCGCGGCTGAACCTGAGTCGCCTGTGCCCTCAGCCTCCGTGCAATCAAACGATCCGGCAGATGTTCCGCCGCAAACTAAACCAGGTTCTGGTCCGCTGCATCCGTAAACATGAGTCAACAGCAACAGGAAAACTTTCGTAGCCAGGCGCCCGCGCCGCTACTACCTCGGCCGATCTCGATTCCAACGCGTCATGAAACCACGTTAGCGAACGGATTAACGCTGGTAGTCGTGGAAGATACACGCCTGCCCCTGGTCAGCTACCGGCTTGCGTTTCGTGTCGGTGGTGCTTTCGATCCGCCGGAAATACCCGGACTAATAGATCTACTCGCCGGTCTGATGCCGGAAGGCACTGCATCGAGGACCAGCAGGGAGATTGCCGACGAAATCGCGCGTATGGGCGCCAGTATTTCGGCCGGCGCTAACTCCGATTACACGATCGTTGCGGCTTCAGCACTGTCGCAGTTCAACGATCCCGTGATGGATTTGTTGGCGGAAGTCGCGCTCGAGCCATCATTTCCTGAAAACGAAGTGGCGCTCGCGAAACAGAACACGAAAGAGAGTTTGCGACAACAACGAGCGCAGCCGTCGTTTCTCGCAAGCGAGATGGTTGCGCGAGTGATGTTTGGCGACCACCCGTACTCAGTAGTGGCGCCCACGACGGAATCGATCGATCGAGCCTCGCGCGATGAGTTCGTTCGTTTTCATCGCACCAAACTGGTGCCGAACAATGCCGTGTTCATTGTCGTTGGTAACGTTCGCTACGACGACATTCTGAAACGGACTGAGTCGCTATTTTCAACCTGGCAGCGAGGCGAGGATGTGGTGGCAAACTTTCCGGCGCCGCCGGTTCGTACAAAGCGAACAGCTTATCTCATCGATCGGCATGGTTCAGCGCAGTCGAATATCGTTATTGCCCACAGCGGCATCATCAAAACCAATCCCGACTACTTTTCGATGTTGTTGATGCACACGGTGATCGGTGCGAACGCTTCCTCGCGTTTGTTTATGAACCTGCGCGAGGACAAGGGTTACACCTACGGCGCATATTCGAATCTCGACGCGCGTCGCAGTGCCGGCACTTTTCGTTGCACTGCAGAAGTGCGAACGCCAGTGACCGGCGATTCGATAAAAGAGTTCTTATACGAATTGGATCGAATTCGTAAAGAGCCGGTATCAGCAAAAGAGATCGCGGATGCGAAGTCGTATCTAACCGGGGTGTTTCCAATTCGGCTCGAGACGCAGGAAGGACTGACGGATCAGTTAGTACAAATCAAAATGTTGAATCTGCCGGATGATTATCTGGAGCGATATCGCGATCGAGTGCAGGCGGTTACCGTCGAAGACATTCAGCGCATCGCGCAAAGGTACGTCAAACCGGATGAAGCAGCGTTGATCGTCGTTGGCGACGGCGCGTCGGTACTGGAGCAAATGAAACCGTACTGTGACGATATCGAGGTTTACAACACTGCGGGCAAACGAAAGACTCCACGCGCAGCGACGGAAGCAACGGACCCGGAGGGTTCATGGTCAATTGAGGTTGAAACGCCACTCGGTCAAACTATTCCGGCGATGTTGACGATCTCTCGCACTGAATCCGGGTACAGTGGCGTGATTCATTCAGAAATGGGAGACGCTAACCTCGGAGCGATCCAGATCACTGACAACTCTTTCCACACCACCGCTTCTTTCGAGATGGACGGGCATGCTGTCGAGGCGGAAGTTTCAGGTAAATTTGAAGGTGATCAAGCGGAAGGCTTCCTCAAACTGCAAAACTCTCCGGAGCTACCCTTCACGGGAACGAAAGAATAAAAAGTTTCACGCAAAGGCGCTAAGCCGAGCCGCAAAGCCGCAAAGAAAAAGCTCTTTCTTTGCGGCTTCGTCGATCCCCGCGCCTTTGCGTGAAATTTTCTTCTTCCGAAATTGACATAGGTAGGCCATCGCTGGCTTTCCCTGTCACACCACCGTGCATACGGGTCCGTACACGGCGGTTCGGCGAGTTAAGCTGCTAGTTGATAACTAACGGCGTCAGTCCCAACGATGCGAAATAGGCATTGGGCAGTGCAATGTTGAGAGCGGGCGAGTTACTGAGTCGCCACGGACCGTGAGCACTGCCCACCGTTTGCGCGGCAAGGTCTTTACTCACGCCTCGTTTACTTAACTCAGCAAACCGCACCCTCCCTCGTTTCCACTGCTTCCAGACAACCGCCCGCAGACGGCGTCTGAGCCAACTCTCAAGACTGCGCAACACCCAAGGCGTTTGGCAGAAGCCGAAGTAGCCACGCCAGCCCCGCAAGTAGCGACTGAGTTGTGCCACCATCGTTTCCAGCTTTACCCCACGCGTCCGTCGCGTCAATTCCCGCACCCGCTGCTTGAATCGCGCCATTGCTTTCGGCGCTATGCGCCGCCGCAGTTCACGCCGCCAGATGAAGCTAAAGCCCAGGAACTTTCGCTTACTTGGTCGCGACACTGCGCTCTTCTGTTCGTTGACCTTGAGTTTGAGCTTCCTCGTGATGAACCGCGAAACACTTTTCATCACTCGCTCACCAGCCCGCTGGCTGCGCACGTAGATGTTGCAATCGTCCGCATACCGCACGAACCGATGACCGCGTTGCTCCAACTCCCGGTCCCACTCGTCGAGCACAATGTTCGACAACAAGGGAGACAAAGGTCCACCTTGCGGCGTGCCTTCATCAATCGAACTCACCAACCCGCCCTCCAGCACTCCGGCACGGAGAAAAGCCCGAATCAGTTTTAGCAACCGCTTGTCGCTGATTCGCCGTGCCAGCTTGGCCATCAGTTTGTCGTGATTGACTCGGTCGAAGAACTTCTCTAAGTCCAAGTCCACCACCCAGCCGTAACCGTCTGCGATGTACTGCTGCGCTTGGGCTACTGCCTGATGTGCCGAGCGTCCCGGGCGAAACCCGTAGCTGTGTTCTGAGAAGGTGCGGTCCCAACTGCGTTGCAGTACCTGCAGCACCGCTTGCTCAATGAAGCGATCCAGCACCGTCGGGATACCAAGCTTTCGTATCCCACCGTCTGGCTTTGGTATTTCTACCCGCTTCACTGGTTGCGGTTTGTAAGTACCTCGCAACAGTTGTTCCCGAATGGTTGGCCAGTGTTGCTTCAGATAAGCTGGCAACTGCTCGACCGTCCTCCCGTCGATGCCAGCACTACCTTTGTTGCTTTTGACTCGGGCCAATGCCTGCTCGCAATTCTTCCGCTCGCAGACTGCTTCCATCAGTTGTTCACTATTAGCCATGCTTTCGGCTTTGCGCTTCGCCGTAAGCGTTTCGGTCCCTTCGCCAGAGCCCCTCGGAGCTTCACTCCTATTCATCTCTGTAAAGGCCAACTCTAGTTGGTTCTTCTGCCGCTTATCGCTCATGAGTTGCGCTGCTTACTTGCTCGCTCTTTAATCTCAACGCTTGTTGGGAACCGTTCGGGCCTTCACCACTTGCGTGATTACTATGCCCTCTGCTGACTTCTGGGGCGCGCTCAACTGCCTCACGGCAGTCTCAGTCGTGGCTCCACGACACGCCACAGATCTCCCGAGGTAAGTTCGACCGCCTTCAGTGCACAGCCCCCGGATTTACAACCAGCGTCCTTGATGGATATGGGCTTCGTTGTCAATTGCCAACTCGCCCGACGCCGTATGCCTCGTATCCGGTTCTTGTTCATCGGCTCACACTTTTGCTCCACGCTTCCTTCAGACCCCGCCTCACGACGACGCCCTTGCGCTTCGCTAACTCTTCACCTCCATCAGGTTGAGTAGAGGACTTCCACCTCCTAGCTGTCGAACATGCTCGGCACACAATAAAAGCGCCCGGCATGGCCGACATGCCGGGCGAATCACAGGAGGAACCGAGTGTTATGGTCGTCGCTATTGCTTGCGGCGATCCGTTAACCTCGGCGACTAAGATGTTCTTAATATCCCTACAGGTTGCTCACTGGCGTTCGTAACGCAACCCCATCCCCGCACCACCAACTACCCATCCGATCTTCTTGTTGAAATTCAGCGAGTAAAGGTTTTGCTTCGTTGTTGATTCTTGTCGCACCCATGTCGTGCCTTTGTCGTTACTTCTGAGAATCACGCCGCCGCGACCGATTGCCCACCCTTCATCGTCGTTTAAAAATTGAACGCTCAACAAAGTTACGTTTACATTCGTCGGAATCGGCGTCCATGTTTCGCCGCCGTCTGTAGTGCGCAGCAACGTGCCACGTTCTCCCACTACCCAGCCGTCTTTGTCGTTGCGAAAATCGACGTGATAGAGCGTTACATTCGTGCCGACGTTCTGCTTTGTCCAACTCGCACCTTCATCACGTGTAAATAGAATCGTGCCGCCGTCGCCGACGATCCAACCGCGTTTATCACTGACGAAATCGACATGGATCAGTTCGAGACGACTCGGCGCACGCTGGCGACGCCAGGTTTCGCCACCATCGTCCGTGTAAATAAGGATGCTGTCGACCACACGCTCGCGCTTACTGATCGACCCGACGACCCAGCCCTTCTTCTTGCTCGAGAAGCGCACGCTGTACAACTCGACATCGGAGCCTTCGAACTCCTCGGGCGCGAAGACTCTCGACTGACTCCAGCTCGTGCCGTCGCGCGTGATGAAGATCGAGTTACCGGCGAGGAGAAATCCTGCTTCCTTGTCGCGAAAGTAGATGTCGTTTATGCCGGCCTTCGTGCCGATCTTCTGTGGCAACCACGAGTTGCCGCCGTCTTCAGTGTGACTCAAAAAACCACCGTCGCCGCCGACCCAACCTCGTTTGCTGTCGAGAAAGTAGACGGTGTTGAGATCGTTTCCGCCGGCGTTGATTTTGAAAGGCACCCAACCGCTCTGGGCGCGCACCGCGGTGATTAACATCAACATCACACCTACGGTCGCACAAAACCGCATTAGCTTGAAGGTTCTGATACGCATAACTGAATTTAGTTTCCAGCTTTGTACCTTAAACGAAGGGTTTCACGCAAAGGCGCAAAGACGCAAAGATGTTTTCCTTTGCGTCTTTGCGCCTTTGCGTGAGATTTTTATAACAGTTACGGAGTGACGGCTTTTACCCGGTAAACACGTCCTTCAAAAACAACCACCACGCGTTCCCCTAACGAGAAGTAATTTCCCAGCTTCGGATTCTGCTTCAACAACGCGAAGTATTCGTCGCTGCCGAACACAAGTGTCGTTTCCGGCAGACCCAGGACGGCTTTGAATTCCGAATCAGTCCACACGCTGTTGATCAGGTAGAAAGTCTTACCTTCAACACGGCGGATGGCATCTGTTCTCGTGTCGTCATCTTTCAGACGAGCCACTTCCTGCTGTGCACGCGCGGCTTTGCTCTGTTGGACAGCATCCGCACCGGTTGACATCCGCACCTTCGGCGCTGGCGCGGCGGTGCCCGAGCTCAGACCAGTCAGACCACCGAAAGTTCTACTTGCGTTGACTGAGGAGTCCACCATACCCGGCTGCCCGCTGATAGGGCGGTTATCGGTTATGGTTACGGCGTTCTCGAGAGCCAGATACGACGTGTAAGGCGTGACGATGCCGTAGCGCGTTCCTAAATCCACGATCTCATCACGCAACTCCTTCTGCTCTCCATTTGAACGCACCTGCTCCATCAACCAACCCACACGACGAGTGGCCCAAAGTCGCGGCAGATACTCGTTCGCATCGCTGCGCAACGGGAAACTCAGGTTCGTGTAGGTGTATGTTCGCGTGGCGCCACCGGATCTGCCCGTGAGCTTCAGTTGTACTGAACTAAGATCGGCTGCATTGCTGTAACGCCCGATCATAGTAACCTGCGAACCACGAAATACATCGGGTATTCCGCGTGGATAGATCAAATCTGTTTGCGCGCCACCCAGGTCGAGTTGCAGATCAGTCAGGACCGGGTAGTTAACTTTTGAAAAGAAGTTCGAGACTTTAACTTCGAGATCCTCTTTCGGTTCGACGTAATCCGCCACGCCGCCATTCTCTGTAGCGAGTTTGTCGAGCAACGTCGTGTTGACGTCGTAACCAACACCAAACGTAAACAATCTCACCCCGGGTCTGGTCGCCGTGCGCACGTTGTCGACTATCCTGTTCACGTTCGTTTCATCAACGGTCGGCAAACCGTCAGTCATAAACACCAGCATCTTCGGCCGCTCGCGATCTGAGTCGATGAATTGACGGAGAGCCGCCAACAGCGATTGATTGATGTTGGTCCCACCAACGGGTCGCAACGCTTTCACGAAAGCCTCGCCGCGCGCGCGCCCTCGTTCGTCGGCAGCGATCATTCCCGCTTCCATCAAATGTTCTTCACCCGCGAACGAGATGATGTTGAAGCGATCCTGCGGGCGCAGAATTCGCACGCCGTAAAGCAGTGCGGCGCGCGCCTTCTCCATCTTTCCCTCTTCCGCCATCGAACCGGAAGTATCAACTACAAATACGACGTCCTTGGCCGAGTATTCCTGTTCAGACCAATCGTCTTTCGGCGAAATCATCAGGAGGAAGTAGCCGTGTTTTCCGGCTTCGCGATGCGTCAGGAGCGTGAGACCAAAATCTTCTTTCGAAATGGTATAGAACAACTGGAAGTCCTGCGCCTCTTTGCCACTCTGACTTTCAAACGAGACCACCGAGCGCCTGTCGCTGCTGCGTTTGACATCGATGACGTGCGTCGGCGAATAAATGTTTCGTAGCGGCTCTTTGCTTTCAACTTCAACACGTCCGGCGACCGAACCGATTTGGGTCAACTGCCGGCCAGTTCCCAACGGATAGCGATATGAAACGGTGCCGCCTTCAGCCCGTACGACCTGCGTGTAAGTGATCTCGAGTTTCTTGTCTGAATGCGGGAGGATAGGAAAGATGCTCGCCTGGAACAGGTCCTTACCGGCGTATTCGAGCAATCCCGGATCGCGTTGACGGCGCACGATCTCGTCGTAAATGCGACGCGCTTCTTCGCGAGTTCTTACCTCGCCCACGAGTCGTCGATCCCCATCCCAGATTGCGAACTCGGCCACTGAAGCCGATTCCGGAATCGGAAATAGGTAAGTTCCCTCAAGCGTGACGTTGGTGTCGTTGCGAAATACCTGTTCGACGTGAGTCGTCGCAACTTGTGAACTGATGGTCGTATCGATCTTGATCGACTTGATCGGAAGCGCCCGCGGCAGTGTGATCTGCGGCAGTGGCCGCGGCTCGGGGCAACGGCGGCACGGACCGGGAACGATGATTCCCTGCCCACTCGCGACTGTCGCCAGTCCTGAAAACACGAAAAACACCAAGAAAAGCCGCATTATTGTGGTTTGCAGTTGCATAAGAGTCTCCCAATCCGGACGTTGACACCGCTTGCTGGAGATAGAACGGGCGCCTTGCGATGTTCTTGCACCTTAGTACAACTCGCGGAGGCGTTTATTGACGATCGACACGACCGTGGCGACCGTGGTGACGACTAACCCGCCGACAGCGAGGGTACGTTGCGGGCCGAAGTGGTTTGATGCGGCGCCGGCAACGATGTTGCCAATCGGCAGCGTGCCGATGAACGAGAGAATGAACATGCTCATCACGCGACCACGCATCTGATCGGTCACGAGCTTTTGCAACAACGTGTTGATGAGTGCTACCGAAACCACGAGGGCGAATCCAACGCCAAATAGAAACATCAACGACAGACTCAGCCGCGAAGACAAGGCGAACCCGGTGATGCACAACCCGAACAGTATCGCACCGCCCAGGACGAACCAGCCTTTTCTTCTGAAGTCGCCGAGATAAGCAACCAGCAAGGCGCCGAGTAAGGCGCCGCAACCCGCAACGCCCATCATCAACGCGAGGCCGGTTTCCTGAAGCTTAAAGATGTCGCGCGCGTAGAGCGGCACCATGCTGAAGTAAGGCGCACCGAACAGACTGTTTACAGCTGACAGCAGCAACAACGACGACACACGCGGGCGGTTGCGAACGTAGCGAAATCCCTCGATCAGATCGCTCCACAATGCGCGTCGATCCTTCACCGAATGCGTCTGAGTATTTGCGCGATACTGCGGTCGCACCATCGCGAGCGCAACCACTACCGCGATAAAAGAAATGCCGTTGGCATAAAAGCATCCGGCGAGACCGAACACACGAAACGCAACACCAGCGAGCGTTGGTCCAACTACACGTGATAATTGAAACTGTGTTGAGTTCATCGCGATCGCGTTAGTGAGGTCTTCACGACCGACGAGATCGTAAGTCATGGCCAAAAACGATGGACTGGCCAGCGCCATGCAGCAACCTGTTACAAACGAAAAGCCCAGCACCATCCAACGATTCACAACGTCGGTTGCAACGAGTGTCGCGAGTCCGAGAGCAGCGAGTCCCGCCACCACTTGCGTGTACATCATCAAACGGCGTCGATCGATCAGATCGGCGAAGACTCCGCCCGCGAGTGTGAAGATAAAACCGGGCGCCGTCGCCATGAAGGCGTCGAGTCCGAGCCAGAAAGGCGAGTTGGTCAGATGGAGGACGAGCCAACCCTGCGCAACCGCCTGCATCCACGTCCCGACATTCGAAAGAAACGCGCCGATCCAGAAGAGACGATAGTTGCGATTCGAAAGAGCGCGGAACATTCCGCTGCGGCGGGGTGTGGACATTAAGTCAATAGTCTTAACACAATCTGTGTAATCTGTGGATGGGTTTTACTTCCGCCAGGAAGACAGGGAGCCACCGTGGGCGCCGCGACGTACGGCGACGATTTCAGAGAGGATTGAGAGGGCGACCTCCTCGGGCGTGACGGCGCCGATGTCGAGGCCGATGGGGGCGTGAATTGTTTTGAGTTGCTCGTCCGGAACACCGGCCTCGCGTAGTCGATCGATAACGATAGAAGTCCGTCGCTTGCTTCCGATCAAACCAACATAATCAGGATTCGCACGCATGACAGCATGCATGCATTGCTCGTCTTCGTTGTGACCTCGCGTCACCACCGCCACGGAAACACCGCGACCGTTGCCGACCGCATCTCGCACGGCCGAACTCCAATCGTCAGCAACTATCAGTTCGATCTGTTTTTCAGGAAAGCGCTCACGCTTGAGAAACTCTGCGCGATCGTCGAGCAAAGTCGTTTGATACCCTGAAAGCGCAGCGAATTTTGCAAGCGATGCGCCGACATGTCCCGCACCACACACAACGAGTCGAGGAGCCGGTTGCAAACGTTCAAATAACAGCGATGTGTCAAACGAACTGAGATTAAAGAGACGCGTCTCTTCACGTGAGGCAAGAAAAGTCTTTGCCTGATCCACAACAACTGCGTCGAGCTCCGCATCACCGAAACTGCCTGTAACTGCGCCGTTTTCCTGGACCAACAACTTTGCGCCGGCGTCCTGTGAACCAGTGACCCTGGTAACCAGCACCGCGATCTCGCCGCGCTCCAGTACCTGCTCAATCATTCTCATGATCGATGTAGTCACTTCGAAGATTTAGCGAACCCAATCACAGACGCGGCTCGGCGTAACAGCCAGAGTGGTCCAACCAACAGGTAGACAGGATTTTTAAAGAAGGCGGGTTGATTCCCTTCGATCGCATGGCCGACAAACTGAAGAATCCAGCCAACAACAAACATCAGCAGCGCCCAGCGCCAGTTGAGGAAGAAGAGCGGCAGCGAAACGACAATCATCGGAATACCGATGCTGTGCGTCAGCCGGTTCAAGGGATGCCGATGCTTGGCTTTGTAGTTAGCGAGAAAATCCTGCGACATAAATTATTGTCAATTGCCAAATTGAATATCGGAAATGGCAATCGGAATTCTGCAATTAGATGACCTCAACAAAAATGTCCATCGTACCGCCGCAAACCATTCCCTCTTCACTCGCCTCATCAGCAGTCAGTGAGAAGTGGTGCAACTGCGATTTGCCGGACCGCATGGCCGTTTTGGCTTCGGCCCAGACTTCGGCCTCGATACAACCGCCGCCGACCGTACCCGCAACCTCTCCGCTTTCGAAGAAAAGCATCTTCGCACCACGCTGTTGCGGCGTTGAGCCACGCGTATGTGCGACAGTGGCGACGACGACCCGTTCACCACGCGCACCCGCTTCATTGATCAGGCGATAGAGTTCGCGCTGTGGAATTGTTGACATAACTCAGGAACTTCGTGCTCTCGAATTCGTGTTTGCTGTGTAATTGGAACTTCGTGGCTTGTAGTTTGTCTAAAATTTGCAGCCAAGTCCAGACCATTAGGATTAAACTATAAACCATCAATTTTCGCTTGCAGCAAATTACTTTGTAATGTAGAGTCGGCGGCACACTTCAAGGATTTCGTCACATGATGTACCAGCACGGCCAGCAACTCGGACGGCTCACTTCCAGGCACAAGTTCATATTGTTCGCAGGCGTGATTCTGCCTGCCGTCGCCATTAGCTTCGAAGCCACCATGCACATCTGTGCGCGAATGTTTTTTGATCCCATCCCGACAAGCTGGCACATGTTGCTGGTACTCTTAGTGCCGCTTGCTCAGCTTCAGGTTTGGTTTGCGATTCGCCGCGCTGATCCTAACAGTCTTAAACTGGCCGGCTTTGCTAATGCTGCCGCGATCGTGATTTCGCTCTTCTATTCGTTTATCTTTTTGCCACTCCTTCCCTTGGCGGCACTGACGCTGCTCATCGGGCTCGGCTTGTTACCTCTGGCTCCGTTTTTCGCACTCACCACCGCCTTGATCATGCGGAAACAACTGCGGCGAGTCGCTGCCGCAGCGCCGAAAAAGAGCTTTCCGATTACGACGAAAGGTTTTGTCACTAGCCTGGGCGTCGGTATCGCCCTGGTCGGTGTTACAGAATTACCGGCAATCCTCACGCGCCACGGACTGCAAATGGCGGCCTCGGTTTCACCTCAAAGCAGAACTGAAGGAATTCGCTTTCTTCGTACATATGGCAACAGAGACTACTTACTCCAGCGATGCTACGACTATCGGGGCCACTCTCTTTTTTTACTGGGCGATTGGCTATCGCCAGACAGTCCGGTAAAGGCTGACGAAGCCCGCGACATCTATTATCGCGTCACAGGCGAACCTTTTGACGCATCGCCTCCGCCACTAAGGGTCAATGCTAAGATCATACGGCAGGACGATTTCGAGTATAGGAGCGGCGCCTTAAAAGGCCTATCACTCACAAGTTCCAATCTCGATGGAAACATTGATGCCGATGGCGGTGTGGGCCATCTGAACTGGACTCTCGGCTTCGAAAACTATTCTTATTCGGATAAGGAAGCTCGTGCCGAAATACAACTGCCGCCCGGAGCAGTCGTCTCCGGCGTGACTCAGTGGATTGGCGACATAGAGAACGAGACACAGATCACCGGCCGCAGTGACTTCATGCCCGGCGCCGAACCGCTTGATAGAGGGCAGCCTCGTGTGGTGGTCACGACGGCTGGTCGCGATCGCATCCTCGTCCAATCCTATCCGGTAAGTGCTTTCCGTAAAGCGATCAAAATTCGCCTCAGCATCACCGTCCCACTCGTGTTGCAAACCAAAGATCAGGCGCGGCTGATTCTTCCGCATTTCAATAGTCGAAACTTCAACGTCCCCGGCGATCTCAAACACTGGATTTTGATCGACTCGAACCATCCGCTGAACTCTGACTATGGGTTAGGTGTCCACTCAACTGGTCGATCTCACAATGCTGGGTTTCAAATGTATGGAGAGTTCAGCGATACAGAGCTGATGCGACCAGAAACAGCGCTCCGGTTGTCACGGACTGACAGCGATCATGGCATCTGGAGTCCTAATCCGTTTGAGGTGGATGGAAGTATCGTCAAGCAATCGCTCGAGGAACGCACTCCGTCTCACTTACGACGAATCGTTATAGTGGTAGATACTTCCGCCTCGATGGCCGAGTGGCAAACTCAGATCAAATCGGCGCTCAACGTGCTGCCGTCTGACATGGACGTACGACTCGTTCGGGCTGACGCAGATTGGCTTCACGAAAGTGACCTCGATACCGTTGTGACCGGCGGCAACTCTAAAGTATCGATGTTTTTAAGTGAGACGACTTTCGCCGGCGGAGCAGACAATGCACCGGCTCTTACTAAGGCGTGGGACCTGGCCACCGAAACTCCGGGCAACAATGCGATAGTGTGGATCCATAGCCCGCAGCGTACAACACTCTCATCCGTCGAACCACTGCTGAATCGCATGAAAGGCCGCTTCTATGGGCCATCGCTTTATTCTGTGCAAACAAGCGACGGTTCGGACGAAATCGTGAAGAAGCTCGATGGCATCAACGAAGTGAAATCGGTGGTTCGGCTGGGCTCACTAGGAATGGATCTCGAACGTCTCTTTCAACAACTATCAGGTCAGGTTCCGACCTTGGAGTTCGTTAGATCTGTAAAGCATCCGCAACTGGATCCGGCATTTGATGGTGTTGAAACTTCCAACCACCTCGCCGAGCTTTGGGCCAACGATGAAGTGGCGCGAATTCTGGGCGCGCGAGATGAGTCGTTGAAAGAGGCCGCCACGCTGCTCGCGCTGCGTTATAGACTCGTGACTCCCACGAGTAGCGCGGTCATTATGGATATACCCAGACAAATCGATCGCGGTGACCTCGAACCGGTGCGGACTTATACATTCACCGAAGTTGCAGAAGCTGACTTTGGCGGTCTGTGTTTCCTCGCCTTCCTCTTCTTTGTATGGCTTATCTACGTGAGAGTTCACAAACCAGTCCCCAGCGTCTATATAACCTAAAATCCATCTCTGCGGTTCTCTGCGTTCCTCTGCGTCCTCTGCGTGAAAAAGCTGTTAAAACGCAGAGGTACGCAGAGAACCGCAGAGATTTGTTAATATCAGGGCCTACTAAATCCCCTGTTGGAGGATTCGATGGCAGCAACCCCCCGAATGCCCGGCCGTGTTAATGATCGACGGCTTTATATCCTGGCAGCAATTGTTACTCCCTTAATCGTACTCGCCGGTTTCGCACGTACTTACTATCTCAAACCCTTCTTCGGAACACCGGATCTACCCAGTCGCATAGTTCACCTGCACGGCATCGTGATGACTGCGTGGGTGCTTCTTTTCATTACGCAGATATCGCTCGTGGCGACACGTCGCACGCGAGTGCATCAACGTCTCGGCATAGCAGGAGGAGTGTTGGCGGCGCTCGTTGTTATCGTTGGTGTTCTGACAGCGCTTTTTGCCGCGGCTCGCGGGGCGAGCCCGGGACCACCGGCACTCGCGTTTGTCATCGTTCCGCTCGGCGACATGTTGATCTTCTCGGTGCTCATCGGACTGGCACTTTACTTTCGCCGCAATCTACAGGTGCACAAACGTCTGATGTTGCTGGCAGCGATCAACTTATTGACGCCGGCGATTGCGCGGATTCCCCTCAGCTTCATCACTAACGGCGGACCAATCGCGTTCTTTGGTCTAACGGACCTGGTCCTGCTTGGTTTCCTCGCCTACGACACTTTCAAACATCGGCGGCTGCATCCCGTGTTTCTTTGGGGTTCAATCTTTGTCATCGCGTTGCAACCGTTGCGACTGCTGCTCGCTGGTACGAGTGTGTGGATGAATTTCGCGGCCGCGTTAGTAGCGCTGGTGAAGTAAACAAATTCTATGAAGACAATCATCTGCTCCGTTCTATTGCTGCTAACGTTGGCTTCCGGCGCTCTTGCGCAAACTGCGCCGGATGCTGCAGAGCTGACCAAACTATTGAACGACTTCCTCGCCGGCGCATCGCGCAACGACGCTGCCATACACGAGCGTTTTTGGGCTGATGATTTGATCTATACGCGTTCGGCCGGGCGGCGTGTAAACAAAGCCGAGGTCATGCACGACGTGCGCAACACGCCACCGCCGAAGCCGACCGATCCGAAAACGATCTACACAGCCGAGGACATTCGCATTCAACAATACGGCGACACTGCGGTCGTAGCATTTCGTCTGGTAGCAACCACTGATACGGGCGGAGCCAAACAGGTAGCAAACCTGCTGAACAGCGGCACGTTTGTGAAACGAAATGGAAAGTGGCAGGTGGTGAACTGGCAGTCGACGCGTATGCCGCGCACCGAAGCAGAAAGCAAGAGCGAAGTGACAACAGCCGACGCCGCGCTCCAACAGGCAATCCTCTCCGGCAACGGTGACAGGCTGAGCGCCCTTACTGATCCATCATTCATCTGGACGCGCGGCGCGGTGCAAATGACGCGTCAGCAATTGTTGGACGAGTTGCGTGCGGGAAAGTTGAAGTATGAAAAACCGGATGCGGCGAAGGTGAGTATTTCAGTGTACGGCGATACAGCGGTCGTCCGCGGCGAACTACAATCAGCCACTCAATACACCGTCACGTTCATCAACCAGTTAGGAGTGTGGCGCGCGGTGGCCATGCACACGAGCGGCTAATTCTTATTCGGGCTTGCGTGGCGGCTTTGGCGTCTCAGTCGTGCTCGGCTGCGCATCCATCTGCTCGCGACGCTGCTGGAGCTTCGCACGCAGCAGATCAACTTCCGAATCAGCATTCGCAACCGCAACTTCCAGACGCGACTTGCTGTTCTCCACCAGTTTCAACTGCGCCTGAACTCGCGATCTTTCACCCTCGAGCTGTTTCTTACGAGCATCGCGTGCCTGTTCCGGACGTGTGCTTCCATAACCAGCGGTCGAGTTCTCGATGTTTTCCGGTCTCAAAGCAAACTCGATCTGCTCCAACTTCGATTCGAAGTCAGCAATCTTGGCTTGAACATCTATCAACTGCGACCGTAACTGCTCAGCGCGCTGCTCGGCGCGAGTCAATCGCTCCATATCCATCTGGTAGCGATCGTCGTCCTGCATTTGTGACAACTTGTCATTGAGCCGGTTGACCTGGTTCGAGAGCGTCGTGATGGTCTGCTGTATCTGCTGTTCCTGCTCGGGTGGGGTTGCGGTGTTCGGTTTCTTATCCTGCTGCGCTGGTTGCGCCGTTTCCTGTGTCGAGTCGGCCGTGCTGATGATCTTCACATCGCCGTTGGCATCAGTTTGCGTCGCGTCAGGCGGCGCGATGGGCGGATTTGTGATTACCGGCTTGGGAGCCGCAGGCGCGGCGCGTCTGGTGCGCTTTTTCCGGCGCGTCTGAGCATCACTATCAACCAGGCAGAAGCTGACGACCAGGCAAACTGCGATGAGGAATTTGACGTAACTGCGAATACTACCAGGCATGTTCAGGCTCCTTTTCCCAGGCTGGCTCTTAAGATACCCCGCTATCCAGATGCCAGCAAGCGCCAGCCGGATGCTCAAGGCTTTCACGACACCCTCCCCCCGACTGTTCCAAAAAACTTAAACACGCTGCGCGACCACTTCATAAAGAGCATTCTTAAAAAACACTCGCTTCAGCCGGTCGCCCATGTGCCGCACCGGCAGTTTACGCGCCCTTGCCCGCGCTTCGTCGATATTGCTATTCGCACTCAGCAGCTGGAGCGGTAAGTTGTGAAATAAGCTCCTGGCGGCTGCAAGTGTTAAGTGGGTGGTGTGGTCTGCAAACGGACCGACTTCGTACGGCACACCCGCGGCCCTCCAGCTCGAATGCATCCCGGCCGCGAATGCATAAAACTGATGATGAATATTGACCGTGAAATAGAGCAGCCCGCCCGGCACAAGAATCCGCGCCAGTTCGCCAACAATCTTCCGGGGCGATTCGGCATGATCGACCACGTTGTCGCAGAGCACCACATCGAAGCTCTGATCCGCAAACGGCAGCGACTCCCCAACCGCCGCTATTGTTTGCGCGCGTCGTTGCCAGCGCGGAAACAGACTTCCATAACTGACTGCCAGCGGATCGACACCGATTCTGTGTTCCGCCCCAAAATAGAAGATGAGCCCATGCGCGCCACTACCGACTTCAACCACACGAGCGTCAGCTTTGATCGGTCGAAACATCTCGAGCTTCTCACGCACGTTTGTCGAGGATCGCATCATCGCGGTAATGATCTCCTCTTCACGCCCGCGAACGTGCTCGGCCTTGCGTTGTTGGTAGGCAAGCTGACGCTCGAGCGCCCTTTCAGCAAGTCTCTTGCGCGTCGCCTCACCCCAGATCATCTTTTGTGCTTGTGTGCCTTTTGTGGCTAGAAAGGTTGAACCTTGAAGCTGATATCCGCCGCCGGCGCCGCACTCGTCAAGGCCTCAACACGTACCAATTGCGCGCCAGCTTCCGCAAACTCACGCACATTCTCGGGCGTGATCTTTCCGGCACATTCGATCGTAATCGAGCTCGATAACTCCCTCGCAATTCCGGCCAGTCCCCCAAACTCAGCCGCGCTCAAACCTTCGATCACGATCACATCCGCTCCTGCGCCGATCGCTTCACGCACTTCGTTCTCAACGGAAACTTCCACCGCAACTTTGTGCAGGTAACCCAGCTTCTCTTTCGCAGTCTTCACCGCACTCGCAACACCACCGAGGATCGAAACGTGATTCGACGTCACCACCACGCCATCGTCCAAGCCAAACCGGCTGTTGCATCCGCCGCCGAGTTCGACCGCATATCGCTCGAGTAAACGCAATCCCGGCGTTGTTGCTCGCGTATCAGCGACCTGCGCGCCAGTGCCTTCAACTGCTTTCACATACTTGTTCGTAAGCGTGGCAATCCCTGAAAGTCGTTGCATCAGATTCAACGCCACACGTTCCGCGGAGATCAGCACGTCGGCAAAGCCGACCATACGAGCGATCACCTTGCCCCCCTCGACCGGTTCACCGTCAGAGACGAACGCTTCGAGTTGTTGCTGCGAGTCGAGTGTCAGAAAAACTTCTTCGGCCGCCTCAAGTCCCGCGACGATCATGTTCTCGCCGGCAACGAATCGCGCGCGAGCACGCGTGTTACGGACGATAATCGACTGTGTGGTGATGTCACCGCGCCCCAGGTCCTCGCGCAGGTAGAGACCGATTTGTGAGTAGAGTGCGCCTTCGTCGATCCAGTTCATTGCAGGTTCTCGACTGTCTGCTGAAGTTGCGCGGACTGTTGCGCGATGGCAGCGATGCGATCGCGCACTTCGCCGACTCGTTCAGCCGGTGCCCGCGAGACGAAGTTTGGATTACTGAGTTGCGCTTCGAGTTTCACGGCTTCTGCTTGTAGCTTCTCCTGCTCGCGCTGCAAACGACGGCGCTCCTGTTCGAAGTCGATCAAACCTTCGAGTGGCACGGCGAGTTCGGCGCCGCCGGTTAAAACAGCCCGCGCCGAAGCCCTGGGCGCATCGAGTCGATCGCTAACGGAAACTTCTGAAGCACGAACGAGACGCGCGATCTGCTCGCGTGCCGATTCGAAAACGCGCCGCAGGTTCTCGTCCGGCGCGCCGACAACAATCGGGATACGCTCGCCCGGCTTGATATTCATTTCGGAACGGATGTTTCGCACGCGCGAGATCAGTTCGATGATCGCTTGCATCTCCGATTCGGCGGCTTCGTCAATTAACTCGGCAACGCCTTCAGGATAAGCAGCCAACATCACTGTCGGCTCCGCACCTTTGTAAGCTGCGTGCATACGCTTCTCGCCGGGCAAACGTTGCCACAACTCTTCAGTGATGTAAGGCATGAACGGATGCAAGAGTCTGAGCGCCTGTTCGAGCACGGTCAGCAATCGCGAGCGTGCCTCGGTGCGTGCAACACTTTCCTGTTCGGCAGTGACGTCGGCTTTGGTGAGTTCGATGTACCAATCGCAAAAGTCGTCCCAGAAGAAGTGATAGAGAGACTGCACTGCGCCGTGAAATTCGTAACTGTCGATCGCCGCATTCAGATCGCGCGCGGTTTTGTTGAGTCGTGAAACGATCCAGCGATCGTGAAGTGCGTGGGGCTGCTTGAGTGTTTCCTCGTTTACTCCCGCGCCTTCTGAATTGAGCAGACAGAATCTCGCCGCGTTCCAGATCTTGTTCGCGAAGTTGCGATACGACTCGACCTGCTTCTCGTTCCAACGGTTGTCGGTGCTGCCCACCTGTGCGAGCGTAAGACGCGTTGCATCGACTCCAAACTTGTCGAACACGTCGATCGGATCCACGCCGTTCATCTTCGTTTTTGACATGCGCTGGCCCTGGCTGTCGAGAATCGTTCCGGTGATGAACACGTCCGCGAAGGGCTCTTTGCCGGTGAACTTGATTCCCATCATTACCATGCGCGAAACCCACAGGAAGATAATGTCGCGCGCGGTTACCAGCACCGACGTGGGATAGAACGTTTTCAGATCGTTGGTTTCGTTCGGCCAGCCGAGTGTCGAGAAAGGCCATAGCGCGGACGAAAACCATGTGTCGAGTACGTCCGGGTCCTGCGCCAGTTCGCTTGTGCCAGCCTTCGCGCGAGCCTCTTCTTCAGATCGAGCGACAAACACCTGGCCGTCAGGCGTGTACCAGGCGGGGATTTGGTGACCCCACCAGAGTTGTCGCGAGATGGTCCAGTCGCGCAAGTTTTCGAGCCAATCAGTGTAGACTTTTCTGTATGTTTCGGGAGTGAAGTGTGGCTTCTCTTCACGCGCCATCAGATCGAGCGCGAGATCGCGCAGCCCGTCCATCTTCATGAACCACTGCGTCGAGATCAAAGACTCGATGACCGTTTTGCAACGCTCACATTTGGAGATCGAGAATTCGTAGTCGACAACTTTTTCGAGCAGTCCGAGCGCTTCGAAGTCGGCGACAACTTTTTCGCGAGCTTCGTAGCGATCGAGTCCGGCGAAGCCGGCGCCGGCGTCTGCGGTCATCTTCGCGTGAGCATCGATCACAACGACCTGCGGCAGATCGTGACGCAGACCCATGTCGTAATCGTTTGGATCGTGAGCGGGCGTGATCTTCACGGCGCCAGTCCCGAATTCCGGATCGACGTATTCGTCAGCGATCAGCGGAATCTCACGATTCATGAGTGGCAGCAGGATGATCTGGCCCACCAGGTTTTTGTAACGATCGTCGTTTGGATTGACGGCGACGGCAGTATCACCGAGCATCGTCTCGGGTCGCGTCGTGGCAACCGTTATACGCGCGTCGCTATTCTTGATCGGATACTGAAGGTAGTAGAGCTTTCCGGACTGCGGCAGTTTTTCGACTTCGAGATCTGAGAGCACGGTCTGGTCCTGCGGGCACCAGTTAACAATGCGGTTGCCGCGATAAATCCAGCCTTCGTCGTAGAGGCGCACGAAGACTTCGCGCACAACGCGCGACAAATCTTCGTCCAGCGTAAATTTCTGGCGCGACCAGTCGACCGAAGCACCCTGGCGACGCATCTGCACGGTGATCTGTCCGCCTGATTCACGCTTCCACTGCCAGACGCGTTCGACAAACTTTTCACGTCCGAGATCGTGTCGCGACTTCCCTTCCTTCTTGAGGGCGCGTGAGACCATCAACTGTGTGGAGATGCCGGCATGGTCCATCCCAGGCAGCCAGAGCGTACGATACCCGCGCATGCGCTTGTGCCGCGTCATCACGTCCATGAGTGTGTATTGCAACGCGTGGCCCATGTGAAGCGAGCCAGTGACGTTGGGCGGCGGAATGACAATACTGAACACCGGCGCACCCGGATCGTGATTTATCTCGGGCGCAAAATACCCATTCCTCTCCCAGCGTTCGTAGTGGTGCTTTTCAGCGTCCCTGGGGTCGTACTGTTTGGGGATCTCCATGCGTCTTGAACTCTGCTCGTTGTTTTGGCTGTCAAACGAAAAGGTAGAGTCTACGCCAGACAACGGACAAAGTTCAAAATAGGGACCGGCTCAGACCAACTGCTTTCGCAACTGTATCAAGGGGTTCCGACGCGACATTTCAGATACAACTCCAGCAGCGGAATAACTACGTCTCTGAAGTGTTCCAGACTCTTAATGTACTCATCGTCTTCCTCATAGAGATTGGACGCAAAGGTTGCAAAGTCATCAAGCTCTTTACGCGTACGCGTTAATTTGTAAATCTCCTGAGTGGGGTCGGCGCCGCTTACTTTGGTGGAAATGTCCTCAAGGTATCCGCTTGAACAGGCAAAAAGCTTCGTATCTACGTGTAAAACTCCAAGTCCAATTTCCTCCTGCCTCCCGAAATTACTGGCCATCGGAATCGCGATATATGAAAGGTAATCTATCTTGTGGAGACCACGTCTCTGGTCAACTTCATTTGGTGATCTACCGTCCACAAAATCTTGGCTGCGGAACTTCTTGTATCGATCTCGATCCATCACGATAGTTTGTCTAACTGCCAACGCGAGCCCTGCAACACTACCGAAATAGGGGAAAGACTTCTGATAGAGGCCCGGCGGCACCATGTATTCGAGATTGTCCAGCCATTTATAAGAAATGGCGACACGAAACATCTCCGGATCGATAGGTTCATCCTTGCGAAGCTTTCGAAATACCACTTCAAAAATATCGCCCGGAGCAGGCATTGGTGGCGAAACAGGCGGCGAAGTAACAGGTTGGTGGCTGGTGATCGCTAAAAGTTCGAAATAATCCAGCGGAGGTGTTGGAGAACAACCGAAAACTGGAGGCGAGAGTTGAGGGCTGGTAAGTTGAGAGGGTTCTTGCCAGGTCTGTTTCCGCCTGGACATCTTTTTAGCGAATTCCACTCTTATTATTTCGGTATAAGTTTTTAACGCCGCCCGCAGTTTGGCCGCTGCATAATTCGGATCCTCTTCAAAGTTCACTAAAAAATAACCATCAATTCTTTTGGCTATTTCGCTGCCGTAAAGAAAGTCTATGACTGACTTGGTTGTGATTGACTGTGTACGACTGTAGTGAGCTATTAGAAGCGAAGAAACGATTAGATTGATCGCGCCCGATAAGACAAAACCCAGCGCATAGTAGGCAAATGTCGTTACCGAATCTAATTTTGGGTTTCCATTACCAAGTTGCCCCAGAAGAGTCGATACAAAGGAAACAGCAACTACCGCGGTGAGACTACTAACAAACTCCTGCTGACTCTTTGACCAATTCCGAACCACAAAGAAACCTAAGACAACGCCGGTTAAAAACAGGCTTACCAGAACCCATTTGTAAGGTTCATTAAGTCTTAGAAATTGATACCAAAGCCAAACGAAGCCACGTTGATAGCGGTAGGTTAAAGCTCCAAATCCAACGCCGAGAACAATAATGCTGAAAATTCCCCAGCGCGAGTTATCGTAGCTTATTTCTTTGTATGGAATCGGGCTAACTAAAAACAATATAAGCAGGAGGAGGAAGAAAGGGATCAAGAAAGCTACGGCCGCTCCTCGCAGGGTTAGATACCCGACTACCAGAGGGAGGAAGACAGCAATGAACCCGAGACAAAACCAAAGCAGCTTTTTATGGGGAACGATCGTCTTCTGTTCGAACCAATTCTGAAACCATTTGTCGGATCTATCGGTGGGTGGCATATATGTTTTTCCTCCAGCCTATTAATGGGCGAGACGCGAGATTTATTTCAAAACAGGTACTGCTGAGGAACAAGGATGCGTAAACGGTCTAGCTGCGATGACGCGTCCTGCACAAGGATCGGCGCAATCGTGAGTAGCTGCGCTAAAAACTAAGGCACACTTAACAAGAGGTTACCTCCCAAGGACGTCAGTCCCAAGGTGCAAGAGATGTTCGGCGGGAGCCGGGGTTGTCAAAATACTACTGATTAACTCATTTGGGCTACATCGTTCTGAAAACTGCTCATCGACAAGTCGTCACTGTCAGCAAGTTCATGGAATCGCTTGAGGGTTTCTTCAAGTGCATCGACCTTAAAACCGTCACGCTTCAATTCCGCTATGGCGTGTTGGAGTTTTGCGGTGGCGGTTTGCAAATCCAGGTGATTTCCTAAGTGATCCAGACGAGGAATGCCTTTGCGCGTGGAAATTGCGTACTCCAAAGCACAACCGTTGCTATATTCCCAATTCTCGTTGAATTGGGCCTTATAGACCTTTTTATCGATTACTAATTCCCAAAGACGGAGATAGTGTTGCTGGTCAAAGTCCTTTGCTTTGAAAGGCCCGGGATTAATCAGGTTGGTGCCTCCACGCTGCCGTATATTCTCGGTAAACTGAACCCCTCGCTCGACGTTTTCCTGCATTAAGGTGTCCATCTTTTGTTTGTACTCATCAGGATCTAAGCGGAGTTTTAACTCATCCTTTGATCTGACTTGATGTTTCTTGAGCAGGTCATAGAATCGCCTCCCTGTCGTAAGTTCGCTGCTGCAATAGATAGCGGAGTCGTCACCCATGACGCAGTCAAAAGCCGTCAATACCATCTCTATCTCATCAATAACCCTGCGATTCGCAAATTCGTTAGTGGTGAAATCCTGCGACCCATAAAAGAGTTTTTCCATGGACTCTCCCAAATCTGATTCGTACTAGTTACTCGTGACTACTTCGGAGGCTCTTCGATTCTTGAAGGAATCTGTGCTTTACGCAGTAAGTCGCCCAGATGGCTTGTCACCCCAACCCGTCCTACAAGAATAATGCCCTCACTGGTGTTTTGAACTTTAGCAATCAGGGTCCTTAATTCGTCGATGCCCCGGCTCACTTCGAACCGATGATAAAAGTCGGCCTCGCCTTTATGAATAATTGATCCCTGGCTGGTAGTTATACCTCGATGGATTTGAACTATCCAAACTTTTCCTTGCGTATCAAACACCCATTCCATTCTTACCGGTCCCAGTGCTTCCCTTGCTTGTTCATAGAGCGTCGTGACGGCGCTGATAACTTCGTTCGGCAGAACAGCTAACTCGGCGATTCCGACCATGAACTTATCACCATATCCTTCCGTGCCTTCGATTTTGACTTCTCCGTCAGCCTGGGTAATTAACGAACCGGAAAAAGCAGCATCAATACCCTCCTGAGCTAACACTGAAGAGATGAGCACACCTTCGGGATCTTCAGACGTCAGGAGTTTGAATGGATCACACCAGCCACGCTGAGTTGTAAAGTGACCGGGATCCTGTACAACCGGGCAAGTGCGAATCCAAGTCTCACTAGTGCCAACACGACACCCAAAGCTGAATGGTGGTAAAAGGCGTGGGAATACAGTTGTCGCAGGCACGGGCAATCCTAAAGAATCCGCCAGGAGCAACCCAAAAGCTTTGTCGCCAATGAATTTACTAAATCGATTGGGCCATCGAGTGTCAGCAGTAGAATGCGTAGCACCAACATTCTCTAGCTCCCAAACGATCGTGTGATCATGCCTAAACCCTCTTCTCAATGGGTGCAAACTAAACTCCACGCGTAAGGTATGGTCAAACTCCAGTGCCGGCCTAAAATGATAAACTCTTTCAAGCAATCGCAGGCCCAAGTCTCGCGAAAAAGAAACAGTGCCCTCCTTTTCGACACAACGTGGGATGTCCTGCGGAGCCAGTTCAATTACATCGCCCAAAACTACTCCTGAAACTCCGCCGTCATGTACATCTACGGTCTCGTTAACGATAGTATTTAGCCCGGTCATGGCTAATCGAGAAACTGCCGCAAATGCGTCTTCTGTACTTTGCAGACCATAAATAAACTCTCGGCTCTTGGGATTGTCTGGCGTAAAACTCCTCACATTTACTGACTTGTCTGGTGAGGCCACAAGCAACGCTTCAATACCTTTCTGCACACTTTTAAACCTATGGTTCGGTGCAAAGCCTCTAATTCGGGCATAGCGTTGTTTTGTGTGGGGATCGAAACTAATGAATTGTGCAACATTAGCAAGATCACTCACGCTGTCTAATACAGCATCCTTAAAAAGCCTTTCATTAGTCACACGCACGTTCATAGAATTATATTGTTCAACTTTCGGTGAGTCCGGGCTTTTTACTTGAGAGTCAGTTTATCTTGCCAAGGCCTGATGAGCATAAATTTAACATACCTCCTCTCAATCCAGCGAAATTGTTGAACAGGTTCGGCGTAATCGCAAACGATTTCCCGATGATTTTATGTTTCAGTTAACCAGAACTGAGGCGGAACTTTTGAGGTCACAATTTGCTACACCAAACGCGGGACGCGGTGGACGACGGACGCTTCCATACGCGTTTACAGAGCCTGGGGTGGCCATGTTGTCGAGTGTGCTGAGTAGCGAACACGCCATTGAAGTTAACATCTTCATCATGCGTGCCTTTATCAGACTGCGGCAGATATTGGAATCCAACGAAGAACTTAATAGAGAGTTCGCTGCCGTGATCAAGAAGCTATCCACTCATGATAAATACTTCAAAGTTGTATTTGACGAACTCAGAAAACTTACCGAACAGCCATCCCCGCCTCGCAAAGCAATTGGATTTAAGGTAAGAAGCAAACTCTAAATCAGCGGAGCTCGACAAGTTTTGAGGTCACAAATTGTGACCTCAAAAACGCAGATCGCGTATTTTGGGCAGTTTTGATGAATTTCTGGAGTTTTTGAGATCACAATTTGTGATCTACCGGGTAGGAGGCGGAGTCACCTCCGCCGTCCTCCCACACCACCGTACGTACGGTTCCGTATACGGCGGTTCATGAAACAAGCTGGAGACGGAGTCGTTGGTCAAGCAGCGACCAAAG
>Ga0070700_100000120_pt1 | contig 48358 bp, 45 predicted proteins | sample KBSK5101metaG_FD_65456 | JGI IMG/M metagenome (GOLD analysis project Ga0070700, IMG submission 65456) | Corn, switchgrass and miscanthus rhizosphere microbial communities from Kellogg Biological Station, Michigan, USA - KBS K5-10-1 metaG | ecosystem: Host-associated > Plants > Roots >...
ACGTACGAGTCAGAGTCGTTCATATCTCCGACCAGGATCGCCTGAGTTGGACAAACAACCACGCAGGCCGGCTCGAGTTGCATGTCAATGCGATGCGCGCAGAAGTTGCACTTCTCGGCGGAGTGATCTTCCGGGTTGATAAAAATCGCATCGTAAGGACACGCTGCCATACACGCCTTACAGCCGATACAGATCGACTTATCAAAATCCACAATGCCGTCAGCGCGTTTGAACATTGCCGTGGTCGGGCACGCAGTTACGCACGGCGCGTGCGCACACTGATTGCAGCGCGTTACCTGGTGAGCCCGGCGCGCTTGCGGAAAGACTCCGATTTCGACGTGTTTGACGTAAGTGCGCGTGACGGAAAGCGGAACGAGATTTTCCGACTTGCAGGCAGTTGTGCATGCATGGCAACCGATACAGCGCGTGTGGTCAATTACCTTGGCCCACTGAATCGGGTCCGCTCGTTCCATCATAGAAGCTCCTGTGGAGAAGCGAGACTATAACATTTCCGCGGACGTGCGACATTGACAAATCTCCGCCACCCGTACGACAGTAATCTGACTTACTTTTGGAGGTCCTTAATGCGTTATAAATTCCTGCTTTCATTGCTGGTGCTGGTGACAACCGCGATTTTAATTTCGTGTAATGCAACCAGTAAGAGCCAGCAGAAAACCCAACTCGAGCCGCCAACAACCTACGCCGATGGCGCTCGCCGAATTACAATCGACGAACTCGACGCCTTGATGAAGAACAACGAGGCGGTTGTGATTGACGTTCGCAATCAAGCGGCCTACGACTTAGGTCACATTCCCGGCTCGAAACTCATTCCTGCGGGCGAGATCCTGAACCACGTAAGCGAGCTGCCGCACGACAAGTTGATCGTGACGTATTGTTCTTGACAGCAGGAACATACGTCCGCCGGTGCGGTGGTCGCTCTCAAATCAAAAGGTATCAATAACGCAGCAGCGCTGTTGGGTGGTTTTAATTTGTGGCAACAGGAAAAAAGGCCAATCGATAAGAAGTAGACTCACTAGGTTTGTGGTACAACTTGCGTCACGAACGCCGGCAGCGGCGTCACCGCGCGCGCCGCGGGAACGCAAAGCACGGGACATGGAGCGTTTCTAATCACTCGCTCAATCTCCGATCCCAGTACCTGGCTATTCCCAAACAACGATCCGTGAACGGCGGTGCCGATCACGATAAGGTCGGCATCAGTCGTGGCAGCGAGTTTGACGATCTCCTGGTAAGGTCTGCCTTCCGCGACGTGCGTCACCGCGCCGCCACCACCGCGCGCCAGGTGGCCCATGCGCTCTTCCACGTAACTTCGCAATCGTGTCAGCGCCGCGAGCCCGCCTTCCGGAAACATCGCCGAGATCTGGTCGAAGTAGTCGCCGATCACATACACCGCGTGAAGTTCGGCGCCTAACTGATTCGCCATCTGCGTTGCGAGTTGTGTGGCGGCGACTGACGACGGGCGGAAGTTGGTCGCGAGTAAAACTCGCTTCAATCGAATCTCGTGATCGGCGACGAAATCTCGCTGTGGTGGTCTGACGGCCAACACCGCACACGGCGACTCCGCCACGATCTCCTCCGCGATGGAACTGCCGAAAGCACGTGACAAGCGATTGCGACCACGCATCACGACCGTTATCAAATCGACGTCGTGATCCACTGCGCCCTGTGCGATCTCACCGGCGGGTTCACCGTCGACTAAGATTGGTTCGTTATCGACGCCGTTCAACAGCGGATCCGCCCGCAGCTCATTCACTTGCGACTGCAAATCGGCGGAGGTCTTCGCGTCCTGGACATTGAACAAAAGCACGCGCCCACCACCATGTCGCGCAAACGCGGCTGCGTACTTCAGTGCCGCCTGCGCGTTCGGGGAGAAGTCTGTAGGGAACAGAATGTTTCGAAACGGAAACATTATCCGAACACTATCACCACCTCTCGACGCTGTAAATTGCGACCGTTAATTGAGAATTATCTCTGCGGTCTCTGCGTATCTCTGCGATCTTTGCGTTAACGTGCTATTTCAACGCAAAGATCGCAGAGATACGCAGAGACCGCAGAGAAAAGCATAAGCATTTACAAGACAGTGACTTCCATGCCAAACTCCGCAAGCTTTCCTACAGCAAGTAACAGTTATCTGAATCCACTTCCGGAGGCGACATCTTGCTTCGAGGACTTTTTCGTACAAAAAACCTGGACGATATCCTGGCTTCGGCTAACGAAGAAGGCCACTCGTTAAAGCGTGCGCTCGGGGCCTTTAACGTCACCTTAATCGGTATTGGCGCAATCATAGGCGCCGGAATTTTTGCAACCATCGGCACAGCTGCGGCTGGTGACGCCTCGCGTCCCGGAGCCGGACCATCGCTGATGATCTCCTTCGTGATCACCGCCATCGTTTGTGGTTTCGCAGCTTTGTGTTACGCGGAATTCGCGTCGATGGTTCCTATTTCAGGTTCAGCTTACACTTATTCGTACGCAACGCTTGGAGAGTTGGTCGCGTGGATCATCGGTTGGGACTTGATAATCGAATATGCATTGGGCAACGTGGCTGTTGCAATCAGTTGGGCAAATTACTTCCGCACATTACTCAATAATCTGTTCGAACACCTGGGAATTAACGCCCATGTTCCGCTTTGGCTCTCAACTGATTACCGAACTGCCGCCAAACTAGCCAGTACCAACCCGGAGCAATATCTGAAAAACTTCGGGGATGCTCCGCAAATCTTTGGACATCACATCACTCTTAACCTACTCGCATTTGCAATCGTTGCTGCCATCACAATCGTGTTGGTCTGGGGTATTCGTGAGTCAGCAAATTTTAACGCGGGGATGGTAATCATAAAGATCGTCGTACTACTCTTCTTTATCGGTACCGCCATCTACTTCGTATCTCCCTCGAAGATGGCCGCAAACTGGGTGCCTTTCCAACCGAACGGCTGGCGTGGGACTTTTACCGGAGCGGCACTCGTCTTTTTTGCTTATATTGGATTCGACGCTGTCTCTACTGTTGCTGAAGAAACAAAAAATCCCACTCGCGATCTGCCAATCGGGATCATCGCGTCTCTCATTATATGCACGGTGTTGTACGTAGTGGTCGGCGCTGTGTTCGCGGGATTGATTCCTTATCCGGAGTTGATTCAGCGCCTGTCAAGTGAACAAGCGGAGCCGCTGACCATGGCTTTGCAGAACGCCGCACCACCGGGTGTGACGTGGCCGGCAACCGTGGTGGCGTTCGGTTCAGTAATAGCGCACACGGCTGTTCTGCTGGTGTTTCAAATGGGACAACCGAGAATATTCTTCTCAATGGCCCGCGACGGACTACTGCCACCGGTTTTCGCGAAGGTGCATCCCCGGTTCAAGACTCCTCACGTAACCACTATCCTGACTGGCGTGGTGGTGGGAGCCTTTGCCGCCGTTATGAGTATCGACGAGATGGTTGATCTCACGAACGTGGGGACCCTGTTTGCATTCCTGCTCGTCAGCATCGGCATCATGGTTTTGCGCTACAAGGATCCGCAACGGCGGCGGCCGTTTAGAGTGCCGCTGGGACCATGGCTGATTCCATCTCTGGGAGTCGTCTCTTACATCTTTCTCATGTATTACCTGCCGCCCGCATCGTGGTGGCGGTTCGTTGCCTGGTTACTTTTAGGCTTCGCCGTTTATCTCTCGTATGGGTATGGTAGAAGCGCGATTGGCCGGTCAATTGGCCGAACCAAATCAGCGCCGTGGCTGAAAGCTCTGGCGGCGGGATCATTCCTTGTGGCCGTTGGCCTCCTGGCGATGCCACACGATGAAAAGTTGAAAGAACTATTGAATCAGTTAGGTCATAGCACGCGCACCACAATTGCTTTGGGAATGATCGGTGTGGGTATCTTGCTTTCGCTGGCAGCTGCACTGATTGGAATGTCGCAAAAGCAACGCGCGTGAGGGAAGTCTTATGAACGCATTACCAATCATCATCGGCGCGCTTTGCGTGATTGCGATTTCGTATCGCTATTACTCGGCTTTCATCGCGGCGAAGGTGCTGGCGCTCGACGATTCGCGACCGGTGCCGTCGCAGACGATGTACGACGGCCATAATTATTATCCGACCAACAAATGGGTGTTGTTTGGACATCACTTTGCCGCGATCTCAGGAGCGGGGCCTTTGATTGGACCCGTGCTGGCGGCGCAGTTTGGATTTTTGCCGGGACTGCTGTGGCTTGTGATCGGCGTTTGTCTCGGCGGCGCCGTACACGACTTCATGATCATGGCGGGGAGCGTGCGTCGCAAAGGAAAATCACTCGCCGAGATGGCGCGCACGGAGATTAGTCCACTTTCAGGACTGGTCGCGGGCATCGCGATTCTGTTCATCGTCGTGATTGCACTCGCCGGACTCGGCCTCGTCGTTGTTAATGCTCTAGCTGAATCGCCGTGGGGAACTTTCACCGTCGCCTTTACGATCCCACTCGCACTCCTCATGGGTCTTTACATGTATCGCTTCCGCAAAGGAAAGATTGTCGAAGCGAGCATCATCGGTATCATCGGTCTGTTGTTTGCCGTTTATCTCGGCGGCCGCATTGCAGATTCTTCTCTTGCTCACGCGTTCACGCTTTCGCGCAATAGCTTGATCGTGATCATGGCGGCTTACGGCTTCATCGCGTCGGTGTTGCCGGTGTGGATGTTGCTCTGCCCGCGCGATTATCTGTCGTCGTATTTGAAAGTCGGCACGATCGCGTTTCTGATTCTCGGTGTGATCCTGGTCCACCCGAACCTGAACATGCCGGCATTCACTCCTTTCACTGCCGGCGGCGGGCCGGTGATCCCCGGCAAGCTCTACCCGTTTGTCTTCATAACCATCGCCTGCGGCGCGATCTCCGGTTTCCACGCACTCATCTCTTCCGGCACGACACCGAAGATGATCGCCAAAGAGACGGACACGCGCATGATTGGTTACGGCAGCATGCTGATGGAAGGCGTGGTAGGAGTCGTCGCACTAATCGCCGCAACCTCTTTGTTCCCCGGTGACTACTTCGCCATCAACACCGCCCAAAAAACTGACGCACAGAAGGCTGCGTACATTCAGATGGTCGACTCTCACACGGCCCAGGGCTTCAACCTGCAACCGCAGGAGATCGATCGACTCGAACAGGAATCAGGCGAAAAGAACCTGCGCGGACGAACCGGCGGCGCCGTCACACTCGCGCTCGGCATCGCGAAGATCTTCGACGGCATACCCGGACTCCGCGGTTTCATGAAGTACTGGTATCACTTCGCGATCATGTTTGAAGCGCTGTTTATCCTCACGACGATCGATACGGGCACGCGTGTCGCGCGGTTTTTGGTAGGCGAATTTGGCGGGCGTTTTTACAGGAAACTCGAGGAGCCAAACTGGCTGCCGGGCTCCGTCGTCACTTCCGCCCTGGTCGTAGCGGCGTGGGCGGCGTTCATCTGGTCAGGTTCGATTTCGACGATTTGGCCGATGTTTGGCGTCGCCAATCAACTGCTGGCGGCAGTCGCTTTGTGCGTAGCGACAACGATCGTCATCAACTCAGGCCGCGCGAAGTACGCGTGGGTAACGATTCTGCCGTTGGCCTTCGTCAGCACTACCACCCTCGTGGCCGGTTTTAAGTCAATCACCGACATTTTCTGGCCTTTAGCGCAAAAACCGGAGACATCCGTGCAGGGACTCATCAACACCGGCCTCACCGCAATCATCATGTTTGCCGCCGTGGTCATCATGCTCGACTCGATCCGGCGCTGGCTGGGCACCCGAAACCATCCACAGATTACACAGATCCAGGAAGCAGTCTCGTAATGCCAAATTCCGATAGGAAATTGGCAATATAAAGAGCCTCTCTTTGAAAAATCCGTGTAATCTGTGGATAATACGCGTTTTCATAAAGTTAACTCGCCATTATCTAGTTAAATCGGAAAGGAATTTCTCCACGTGCAACTACCGCTGAAACTACGGCGTGCAGCAATTATCACTGCGGCCACCGTTACGACCTTAGTCCTCGCGTTACCGGCTTATGCGCAGTCGCATCAGGGTGGTGAAGCAAACCTGGTGCTGCCGAACCTCGATGACGTGACCTTCTTCAACGGAATCACGGGTCATAATTTGCTCTTGTTTGGTATCGTAATCTGTGTGCTTGGCCTCGGCTTCGGCCTCGCCATGTACATGAACTTACAGAAAATGCCCGTCCACCGGGCCATGCGCGAGATCTCAGAACTGATCTACGCGACCTGTAAGACCTACCTGGTCACACAAGGCAAGTTCATCCTGATTCTCGAAGCATTCATCGCCGTCGTGATCATCCTTTACTTCGGCGTCCTCTCGGCGATGGAGCCGTTCCGCGTGGTCATCATCCTGCTGTTCAGCTTGGTTGGTATCGCCGGAAGTTACGGCGTCGCCTGGTTCGGCATTCGCGTCAACACGTTTGCGAACTCACGCACGGCGTTCGCGAGTCTCGAAGGCAGGCCCTTTCCGCTGTATGCGATTCCGTTAAAAGCGGGCATGAGCATCGGCATGATGCTGATCAGCGTCGAGTTGCTGATCATGCTCTGTATTCTGTTGTTCATTCCGGGCGATTATGCAGGCCCGTGTTTCATCGGTTTTGCGATCGGTGAATCGTTAGGCGCGGCGGCGCTGCGTATCGCCGGCGGCATCTTCACAAAGATTGCCGACATCGGTTCCGACCTGATGAAGATCGTCTTCAAGATCAAGGAAGACGATGCGCGCAATCCGGGCGTGATTGCTGACTGCACCGGCGACAACGCGGGCGACTCAGTTGGACCAAGCGCTGACGGTTTCGAAACTTACGGCGTGACGGGCGTCGCCCTCATCACGTTTATTCTTCTGGGTGTTTCCAACCCGCGCGTGCAGGTGCAGTTGCTGGTTTGGATCTTCGTCATGCGCGTGATGATGATTGTCGCGAGCGCGCTCTCCTACTTCATCAACGACGCGATCGCGAAAGCACGTTACAAGAATGCTGCTTCGATGAACTTCGAAGCGCCGTTGACGTCGCTTGTTTGGATTACCTCGATCGTTTCCGTCGTGATCACGTTCGTGGTTTCAAAACTGACGATTCCCGCGCTGAGCGGCAACGAAACACTCTGGTGGAAACTGGCGATCATCATTTCGTGCGGCACTGTTGCGGGAGCACTAATACCGGAGCTGGTCAAGGTATTTACCTCGACCGCATCACGCCACGTCAGCGAAGTGGTGACGTCTTCGAGAGAAGGCGGACCATCGTTGAACATCCTTTCCGGTTTGGTGGCAGGAAATTTTTCCGGCTACTGGCTCGGCATCAGCATCGTCGGTCTGATGGCAATTGCTTACTTCTTTACCAATCTCGGCGCTGGCGCAGGTCTTGGGCTGGGGGCATTGATGGTTGATCCGGTGGCAGCACCGGTGTTTGGCTTCGGACTCGTGGCGTTCGGATTCCTCGGGATGGGACCAGTCACGATCGCCGTGGACTCCTATGGGCCCGTGACTGACAACGCGCAATCGGTTTACGAGTTGTCGTTGATCGAGCAGGTTCCGGACATCGAAGCCGAAATGAAGAAGGATTACAACGTAGACATCAACTTCGCGCGCGCCAAACACCTTTTGGAAGAGAACGACGGCGCCGGCAACACATTCAAGGCCACAGCCAAGCCGGTGTTGATCGGAACGGCTGTCGTTGGCGCAACGACGATGATCTTCTCGATCATCATGGCGCTCACGGACGGTCTGCGAGTCAACACTGAAGGTCTTTCACTGCTGCACGCACCGTTTGTGCTGGGCCTCATTACAGGAGGCGCAATTATCTACTGGTTTACCGGCGCGTCGACGCAGGCGGTTACAACCGGCGCTTACCGGGCGGTTGAGTTCATCAAAGCGAACATCAGGCTCGAAGGTGTTGAAAAAGCTTCGGTGGAAGACAGTAAGAAGGTCGTGCAGATCTGCACGCAGTACGCGCAGAAGGGCATGTTCAATATCTTCCTGACGGTGTTCTTCTCGACGCTTGCGTTCGCGTTTGTGGAACCGTTCTTCTTTATTGGCTACCTGATTTCGATCGCGGTCTTTGGATTGTATCAGGCGATCTTCATGGCGAACGCCGGCGGCGCCTGGGACAACGCGAAGAAAGTTGTTGAAGTCGATCTGAAGATGAAAGGGACTCCGCTTCACGATGCGACAGTCGTCGGCGACACGGTTGGCGATCCTTTCAAAGACACTTCGTCAGTGGCGATGAACCCGGTGATCAAATTTACGACGCTGTTCGGATTGCTGGCGGTGGAGTTGGCGGTTAGTTTGACAGCGCGCAATAATGGCGACACGACGTTGACGCATGTTCTAGCCCTCGCGTTTTTCCTCGTGTCGGTTTTCTTCGTGTGGCGTTCGTTCCACGGTATGCGAATCGGCACGACGGCGCTCGAGCCAACGACGCGGGAAGCGGAAGTTGTGAAAACCGCAGCAGGAGACTAAACACAGATGAGCACGGAAGTAAGAGCGGATACTTTGATGGAAGCGGCGCTCGCGCCGCTCGACTCGACGCGTTCCGCGGGTTTGGTGATTGTTTTTAGTTTGTTCATCGCGGCATGCGCGCAGTTTGCGATTCAGATTGGACCAGTGCCGATTACGGGGCAGACTTTCGCGGTGCTTTTAACCGGTGCTTTGCTAGGATCTCGTTTGGGCGCAGCCGCGGTGATTGCGTATCTGATTGAAGGTGCGCTTGGGCTGCCATTCTTTGCGGCCGGAGGCGCCGGTATTGTGCGTTTCTTTGGTCCAACCGGTGGCTATCTCGTTGCTTTTCCGGCGGCGGCGTTCATCACCGGTGCGTTTGCCGAACACGGCTGGGACAAGCGTTATGTAACCGCCGTGGCGGCGATGGCGATCGGATCGACAGTCATTTTTCTTGGCGGCTGGGCCTGGTATTCAGTGCTCACCAATACTCCGCCGGTTGCGGCTTTCAAACTCGCAGTGTTGCCGTTCCTGCCGGGTGACGTGATCAAGATCGCGCTTGCGGCGGCAGTGCTTCCCACGGGCTGGGCGTTGTTGAAGAAATGAATGTTCTGAGGGTCAGGTCACACAACCGGGAAGAGCTGGTTGAGTTCACTGATCAGGTTCGCGAGAAACTCAAAGAATCAGGTCAACGCGAAGGAGTAGTCGTGTTGTATGTCCAACACACGACTGCGGGCCTGACGATCAACGAGAATGCGGATCCCGACGTGCCGAGAGATATGCTTCACGCTCTGCGCACGTTGATTCCTCAGCACGGGATGGGCTTTCGTCACGGCGAAGAAAACTCCGACGCCCACATCAAAGCCAGTTTGACGGGCTCCTCCGTGACCATTCCTTTCAGTGATGGAGAATTATTACTTGGGCGTTGGCAGGGAATTTTTCTTTGCGAGTTCGACGGCGGACGTGAGCGCCAGGTGATAATGACAATCCGGTAACACAGATAACACGGATAAAAAATCCGATTTTTAATCCGTGTCATCCGCGGCTAATTCTTTCAACGCTTCAGCGAACTTCTCGACATCAGCCTTAGTCTTTTCCAACGAACGCCTGCTATCCAGATAAGCAGTCCACGTCGGTGTTTGCGTGAGCGCCTTCGTCGTGTCTTCGTCGAGCACCTGGGCCATCATCGCGACCAGATCGCTCACAACGCGCGTGTGTTCGAGCAAACGCTCGATGATTGAATACGCAAGCTGCGCTTGTTGGAAATCGAGATCTTCAGCCATACCAACTGCCACGAATGAACGGCAATTCACTGACGGTCGCGTTCACATCATCGATGAGCACATTTGTTCCCGGTTCCACAGATTCGTAGCGAACGTAACCGAGACCGATGCTCCCCAGTCTTGGCGAAACAACTGCGGAGGTTATGTTCGCGCTTACTTCAACCGGTCGATCTAATTTCAGCCCCACTAGTTTCTTTGCCGGATGGCCGCGGTGTTTGATGCGCACGATGATCTCCTGGCCCACGTAGCAGCCTTTGGTGTAACTCACTGCATCATCGAGATTCAACTCAGGAATTACATTCGTGTCGTCCATATCGCGACCAAAGCGAGCAATGCCCGCTTCGATGCGCAGGATCTCGAACGTCTCCTCGTCTACCGGAGTTGCACCCTCATCGAGCAACGCTTGTCGAAACTCATTGGCGCGCGTTGAGTCGAACACGAGATCAAACCCATCTTCAGCCGTGTGTGTCGCGCGAATGATTGTTACGCCTTCATGCTCGCTGACTCCATTACGAGGCAGATCCGTGACGATCGTATTGAAAACCTTCCCCACTACTTCAGCCGCACGCTTTCCTTGCAGCGACAACATCACGGTTTCATCCGTGATATCCGCAACCTTGAAATCGCCCGCCATCGTGAACCGCGAGGTAGTTTTCAACACAGCCTCGTGCGACGCACGTTCAGTGTCGATCAGAAATCCATCTTTGACTCGGGCGATGCGAACGGCGCCGATCAACCGTCCCTGCACTGTCGGAAACACCGCCGGCATCCAACGGTTCTCCGCCAGCGACTTCATATCGTTCGTGACGAGACCGTTAAGAAACATCGTCGCCTCCGAACCACTGACGCGAATGCGCCCGCGCTCGGACAGGTCGATCAACCCCGCGCCACCATCACGAACTGCTGTGTATTCTCTTGTCATCTGTGTAATCTGTGGATTGCTTTTTGGACCACCTGATAATCCTGCAACTGCTCCGCCTCGCGACGATGCGATGCCAGCACCTGCGGGCTTGGATGATAAATCGGCACCAGCACGCGCCCGTTCCAACTGTGTATTCGCGCCGCCGACTCTTTCAAGTTCAACTCATGATATTGAATGCGCTTTAGTGCTTCGAGCGCAACCGAGCCCAGCGTCACGATCACACGCGGATCGACGAGCTCAATCGTGCGTCGCAGAAACTCGGAACAGTTTTGCAACTCCTTCTGCGTTGGCTTGCGATTCGCGCCCGAGTCGGAACGCGGGTTACAAAGCGCAGCGCTGGTGATGAAGATCTGTTCGCGGTTCAGGTCGATCGAACTAAGAAAACGATCGAGATTCGCTCCTGATTGATCACCTGAGAACGGCACGCGTGTTCGGTCCGCTCCTTTTCTCCCCGGCGCTTCGCCGACAAACATCACGCGGGCGTTGGGCGAACCGTTGAGCTCGCTCAGCACCGCCGTGCGTCCGCACATCGCCGGACAGCGCGTGCACACGGCCGCTTCACTCGTCAATTGCTTGAATAATTCCGTCTTATTCACTTAGTAACCATTAATTCGCGCGTGACGATGTTGTAGTCGCCGTTGCGATAAGGCCAACCGTCTGGTCCAACCAGTTCCAGACGAATCGTGTGCTTACCGGGTGTCCAGCCTGTCAACACGACTTGCTCCCATCGGTCGATCCACTTCATATCTTCATCATCAACGATATACCGAACACGATAGTCGCCGCCATCGCCCTTTAGTTTTGCGTTTGCGAGTGAGAAGTCGATCACGACTTCCTCACCTTCGCGAAACGTCTTGCCATTCGGAAGGTTGAATGTCAGCAAAGGTTTTTTCGGATCCACTTGCTTATTCGCTTCATCAGGTTGGGCCCGAATCTGTTGCGATGGTCTAGTCTCAACGCGTAACATCTGTCGCGGCGGCGGCGAAACAAGCGTTGTCGCTGTTGTATGCGCGTTATCATTGTTGGACACACACGCTGCCGGCATAAGCGCAAACAGGGCCATCAATCCCAGCCGTTTTCTGACGTTACTCATAGGACTTGCAGCATACACTATGAATAGAAAAATCTGCTTCTGCCTGATTACACTAACCCTGCTGTCTGGTTGTGGAAGAAATACGACTCCCATAAGTGGAACTTTTACTCCTGATACTCAGCCGCTGCCCATCGGGCTCGCAGGTTATGAAGCAATGACCCTTCCGCCGGACAATCCCATGACTCCGGAAAAAGTCGCGCTGGGCCGCCAGTTGTTCTTTGACGAACGACTCAGCATCGACGGCTCGAGGTCGTGTTACTCGTGTCATGTTTGTGAGCATGGATTGACTGACGGATTACCGAAAGCGATCGGCGCCGGAAACAAGCAACTCCCGCGCAGTAGTCCGACGCTTTGGAACATCGGCTATCACAAAGAGTTTTACTGGGACGGTCGCAGCAATTCGCTCGAGGCACAGGCGATGGCTGCCTGGAAGGGCGGCAACATGGGTGTGGGCGACAAGACCGGCGAGATCGCGGCAAAGATCAACGCGCTCCAGGACTACAAAACGCAGTTTCAAAAAGTGTTTCAAAGCGACGCGACACCCGAGAACATGATGAAAGCGATCGCGGCGTACGAACGAACGATCATTGGTGGGAATACGCCGTGGGATCGCTACAAGGCCGGTGACAAGTCCGCACTGAGCGAGAGGGCGGAGCGCGGTTGGAATATTTTCCAGTCGATCAAGTGCAACAACTGCCACGATGGCATTCTGTTTACGGATCAGCAGTATCACAACGTCGGCATCGGCATGGACCAGAAAGAACCGGATCCCGGGCGTGGCAAGGTGACGAACAAACCTGAAGACACAGGCGCGTTCAAGACACCGACGTTGAGAGACATTGCGAAGTCAGCGCCGTACTTTCACGACGGTAGTGCGAAGACACTCGAGGAGGCGGTCGATATCATGCTGGCGGGTGGTAAGCCGAACCAGTATCTGGACAAGAAGAACCTCGAGGCCCACAAGCTTCTTCCCGATCAGCGTGAGGCCTTGTTGGACTTCCTGCGGTCTCTTTCGGTCGATTGCACCTTGAGCAAGCCGGCCCTCCCGCAGAAATAAATGAGCCACGGATGACACGGATAATAAATCCGATCTTTTATCCGTGGCTAAATTCTTAAGCGCGGGCGGTTTGGACGCCGGTGAGTTTCTTCAACCGGTTTTCCACCATGTCCCATGCGATGTTCGAGAAGAACGCCTCGATATATTTCGGTCGCTCGGCAGGTTTGTAGTCGAGCAGGAACGCGTGCTCCCAAACGTCCATCACGAGGATCGGATTGAAGCCGGCAACGTTTCCGGTTTCATGCAACGTGATCCAGTGATTTGAAATTCTTCCATTGGCTGGGTTCTGGTTACAGATGGCCCACCCCACGCCACGCATCTTTCCGATACCAACGAAGTCAGCCTTCCAGATGTCGTAACTACCAAACGTCGCTTCGGCAGCTTTCACAAACTGCGACGTCTTCGCCGGATCACCGGTGCCGCCACCGCTCTGTAAATTGTCGAAGTAATACTCGTGCAGGACCATGCCGTTGTATTCGAACCCGAGACGTCGGGTCAGTTCCGAGTAGGCAGGCATTTCTTCCTGGTCCACGTTTCCGTCTTTGATGAATTCCGTAATGCGCTCGGTCAGGTTGTTGGTTTCTTTGACGTAGCCTTCATAAAGTTTGAAGTGCATTTCCAGCGTTGGATCTGAAATCCCCTTCAAACCGCTGAGATTGAATTGGCGTGCCTTATAAGAGCCTGTTGAACTCATAGATACCTCCTGTTTAATTGAGGGGATGCTTTCGAAGACTATGCCGAGGGTGTGGCAAATACGTTGTGAGGCTGGTGAATTAGTGTGACAGAAAAAACCATCCACAGATTACACCGATTATTTTCTGTGTAATCTGTGGATGGTTTTGTGGATCTATGTAATCGTTATTTCCCGAGAATAATCCAATCGCCGTGCGACGTGCCCATGAATAACAGCATCGGCAGTGATAACCAGGTGTTTGTTCTCGAAGCGATAAATGCCTGGCGTGCGAGTTCGGGGGGCGCTGCCGGACCAGTGCCGGCGGTTGCTGCAAGGATGCGTTTGTTGTTGGGCCAGATGATGCCCCACACGTTCAGCAGCATCAGGATGCCGTAAGTTCCACCGATGCCGATGGAGTAAGCCTTGTTGCTGGCGTAACTGTCATTTCCCACAGTCAGTACCGACGTGAAGTACCTGGTCAAGCCGTACGTAAAGATTGCCACCAGCACGAACATGACAATCGCAAACACGCGTCCGTCTTTGATCAACGCGGGAACTTTCTTGATGATGAGAAACTCAATCACGAAGAGAACGATCGGATATCCCAACCACGCAAACAGCACATACGCGATACTGATGTTGCCACCGCCGATAGCATTTGCGTTCCTTACATCAGCCGCGAGAATGTACATCGCGTAATAAGTCAGGCCCGCCAGCACCGTTATGAGCGCGCCCCAGCGAAAATACCAGAGCGCCCGCCCGAGCAGATCGGGATTAACCTTCTTCTTGGTGTCGGCGTCGATTCCTTTCTGGAACGGAACGTTTACGAGGTTGAAAAAATAGAGCATGCCGATCCAAGTGATTCCGGCCACGAAATGAAGCCAGCGCAAAACAATTCGAGCTAACGCCGTAGTGTCAGGCGCATGGAACACGTCCTGAAACATAGCCAGACTGATGGGGAGATGAGCAGTTGACTCAATTAGCATACGTCCTCCGTGTTGAAAGCCTGGAATTACCCGCGCAGATTACACCTAGACCAAGGCGCCGCGCAAATCATTCATCAAATGGCCGCGGACCAGCATCCATCCCACGTACGCTGGCCTGGTTGATTACGCGAACTTTCAAATCACTATTAACGCGAATCTGGCATGAGAGACGAATGTTTGGCCCGAGTTCCGACTCCATCGCGAGACGATTGCGTTCGAGTTCGTCCATCTCACCCGGCTCGCCCTCGAGAACCTCGACACGACACGTGGTGCAGCGTGCATTTCCGCCGCAGCGATGCAGAATATCGACGCCTGCGTCTTCGAGTGCGAGGACGAGTTTCTTTCCTGCTGGTGGTTCAGTTTCGACCAGACCATTCGCGGTCTCTGCTTGAATCTTTGGCATTTATGATTTGCTCCCTTTTGTCTGTGAGTAAGTCCAACTCCATAAACTTTGCACCCTCGACCGGATTCTCGCCGTACGGCCCAATCTCGACAAAGCCGAACGAGCGATAGAGCGCGATGGCTTTGTCCATGAGTCCGGGAAGGGTGTCGAGTCGCATGTGCGTATAACCAAGCTTACGCGCTTCGTCAATGATCGTCTCGACCAGCACGCGCCCGAGGCCGTGCGAGCGGTAAGTCGGACGAACAAACAGACGCTTCATCTCGCAAATGCCGGGGCCAAGTTTGCGCATTGCGATACAGCCGGCGAGTTCGTCGTTTTCCACCGCGAGTAACAGCCGGCCATCTGGCGGCGCGTATTTTCCGGGCAGGCCTTTCAGTTCCTGATCGAAGTTTTGAAAACAGAGACTGATACCCAGGGTCGCCGCATATTCTTCAAATAAGGTACGGGCCTGCTCGATTTCTTCCTGAGTGTGTGCCGGAAAGATTAGCATTTAAACAGCAACAGGAGACAGGATTGGCTCCCGTCTCCTGTGGAAACTCATTCGCAAGGCAATCTTAGGCGGTAAACGAAGTGCCGCATCCGCAACTGCCGGTGGCATTCGGGTTTTTAAAAGTGAAGCCCGAACCCATCACGCCACTCACGTAGTCGATCTCGACTCCGTTCAGATACTGCGCGCTGAACATATCCACAAACATGCGCACGCCTTTTTCGTCAATGATGAAATCGCCTTCGCGCGACTGTTCTTCAATGTTCAAGCTGTACTGAAAACCAGAGCACCCTCCGGGTACAACTCTCACGCGGAGTCCTGATGTTTCGGGCAGGCCCTCTTCGCCCGACATGAACTTCCTAATCTCGGTTGCTGCCGATTCGGTGACGTTGAGTGTCACAGTAGGCGCTGTAGTTGCTGACATCGTATCTAAATCCTCTTCCTTCTTTCTAAGTCGTTCCGACCGTCTTTATCTTATTGCCCTTTACCCAAAACGACAAGCTCAGGCTTCATAGCTTCAATCGAAATCTGGCGCGCCACTTCTTCGGTAACTTTGCGAAACGCCTGCGCCTGTGGCGAATCAGGATGACTGACGACTACGGGGACGCCCTTATCCCCCCCCTCGCGCACTTCAATGCCGAGCGGGACAGCGCCGAGGAACGGCACACTATACCTCTTGGCGAGTAGTTCACCGCCGCCTTCGCCGAAGATGTTGTAACGATTGCCGGTGTCAGGTGCGATGAAGTAGCTCATGTTTTCAACGATGCCGAGCACCGGAATGGCAACTGTTTCAAACATTCTCAACGCGCGACGCACATCGGCAATCGCGACGTTCTGTGGCGTAGTTACTAAAACCGCGCCCTGGACTGGAACGAGTTGCGCCAGCGACAACTGCACGTCACCGGTTCCCGGCGGCATATCGACGATTAAATAATCGAGCTCGCCCCACTTCACATCGGACAGAAACTGTTTGACGAGGCCGTGCAGGATCGGTCCGCGCACGATCATCGGCTTGTCGCCCGGTTGCAGCAGTGCCATCGACATGAACTTCACGCCAAACGCTTCGATCGGTATAAGTTTATTGCCGTCCACTTCCGGACGCGCTTCACTGGCGCCGAGCATGATCGGCACGTTTGGACCATAAACGTCAGCGTCCATTAATCCGACCCGTGCGCCGTCGAGGGCGAGTGAAACGGCGAGGTTAACGGCAACGGTCGATTTGCCGACGCCGCCTTTGCCCGAGGACACGGCGACGATGTTGCGGACACCTTCGATCACGAGCTTGTCACCGAGCCCGCGACCTTTGGGAACTTCGGCGTCCATTGTCACTGCTACCGAAGTTACGCCCGGCAAGCCGCTCACGATCGACTTTGCGGCGCTTTCCATTTCGGCCTTGACGGGACAGGCAGGCGTGGTTAGCACGATGCGAAAGCTTACGTTGCCGCCGTTGATTTTGAGATCTCTTATGAACCCGAGCGTGACGATGTCTTTGTGTAAATCCGGATCCTGGATCTGGCGCAGACTGTCGAGGATGAGTTGTTCGTTCAGTTGTGTCATATAGGTATCAATGATCTCACGCAAAGGCGCAAAGACGCAAAGCGCTACCGCGTAACTAAGGGCTTCCTTTGCGTCATTGCGCCTTTGCGTGAGAAATTTTGTAGCAGTGCTTGCAGATCATTTTTTCAACCCGCGCAACGTTGGCGATGCGGCGGAGCCGAGTTTTACGGGCCGTTCGGCGTCGTTGAGCTGTGGCGCTCTCGTGCGCTTCTCGATCCAGGTGGATGAGGCACATTTGATTTCGCAGGCGAGATTCAGGGCTGCGGGTTGCAACGTTATGATTGCGTCAGCGTCGTTCTTAACCGAGCGAGTCACAGGGATGACCACCGCGGAAGCGGCTGCGTTCGGGCAGAATTCAGCGGCGCTATCCCGGCAACTCGATGCGGAATCTGAAAAGTGTGTTGAGCTGGCGTGTAACGCGTTGCTCGACGCGATACGCGAATACAGTAAGGCTGCGCGCGACGATTGGGCGGGTGACGAAGCGCTGATTTGCACTTGTTTCTTCGTGTCCGAGCGCACGATCGAACGTGAGATTCAAACTCGTGGACTCACGACAGTTGCCGAAGTTACGAAAGCGTGCAACGCTGGCGCGGGTTGTGGATCATGTCATCAACTGATTCAGGAGATACTTGCGACATATGATTTACCTCGATAACAACGCTACGACGCGTGTGGCGCCGGAAGTGCTCGACGCGATGCAGCCGTACCTCGGCGAGATCTTCGGCAATCCTTCGTCAGCGCACACGCTCGGCCGCGAGATGAAACGCGGCGTGGAACATTCGCGTGAACAAGTCGCGAGTCTCATCGGCGCTGCCGAGACTGACGAGATCGTGTTTACGTCGTGTGGCTCGGAATCTGACAACTGGGCGATACGAGGCGTTCTTGCGTCACAGCCGGAGAAGAAGCACATCGTTACTACTCTTGTCGAACACGAAGCGGTGCGAAATCTTTGCCGGGTACTCGAGAAGGAAGGTTACGACGTTACGTGGCTTGGCGTAGATCGTGAGGGAGCACTCGATCTTGATAGCCTGCGCGCAGCGTTGCGACCTGACACGGCGCTGGTCTCAATCATGCTCGCCAACAACGAAACCGGCGTGTTGTTTCCGATGGAAGAGATCGGACGTATTGTGCGCGAAAGATCTAAAGCGGTGTTTCATGTTGATGGCGTGCAGGCAGTAGGAAAGCTCCCGCTCGATCTCAAAAATACGGCTGTCGATCTGTTTGCACTTTCGGGTCATAAGCTGCACGCGCCGCAAGGCATTGGCGCACTCTACATTCGCAACGGAATTTCATTACCATCGTTGATTATCGGGGGTGGTCAGGAACAAGGTCGCCGCGCCGGCACTTCGGCGGTTCCAAACATTGTCGGACTTGGCGCCGCCTGTCAGCTCGCACTTGAAGATAACGATCACCGAGGCGTAGAGAAGCTGCGCAATCGTCTCGAAGACGAGATTCTGAAAAACATTCCGAACGCGCGTCTGAATGGTCCCGCGGATCGTTCGCAGCGTTTGCCAAATACGTCAAATATCTCTTTTGAATACGTTGACGGACAAAGCATTCTCACTCACCTGGACCACGCCGGCATCTGCGTCTCGACCGGCTCGGCATGTCATTCGACCTCTCACGAATCGTCTCCAACTCTGCGCGCGATGAATGTCCCCTACACAGCCGCGCAAGGTTCGATCCGTTTTTCGCTCGGGCGTTACAACACCGAAGCCGACATTGAAACGACCTTGCGCGTCCTGCCTGAAGTCATCCAAAAGCTGGCCGCAATGTCGCCTTACGAAGAAGTTTCTCGCGCAAAGGCGCAAAGGCGCAAAGAAAACCCTTGAAACGCGGCAGCGCTTTGCGTCTTTGCGCCTTTGCGCGAGAAATTTCTCGCGCCGGCAGAACTACGCTTTTGTGGCCTTGCCTTTGCTGTTAGAATTCACTGGCTGAAATCGAATGATGATTTCCGGCGAGAAAAAAGTTTGTTTGCGAGAAATTCCCTCCGCTGCCACTCCGGTTGCGTACAATCCCGCAACTTTGCAAGGCAAACGAAGGCTGAAAAGCCTTTGGCAGAAGGACGCTCGCAAGATCCGCAATAATCAATCTGGAAAGGTTTGACGACAATCAAATGAGCACTGTTATAGAACCTCCTGTCACACAACCCGAGAAGCATCACGAAGAGGTCGAGACTGTAACTATTCGCTTCGCGGGCGACTCGGGCGACGGTATGCAGTTGACGGGTACGCAGTTTACAAATACATCGGCGGTGGTCGGCAACGACATCTCGACGCTGCCCGACTTCCCCGCGGAGATTCGCGCTCCAGCCGGCAGTTTGCCCGGCGTCAGCGGATTCCAGTTGAACTTCTCCAGCCAGGACATCAAGACGCCCGGCGACCAGCCGAACGTCCTCGTGGCCATGAATCCGGCGGCGTTGAAAGTCAATCTTCCCGATCTGGAAGAAGGCGGCACGCTCATCGTCAACACTGACAGCTTTACGCCCGAGAACCTGAAGTACGCGAACTACGCGACGAATCCGTTGGAAGACAATTCGCTCGCCGGTTATCGCGTTCATAAACTGCCGATCACGACGCTCAACATGAATGCCCTCAAGGGCAACGTGGAGCTCTCGCGTAAGGAGATCGATCGTTCCAAAAACTTCTTCGCGCTCGGCGTACTCTACTGGCTATACGACCGCCCGATGGAAAATACGCTGAACTGGATTCGAGCGAAGTTTGCGAAGAGCCTGGAACTCGCCAAGGCAAACGAGATCGCGCTGAAGACTGGTTACAACTTCGCCGACACGACCGAAGTTTTCACGACTCACTACACGGTTAAGAAAGCGAAGATCGCTCCCGGCAAGTATCGAAAAATCACCGGTAACGAAGCGACTGCCATCGGATTTATTGCGGCCTCGCAGATCTCGGGTCGTCCGCTGTTTTATGGTTCGTATCCGATCACGCCGGCGTCGGACATTCTGCACGAGTTGTCGCGTCACAAATCTTTCGGAGTTAAGACTTTTCAGGCTGAAGACGAGATTGCCGCGGTTTGTGCCGCGATCGGCGCGAGCTTCGCGGGTCAGATCGGATTGACCGGAACGTCCGGACCCGGTGTCGCCCTGAAACAGGAGGCAATTGGCCTCGCCGTGATGACCGAATTGCCGCTCGTGATCGTGAACGTGCAACGTGGTGGACCATCGACCGGCTTGCCCACGAAGACCGAGCAAGCGGATCTGTTCCAGGCTGTTTGGGGACGAAACGGTGAGTGCCCGGCGATCGTAATTGCGCCTGCAACACCTGCGGACTGTTTCCACATGGCGATAGAGGCAGTGAGACTGGCGTTCAAATATATGTCGCCGGTGTTTTATCTGTCTGATGGTTACCTCGCAAACGGTGCGGAGCCGTGGGCCATTCCGCCGGTCGATCAACTACCGAAGATCGACGTCAAGTTTCATACCGATCCGACGACGTTCATGCCTTACGCGCGCGATCCGGAGACGTTTGCACGGCCCTACGCGCTGCCGGGAACGCCGGGTCTTGAACACCGCATCGGCGGTATCGAGAAACAGCACATCACCGGCAACGTCAATTACGATCCGGAGAATCACCACCTCATGGTCAAGCTGCGCCAGGAAAAAATTGATCGCGCAGCGGCCGACGTTCCGCCAGTCGAAGTGATGGGAGAGCCGAGTGGAAAAGTGCTCGTGCTGGGCTGGGGTTCGACTTACGGTTCGATCAGTTCAGCAGTTGAGAAGATGCAGCGAGAAGGTAAGAGCGTTTCAGCCGCGCACCTGCGCCACTTGAATCCCTTCCCGCGCAATCTCGGCGAAGTGTTGGCGGCATTTGAAACCGTGATCGTTCCGGAGATGAACCTGGGCCAACTCTCCACGATGATCCGGGCGAAGTACCTGGTCGACGCGGTTCCGTTCTCGAAAGTCAAGGGCCGCCCATTCCAGATTCGCGAGATCGTCAGAAAGGTTGAAGAGTATTTGTAATGTTACAGCGTTCCTCACACGCAGACGTAAGTAGGAGTAAGAAGATGAGTACAACCTCAACAGCGTTAATGACCGCCGAGGAGCTGATGCAGCTTCCTGACGACGATTTACGCCACGAACTCATTAACGGAGAACTTATTACAATGCCAGTACCCGGACTTCCTCACGGCCGGACTGAAGCGCGCCTTGGTGCGCGTCTCACACAGTTCGTTTTGGATCATGATTTAGGTGAAGTTTTTACAAATTCCGGTTTTCAACTGACCTGGAACCCAGACACTGTTGTGGGACCAGACATTGCTTTTGTCTCGAAAGAGCGGCTGGAACAGGCTGGAGACGTCACAGGTTACTGGCAAGGCCCTTCCGATCTCGCTGTGGAGATCTACATGCCTGGATACCGTCCGGGCAAAGTAAGCGAAAGAATCTCGCGGTTGTTTAGTGCCGGCACGAAGCAAGTCTGGATCGTAGACCTGAAGCACAGCACCGTAAAGGTTTACCGATCGGACTCAGACATCACAACGTTCTCAGGTTCCGAGTACCTGGAAGCGCCAGACTTATTTCCCGGGTTCCGAATTTCACTTGATAAGATCTTCGGACCAACGCCGGGAGCGGTTAATGACAGTCAGGAGAAATAATGAGCACACAGAGTAACGGTCATAGTGGGAATGGAAAGAAGTCGTTTGCTGAAACGGCAGTGTCTGCTGAAAGTGACTCGGGTTCGGCGGTTTCGGGTAGAGTCGCGCCGCCGCCGGGACAACTGAAAAAAGCCGACTTCGTTTCCGATCAGGAAGTGCGCTGGTGTCCGGGTTGCGGCGACTACGCGATTCTCAACAACGTGCAAAAAGTGATGCCCGAACTCGGCATCCCACGCGAGAAGATCGTGTTCGTTTCCGGCATCGGATGTTCGTCGCGCTTTCCGTATTACATGAACACGTACGGTTTCCACAGCATTCATGGCCGCGCGCCCGCAATCGCCACCGGCATCAAGTGTGCAAATCCTGAGCTCAGCGTTTGGGTGATTACCGGCGACGGCGACGCGTTGTCGATCGGCGGCAACCATTTCATCCACGCGATCCGTCGCAATCTCGACCTGAACTACATTCTCTTCAACAACCGCATCTACGGTTTGACGAAGGGCCAGTACAGCCCGACTTCGGAGTTTGGCAAGAAAACGAAGTCAACGCCTTCGGGAACGATCGACTATCCGATCAACCCGCTCTCGCTCGCGATCGCCAGTGAATCGACTTTCGTCGCGCGCTCGATCGACATCGACGTCAAACATCTCGGCGCGATGGTTGAAGCGGCAGCGAAACACAAGGGCATCTCGTTTATAGAGGTCTATCAAAACTGCAACATCTTCAACGACGGCGCTTTCGATTACTTCGCGGAACGAACAGTCCGCTCCGACCGCGTCCTTTATCTCGAACACGGCAAACCGATGGTGTTTGGTAAGAATCGTGAGAAGGGCATTCGCATGAACGGCGCTCTGCCGGAGGTGGTCACGATCGGTGAAAACGGCATCACTGAGAACGATCTGCTGGTACACGATATTCATTTGAATGATCCGTCGGTGGCGTTCATGCTCGCGCGCATGGAGCAGCCCGAGTTTCCGCAACCGGTCGGAATTTTCCGAACCATCGACCGGGCTACGTACGAAGATATGATGACTGACCAGATTGACGCAGCCGTGGCAAAGTCCGGCCTCGGCAGTTTGGAGAAGTTGATTAACAGCGGCGACACCTGGATCGTCGAGTAAGAAGTTAGCCGCAGAGCGGGGGCAAGCCCCTCTTCCTGACCTGTTACATCCAATTAAGGATCATAAATGAACAAGTCAGGAAGAGGGGCTTGCCCCCGCTCTGTGGGCTAAACCTTCTGTCCCACCATCACGTAATACGACACACTATGAAACGTCTAATCGTACTGGCACTCAGTCTGTCCATTTCCCTGGCGGCGTTCGCGCCGGTAACGCTCGTCGCACAACAGCAGACCGCTGCAGCCGCCGCAACGGATTACAGTGCGCCACTCGTCGCTATCGAGAAGACACTCGACGAGAAGCGCAAAGAGTTTGGCATCCCCGGAATCTCACTCGCGATCGTCAAAGACGACAAGGTGATTTACCTGAAAGGCCTGGGCGTCAAAGATTTCGAACACAACACGCCCGTCACGCCCGACACACGCTTCGCTATCGGTTCCTCGTCAAAGGCGTTCACCGCAATGCTGGCGGTGATGAGTGCCGACGAAGGCAAGCTGTCGCTTGACGATTCACCAAAGAAATTTCTGCCTTACTTCACACTGCGCGATGAAGAAGCTGCCGCAAAGATCACACTGCGCGATCTGCTGGCGCATCGCTCAGGCCTGAACCGAACGGACCTGGCGATGGTGACCGGCGTCCTCAATCGCGAGGAACTCATTAAGGTCGCCGGCATGGCCAAACCAACTGCGAAACTCGGCGAGAAGTTTCAATATCAAAACGTGATGTACACAGCCGCCGGTGAAGCAGTCGCAAAAGCGCAAAATTCAACCTGGGACGATCTAATCGCAAAGAAGATCTTCAAGCCACTGGGAATGACCAACAGCGACACTCGCACAGAAGACATGCTGAAGTCGCGCGACTACTCATTCGGTTACGACTACAACGCGGGCACAAAAATAACGCGTCGCCTGCCGCAGCGCGCAATCCCTGCGGCCGCGCCCGCCGGAGCGATAAACTCCAGCGCTCGCGACATGGCCCAGTGGGTTCGCTTGATGCTTGGCAACGGTGTCTACAACGGCAAGCGACTTGTTTCTGAAAAAGGCTTTGAGGAGTTAACCCGCAAACAGATCAACATCGGTGGCCCCGTCGATTACGGTTTGGGTTGGTTCCTGCGCCAGTGGAAAGGTCACAAGGTCGTCGAGCATGGCGGTAATATCGACGGTTTCAACGCGCAAGTCGCGCTGATGCCGGATCAGAAACTCGGGTTTGTGTTATTGACCAACGTCACCGCTTCTTCGCTCGGCGCAGTGGCCATGAACACTATCTGGAAAAATCTGGTCGCCGAACCAACAACAGCCACGGAAGCCAAAGCAACCGAGCCCGCTGCCGATCCGAAGCAGGAAATTGGAAAGTACTTGCTCGCCGCAGCCGGTGTGAGCTTCGACGTGAGTTGGAAAGACAACAAGCTCGTGCTCACGGTTCCGGGCCAATCGCCATATCAGCTCGAGAACATCGGTGGCCGTCGTTACAAACTCGCTGATCCGGCGCCGCCGGGATTCTTCGCGACCTTCAGACCAGTTAAAGACAAAGCCACCGAGACAGAACTCTTCCTCGAGCAGCCACAAGGAAACGTCGTACTGGCTAAGGTTGTGGCAGACGCGGCTCCGGCCGCTGAAGCCAGCACCAGCACGTTGATTAGTGTTGATGAACTGCTCACAAAAATGATCGCTGCGTACGGTAGTGAAGAGAACCTTCGTAAGCACAAGTCGTCGCTAACGAACGTAGAAGTCGATCTCGAAAACCAGGGCGTGCAAGCCAAAGGTTTGATCAGTGCCAAAGCACCTAATCAAACCGCCAGCGACATGACGTTCACGGCGCTCGGTAAAAAGATTGGCTCAATCGTGAGTTATTTCGACGGCAATAGCGGTGGTGAGATCCTCAGTTTTGCCCCCGAAGAAACTTACTCAGGCAAACGCCTCGAAGACATAAAAGCCGCCGCCGATTTTTACGACGTGCTCAATTGGAAACAGAACTACAAAACGATTACCGTCAAACGCATCGGGAAAGTCGGTGATGAAGACGTTTACATCGTCGAGAAGCAACGCGAAAAGGGCACGAAGGTAACGGACTACGTCTCCACTAAATCGTTTCTTGTGCTGCGTCGCGATTCACTTGTCGTCAGCGAAACGTCGGGTATCGAGCTGCCGCAAACCGAGTCGTTTAGTGATTATCGAAACGTCGATGGCGTTATGGTTCCTTTCAAGCTGGTTTCAAGCAACATCGCGAATGGCGACATCGTGCTGCGTGTTACGGACGTCAAGTTTGACGTCGAAATCCCGGATTCATTATTCAAGAAACCGGCCGCGGAAAAGCATTGATCAGAAACGAAAACCGACACTCGCCATGAACTGAAAATTGTTTGTGGTTCTGGAGCCCAACCGGAATGGCTGGAGGAAGAAACCTCTCGTTGAATCGAATGCAATGAATTCCGTTTGGCGAGGACCAAGATGAATGATGGTGTCGCCGGCGTCGAAGCGGGTCACGATACGCTTTGAAGGATAGAACTCCAGCACACCGCCGAGGTCGGCAGCGAAGCCGTTTAGTCGCTCTACTTCAAATCGAAAAGGGAAGCCGGGGATCGTCGGGTCCGGGGATATGGTGACCTTGCCCTGGCTGAAGCTCGCCATGCCAGGCCGAGCTTTACCGAAGATGCCCCACTTCTCGAACCTCTTGCCAATCTTCACGCCACCAACGACTTCGGTGATGTTGCCGTCGTTTTGGCATTGAAAACATCGCTTCGGGAAGAAGTATCCTGCCGCTTCGAGGCTAACCACACGATTCAGATTGTAGGTAAACCGCCCGCCGAATCCTGGTTCAGTTCTGCGCTCGCCCAAGGCTGGTCGCTCAAGTGTCGTGAACTCCGCCGCGACTTCAAACTTCGGCACCTCTTCAGACTGTGACATCGCTTGCGACTGCAATAGAAACACGCTGAGTAATGCGATCAGAAAACGATTCATTTGCATCTCCTTAAGTCAGTTTGTTTAGGCACACGTATCGCTAGCTCAGCCAAACTGCTGTAGCTGAGACGGTGTTAGTTAACTAAGTAACGGGAGACTGTGACCGGCGGGGAGTTTTTAGGGACTCTTCGGCAAAAGGTTTTCCATGTTGTCGGCGCCACCAACCATCACGCGCTGTTGTCCAACGACAGTAGTCTTAGTTCGACCACCGATTGGCTTGCCGATCGTCAGTGTTGCACCCTGATTGCTCAGCACTCCTTCGAGCCGCTCAAAGATGTTTGGAGTCTTCGGTGTCGAGCGAGGTTGTGAATCCTCCGCGCTGAACAGCGGCGTATAATTGGAATCGCGCAGCACCCAGAGATTCCATGTGCCGCCGCTGGGCAGAATGGAATCACTGGAAACCCATTCGTAATGTTCATTGTCGATCGTGAATGCGATCCTGTTTTCATCGAGCACGGCGGTCTTCTCGAAGTCGTATCCTTCGCGCGGCACGAGTGAAAAAATGAAACGGCCGCGCTCCGGGATATAAAGCCATAGCAGCGCGCCGGTGCAGCCGATGCTCGACTTACTCTTGCTCACTTCGTTGCCATTGAGCAGCAGACTGTAGTGCTTAACTCCCAGTGCGACTGCCTCGAGCGTGAAGTCCTTCGGTATTGATTCGAGATGGTTCTCGCGCAGTCGCGTGCGATCGAACGTGACGCTGACAACGTCAACTATCTTCGCGCCCGATTCCTGGTTGACGAGCAGCTCGAGTGAAACGGCATCGCCGTCGTCGAGTGTTTGTGGAGTGGTCGATTTGGGAAACGTTGCGAAAACGCCTTTCAGAAAACTCCTGCGAAACGCTTCGTCAGCAGGCAAAACAGCGACGCTGAACTTTTTTGTGATCGGATCGGCGCTGATCCACAAGTCGTAACCAAAGACCACGTTTTGTTGAGCGTCTGTCAGCACGCGATGAATGATCCGGTTCTCGCCGGCGAATGCCTGCGCGTAGAGCGACGCGGCGAGCGAACTCGTTGAACTGTTGCCCGGCATCTCGCTCCTGAAAGCCACGAAACCGCCGTTTGCAAGTTGTAGGATGAGCTGGCGCTTCGCTGGGTTCTGTGCCGCGGCAGTGAATCCGAAGGCCTGGACGCAAAGCAGAAGGATCCAGATCTTACTTCTCATTCGGCGATCCTCCTTTGATAACAGTGAGCTTGACTTCATCCGTAGGCTTGAACCCACTCAGAGTGTCTTGCGAACGCGCGATAGTACTTTCCGCAGTTGGACTATTAATAACCCGCTTCGAAGGCTTCGAAACTCGCCGGCGGTCTCGATAGACAACTTGAGTGACAACCTTCTCTTGTACAGTGGGAACTTCCACCGGCACCTGCACGACAGCCGGAGCTTGAGGTGGAGTAGCGGGTTGTTGAGGCGCTCTAATACCAAATAAAGCTAACACCAATCCAACGGCAAACAGTGCAACGCCGAGGGGCACGGGAACAGGCCGTAAGAAAGTTTTCACGCAAAGGCGCAAAGGTTGACGCAAAGACGCAAAGACAAAGCCGAGGCCCGGCTTAAGTTCTTCTCTTTGCGCCTTTGCGTGTCTTAGTCTTTGCGCCTTTGCGTGAAACTGCTCCAAGTTGCTTCGTAACTGCGCGTGGTAGCTGGTCCAATAGCTCTCCGTTGGTGCGACAGTCTCGCGCAGCCTGGTGGTCATTCGCAGCGTTGCCGTCAGCGATTCAAACTCCGCCCGACATTCTTCGCACTGGTCCAATAGTTTTTCTGCACGAGGATCGCCATCTAAAACCAGTTCGGTAAATCGCTCTCTTGTTTCCTTACAATTGTGCATTTGAAAACTCCAGTGTTTCCGGTTCTTCCGACTCGGGCGAAAGCCTTGCGCGCAGCTTTCCGATCGCACGCGACACGCCTTTTTTCACCGTCCCGGCGGAACAGTTCATCGCGTTTGCGATCTCGTCGTATGACATTCCTTCGTAGTGACGAAGCAGAAATGAGAGTCGCTGCGAAGGCGTCAACTCAGCCAGCGCGCTGACCACATTCTCAAAAAGTAACTTGTTATAAATATTTTCCGGTGAGGATGAATGAAAGGTTTCCGGTGCTTCCATATCGATTGGTACGAGTTGCACCGCTGTGGTTTGACCGCCCCGCCGGAAGAAACTCGAGCGGCGATGATTGAGGAAAGCGTTGATCGTGATCCGGCGCAGCCAGGTGTAAAACGATGACTCGAAACGAAACGACGGAAGCGCCTGGTACGCTTTTAGCCAAACTTCCTGTGAGAGATCTTCTGCGTCCTGAGCGTGGCGGCAATAGTGAGAGGCGAGCAGGTGGATGCGGCGCGCGTAGCGTTCAGCCAGCAGGCAGAAGGCATCGATGTCTTCTGCTTGCGCGCGTCTGACAAGATCGCTGTCGCTTTCGCTCACAATCATACAGACACGAATTTTGCGGGCTGGTTGGCCCAGGCCTAAAGAATCATGCCTGGTTTTTTAGGTGCTTCTTCGTGCCCACGTTTACGATTGTCGAAGGCGCATTCGTGCTCGGCGTGGCGGAATTTCCCGCGACGTGTTGCTCCGAAGCGTCCGCGAACATCTTATTTTCTTTCTTGCGCCGGCCTCGCAGCGCCGGCGTTTTCTTCATCTCTTCACGATTCTGATCCGGATTTCCGGCGAATCCGGTTTGTTGTCCGCGTGGTTTTGGGGGAATACCCGCCTTGTGTTGATCCTTGACTGCCATTGTCTATCCCTCCCGTTTGCCGCTCGTTTTGTTAGCCCGTTTTCTCCCCAATGCCCACTTCAACGTGATCGGCGTAATCAGTGTTGTGATGATGACCATGATAACAACGGCTCCGAAAATCGCCGAGCTAATCACGGGTACTTGTTCGCCTGTCGCCGCCGGCAACATCAACGTGGCGCCGATGCTCGCGAAGATCAACCCCACTTCGCCGCGCGGAATCATGCCTAAACCGACCGCCAGACGATTGATGCCTCGCTCGACCACGCCGAGGGCACAGATCTGTTTGCCGAGGATTGCGGCGATAGTTAGTGCGGCAGCCAGGCCGAGGATGTTGACTTGTGTGAACAGTCGTAAGTCGACCTTTAGTCCCATCAATACGAAAAAGATCGGTACGAGTACGGTGCTGACTGGCTGTAGCAGATCGTGAAGGTCTCGTTCTTTTCGACCGCCCGTTGGCTTGTAGTGAACTTCGTCGAGAATAAGTCCTGCCGCGAAGGCCCCGACGATCGGCGCGAGTCCGGCTTTGGCCGCCGCCCATGCGAGCAACAGGCAAAACGAAATCGCGAGCGTCAATAAAACACCTCTCGTCTCGAGACGACCGGCGCCGCTCAACATCCGCGGCACCAACAACTGTCCCACTACAACCGAGCCGGCCAGAAACGCAAGCGACTTGAATCCGATAAGCGCGATATCAAACATCGACAGCGACGCGCCGGTTGCCGAAGCCTTGATCGCTCCGGCTACGACCGCAAGGATCAACAGTCCGAGTACGTCGTCGATCACGGCGGCGCCAAGGATGATGCGTGCTTCACGTGTACCAAGCTTGCCAAGGTCCTTGAAAACCCTCGCGGTGATGCCGACGCTGGTTGCACAGAGAGTTGCGCCAATGAATATATGGGCGAGCCGAGGTTCGTCAGGTATCAAATAAGCCGAAACGCCCCAGCCGAGCAGGAAGGGGGCAATCACACCGACAACGGCGACCAGTAACGACGACCAGCCAACTTCCATCATCTCCTTCAAATCGGATTCAAGCCCGACTTCGAACAACAGAATAATGACTCCCAGCTCCGCGAGTGCCGCCACAGTCTCATTATTCTTTAATAATTCCGCGCGCATGAAACCAAATATCACGAGGTTACCCAGTAGTATTCCCGCGCACAGTTCGCCCAGCACCGCCGGCTGACCCAGTCGCTCAAAGGCCTCACCAATCAGCTTTGCGATCACGAGCATGACCGCGACTCCGATCAGGACGGCTGGATCCAGGCCGTGCGATTCCGTGCCCGTGGGACCTTCTCCCGCTGCAAACACAAGAGTACTGAGAATAAAAAACACAGCGAGAGTGACAAATAAAATTGCTCGTTTCATCAGGTTTTTTGGCTGAAAGTGGCCGATTATGACATAGATCGCCGTTGCGGAGAGGGTGCTGAGGGTTGCGTCCCTGAGGGGAGGTCTCTATAATGCGCCCCACCTAAAAGGCGTCTCCCCGGCAGGTTGACGCCATCTAACACCAAAAGCATGGCGACTCCCATTAGATGGAACCAACGTAGACGTGTTGCGCCATACGGCGGTTCCAAACAACCAGACACTCCTTTGCGTTCGCTCGCGCTCAGCTTGACGCATGTTGCTCGTGCCGCACTTACCGAGCCGCACATGCTCAGTATCGAGCACGAACGTATCCATTTGAGCCGCCTGCCCAAAGCGTTTGACGGCTTTCGCATCGTTCAGCTCTCCGATATTCATCACGGACCTTTTTCAAACCGCGAACAGATCGAGCGTGCAGTTGACACTGCCAACCGCCTGCAGCCGGACATCATCGCGCTCACCGGCGATTACATCTCGAAAGAGCGACACTATGCAGCGCCCTGCGCGGAGATGTTGGGCAATTTGAAGGCAAAGTATGGTGTGTATGCCGTGCTGGGTAATCACGACCACTGGACCGACGCAGCTTTGATAACTGACCTGTTCCGCGCCGAGGGAATCACGGTCCTGATAAACGAAGGCATGCACTTCGAAAAGAATGGCGCTTCTATTTGGCTGGCCGGTGTTGACGATACGATGGTGGGTCTCGAAGACTTGTCGCTGGCGCTTGCAGGCGCCCGGGACGACGAGATGAAGCTGCTGTTGGCGCACAATCCGATTATTCTCCGGCGCGCTGCGCGAGCCTCGGTCGATTTAGTCCTGAGTGGGCACACACACGGCGGGCAGGTGGCCATTAGAGGCGAACGCAGCACCGTACGCGGAGCGCGCAAACGCCTTTTGAAAGGCCTTGGACGCCTTAGTAACACTCAGATTTACGTCAATCGCGGTTTGGGAACTGTTGTGTTACCCATCAGGTACGGATGCCCTCCTGAGATTTCTTTACTCGAACTCCGAAGTGAGCCACAAAAAGGCACATAAGGCTCAAGAAGAAAGGGGGCGGGGCACCTACTTCAGTAATTAGTTTGTTTGTGCCTCATGTGCCTTTTTTGTGGCCAGTCTTTTGAATGTCCTCGCGGATAGTTACCCTTCCTAATCTCCTGACCGTCTTCCGGATGGTTTTAATTCCGGTCTTCGTCTCGCTGCTTTTCTACCAACGTTTCGTACTCGCCCTGGCAGTCTTTGCTTCGGCTGGCGTTACAGACGGCTTGGACGGCCTGTTAGCACGCCGTTTCAACCAGAAATCTCAGCTCGGAACCATCCTGGATCCCATTGCCGACAAGCTGATGCTGGTCACGGCGTTTGTAGTTTTGTCGATGAGGTCGGTTTTCCCACAACCCCTCCCGTCGCATCTTCCCGTACCATTTTGGGTGACAGTGGCGGTCATCAGTCGCGACGTCTTTATTCTGGTAGGCGCGGCCGCCATCAACATCGTCACGGGCTTCCGCGGCTTCCGGCCCTCGATCCTCGGCAAAATCAACACTTTCGTCCAAATCGTCGCCATTGGCGCCATTATTTTCGCCGCCAGCGTCCCGTACGGCACCGGCTACTACCTCCCGACCATCTACACCACGGTTTTCGCGCTCGCCGTCCTCTCCGGCGCCCACTATGTCTTCTTCGTCTCCAAACTACTCAACGAAGACCGCCGTTTCGAGAGATAAAACGCACTCAACAAAAGTTGACAAGAACGCACTCAAGTATTATATTGAACGCGCGTTCAAGGCTAGTGCCTCATAGTGCTATCAAGAAGGTTTTGGAGACTAAAAGAAGATGAGCAAGATTATTGGAATTGACCTGGGAACAACCAACTCGGTCGTAGCGGTGATGGAAGGTGGTGAGCCGACCGTAATCACCAACTCCGAAGGTGGCCGCACCACGCCATCGGTCGTGGCTTTTACCAAAGACGGGAGTCGCCTTGTTGGTCAGGTTGCCAAACGTCAGGCGGTAACCAACCCCGAAAACACAGTTTATTCAATCAAGCGATTTATGGGACGTCGCTATAACGAAGTTTCGGAAGAGATAAAACAAGTTCCATACAAAGTACAAGGTGCTGGAAATGGTGACGTGCGGATCTCAGCCGGCGGCAAGGAATGGAGTCCACCGGAAATCTCGGCGATCATTCTTCAGAAGATGAAGCAGTCAGCCGAAGACTATCTCGGCCAAAAAGTTGATAAGGCCGTGATCACTGTTCCGGCTTACTTCAACGACTCACAGCGCCAGGCGACCAAGGACGCGGGCAGGATTGCCGGCCTGGAAGTCATGCGTATCGTGAATGAGCCGACGGCGGCCGCCCTCGCGTATGGTCTCGACAAGAAGAAAGACGAGACGATCGCAGTATTCGACTTTGGCGGCGGCACATTCGATATCTCGATCCTCGAGGTCGGCGAAGGCGTTGTCGAAGTGAAGTCTACTAACGGTGACACGCACCTGGGCGGCGACGACATTGACGAGCGTTTGATCGAGTGGATCATCGAAGAGTTCAAGAAAGATCAGGGTATTGACCTTTCGAACGACAAGATGGCGCTTCAGCGTCTGAAGGAAGCGGCGGAGAAAGCCAAAATCGAACTTTCGAGCACGATGGAGACGGAGATCAATCTGCCGTTCGTGACGGCCGATCAGTCAGGTCCGAAACACCTCGCGATGAAACTCACGCGGGCGCGTTTCGAACAGTTGGTTGACCCAATCCTGACGCGACTCAGAGGTCCGGTTGAAACGGCACTGAAAGACGCGGGTGTCGATGCGAAGAAGATCGACGAAGTGGTTCTCGTTGGTGGTTCGACTCGTATCCCGAAGGTGCAGGAAATCGTCAAGGAAATGTTTGGCAAAGATCCGAACAAGAGTGTGAACCCTGATGAAGTCGTCGCGATTGGCGCAGCCGTGCAAGCTGGTGTTCTTTCCGGCGAGAAGACCGACATCCTGCTGCTCGACGTGACACCGTTGAGCCTGGGTATCGAGACACTCGGTGGCGTGTTCACCAAGCTGATAGAAAGAAACACGACGATTCCAACGCGAAAGTCAGAAATTTTCTCAACTGCTTCCGACAATCAAACGTCGGTGGAAGTTCACGTGCTCCAGGGCGAGCGACAGATGGCCGGCGACAATCGCACGTTAGGTAAGTTTCACCTCGTCGGTATCCCACCGGCGCCGCGCGGCATGCCGCAGGTAGAAGTCACGTTCGACATCGACGCGAACGGCATCGTGAACGTATCGGCGAAGGACATGGGTACTGGTCGCGAGCAGAAGATCACGATCACGGCTTCATCGGGTCTGTCGAAGGATGAGATCGACAAGATGATGAAGGATGCCGAGTCACACTCTGCTGAGGACGCTCAGAAACGCGAGGAGATCGAAGCTCGCAATCGTCTGGATAGTTTGGTTTACCAGACGGAGAAGGTCCTCAACGACAATCGCGAGAAGGTTGGCGCAGTTGCTTCTGATGTCGAATCGGCAATTGCCGAGGCGAAGAAAGCACAGACGGAAGGCGGCGTTGAGAAACTCAATGACGCGTTCAACCAGCTACAGACCGCGTCGCACAAACTTGCTGAGGCGCTTTATCAACAGGCGCCACAGCCGGGATCACCAGGAACTGATGATCAGGCATCAGCGGCAGGCGCATCGTCGTCAGGCGCAAGTTCCGGCGGCGAAGACAATGTGATCGACGCTGAGTACGTGGATGTAGACGAAAACAAATAAGGGACATTGCCGATTTGCGATTGCCAATTGCCGATTTGAAGAGGCGGAGATAGCTTTTTCCTCCGCCTTTTCCTTCAATCGGCAATCAACAATCGGCAATCGGCAATAGCATCATGGCCAAGCAGGACTATTACGAAGTACTCGGTATCAAGCGCGACGCCAAGCCCGAGGAGATCAAGAAGGCTTACCGGCGTTTGGCGCGCAAATATCACCCTGATGTGAATCCGGGTGATAAAGCAGCCGAGGAACGCTTCAAAGCGATGTCGGAAGCGCACGACGTGCTTTCCGATCCGAAGAAGCGAAGCGTTTACGATCGTTTTGGACAGTACTCCGAAAACCTCGCGGATGCGGCGGCGAGAGGTGCTGGTCCATCGAGTGGCGGACGTGCTGCACCGGGATTTGATTTCACTGGTTTCGACTGGGGCGGCGCGACGACCAGTTCGGGCGGCGGCGGCAGCAGTTTCCGCGACATCTTCGCCGATCTCTTCGGCGGCGGCGCAGCAACACGCGAGAAAGAACCGCCGCGACCACAACCACAGCGTGGTGCTGATATCGAAATGCCTCTCTCGCTTTCGTTTGAAGAAGCGATCAAGGGATTAACTACAAACATCACGGTCAATCGTTCCGAGCAGTGTTCGCGTTGCAACGGCGCCGGGGATATCGGTGGTCCAGTGGTTGTCTGTTCGACGTGTAAGGGCTCGGGCCAGGTACAACGTTCGGGCGGCCGTTTGCGGTTCGCGCAGGAGTGTCCAGATTGCGGCGGCAGTGGACGGCGGCGCTCGCCGTGTTCACTCTGTCACGGAAAAGGAACGGTGCCCAAAACAGAGACAGTGAAGGTTCGCATTCCGGCGGGCGTTGAAACCGGTTCGCGCGTGAAGATTTCCGGCAAAGGCGAAGGCGGGCGTTTGGGCGCGCCGGCAGGCGATCTCTACATCATCACAAACGTTGGGGAGCACAAGTACTTCACGCGCAAAGGCGATAACATCTATGTGACGGTGCCGATCACTGTGCCGGAAGCGGCGCTGGGCGCGAAGATAGAAGTGCCGACAGTTGATGGAAAGTCTCAGTTGCGCATTCCGCCGGGCACGCAGTCAGGACAGAAGTTTCGACTGCGCGATCGCGGCGCGCCGTCGCTGCGCAATCCGGGCGCGAAGGGACATCAGTTTGTCGAAGTACAGGTGTCTCTGCCGAAAGTGATTTCGGAAGAGACGAAAGAACTACTGCGCGAGTATTCGAAGTTGAACACGACAAACCCGCGAGTGGAGATGGGGTTGGAGTGAGCCGAAAGCCGAGAACATACACGATCAGCGCCGTAGCGGATCAGTATGGCATTCATCCGCAGACGCTCAGACTCTACGAACGCGAGGGGTTATTGAAGCCTTCGCGGTCCGAAGGAAACACACGTCTTTACACCGACACGGATCTCGAACGGCTCGAGTTGATTCTCTCTTTGACGCGCGACCTCGGCGTGAATCTCGCGGGTGTCGAGATCATTCTCAACATGCGTGAAAAGATGGATGCGATGCAGCAGGAGTTTGAGCGATTCTTCCAGTACTTGCAGTCGCATGCGGAAGAGCTGACGAACTTCGAAGCGGCGCCCGAAGGAAGTGACGCCTTAGTGCCGATGACGCGCGCTTCTGCCCTGCGAAGACGCACCTCACGTTAATCTAAGAAAAATCGTACTGTTGATCCGTTAGATCCGTGGTACATTCCCTCCCGCTTTAAGAACCTCACAAGGAGTTACAAAACGATGACCTCACGTCTCACACTTCTCACTATCTTTCTATTCACTTTCAACGTTAACGCACAGGATCTCGACACGGTGACTATCTCTGGTCGCGTCATGGACCAGAACGCGGCGGTGATTCCCGGCGCCGAAGTTCAAGTCACATTGGTTAAGACGGGACAAAAGCGCTCGACTACAAGCGATGCTGAAGGTCGTTATCGACTGATCCAGTTGGAGCCTGGAACCTACGCCGTGCGCGTTTCATTCAACGGGTTCGCGCCGTTGCAAATGACGGGCGTCGTGGCTGTTTCCGGTCAAAGTCTTGAACTGCCAATCACGCTTGTACCAGCAAACATCGAGGCTGTTGTCGTGGCTGCTGCTGAAGTTCCGATAGTTGATACGAAGCGCACTGTAACCGGCGCCACATTAGCGACACGTGAGCTTGAGTCACTGCCAATCACGACGCGCTCAGTGCTGGATTTGATCTTCACGCTTCCGGGCGTCACTGAAGAACCGCTTTCGACACGCGACCTCGCCGAGGATCGAAACGTCAATCACGCGAACACGCCTGAAGAAGCAGGCACATTCTCACTCGCAGGCGCGCCTGCTTACTCCAACAACCTGACGATCGATGGTCTCGACAATAACGACGATCGCGCGGCTCGCGAACGTTTTCAACCATCGCCCGAAGCAGTTGCGGAAGTGCAGGTGATTACAAATCAGTTCTCGGCGGAGTACGGCCGTGCGTCCGGAGGCCGCGTTAACCTGCGCACGCGCAGCGGCTCAAAACAATTTCACGGGCGTGGCTTCTACTACTTTCAGGACGAAGCACTCGACGCCAACAGTTTTAGAAACAACTCTCTCGGAATTCCGCGACTGCCGCTTCAGGAACACGTCGCGGGCTTTACGCTTGGCGGACCGCTGTTCGGCGAGACAGTTTTCTTTGTTTCTTACGAATTGGACAAAGTGCTGGACAGTGCGCTGATTGACACGCTCGTGCCGGTGCGGCAGAACGCGAAGTTTCCACTACCTGCGCCAACCAATCTGAGTCGCAGCCGGCTTGAAGATGCTGATGTTGCCGCGGAGATCGCGCCGTTTGTTTCGTCTGTCAGCACGCCAACGAAAAACACGAGCATCACGGCGCGTGTGGACCATCAGTTTGGGCCGGTGCATAGTACTTCTTTCGTTTACCAGGTCGGGCGATTCATTAACCTGCGACAGTTTGGCGGCGGTAACAGGCTCGCTGAATCTTTGCAGGGCAGACGACGCGATTCAGACGCACTTTCGTTTTCTGACACGTACGTCTTCTCCGAGCGCGTCGTGAATCAAGTGCGCTTTCAGTATTCGCGATTAGCGCCCGCGTTCGAAGCGCGTGGTGACAACAGTCCGGTCGTGCTGATCGCGTTGAAGGACTCGCTGCCGGACGAAGATCCGGAACGACGTTCGGGAACTTTGGTCGCTGGTTCGTCAACTTCAGGCGGCAGCGATCGCCGCGAAGAGCGCGAGCAATTGCAGGATGTGCTCTCGCTGATCAGGGGGAGCCACGCCATCAAATTGGGCGCAGACATTCATCACGTGCGTTCGACGTTCATCGATCTCTCTGATCTGAGCGGGACTTTTGACTTCGCGAGTGCGAGTGACTTTCTGGCGAATGTTCCGAGTCGGTTCCGTCAGAACTTTCAGAGCACATCGACGCAAAAGAATCTGTATGCCGGCGTGTTTCTACAGGACGAGTGGCAAGTCTGGTCCAAACTGCTGTTGAGTTATGGCTTGCGTTACGAGTACGAAACGATCCTGCACGACGTGAACAACTTTGGACCAAGGTTCTCGCTTGCTTATAATCCGCTCGACTCAGGCAGACTTGCTCTGCGCTTCGGCGGTGGAATCTTCTTCAACCGCCCTTTGCTGCGCACGATTGATGACTTCACTTTAGGTAAGCAGCAACTTTTCTTTGATACCAACCTGCTTCCCGATCCACGTGCTTTCATCGCTAAGAATATTCGCTTTCCGCAAACACTCTCGCCTGACTTCGGTGTTTTGAATACCGAATTTTCTCGGCGTCTGGATCCGGCTTTAAGAATTCCGGAGAGCTATCAGGTCAACGCCGGCGTCGAACGTGATCTGGGGCGCGGTTACTCCGTCGAAGCAAACTTCACACTCACGCGCGGGATACATCTCTGGCGTGAGTTCAATGCAAACGTGCCTGTGCTTCCGCGAGGCTACAACAACTTTTCAGACTTTCTTGCCTCGCGTGACTTTGCAAACTTCACTCGTTCGCTTTACGACGCGTCTACGGCGGGAGAGTTGGTCCGGTTTATCTACGGGACTTCGAATACCGTCAATCGCCTGACTGAATTTGGTGTTCCGATCTCAGTGATGAATCTCAATAGTCCTTCGTCGAACACAATGCTCAACGTTGCGCTGGCCGCTATCAATGGCTTGCGTCCGGATCCGAGCCGCGCTGAGCTGGAGCAATTGATTTCAGCGGGTAACAGTTTCTATCGAGGGATGACGCTGGAACTGCGAAAGCAATTCACTTCGCGGTTCGGGTTTCGCACTGGATATACGCTTTCGAGTTTGATCGACGATGGGATAGTTAATACTTCTGATGCGCTCGTGCCGGGAGACTTTCGTGGTGACCGAGCGCGAAGCCTGCTCGATCGACGGCATCGTTTTGTGTTCTCGGGAATGTTCCGTGTCGCGGGATTGCAGTTGTCGCCGATCTGGCGTGTCGCTTCGGGAGCGCCGTTCAACATTTCATTGGGCGGTGTAGATCGAAACCTCGACGACGTTTCAAACGATCGGCCGAATTACTCCGGTGAGCTTCGTTTGCTGCGCTGGCGCAAACCCGGTGAGCCGCTCGATCCGCGCGTGGTCCAATCCTTCAGCGTGCCGCCGATCGGTCAGAGTGGAAACCTGCCGCGTAACGCCGGGCGGGGGCCAGGACAGTTCCTGCTTGATCTGAACGTAACGCGTGAGATTCGTCGCGTAAGGCTGTCAGTGGAGTTCGATAACGTGCTAAACAAGACTGTGTTCAGCTTCGGATCTGAGTTCATCAATTTCGATGAGAACTTTCTGATCCCCAAGCGCACTATGCGTCCTAGGCAAATCAAACTTGGAATAAAACTGGATTTCAACCGCGGATAAACGCGAATGAACGCGGATCTGAAACATAGAGAATTGACGAAGAAGATCATTGGGGTGTTCTACGAGGTCTATAACGAGTTGGGCCACGGGTTTTTGGAGTCGGTTTACCAGAAATCGTTGATTCTGGCATTAACTGAGACTGGTTTGATGGTTCATAGTCCCGTAGACATCCCAGTGTGGTTTCGTGGGCGTCAGGTCGGCGACTTCGAAGCAGATGTGTTGGTAGAGAAGTGCGTGTTGCTCGAGTTGAAAGCTGCCAGTGCGATACACAGCTCCCATCAAGCACAATTACTAAACTATCTGCGAGCGACGGATATTGAGATTGGAGTGTTACTCAACTTCGGTGTGAAGCCCGAGTTCAAACGGTTGGTATTCGACAACCTAAGAAAGACTCGCTAATCCGCGTAAATCCGTGTTATCCGCGGCGCTGCTTTTCGCAACGTGCCCGTGATCTCTCAATTCTTCTTTTCATCCAGCGGTTCATTTCATTTACCTTCCATCTATTCTGATTGACTCTGGTACGATTCCGTTGCCTCGTAAGTTCGAGTCTTCCCACTCGTTAACGCGGATTTTTCCTGCAAAAAGGACCTTTGTGCTGGTAAACTCGATCGCGGATGCCAGTGACTGACTCACAAACGGAGCACGTCAGCGAGATCGAAGCAGCTTTGCTCGACGCCGAGCTCTTCATCAAGTACCAGGCGCCCGAACGGGCCATCAAACGCCTGCGGACCGCATTGGAAATGAACAGTCGTTCAATCAAATTGCGCGAACGGCTGCGTGAGATCTGCGCCAGCTACAAACAGGGCGAAGAAGCGGCCCGGCAGTGCCTGTCACTGGCCAGTCTTTATATCGAGCGAGAGGATTTCGACACGGCCCACGAGCGCTTGCTCGAGGCCAAACAGTTCGACGAACGGATAAACATCGCCGGCGGACTCGAGGCCATTCGTCGCGCTCGTCGCCCTGACCTCAAGCCAATACCCGCGCCCGAACCGCATTTCGAACGCAAACACTTCACGCTCGCCGGCGATCTCTCGGCCATCAGCGTTTTTGACGCCATCCAGGTGATCGAAAACGCGCGCCTGAATGGCGTGCTGACGCTCACGGAGCCAAAACGCCAGGGCCAGGTTAAATTCAACGATGGTCGTATCGTCGATGCAGTCTGCCAGGGCGACGTGGGCGACATGGGTTTTCAGAAGGTGGTCGAGATCACGAGCGGCACTTTCGAATTCCAAAAAACCGAAGAACAATTCCCAATCCGCATTCAGGCAGTCAGCAACACCAATCTCATCCTCGACACGTTGCGCATGCTGGACGAACGCAAGCAGTAATGATTAATCAATCAAGACGCGAGTATTGAGTACTTCGGCTTTCTCGATGGCGGTGAGAAGGCGTAGGAACTGATTGTAATTGCGACTGCGCGAGGTCAGGCGTGCGACTTCCGACTGGCTCAACTCGCTGCGCAAAATCAGGTCGAGAAAGTCGTAGTAATCGGGGGCGGCTTCGAAGGGAAGTTCGCGCGTGTAGGTGGTTGTATCGCTGTCTTCAGAGCGAAAGCCGGCGAGCAGATCGAAGATGTTGTCGGTTGTGAGTCGAGCCGCTTCACGAGTCAGAACAATCGGCACACGCAGCTCGAAGAACCGCAACCCATCTTCCGTTATCACACGCCGCAACTCTTTCGTCGCTTCACCATCAAACGGCGACTCCGGATCGATCAGAATACGCAGCAGTCGTGGCTGATCTTCCTTGTCCAGCGTATCGAGCGAAAGCTGCACGCGATCGGCGAGAAACTTCTCAAACTGCGCTTCGATCGGATAAATGATTCGACCAAGACAACCAACCGACTCGCCTTCGCCGGCTATATCGAGCGGCAGACACGCCGGACACTGGCTGCACACCACAGTCGCTTCCTGCATGTGTTCGATTTCGGCACTCGCGTTTTCAACCCACTTGAGTTTATCAATCGAGGGCGCGGTAGCGTCTCCGGTAGTGAGTTTCGCGTGCAGGCTGCTCAACCGTCCCCACTCGCGCAGGTGGCGTTCGGAATAGTTTGCGCGCAGGGGACAGGCATATTGCAGTGCGAATTCCAGCGACATCAAGGAGAGTATAGGTCATATAAGTCCCCTCGCACATATTGTGATAAGCTCTCTGCATTCCCGCAGCTCGTGCCGCATAGGAAAGGTCATGCCCATGGCAGTCAGTCAGGAACTCTTGGAAATACTTGCGTGTCCAGCTTGCAAAGCTAAAGTCGAAGTTAAGCCGGACGGCAGTGCGCTCAAGTGTGTCGAGTGCAAGCGCGTTTACCCTATTCGTGACGATATCCCGGTAATGCTCATCGATGAGGCGACTATCGAAGAGTGACTCGATGAACAGCCTGCGCGACATCTTTCAGCTTCAGGACGCCGCGCAACCGCTGGCGCCGCCTCGCTGGGACTGGTCCGAAGTGCGAAAGATCCTGTTGGTCCGGCTGCGATCGATCGGCGATACCGTGCTGGCTACTCCTTCAGCCGTGGCGCTGAAGCGTTTTCTTCCCCGTGTTCAAGTCGACATTCTTGTGGAAGACTGGGTCGCGCCGCTACTCGATCATCATCCGTACATCGACAACGTAGTAGTCCTTGAACGCGGTGGACTGATGAGTCGCGCACGGGTGGCGCGTGAACTTCGTGCGAGCAATTACGACGTTGTTTACAACCTTCACGGCGGTACAACTGCGACTTTTCTGACGCGTGCCACTGGGGCACGTCATCGCGTCGGTTTCAAAACATATCAATACGCCCAACTTCATAATCACCAGGCGCCGTCGCCCTTGCTCCTCTGGGGACAACAGAAGACCCACTCTGTTGAGCAACAGCTCGCTCTGCTCGGTTGGACCGGCATTCCGGTGACTGATCGACCGCGCACGGTGTTAGGTATCGCGCCTCAAGCCGCCGAAAACGTAAATCAACGTTTAGCCGCAATCGGACTCGAGGATCGAAAGATCGCGCTCATTCATCCGGCGGCTGCTTTTGCAACGAAGCAATGGGCAACTGAAAACTTCGCGCGCGTAGTTGAGTATCTTGCTGAGCGCGGTTTCGCGCCAGTGGCAATCGCAGCGCCACACGAACAGGCGCTACTGGAAACTCTGACCGAGTCGTCTTCGGTTCCCCTCGTGACGATGGATCTTTCGCTTCCGGAAGTGGCCGCGCTTGCGAGGCGAGCGCAGGTGTTTGTCGGCAACGATAGTGGCATCGCTCACATCGCGGCGGCAACCGGAACACGATCCGTGGTTGTGTTTGGATCTTCAAACCGCGCGCACTGGCGACCGTGGAATTCGGCGCCGGCCGAAGTCGTTTTTGAAGAGATGCAGTGCCAGCCTTGTCATGGATATTTTTGCGAGAAGTTTGCTCAACCCGAATGTATCCTGCGCGTGCCGGTGACGCGAGTCATGGCCGCTATCGATCGAGTTTTGCCACAAAAAGGCACAGAAAGCACATAACAACCAATCCAGGTAATTTGTGCCTTTTGTGCTTTATGGTGGCTAAAGAAAATGTCTCAACTGACTAAAACGCGCGCCGCAGAGATTCTGGAAAATCTTCGCGACCGTTACGTCCTCGTGCTCGGCGACGTGATGCTCGACGAGTTTGTTTGGGGCGACGTCACGCGCATCTCGCCTGAAGCACCGGTGCCGGTGGTGGACGTGCGGCGCGAGTCGATACATCTCGGCGGCGCGGCAAACGTGCTCGCGAATTTAGTTGCACTCGGCGCCCGTGGAGCTGTTGTCGGTGTTGTTGGAAATGATGTGGCCGGGCGGAGATTGCAGACTGGTTTGCGCGATCTCGGAGTTCAGGATCAGTATCTAGTAGTTGATGAGTCGCGGCCGTCAACGACGAAGACGCGCATCATCGCGCACAGCCAGCTCGTGGTCCGTGCCGATCGTGAGTCACGCAATCCGGTGACGGGGAAGTTGGAAGAGAAGATCGTTTTGTGCCTGAAAGAGGCACTAAAACAGGCCGATGCATTCGTCGTTTCTGATTACGATAAAGGTGTCGTGACGCCGAGCATCTTGCGCGAGATCCTGCCGGTTGCTTACGAACAGGCGCCGGTCCTCATCGATCCCAAGTTGCGCAACTTCAACGCTTATCGCCCGGCAACCCTTGTTACTCCAAATCATCTCGAAGCACTGCGCATGAGCAACACCGAGGACCATTCCGACGACGGTTCTCATCACGCCGCGAAAGTCATACGCGAAAAACTCGGCTGTGATGCGGTGTTAATAACGCGCGGCGATCGTGGAATGATGTTGCTCGAAGGTGACGGCCAACCCGTTTTCGTCGAAACAGCGGCGCGCGAGGTCTATGATGTTACCGGTGCCGGCGACACCGTGATCGCAACGCTCGCAGGCGCACTGGCCACTGGCGCAACGATGCTCGAAGCCGCGACGCTGGCCAATCATGCCGCCGGAATCGTAGTCGGCAAAGTCGGTACTGCCACTGCTAATGCTGAGGAACTGATACAGACTTTTGCCGCAGATGAACGCGAGTAAACGCGGATCAGGAAACAATTAGCATTATCCGCGTTCATTTGTGTTCATCCGCGGCTAATAAATATGTTAGGCAAGACTCTTCGCAATTACCGCATCACAGACAAGCTCGGTGTCGGCGGGCAGGGCGCAGTGTACAAGGCCATTGACACCAAGCTCGGGCGCGCGGTTGTGATCAAAGTCATTCCGCCTGAACTCAGCGCCAAAGACGCGAACCTCAAACGATTCGAACGCGAGGCGCGTCTTGCCTCATCGTTGGACCACCCAAACATCTGCACGATCTTCGATCTCGACGAAGTTGATGGCGTGCACTTCATCGCGATGCAATTCGTTGAAGGCAAGAACGTGCGCCAGCTTGTCGCAGGTCGTCCGCTCGAATTGAAGACGGCGTTATTGATTGGTTTACAAGTTGCCGACGCGCTTGCAGCAGCGCACGGCCGCGGCATCATTCATCGCGACATCAAGTCAGGCAATGTGATGGTTACGTCGTCGGGCCAGGTAAAAGTGCTCGACTTCGGCCTCGCGAAGTTGCTCGACGACACCGAAGCCGTCACTGCCGGCATTCATCGAACTGAACTGACTGAAGTGGGCGTGCCTTACGGTACTGCGACTTACGCCGCGCCCGAACAAGCGCGTGGCGATCGCGTCGATAAACGCGCGGATATTTTTTCCCTCGGTGTGTTGCTCTACGAAATGCTGACCGGCACATGGCCGTTTCGTGGCAAGACGACGATCGACGTGCGTCATGCAGTGCTGCACGATTCGCCACGACCAATTGAAGAGTTGCGCTCGAGTGCGATCCCGCCACACCTGCAACAGATCATCGACAAAGCACTTGCGAAACAGCCGAAAGACCGTTTCCAAAATATGGAAGACTTTCGCAACGAGTTACGGCAAGTGCTTCAGGAAGTTGACGCGGCTGCGACTGGCTATCAGGGCGTGACACCGGAACCGCCGCGTCATCTCTCCGGCGGCAAACCCTTTTCACGCGCAGTGCGCTGGTTGAAGTCGATCACGAGAACTGACTCGCCAACCACCGCGCCCAACGTGTCGAAGCAAGGTATTCACGAAACTCCGTTTACGACAGTCGCCGATCAGGAGAAGAAGAGTCTCGCGATTCTTTGTTTTCGGAATTTGAGCAACGATCCCGCTTCGAGCTTTTATGAGTTTTCACTCGCGGATGCGGTGATTACTGAGCTCGCACGCGTGCGGTCGCTCGTCGTCCGTCCTTCGTCCGTGATCGCGCGTTATCAGGGACAGCAAAGAGATCCGCGCGAGATTGGCCAGGAACTTGGAGTGAATGCGGTGTTGACTGCGGGCTTCATTCACGCGGGTGATCATTTTCGCGTGACGGCGCAATTGATCGACGTCGCTTCGGGTGAGTTGTTGTGGGGCGATCGAATCGACACCGCCGCGTCTGACATCATTGTGCTTCAGGATACGATCGCGCAACGCATCGTCGAAGGCTTGCGCGTGGAGCTCAGTCCCGCCGAGCAGTCGGGAATTGCCAAAGCCTCGACGCAGAACGCGCTCGCTTACGAGCAATACCTTCGCGGTCGCGACCTGTTTGCTCGCTTCATCTTTCGCACGTTGTCTGAGGATGATTGCAACGAAGCGATTGCCCACTTCGAGCGCGCCATCCAACACGATCCAAACTTCGCGTTGGCCCATGATGGGCTCGGCGCGTGTCACGTGAATCGAGTCTTCAAAGGCTTTGGTGGCTCCGAAGATTACGAGCAGGCCGAAAAGGCCTTCACGAAGGCGTTGTCGCTCGATCCAAACATCGTCGAAGCGCGCATGCTGATGGTCTTTGTTTACTTGTGGCGCGGGCAGAAGCAGAAGGCGCGTGACGAGGTGAGCCGGGCGCGACGAGAGGCGCCAAACGAACCGGTGGTCTACTTCGTTAAGGCGTTGTTGCATCGTTTGGAGGGTGAGTATGGCCGGGCGCTGCGCAGTTATGATCGCCTTGTGCGTTTGGATCCGGCGGCGCACGTAGTGGCGAGTTATAGTCGTGCGCTGGTCTACATGTACATGGGCCAGTTTGACGAGACGTTTCGCCAGCTCGACACGGCGGGCGATGCTGACAACGCGTTGGTGCGAACGTTTCGCGCGCTCGCGTTGTATTACACCGGGCAAACGGATGCGGCGGTCGAGTTGATGAAGGACGTCGTTGACAACCATCCAAACATGCACGGCATTCGGCCGTTCATGGCGATGTTTCTGAGCGCGCAGGGCAGGCACGACGAAGCGCTGGCGCAAATCACGCCGGCGGTGAAACGCAACGGTGAGGTTGATGCTGACATCAGTTATTCGATCGGATCGGTCTATGCGCTCGAGGGTTTATCGGGTGATGCTTTCGAATGGCTCGAGCGTTCGATCTCGCTGGGCAACGCGAATCGACCGTGTTTAGAAAATGATCCGAACTGGGCGTCGTTGAGAGGAGACCCACGGTTTGTGGAGTTGATGAAGAAAGTTAGCCACCGATGACACGGATTTCACAGAAGATCATGCACAGATACAGGCGAGCGATCGCAACGTATCTTCTAATCTGTTTCAGTCTCGCTGCCGCGGTTGCGCAACAGCCGAAGCCCGCCCCTGCAACTCCGCCGAAGACGCTCGCGGAGCTTCAGACGCGCATCCAGGAGATCCTGGCCAAGCCGGAATTGTCGCCCGCGATGGTTGGGATCAAAGTCGTCTCGCTCGATACCGGACGAGTCCTCTTTGAAGAACACGCGGACAAGCTTCTGCGACCGGCGTCGAACATGAAGATCTACACGGTCGCCGCCGCGCTCGATCGCTTATCTCCTGACTACCGTTTTGTGACTTCCGTCTATGCTGCAACGCGTCCTGATTCGTCCGGTATGGTGCGTGGCGACTTAACGATCTATGGTCGCGGCGATCCATCGATTGCCGCTCGTTTCAATAACGGCGACTACTTCAAAGGGATCGACGATCTCGCTACGCGCATCGTTGCTGCGGGAGTTAAGCGTGTAGAGGGCGATCTCGTCGGTGATGAAAGTTACTTTGTTGGCCCGAAGTATGGCGCGGGTTGGAATTGGGAAGATCTGACCTGGTACTACGGCGCCGAAGTCACGCCGCTCACGGTTAACGACAATGCTCTCGATCTCTTCATCAAGCCTGGGCCAGCAGTTGGCCAGCCTGCTTTGATCACCACCGGTCCACCCGATCCGCTGCTAACGATCGTGAACAAAGTCATCACGTCCGCGAAGGGCATGAAACGTGAACTCTCGATCCACAGAGGTTTAGGTGAGAACACGATCACGATCACCGGCAGCATTCCGCTCGATGACCGGGGTTATAGCGGCGGTATCGGCATCTCGCATCCGGCGTTGCTCTTTGTTTACCTGCTGCGAACTTCACTTGCTCAAAAGGGCGTGGTGATCAGAGGCAAATCGCGCACTACGGGGGAGGCTCAGCCGGCCATGATTTCGGGAGTGCCAGTCGCCGGCGCCAATGGTTCGTTACAGAATGAGATTGCAACGCTGCAATCACCGCCCTTCAGCGTGATCGCGTCGCAAACACTGAAACCGAGTCAAAATCTTTACACCGAGCTTATCCTGCGTACGTTGGGTAAGGTGACGCCGCCGCCAGCGAGCACCTCGATTCTCAGTCAGACTTCGGAAGAGCTCGGCCTCGAAGCGGTGAAGTCATTCTTGAAAATGGTCGGAATCAGGCCGGAAGCGTTGTCTCTCGACGACGGCTCCGGGCTGTCGCGCAACGACATGATCACCGCGGAAGCGTCAGTGCAGTTGTTGACGTTTATGAGCAAACATCGCTACGCGTCGGTGTTTCGCGATGCGTTGCCGATTGCGGGCGTTGATGGCACCTTGCGCAACCGAATGAAGGGTACGCCCGCCGAGAATAATGTCCGCGCGAAGACCGGTTCGTTGAGTTCAGCGGCCAGCCTCGGTGGCTACATGACCACCGCCGCCGGCGAGAAGCTTGCGTTCTCGATCATGGTCAACAACTATCCGCGAGATTTCGATCCGCGCTCCGCGTGTATCGACCCGATCGCCGTTTTACTCGCATCATTCACTGGTAAGCCTGGCGAATAATTGTTTTCTTTGCGGTCTTTGCGTAATCTTGGCGTCCTTTGCGTGAAACTTTCACGCAGAGACCGCAAAGGATACGCAGAGACCGCAAAGAAGAGTTCACATGCACCCACAGTTCACCAAGTTCCACGGTCTGGGAAACGATTATCTCGTCATCGAAGCTGAGCAACTGGAGGGCGTCAAAGATCCCGGCGAGTTTACGCGTCGAATTTGCAATCGACATTACGGCGCCGGCGGTGATGGCGTCGCGATCATCAGCACGTCTGAAACTGACGCCGCCGATTTCAATTGTCGCATTTTCAACCCTGACGGCAGCGAAGCCGGACTGTCCGGCAATGGCACGCGTTGCGCCGTTGCCTATCTCTACTACACAGGTCGCTGGTCCAAAGACGAACTACGACTGAGCACACGCACCGGATTGAAGAGATACTTTCCGCGCGGACAACAGTCTCCGGGAAAGTTTGTGTTTGAGTCAGAGTTGGGCCAACCAAAGTTCGACACTGCCTCGATACCGATGTCGATCACGCCGCCGCTCGATAAGGTCGTCGGTTATCCGTTGCTCGTAGCCGGCGAGCAGATTCCAGTGACCGCGATGCAGATGGGCAATCCGAATTGCTGCATTTTCGTTGACGACTTCAACGCGCTCGATTGGCGAAAGATCGGAAAGGCGATCGAAGTCCACGAGCAGTTCCCCGATCGAACCAACGTCGTTTTTGTGCGGCCAGTAGAAAGAGATTTTATCGAGTTGCGGATTTGGGAGCGTGGTGTCGGTGAAACGACCGCTTCGGGGACGTGCTCTTGCGCGGGCGCGGTCGCGGCAATGGTTAACGACAAAGCAGATCGCGACGTAAGCGTATTGATGGAGGGCGGCGAGGTCCGCATCCAATGGAGAGCAGATGGCGAGGTTGTGATTACAGCAACGGCTGAAGTAGTCTATTCGGGCCAGTGGTTGCAGGCATAAATCCGATGTTAAAACTCTCCCCCATCATCTTAGCTCTTGTACTACTCACCGCGTGCGGTGGGAAGGTCATCACTCCAACCGAGGCCAAACCGGCGCCGCCGCCCCCGAAACCACCAACATCCATTCCCGCGTGGCTGGGAAACGCTTCGCGCAACTTTTACGGCACCGGCCCATGGTCTGACGGACCTTTGCAGGTCGTATGGGAGTTTGAGACCAAATGGATCTCCGGCCGGCTGCACAAGGATCCGTGGGGCGGGTCGAGTTGGCCCGGTCAGCCGTCAGTTGATGAACGCCATGTTTATTTCGGCTCCGCCGATGGACGTCTTTATTGTCTCGACGCAAAAGACGGCAGCCTGGTTTGGAGTTATAAAACTGAAGACAGCCTCAAAGCGACGCCCACGATCGTTGGCAACCGCCTGATTGCCAGTGGTCTCGATCACTACATCTATTGCATCGACGCCCGTGACGGCACGCTCATCTGGAAGTACAAAACCGGATTCGAAGTCGATTGCTCG